>Ga0315279_10011218_pt1 | contig 10401 bp, 7 predicted proteins | sample YL17G06_20_MG_FD_203694 | JGI IMG/M metagenome (GOLD analysis project Ga0315279, IMG submission 203694) | Sediment microbial communities from Yellowstone Lake, YNP, Wyoming, USA - YL17G06_20 | ecosystem: Environmental > Aquatic > Freshwater > Lake > Sediment | place: USA: Wyoming | collected...
CCCGCTCAAGGGCGGCGGGATGCGTAAATATGCGGAACATGCGGGGGGCTTTATCTCTTTGGTCCTCTCCGATGTCCCGGTGACCAAGACCGGAATTGTGGATGATACCTCGGTCATCTCCTCCGGGCCAACCGTCGGCGATGATTCTACGTTCCAGATGGCTCAGCAAGTCCTCACGGAACACAAAATCTGGGACAAGGCCCCACGAGCAGTCAGAGAGTATATCCAGGCCAACCTGGGTAAACAAGATAACGAGACCCTTCCCAAGAACTCGCCTCTCTTGACCGAGGACAAGAGCCAATATGTCATCATTGCCAACAATGATCAGGCCATGGAGGCGGCAGAGGAAAAGGCAAAGCAACTGGGCTATACGGCACGCCTCATCGGTTGGAGAACCGGCACGACCGATGACAAGATCAAAGCCGAAGTAACCCAAGAGATAGAACATATCTGGAACGTCATCACGTCTCATCTGGCGGACACAGACCAGATCACCTTGGCGAGTTTTTCTACCGATGGCGTAGACGGCAGCTCTGACCTTGCAGGCGCCATTGCCGATACAAATACCTTGACTGTAGCCCATAGTCAGGGACTTGAGTACAAGAGCTACCTCGCCGGTTATGATTCTGCCACCTTTTTCAAAAAGCTAGGTCTCGGGATTGAAGTGGGTCCCACAGGCACCAACGTGGCCGATGTAAGCTTGGTGCTCATTACCAATCCGAACAATCCATATCGAAAGACGGCCTTTATCTTTGGAGGCGAGGCAACGGTCAAGGTCACATTGCCTGAAGGTCAGAAACCTGGTCATGGTGGAAGAAACACCCATCTTGTCCTCTTGGCCGCGGAAAAGATGGCTCAACTGGCCAGACCCGACAGCCGCTTCGATAGCGAAGCCGTCAAGAAGGGTCTCGTCGTAGCCGGTATTCCTGAATCCCAGATAGAGATCAGTCAGGCAGGCCGCCTGGGGTATGCGAGCGACGTGGGCCCTATCAGCCTCACGCCTCTAGCCGTCATTGGCGTGCGCAGCCATTCTGATGTAGAAAAGGCGTGCAAGTTTGCCTATGAGCACGCGATCCCTATCACTGCCAGAGGTGCCGGGAGTGGTCTGCCGGCTCAGTCGGTTGGCTTTGGCATCGTTCTGGATATGCGTTCACTAGACAAGATGCAGGTCCTTGAAGATCATCCTGACGGCGGAAAAATAGTTCTCGCTCAATCAGGCGTCATCTGCACCCGGTTGAATAATTTCTTGAAAGGATACGGCATATTCCTGGCCTCGTATCCTGCCTCCACAGACATGGCCACCATTGGCGGCATGATCGCCAACAACGCCTCCGGCGCGAATTCTTGCAAGTTGGGCACGACCCAGCATCAGGTATTGGATTTGCACGTTGTCCTGGCCGAAGGAACAAGCCTGTGGACCTCGGAGATTGAATCGGGCAAACAACCATGGAAAAAGATCCTCGAACTCGTCCAGAGCAATAAAGATGCCATCGACAAGAGCTTTCCCAGGGTGCCCAAGAACTCGTCAGGCTACAATGTCCTGGATATTCTGCGACAACTTGCCGCCGGCGTCCCCGTTGATTGGACCCGGCTCTTTGCCCATTCTGAAGGGACGTTGGGCATTATCACCGAAGCCAAACTGAGAGCGGTGCCCCTGGCCACACAAAAGGCTACCTGCATCGTCTACTTTACAGACCTCCAAGAGGCCTGTGGCTCGATCCCCAAGATCTATAACCTGGCCCCATCCTGTTTTGATACGGCCGTCACCACCAATCTTGACCTCATCCGCAAGACCTATCCCGGTCTCGGCATACGTGAAGACGCCAAGGTCATGTACATCGTCGAGTTCGATGATTTGGAGGTGAAACCAGATCCTCGTGACCCGGCCAGGCGGATCGGCCAGGTACGCATCATGGAAAAACAGGCTGCCGCTGAACTCATTCAGAGGCAGGTGGATGCCTTGCAAAAACTACTCGAAACGGATTATCCCAAGACAGCCGTCGGTTTTGACGTGGCCCGAGACCCGGCCAGGCAGGATGCCCTCTGGCAAGGGAGAAGGGGCGCCTTACAAGTCCTGTATGGCTATGGTCAAGGCAAAAGACCCCTGACCATGATCGAGTGCGTGGTCATACCCCGGGATGAGGAAAAGCTCTTGGCGTTTATCGGTTATATGGAAGAGGTATTCAGCGAAGAGCAGGTGGTAGCGGGTACCCACGGACATGCAGGAGACTGTAACTTTCATCTCTACCTCCTGCTCAACCTCAGCCAACAGCAAGACAGACAACGATTGATTAACGTGATGACCAAGATCACGCAAAAGGTCAGTGAGCTGGGTGGCAGCATGAGCGGAGAACACGCCGACGGAAGAACCCGGGGTGTCATCCTGCCCCATGTGTTTGGGCTAGGCCTGTTTGACCTCTTTGTCGAAATCAAGGACCTGATGGATCCAAGGGCTATCCTGCACCCTGGGGTCAAGATTATCAAAGGGGCTCGCGACAAAGACCTCTATCAGGCGATAGAAGAGTTGGTCGGCATACAAGAGGATGAAAGCCAGCTCAATCTTGCCCGCTTTAGAGACTTTTCCCATCTCTACACGGGTGTCTGCTCCCTCTGTTCTCAGTGCGCCGACATCTGCCCGATCTTTAGCCGGCTGCCAGAGGAATTCACCGCGCGCACCGAGGCTGCCCCTACCTTCAAGCGCGCCCTGGCCGTCGCGCTGGAGGTCAACGGAGACCTGGCCGCTCTCAAAGATGCCCCCTTGTTTGAAAAGGTCTTTGATCTCTGCCTGCTCTGCGGCCAATGCACTTGGAAGTGTCCCACCAGCGCCAGCATGCGGGATATGGTGGCCAAGATACGGGAAGAAAAACGCAGTAAGGTCATCGCCCCGGCCATCGAGTCTGTCATGTCCCATCGGACACTATACAACTTGACGATAGGAGTCGCCGGCCTCACACAAGGTCTCTGGAACAACAAGCTGGGCCGTAAGGTACTAGCTAGTCTGCCGCGAGGGCTTTTTCCCAGCCACATGCCCTCTGAGCGCTACATTCCACCCTTGGCCAAGTCAAGCATAGAAGCTAAATACAAGGAACTCGCCAACATTCCAGCCTCCCAGGCAGACATCGCCTATTTTTATGGCTGTAGCTCTGACCTCTTCGCGGTACCCATTGTGGATAGCTTTATCAATATCGCCCGGCACAATGACTGGAAGGTCTCTCTGCCTCCGCAGCGCTGCTGCGGCGAGCCTTTTGCAGCCGCGGGCAACACGGAAGAATATCATCGGCTGGCCCGATACAATATTGACCAGCTCCTAGACTATCGGTACATTGTCGCTCACTGCCCATCCTGCATCATCGCCTTCAAGGAATATGCGCAAGACTTTGCCCGCATCGGTGATACGGCCTATGAGCAAAAGGCGCGGGAAATTGTGAACAAGCTCTATGACCCGGCGCAGTTCATCATCAAGGTCATCGGCCCGGAGAATCTGAAACCGGGCAAGAACGGGACAAAGCAAAAGGTGGCTGTGCACGTGTCATGCCACGAAAAGCTGGGCCACAAGATAACGGCTTCCACCAACCACACGCGAGACTTGCTCAACCTGATCCCAGGGCTAGAGGTGGTTGGCATGAAGGGAGCCGATGAGTGCTGCGGCCAGGGTGGACCCTGGGGGCTTGCCGGACACTATGATTTGTCCGTCAAGATGCGGCAGGACAAGATTGCCAATGTCATCAGTTCCGAAGCCGACGTCGTCACAAGCTGGTGCCTGGGCTGTATGATACAGATGAGAGACGGCCTCGGGCAGGCAGGCAGCGCGATCAAGGTGCGACATCCCTTGGAATTGTTAAGCGAGGCATACAGTCGCTAGGGCCAAGTATTGGGGCAGGCCCATGACGTTCACCAGGCGCTGGCTGGCATTCGGGATGTAGTCGCCAGGTTGTGACACAAAGTGGGCGAGGTGACAAGGTGACACGAAGAAGGAGCGCCTTGTCACCTTGCTTTTCCTTTGAAAATGACGTATGCTTTCCCACAGACAATGATCAGGATTTATCATGCCGGACATCGAGCTTTCGTCACACACCCGCGATATGCTCATCGAGCGCGACATTCGTGAAGAATGGGTTTGGCGCACAATCGACTCGCCGGACAGCAAACGATGGCACGTGGAAGACGGCAATATGCACTACACCAAAGACATCAAGGAAAGGGACGGTCGCGTATTGCACGTTGTCGTGAACACGAATGTCTGGCCGAACCGAATCGTAACCGTGTTCTTTGACCGAAGGTTGAGGAAGCAAAGATGAAACTGAAAGTTGATAAGGAAAATGACGCGCTCTATTTCCGGCTGGACGAATCAGAGATTGTCGAGTCGGAAGAGGTTCAACCCGGCGTGATTCTGGATTTTGACGCCAAAGGTCACGTCGTCGGGATTGAGATACTGCAACTGAGCACGCGCACACAGCCGGAAAAGTTGCGTGTGCTTCATTTCGAGACGGTCTAACGGTGACAAGGTGATACGGAGATAAGGATAAGCCTCGCTCCGTGTCACCTTGTTGCGCGTTGGTCGGTTCGGAGTGCCGACTCAAGTCGGCGTTCTCTGACAAGGAGCACCTCATGAGCAATTGGTCTGATTGGGTACCCATTGAGATCACAAAGTCAAAGACGGGGCCATTCAACTACTTGGGCATCTATCAAATAGGCGCAGTGACGTCCACTGGAAAACCAATTCCGATACATCGGTTAGTCGGAGTTGACCGGTCGGGCGTGTTGTACATTGGTCGCTCAGGACACGCCCTTCGTCGCTCCATTGCAAACAGGATTGGAGAATTTGATGATGGCAAACGACATTCTGGCGGCGCTACCTACGCCAGAGCGAAACAAGTTTTGGACAAAGTGTTCCCAGGACACCGCCTTCAAGTCAAAGCAATGCGTGTTACCGCTCAAGAGGCAATTGATGGAGCCGAGTCGCGTGCACTTGATGAGTACTTTGAAGAACATGCTGAACTACCGCCCTGCAACTCGGCGAGGTCTAATGCCTGGAAAAGATGATTGACTTTCCGCTTAACGCTAGGTGATTCCAGCCAGTCCCGTTCACGGGGCGTCGTTTCGTAGTCCGACGATTTAATCGTCAGGCAGCTTGCCAACATGAGTAAAAGTTGACCATACGATGGCAAAGAGGTTCTACGTCGTCTGGAAGGGCCGCAAGGTCGGCATCTTTGCCAGTTGGGACGAATGTGCCGAGCAGGTCAACGGCTTTCCCGGCGCAGAGTACAAATCGTTTGCCACCCGCTCCGAGGCCCAGAACGCATTTCAGCGCGCATACTCGGATTACGTGACCGCCACGCCACCCCAGCGACGCGAGCGCAAGCCGTCCAGTCACCTGAGTCAAGACCAATTGCGGCGCATCGGCAAGCCGATTGCCGAAAGCTACTCGGTTGACGCGGCGTGCAGCGGCAATCCTGGAGCGCTTGAATACCGAGGCGTGCATACCAGCACCGGCCAAGAATTTTTTCGGCAAGGACCCTACCAGGACGGCACTAACAACATTGGCGAATTTCTCGCCATCGTCCACGCGCTGGCACTGTTCAAGCGCGACAAGATCACCGCGCCCATCTACTCTGACTCAAAAATCGCCATCAACTGGGTAGAAAGCAAGCAATGCAGAACCAAGCTGGAGCGAACATCAGCCAACGCCAAGCTCTTCGACCTTATCGAGCGAGCCGAAAAGTGGCTGCTGGAAAACGACTATGAAAATCGGGTCATCAAATGGCGGACCTTTATCTGGGGTGAAAACCCCGCCGACTTTGGAAGAAAGCAACAGTAACGCCATGTGGCAACCTCTGGAACTCGACACACTTTGCCTCACCAATGAATCCCTTGTCTTGATTGTCAAAGAACTTTTCCTCGAACTTGACGCGCGTGAGGCTGCCGAGGTAAATCCGCAATCCGCAATCTGAAATCCAAAATCACCCTGTCACCTTATTATCAACAAAAGGAGCGCATCAAATGTCCGACCAACCCACCGACCTGCTCTTTCGCGGCGACATTGCCGACCTCGATCCCTACATCGCCCGCCTGATCGAGCGCGAGCACGAGCGCCAGGCGCGCAAGCTGATCATGATTCCTTCCGAAAGCTATGCGCCGCTGGCCGTGCGCCAGGCGCTCGGCTCGGTGCTCCAAAACATTTACGCCGAAGGCTACCCGCCGCTGCGCGCCACGCGCGAATCCGAGGCGCTGCTTTCGGACGACGAGTACCAACTGGCGTACTATCGCCGCTATGGCGACCGCCGTTTTTACAAGGGCGTCGAGTACGCGGACATTATCGAAGCCTTGGCCGGACGACGCGTGGCCGAATGCTTTGCCACCGATGCGGTCCCGGCCGAAGCGATCCACGCCAACGTGCAGCCGCTCTCCGGCTCACCGGCCAATCTCGGCGTCTATGACGCCTTTATGAAAGCGGGCGACACGCTGATGGGCCTCGACCTATTTCAGGGCGGCCACCTCACTCACGGCAGCGAGTTCAATATCTCGGGTAAACGCTACCGCGTCGTCTCGTATGGCGTTGATCCAGAGACCGAGCGACTGGATTACGACCAGATCATGGACCTGGCGCGCAAGAACAAGCCGCGCGTCATCGTGGCCGGATACACCTCGTACTCGTGGGCGCCGGACTGGAAAGTGTTCCGCCAGATCGCGGACGCGGTCGGCGCGCTGCTGGTGGCAGATATCGCTCACACGGCTGGGCTTGCCATCGCGGGTGTCTATCCGAATCCCGTCGGCATTGCCGATATCACTGTGTTCACGACTCACAAGACGTTGGGCGGGCCACGCGGCGCGGTCATTCTCACGACCGACGAGGACAAGGCCAACAAGATTGACATGGCGATTTTCCCTGGCGCGCAGGGCGGGCCGCACGTCAACAAGTTTGCGGCCATGTGCGTGGCCTTCAAGCTGGCGCGGACGGAGCAGTTCAAGCAACTGCAAGAGCGCACGGTGGAAAACGCACTTGCGCTCTCGGACGCCTTCAAGGCGCGCGGATTGCGAGTGGCTTATGGCGGCACTGACACGCACATCGTCGTGCTGAACGTGAGTGCGGTCAAGAGCAATACTGACGTTCCGCTGCGCGGCGAGATGGCAGCACGCATCCTCGACCTGGCGGGCATCGTCATCAACAAGAACACCCTCCCTGGCGACGCCAAGACGGCGCTCGCCAGCGGCATCCGCTTTGGCACACCGTGGGTGAGCCAGCGCGGCCTGCGCCCGGCGGACATGGAAGCGATTGCCGATGTCGTCCACGATATTCTGACTCACATCCAGCCATTTGCTTACTTGGGCTTGGCGGGCGAGTTGCCGCGCGGCAAGATTGACCTGGATGTGCTTGAATCAGCCAAGCAGCGAGTTGCTGCGCTTGCTGACAAAGCCGGCATGGATATTGAAATCACAAAGACCTCAAAAGTCTCAGAGACCTTTGAGGTCTGCGGGTATCGCGCCCGCGCGTTCATTCAGGACATTAGCACGTGCAATCTCGATAAGCTAGAGCCGGGCCAAGCGACGCGCACCGACTTGCTCGACCGCGCAGGCAAGTTGATCGCCGATGTGGCGATTGCGCGCACGCAGCCCGACGAGCACGGACGCGACCGATACTGGATGAGCGCTCGCAGCGCGGACGCGGAGCGGGTCAAGACTTGGCTATGCGGCCTGTCGGATGGCTATATCCTGCACGATGACCAAGACGTCTTCCGCAAGGTGCAAGGGCCAGTAACAATTGCCGAAACGAGCGACGCCGACCAGAATCTTCTGAAATCCGCTGGTGAGCCATTGGCTGAACCTGGCACGCCCGGCGCGGTGCTTCTGCAAAACTACCCTGACCGCTTTGACCTGACCAAGCCCTACTTTGTGGGCGAGAACTGCCTCGGTGAGTTTGCCTCGCCGACGAACAAGGCCGAATGGAAATGGACAGAGCCGACCGATGCGCCTCCTGCGGGCAGGCGCACGGCCTTGTTCGAGACTCACAAGCAGATGGGCGGCAAGATCGTCCCGTTCGCCGGATGGGAGATGCCGGTCTGGTACACGAGCGTGAGCGAAGAACACGCCGCAGTGCGCAACGCGGCGGGCCTGTTTGACGTGAGCCACATGGGCTGCCTGCAAGTCTCCGGCCCCAACGCCATCGCCTTCCTCGAAGTGGTGTTTTCCAATTACGCTCATTGGCTCGACGACGGCCAATCGTGCTATGGCTACCTGCTCGACTCGGACGGCCAAGTGATTGACGACATGATGATCTACCGCCGAAGCAAAGACAAATTCCTCGTCGTCGTCAACGCCTCCAACGCGGATAAAGACTGGGACTGGCTCAACGCCGTCAACGAGCGGCGCGTGGTGATTGATCGCAAACGGCCCTGGGTGCAGGTCGCCACGCCCGCCGTGCTCCGTAACCTCAAAGACCCCTCGTCGGGCGCGGATCAGTTGCGCGACCTGGCGCTGCAAGGCCCGGCCTCGCTGGCAATCCTGCAAGCTTGTACGAATGATCCGAAGGTCAAGTTTGCGCTCGCGCGCGTCCGCCGCACCGACCTGATCGAAACCGTACTCTCTGGAATCCCGCTCGTCATTGCACGCACCGGCTACACGGGCGAGGACATGGGTTTTGAGATTTTCGTCCATCCCGACAAACAAGTGACGCTGTGGAACATGCTGTTGGAGAAGGGCAAACCTTTCGGCCTCAAGCCATGCGGATTGGCCGCGCGCGATAGCACGCGCACCGAAGCGGGCCTGCCGCTTTACGGCCACGAGCTGGCGGGGCATTTCGACATCAATCCGATTGAGGCGGGCTTTGCCGGCTACGTCAAATATCACAAGCCGTTCTTCATTGGGCGTGATGCGCTGATGGCCCTCGATCAAAAACGGACGCGCGAGCTGATCCGCTGGCGCATGAGCCAGAAAGGCGTGCGTCGCCCCAACACGGGCAACCCGGTGGTCAACAAGCAAGGCCAGGTGATCGGCCACGTCACCAGTTGCTCGATAGATAGCGAAGGCTATTTGCTCGGCCTGGCGATTGTGGACAAGCGGTACGCCGCAGAAGGCACACCCGTTGGCATCTTTGTCTTGCCCGAAAAGCCACAAACCGAAAAACCCAAGCCGGAGCTGGCCGTGGGCGACCGGGCGCTGCTGCACATCGAAGCGACGGTGCTGCGGCGGTTCCAGGAAAAGCGGACGGCAGCGACGTCACTCAAGGACCAGGCAACGGACTAGCTTTCAACTGTGCTTACATTGGGCGAACTGTTGCCGTTTGGAGTATAATCATCGCAGAGGCACAGCAATGGGCGAGGAGTGGTTACGTCACCTCACCGGCGATGAACGAGCGGCGCTCGACGCATACGTCACCCGGCTGCGTGAGCAGTACGGCGACAAGTTGGTGCGCGTCGTGCTCTTCGGCTCGAAAGCGCGCGGAGATAGCGAAGCCGAGTCCGACCTGGACGTGCTGGTCGTCTTGAACGATGGCGACTGGCGGTTCAGAGATGAGGTAGCGCTCGTCGCGTTCGAGCCAATGCTGGAACACGGCGTTGTCCTCTCGCCATTGGTGGTGGACCTGGCTGACTATGTCTGGTGGCAAGAGCATCGCGCTCCGATCTATCGCAACATTAGCGCAGAAGGAATAGAACTGTGGACGAAGCAACCCTCGCCATCGTTCGCATTCGCCTAGAACGCGTGGACGAGGAACTGCGCGCCACGCGCAAGCTCATCGAGGACGGTCTGTATCGCATCGCTTGCTCGCGGGCCTACTATGCTGCATTTCTGATGACAACGGCTGTCCTGCTCACGCTGGACGTGACACGCACCAAGCATTCAGGCGTGGAAGCCGCGTTCCACGAGCAGTTCATCAAGAGCGGGCGCGTTGAACCAGAATATGGCCGGCTCTATGCGTTGCTGCGCAAGACGCGCGAGGACAGCGACTATAACGACAAAGCGATTGCCAGCGAAGAGATGGCTCGCCAACGCCTGGCCGATGCTGAGCGTTTCGTCGCCCGGCTCACACAATACTTGCGCGAGGTGAGAGCCATCGAGTAAGCCAACCTCTGTCATGCTGCTGAAAGCCAGTAGCAAAAAGGGCCAGGCGAACAGCCTCGCCTGGAGTAGGAGGAGAATCCAATGTCAAGCTCACATCCAAGCCTGGGCAAATACCAGGTCATCGAAGAGATCGGGCGCGGCGGGATGGGCGCGGTCTACAAAGGCCACGATCCACTTCTCGACCGCGCGGTGGCGATCAAACTGCTGGCGCCGCACCTGGTCTGGGAAAAAGACTTTGTGGAGCGCTTTTTGCGCGAGGCGCGCGGAGCAGCCCGGCTGCGCCATCCGAACATTATCGAGATTCACGACGTAGGGCAGGATGGATCCAACTATTATTTTGTAATG
>Ga0315279_10011219_pt1 | contig 10399 bp, 10 predicted proteins | sample YL17G06_20_MG_FD_203694 | JGI IMG/M metagenome (GOLD analysis project Ga0315279, IMG submission 203694) | Sediment microbial communities from Yellowstone Lake, YNP, Wyoming, USA - YL17G06_20 | ecosystem: Environmental > Aquatic > Freshwater > Lake > Sediment | place: USA: Wyoming | collected...
GCCAGAACCCTCACGCGCTCACTTCACTATCAATGGGTATCAGCCACGGTAATTGCCTTCCCTCCTCAATGGTGCCACGCCATTCCGTCGCACCAAACGCCTTCGCGCTTCCCACCCTCACTCACGCCAGACGGACAGGTTGCCCTGTTTCCCCGGACAGCTGAACTGCCAAGGCAACCTCCAGCGTTCGCCGCCCGTCTTCCCCGGAAATCCGAGGAGTTTCTTCTCCCCGGATGACCCTGGCGAAGTGTTTGAACTCTTTCACATAAGGGTCCTCTGCCTGGAGGACCTTTTGCCCCTGCTCGGTAATCGGGTAATGCCATCCCAGCCTCGCTCGGTCCGAGTAGAAGAGTCTCTTCATTTGCGGGAAGAGCAAGGACGCCTCGGTGCCGTAGAAGTAGTAACAGTTCCCGTAGTCGTGATAAATGAGGGGATTTTCTCCCGTCGTCGCCTCATAGGCGGACAACGACGGGACGCAGTCGGACACGAAGGCTGTGCCCACGGCCCCGTTCTCAAATCGGAAGGTGACGGCGGCCGTATCTTCCACGGAGAAATTCCTTACTCGATTACTGGTCACGGCAAAGACTTCGGCGATCTCGCCGCAGATATACCGAAGGTTGTCGATTTCATGGATGAGATTGATGAGGATGGGGCCGCCGCCTTTCTCTCTTCGCCACGCGAACGGGCCCTCGAAATACTCCGGCGGTTTGAGCAGGGCCCAGGTGGCGGTGATCCCCACCAAGCCGCCTAACCCGCCTCCTCTGACGAGTTCGTGGGCCGCCTCGACCCGGGCGTTAAACCTCCGTTGGTGCCCCACCAGAATCCGCACCCCGTACTCGTGCGCTGCGGCAATGAGGCGATCCGCCTCGGACAGACTGGGGGCGATAGGTTTCTCCACAAAGAGATGAAGGCCTCGTTCAGCGCAAGCAACCCCCATGGGGACATGGAGATGATTTGGGGTCGCGATGATCACCCCCTGTAAGCTCTCTTTCCCGATCATCTCTTCGTAGTCCCGGTAATATTTGACTCCCAGCTTTGTGGCTGTCTCCTTATGCTTCTCGTCAACATCCGCGACAGCAACGAGGTCACATTCTTCGACCTTCTGCAGTGTTTTTGCATGAGGCGTTCCGATCACCCCCATGCCGATCAGTCCCAGCTTAACTCGTTCCACGCGCTTTCCCCTATTCGGCGAGGACGCTGCATTGCGGACCGTAACCCTTCATGCAGAGTCGCCGTGAGGCCCCTCCACCCTCCAGTTCCAGGGGGGAAATCATCTGTCAACAGATCAGGATCCCACCGTTCACGTCGAGCGTTACACCGGTAACCCAGTCTGACCGACTCGACGCCAAATAGACAGCCGCACCTGCAACGTCCTCTGGTAACCCGTCCTTGAGGATCGCCCGACCAACGTTCCAGGAGGCAAAGGGCTCGGGAACATACTGCTTTGTTTGCTCTGTCAGGATCGGGCCAGGAGCAATGGCGTTCACGCGTATGCCAGATGGTCCAAGCTCCCTCGCCAGGGTTTGCGTGAGGCCGATGATGGCCGCCTTCGATGCAGCGTAGTTGACGGCAACTCCTGGCCGGCCGGTTCGACCTCCGAGCGAAGAGATATTGACGATCTTTCCCCTTTTCTGTTGTTTCATAATCGGGGTGACCGCCCTGCAACAGATGAACGTCCCCGTGACATTGACTTTCATCACGGATTCGAACATGTCGACTGTCATCTCTTCGATTGGCCTATGACGGGAGATCCCTGCATTGTTCACCAGGACATCGAGTCGTCCGAATCTCTCTACGGTCTCTGAAACAGCCCTGTCCACTTCTGCCTCGATCGTAACATTGACCTGCATCGCGATAGCCTGCTTCCCCGAAGGATCTAACCTATCCCTCATCTGTTTCACCGATGCGAGGTCAAGATCCCACAGGGCGACTCGAGCGCCTTCTCGGAAAAATGCCTCGGCAATGGCGTTTCCCAACCCTTTTCCCGATCCTGTTACTATTGCCACAAGGCCTTCCATTTCCATTCGAATCGCTCCGGGAAAGGAGTCGCGCTACCTCATCGCACCGACTCATGATCGCCTATAATGCCTCTCGAACCCGAAGGAGACGGGCTGCGCCGATGACGCGCGACCAGTTCCTCTATCTACATCTTAAACAGAACCTTCACGGAGTCCCCCCGACTGAAGGTCTCGAAGGCTTCTTTCGCCTGGTCAAGACGAAACGACCGGGTGACCATCGGTTCAGCCAGGACCTTCTTGTACTCCACCCAGCGCATGGCCCTGAGGAAATAGCGTGGAAGCGTGGCCACATCTCCCGCCATCGTCACGCCGGCTCGGAGGAGGGCCAGGGGGCTCATGGTCGCTTCCGGATAGAGACCGAACAGATGGACCCGGCCCCGTGGCGCGGCCAGGTTGACCGCAAGGGAAACCGTCGAGGGATGGTTCGCCGTTTCCACGACGATATCCGCGCCCAATCCGTTCGTGAGCTCCCTCACGCGCTTCACCACATCTTCCTTGCTTGCATTGACGATATGGTCGGCGCCCAGTTTTTTCGCGATCTCGAACCGTTTCGCATCCTGGTCGAGGCCGATCACTATGATCTTCGCAGCACCCGCGGACTTGAAGGCCTGAAGATGGAACAGCCCGATCGAGCCAGGGCCAATGATGGCCACCGTGTCGCCTAGCACCGGCTTAACGTGCTCGAAGGTCCGGACCGCAAGACTGATCGGTTCGAGAAAGGCCGCATCAATCGGGGAAATGCTGTCCGGCAGCTTGCAGGCGGTGAAAGCCGGCACGGCGCGGTATTCCGCGAACGTCCCATCGCAGGTGATCCCCAGATGTCGCCAGGTCATGCACATGTTCGGGTGCCCGTTGAGGCAGTTCTCGCACTGCCCGCAGCCCCAGAGGGGATTCAGCCCTACCTTGTCCCCGGCCTTGATGTTCTCCACCCCTTCGCCCACTCCAGCAACTTCTCCCGCGCCTTCATGGCCCATGATCATGGGGATCGGCACGGGAACCCGCCCCTTATATTTGTTGTTCAGGATCATCACGTCGCTGTAACAGATTCCGGCGGCCCTCATCTTGACCAGCACTTCGCCGGGCCCGGGCTCCGGGACGGGAAGCTCCCGCACCTCCATTGCCCCCGCATCTTCCCTGGCTTTCACGATGGCTTTCATGTGCGGACCTCACGTGTTGAGACTGCGGGGGAGGCTCGAGAGGCTCCCTCCCCCGCCGCCGATAGTCCAAGTAGCGGGCTCTCCCGAGCCGGGTTAGCGGCATAGGAGCCCGGACTCTGGTCTGTCTTGACGATTGCCTTCACCAAAATCCTCCCGATCACGAGGGCCAGGCGACCGTGTAGATGTGCCTGCCGCCCCTGTCCGGCCCCTTGAGGAGGAGATCGATCTCCTCCTCGCTCCTCTGGGTCATGTACTTTGCCTCCGGCAGCACCCCCGGAGGGAATTTCGCCCGGATGTCGTTGTGCAGCTTGACAACGTAGTTCAAGTAGTTCTCGATGGCCTGGTAGGCTTTCTCGGCCTTGGCGAGCGAAGGCTTGCCCAGCACGCCTTCCGGGTAGAGCGCGAACTCCACCCCGCCGCCGCCAACGTGGCTCTGGCCGGGGATGGGGTAGTTGTAGATGTCGCCGCCCTTGTCGATATGCCCCTCGGGCAGGAAGCCCCACGTCTTGGTGTCGACGCAGTTCTCCATCTGCACGAACTCCGGGAAGAGCGCCAGGCAGATGGAGTTCTCCGCCTCGTCACCGTGCCGGAAGGGGGTCTCGAAGGGGCCACCGTGGGCCTTGTCCTTCAACGCGTCGCCCATGATCTTCATCACGTCCAGGAAGATGATCACGGCAGGAACTTGGTACTTCTTGGCCCACTCCTGGATGGCCGATGGTATGATATATTCTTGCCCGTGGCTGCTCATCAGGATCTGCTTGCGGAACCCTGCGTTCCAGTACCCTGAGACGATCGAGCGCACGAGCGCCGATGTCAGGTCGTCGGGGATGGGAACGGTCCCCGTCTGCCCCAGGTGGGCGAAGGGATGCGAGGCGTACCAGACTGGCTCCGCCACGGTGCATCCGGTCTTCTGCGCGATCATCTCGCACATCCTCGTCACGATGAACACGTCCTCGCCGTACGGCTGCGCGTCGCCGTGGTTCTCGGTCGAGCCGAACGGGATGAGCAGGATGTCGTTTACCTTCAGGCGCTCCTCGACGTCCTTCTTCGTCATCGTCTGGTAATAGATCTTCGAGGGCTTTTCCATGTGCCCGCCCTCGGGGGGCAGCGTCCAGTTTCCCATTTCGAACCTCCTCCTTTGTAGGACCGCATAGCGCACAGAGCCTGGTGCATAGCGTGAAAACTATCGGCTCGTGAAGAGATCCCCCCTACTTGCGGTGGCTCGCCAGTTGGGGGGCGTAGATCCAGACGAACCGGAGCACCTCGCTTCCCGTGTTGAGGATTTTGTGCGCCTTGCCAGGCGGATTGTAAATCGCGATCCCCGGTTCGATTGGAATCTCCCGCCCTTCTGTGACGAACTTCCCCGTCCCCTGGAGGAAGAACATGACCTCCTCTTCCTTGTCGTGCTTGTGCTCCGGCACCATGCTCCCTGGATCGGTCTCGTTGACACCCATGGCCAGGTTCTGGGAGCCCACGGTCTTCTCTGAAACCAAGATCCACGACGTCCGAGGCGGATCGCGCCGCTCCCCCGGAACGTCCTTGATGTTGATGACCTTCAGTTCGGGCATACCCGCCTCCTTCGATGATAAGTCCCGTTTCTGCATATCCGCCACAGTGCTCGCTCAACGAATCAGGATGCCTCCGTTGAGGTCCAGCGTCACACCCGTGACCCAATCCGAGCGCTTTGAGGCCAGGAAGACGACCGAGGCGCCCACGTCTTCCGGCAAACCGTCCTTTTCGACCGCCCTCCCGGCATTCCATTTGGCAAACACTTCGGGTGGATACTGGCGTGTTTGCTCCGTCAGAATGGGACCTGGAGCGATCGCGTTCACATAGATCCCCGAGGGGCCGAGCTCCCGGGCGAGGGTCTGCGTGATGGCGATGACCGCAGCCTTGGAGGCGGCATAGTTGACGCCCACGCCGGGACGGCCGGTCCGTCCCCCCAGCGATGCGATGTTGACGATCTTGCCTCGCCCCTGCTTTTTCATGATGGGGGCCACGGCCCTGCAGCAGAGAAAGATGCCCGTCACATTCGTTTTCATCACCTCTTCGAAGAGCTCGAGGGTCATCTCCTCGAGGGGTTTATGGCGCGAGATGCCCGCGTTGTTGACCAGCACGTCCACGCGGCCGAACTTCTTCATAATCTCGGCGAAGGCCCGCGCCACCTGGTCTTCCTCCCGCACGTCCGCCCGAACGTACAGCGTCCTCTTCCCAGATGGATCCAGCGAATCCGCCACTCCCTTCGCCAGGCCGGACCGATCCCAGGTGGCGACCATGGCGCCCTCGGCATAACAGATCTCCGCATCTCCCTTCCCAAGCCCCTTTCCCGACCCTGTTATGACAACCACCAGATCTTTCAATTCATTCATAGCATTCTCCTAACGACATGACTGCGCCTGGGATTCAAAAGACATCCGATGGAATCTTGACGTCCCAGATCCGCCTCATTTCCTCCATCGGGATGTCGTAGATGGACTTTCGTGGGGCCAGGGGTTCTTCCCGCATGAATTCCGGCACATCGAAGAATTCCTCGGAGACTCCGGCGCGCCGGTTGAATTCCCGTTCGGTACTGAGACACTCGATCCCCATCTTCTGCACGTCTTTGTAAGTCACGTCCCAGCCATATCGACCCTTCAGGAACAGCGCGAAGAATTCGGGCTTCTTCACAAACGGCGGGCGGGTGAACAGGCAGAGCCCCATGGTATCGAGAATGGCCGCCCGGATCTGCAGCTTGCGTGAATTCTCGACCTGCCGCTCCTGCCCCAACGGATTGACAGTCGTGGCGGTTTCGAACGCATTCCCCGCCGTATGGTCGGCGCCCATGGGTGAGGTGACGTACAGGACGCCGTTTCCCTTGAGCGCCCTCGGGTCGTAGCCGGGGATCGCCTGGCCCTTGATCGCCGGGATCCGCCGAACACCCAGCACCCGTCCTGTGATCACCACCCCGCTCCCCAGGATCCGGCCCAAATAGGTCCCTTGGCCGATCTCGCGGATCAGGTCTTTCGCCCCTTCCGCATCGCCGAACGGAATGACCCCCGCCTCCATGGCCACCCCAATGGCTGCCCCCGCTTCAATCGTGTCAACCCCGACCTGGTTGCACAGGTTATTCATTCCCGCAATCCCATCCAGGTCTCCAACGCCGCAGTTGGAGCCCAAGAGGGCAATGTTCTCATACTGGATCGAGGCCACCGCCTTCTTCCCGGATGCATCCGGAAAGACATTGGAACACTGGATGACGCACCCTCGCATGCAGAGCGTCCCGGACCGCCCTTCGCCGCTCCGCTCCTCGATCACCTCGGCCACGCGTTCCCCGGAAATCGCCTCCGCGTGTTCGAATTGGCCTACGCTAAAGTTTCTCGTGGTCAAGAGCCCCAGGGCGTTCGCCGCCATGAGAATCGCGGGAGTCCCATACTTGTGCCGGTTCTCGGTCTTCGGATCCGCAAGAATCATTTGCACGAATTCCTTGCTTGTGCCACGGAGCAGGGCCTGATCGAAGACCGGCGGAGGCGGCGCACCCGTGTCGTCGATGACAATCGCTTTGATGCCCTTCGACCCCATCACGGCCCCGAGACCGCCCCGGGCCGCCTTCCGCAGCTGAATGTCTTGCGCATCGGTCACCGCCACGCCAGCGCTCAGCAGCTTCATCTCCCCAGCCGGACCGATGCACATGATGGCTGCGTGAGGACCAGACCGGTTGCGAAGGATATCTATTGTTTCCGTTACCCATTTGCCCTTGAGCTCGGGCACGGCGGAGAGCATCATGGTGTTTGCGGTGATGGTGAGCACATTCGTGTGCGGCGTGTCGGGGAGATCCTCGAGGACCAGGGCCTTAATGCCGAGGCGAGCGAGCTGGCTGCCAGCTTCGCCACCCACGTCGCTCTCTTTCACTCCTCCGGTCAACGGGCTCTTCCCGCCGACGGAGAATTTCCCGGCCGTGGTCACGGGCGTATCCCCCAGCAGACCAGGGGCGATGATCAGCTTATTGAGCCGTCCCAGCGGATCGCACGTGGGGGGCACTTCTCTAAGGAGGAACTTCGAGACCAGCAGCCGTCCGCCCCAGCGCATCTCCTCTGAGGAGGCTTCCTGTTTGATGATTTCCCCGCTTCTCGTGTTGACGCGAATGATCCACTTCATGGTCTGCTGACCCCCGAGGAAAACTCCCCCTTGTCTGCCCCTTCTCGTCACAGCCGCATCGGGCTCTTCACCTTTTCCAGCAGTTGATTCAGCGTCTTGAGGGAGGCCGCGCTTAGTTCGATGCCCCGCTCCCGGCTCATCTTCTCTTTCTCGGACTCGATCTCCCCCGGCAGGTAGATGTGAGCCGTTCCCTTCGCCTTCCTGCTGCTGCGGATCGAATCGGTATACCCCTGCATGAGGTTCCGGAACTGGGCGAGAGGCATGAAGCGTTCGATGAGTTCCTTCGGCGGTCTTTCGATTTTCGTCTTAATGTGAATCATGATCACCGACTCCCCTCCGCCGAAGCCGCACAATCGCATCGATGTGTTGTGGCGGATGACATCTCCCGCTGCGGCTTGCCTTTCCGCCGGCAGGGACTCAACCGAGCAGGCAGAAGGCCGCCGCCACGGGTTGATTCCTGTGCCGGCTTCAAATGATGCTCTTGATGTACTCTAGGGAATTTCTGAGGTGTACCTTTATGGCCTGCTCGCAGCGTGCAGGATCCTGCGCGGCCAACGCATCCAGGATCTCCAGGTGCTCCTTGTACGATTCCTGCGACCGCCCTACATGGAAATTGCTGAAGAAATGAATCCGATGCCGAACGATGTGATCTTGAAGCCGTCGGTAGATCTCCATCAGACGCTGGTTTCCAATCGACTCGAAGATAAACACATGAATCTCATCGCCCGAGCGAAAATGTCGCGATGGATTGTCCTGCGAAGGCTGTTCCGACGACTCGAAAGCCTTTTGGATCGCTTCGAGCTTTCCCGGGTCGCGCCTGAGCGCCGCCCGCTTGATCGCCTCGCCCTCCAGAATCTCTCGGATCTCGAAGGTCTCCCGGACGTCCTGGATGGAGATGCGGGACACAAAGTTGCCCCTTCCCGGGATGTTTTCGATGAATCCCTCTTTCTCTAACTGCTGCAGGGCCTCGCGGATAGGCGTCTTGCTGATCTTGAGCTCTTTGGAGAGAATCGCCTCGTTGATCGGCCCGCCGGGTGCCAGCGCGTGGTTGATGATCCGCTGTTTGAGCGTTTCGTAAACACGCAGCTTCTTGCTCTTGGCTTCTTTCATTGTTAGTTGGACCTATCGGAAATGTTGAAAAAATATTCTTGAAATATTCCAAAAATACGCATAGCATCTACTTAGGATCGCTGTCAAGGGATTTCTTTTCTTTCTGGCGTCTTTTCAGTGGACCGCGGCAAGGTCAAACAGGATAGGCTGAAAAGCTATTTTCGGGGGGTCCTCAGAGCAGGGCCAGCAATGTCCGAACGCATGCGTCGAATGCTTCTGATAGCCGGAGGCAATCTCGGCAGGAAGGAGGGGGAAGCGTGGTTCCGTTTGATGGGAAGAAGCTCACTCGTCTCATGGAGCAATCAGGGCTGAGGCTCCTCCTCGCCTGCGCTCGGCATAATGTCCGGTACCTCACTGGAGGTTACTACTTCCACTTCTTTGCCCAGACGAGTCGCGTGGGGAGGAGCCAGTATTTGCCCTTCGTCGGCGTCCCCTCTGGGCAGGTCGAGGAAACCTTCTACGTCGGCCGCGTAGGCGAGCGGGGTCAAATCGAAGCAAACGGGCTTTGGATTCCCCACCGTTTCGAGACGGCCGGTGGAACGCTCCCTGCCGCTGAAGGGGTCATCCGAGCACTGAAGCACATCGGCCTCGGCGAAGGCGCGATCGGCGTGGAAATGCCCTTCCTGCCGGCGGACGCTTTCCTTGCTTTGCAGCACGGGCTCCCGCAGGCGAATTTCGTTGATGCGACACCCGTCCTCGATGAACTCCGTGCCGTGAAGACGCCCGCCGAGTTGGCCCGTCTGCGGAGTGTGTACGATCGGGTAGCCGAGGCGATCCAGGCCGCCTTCGCCAACGGCCGGCCGGGAATTACCACCGCAGAGATCGCTCAACGCGTGAGTCGGGAGATGGCGGAAAGGAATCTCTCGTTCCTCTGGGCCTTCACCTGCGCAGGGCCCGGGACCTTACGGGCGCCCTCGGTCGCTCGCTGGGAACGCGGGCAGGTGTTGCACATCGACGCGGGAGGCGAGGAGGCAGATTACCTGGCCGACATCTGCCGCATGGGTTGCTTGGGCGAGCCCCCGCCCCTCGCTCGCGACCTGCACGCTGCCTGCCTGGACATACAGGATCACGTCCGGAATCTGGTGCGAGCGGGCATCCCGTGCCGCGAAATTCTCCTCGAGGGGGAGAGGGCGCTCCGGGCGCACCGCTTCGCTCCCTACGGCAGATTTGTGGCTCACGGTATTGGGATGGTACCGTACGAGCAGCCGGATCTCTCGGCCAACCAGGCACGGCCACTGGAGGCCGGCATGATCCTCTCGATCGAGACGGAGTTCATTCACCCGGAGGTTGGGCACGTGAAGATCGAGGATGCCGTGGCGGTCACACAGAGCGGATGCGAGGGGTTTGGGGATCAGGGGCGCGACTGGCACATAATTCGTGTCTGACTGAATCCTGATCTTCGCACGCGACGGACATGGACTCGATGCATCCGGGCCCTGTGTGATCTGAATGCCCACCCGGGCGCGCGCTGCAGCCGGTCCCGTAAGGTCGCGGCCTCGCAACAACAGGGCGCGCTCACTCCACGCAGCGGGGGCCGTCGACAACATCGTCCGTTACGCCGGATTGCCCCCTAGTCCTGGCCGGTGCCGGGCCCGCGAGGGCGGAGGCCGATGTCGCGCGTTGCGTCGGCGGCTGTGGTCACAGGTATTCCCCTGTGCCTCATGGACTGGGCGCCCGTCCTGCCGGACCCGGGGCACCTCCGGCCTTTGAAGCGTCGATGAGATCCAGGGGAGTCTCTGGCGCAGGGCAGAATATGTCCTGATTCTCGTCAACGGCGAAAGTTAGCCCGACAAAGGAGGGAGGACGATGAAGGCGGCGGTTCTCGTTGCACCCGGAAGGATCGAAATCGCGGACATCCCTGCCCCTAAGCCGCGACCGAACGAAGTCCTGGTGCGCCTTCGAGAGGCAGGAATATGCGGCACTGACTATGCCGTCTACTCTGGATCGGTCCGCGGGCCGCTCCCGCTGGTGTTGGGCCAC
>Ga0315279_10011220_pt1 | contig 10399 bp, 7 predicted proteins | sample YL17G06_20_MG_FD_203694 | JGI IMG/M metagenome (GOLD analysis project Ga0315279, IMG submission 203694) | Sediment microbial communities from Yellowstone Lake, YNP, Wyoming, USA - YL17G06_20 | ecosystem: Environmental > Aquatic > Freshwater > Lake > Sediment | place: USA: Wyoming | collected...
GACTTGAAAATGAGCAACCTTAGAATTGTTTTCAGGATATTAAGAGCAATATCGACATCTCTTCTCTGTGCTTCATTTGAGCCTTCGCACTCGTATTTGTATGATACTATCAACGGAGCAATGCTTTTTTCCAGTCTCTCATCTTGAGGGCTTTTCTTCTTCGACATTAATTTTTGGCGGAATTGCTGATACTTCGTGAACGTGCCTCTATTGATCCAGATTCCACGACACGATAGGCAACGCACTAAGACAATATCCTGAGGGAAATACTTGTCAGTGAATCGATGCATTGCTGTTTGGTCTCTGGGACAAATTAGGCTGGAATTCTCAATCGTGGAGGGAGTCCGTAGAATTTCGGTATTCAGTACCTCGATTTTCTCCGCCTCACCTTGTTTTGCCCGAAATAGCTCCGACTCGTCGAACCAGATACCTCCACACTTCTCACACTGGTCAACAATGATTGGCTGACCATAATGCGATACTATTTTGACCGGGTGCATTTCAGTCCTATCATTGGGGCAAAGCATAATTCATTATATCTCCACAATATGTGGAGGGCAAAAGACCAATTTTTCGGGTATAGCCTGAAGCTAACGGCGCAACAATGAGAACAGTTTTCGGTGAAGTTCGAAGATAGCTTGAGGCTGTATAAAGCAGCTAGTTGAACTTACTCATGGCTGCTTCTATTCCCTGCGTAAGAAAGCAGTCAATGGCTTCGGCTACCTTGACAATTACAGGTTTGATTATCGCTTCTTCCTGAGGAGAGAAATCGCTGAGTACATAATTGATTATAGTGTCCTCGTTAAGTGATTGCTCTTCCGCCTGAGGCCGTCCAATCCCCACCCTGATTCGAGGGAAGTCCTCGCTTCCCAGGGCGGAAATAATAGAATTTATTCCCTTGTGCCCTCCCGAACCTCCACTCTGCCGCAGGCGAATCTTGCCCAGAGGCAAATCGAGGTCATCATATATTACCAGTAGGTCGCTCAAAGGGATGTTATGCTTATGCACCAGGCCAGCCACGGAGTTGCCGCTGAGATTCACAAATGTTCCGGGCTTGGCCAGCAGCAACTTCTCGCCCCTTACTTCGCCAATGCCTACCCTGGCCCGGCACTGCCTTCGTTCAAAGCGGATAGAATGGGACCTGGCGAAGTAACTAAGGCACTGGAAGCCAGCATTATGGCGATTATGGGCATAAGTCTTGCCGGGGTTCCCCAGGCCGACAATGAGCTTCATCAAATTTCGCTGCCATCAAGCCGGCACAGGATACTCAAACTTGATAACGTCAATGGTCAGACGTTTGAGTGGCTTTATTCTGCCTTTCGCCAGTCTTTCCATCTCCTTGTAGACTTCGGCATCAAGATATTTCTCGCCGCACTGGCGACACACCATGGCAGGAACACCTTCAATAACTATCAAATCCTTTCCCCAGCGGAAATCTACATTAACCTTTTCTTGAGCTACCTTACCCTTGCAGAAAAAACATTTGTCAGCCATTTAACTATCTCCTTGTCTTCCAATCAGGTTTCCACTCCTCAAGGTTTGGTTCATATGCCGTAATAATAAGTAACTCTTCTTCTATTATGCCACACACTATATGCAGTGGTCTATAAACAGCAAGCTTGATTGGCTAAATGACCTTATATTCGCCAGTACTTAACCTTAACACTTTAGAATATCCTATTTTGTAAAGCTCTCTTAGACTTAAGCTTCAGTGAGCTAGCAAGTGGTATAATGAGATTAGGATGCATACTGTGGTTGTGGTAGATTACGATGTTGAAGGGAGGATGGAATGAGTAAGAAAAAGCTGGCAGGAATCATCGTAGGTTGTGTTGTAGTTGTCATCGTAATCGTAATAGTAGCCGTGCGTGGACCGACGGTCACCTTCGCCGACCCCAACATTGAGGTAGCGGTCAGGTTAGAAATTGGCAAACCCGAGGGCCCTATCTACACTTCAGACCTAAAGGGACTCGGGGGCCTTGATGTTTCGGACAGGAATATCACCGACCTCACTGGCTTGGAGTACTGCACCGCTCTGACGCAGCTGCAGCTGGATGACAACAAAATAAGTGACATCACACCTCTCTCACACCTCACCAACCTAAGCTACCTAGAGCTTAATGGTAACCAGATAGACGACATCAGTGCTCTCTCACACCTCACCAACCTGAGAGATCTTTACCTTGCCGATAATGAGATAAGTGATATCACCTCACTATCTAATCTGGTGAGTTTGGGTCCGCACCATGTCTATTCAATCCCGCCTTCAGCCGACCTCGACCTCAGCCACAACCAGATAAGTGACATATCCCCGCTCTCAAACCTAACCGGCTTGGAGTGGGTAGTTCTTGATGATAACAATATAAGTGACATTACCCCTCTTGCTAACCTTACTAACCTGACAAAGTTGAGCCTGTCGGATAACCGGATAAGGGACATCAGCCCTCTTGCCACTCTCACAAATCTGGTAATGCTGCATCTTGCCAATAACCAGATAGATGACATCACTCCTCTGTCCAATCTAGTAGGTCTAGGTACCCAAGAGTGGGAGATGTTTTCACTTTCACTCCATCTTGACCTTGGTGGCAACCAAATAACTGACATTACTCCTCTCTCGAACCTAACTGCCCTGAAAAGGCTGAGCCTATCCGATAACCAGATAAGCGATATCTCTTCCCTTGCTAATCTCACCAATTTGACTGCGGTTTACCTCTGGGGGAACCCCCTGAGCTCGGATTCCATCAATGCATACGTACCTGAGCTTAGGGCAAGGGGTGTGGATGTTAGCTTAACGTCGCAAAACCGGCAACCGATTGAAATCGTGTCTGTGTTGGGCCCTGTCGGACCGGTTAATTGGGGAGGGCCGGCAGTCGAAATAACCCTGAAGAATGTGGGTATTGAGCCTGTTATTTCGTTAACTGCCACTCTTGAACTAAGTAGATCCTTCGACTTTACCTTTAATGTTACTCCTTCGAATCCTTTGCAGCCTAATAAAAGCACTAGCAGCACACTCACTTTAATCGGAGGAGGATTTAGCGGTAATGTCTCGTATCCTTTGAAGATACATGCAACGCTCCAAAACGGAGCCAAATTCGTTTACACAAAGCTGGTACAGATTGTAGAATCCCCGGTGGTCACTTTCACAAACCAGTTTCTAGAGGCAGCCATAAGATTTGCCCTGAACAAATGGGTCGAACCTATTTATGCCTCTGAGCTTGCTGGGCTGGCGAGCCTCTCGGTTGATTATGGACAAATCGAGGATTTATCAGTGCTTCAATATTGTACCAACCTAACAGACCTCGACCTCCACTATAATCAGATAAGCGATATCTCCCCTCTGGCCAACCTCACCAAACTGACACACCTCGACCTCGGGTTTAACCAGATAAGGGATATCTCCCCTCTGGCCAACCTCACCAACCTGACAGACATCGACCTCCAGTTTAACCAAATAAGCGATATCTCACCTCTGGCCAACCTCACCAACCTGACAGGGCTCGGACTAAGTGGTCACCAGATAAGCGATATCGCGCTTGTGGTCGACCTCACCAGACTGACGTCGCTCAGCCTTCCCTCTAGCCAGATAAGCGATATCTCGCGTCTGGCCAGCCTCACCAACCTGACATACCTCAGCCTCGGAAGCAACCAGATAAGCGACATATCCCCTCTAGCCAACCTCACCAACCTGACATACCTCGACCTCGGGTATAACCAGATAAGCTATATCTACGCTATAGCCAACCTCACCTATCTGACAGACCTCTACCTCAACTTTAACCAGATAAGCGATATCTCACCTCTGGCCAACCTCACCAACCTGATATACCTCGGCCTCGTCTCTAACCAGATAAGCGATATCCCTCCTCTGGCCAACCTCACCAACCTGAAATACTTCGGCCTCGGGTCTAACCAGATAATTGATATTTCCCCCTTGGCCAACCTCACCAACCTGACAGACATCGACCTCACGCATAATCAGATAAGCGATATCTCGCCTCTAGCCAGCCTCACCGACCTGATATATATCCAACTCGGGTGGAACCAGATAAGCGATATCTCCCCCCTGGCCAACCTCACCAACCTGACAAACATCGACCTCAGGTCTAACCACATAAGCGATATCGGTCCCTTGGTACAGAACGAGGGACTTGGTACGGGGGATATCGTTTTCATATCATGGAGTCCATTGAATTCAGATTCCATCAACACATACATACCTCAACTTAGGGCGAGAGGTGTGAATTTTAGTTATTAGAACTCAGGCAGTTGGGTCAAAAATAGAATATTCCTAAGGGTGAAATTACACATTAGCCTATTTTGTGACCCAACAATTCTAACTATTGTGCAATTTAGTTATAGCCGGCCAAGAAGAATCGATTGGCTTAATTCACTTTATTCTTCCATTTTCAGGCCTTACTGGCTAAATATCCTTATATTCGCCAGTATTTGGCCTTAAGACTTTAGAATATCCTATTTTAGAAAGGCTGCATAAATACACTAACTTAAACCACCCCCAAAAGTGAGAATTAAAGCGGAGAATCATTTACGATCAGAATACCCACTTTGAGGGGTTGATTTAGGTAGCCTAGCACCAATCCTGCGAATTAAGTCAGCACTTCTTTTATCTATAATTCCGTCTGGGTCTGCTTCAATTAAACCGTTATTTGATTTCAAACTGTCAATTAAGCGAAGTAACATCGAACGAAAATATCCCTCTGCTTCATCAGTATACTTATGTAGAATATTGAGTTGTTTTCTGTTAAATAGTGATAGTTTTATATGACCAACATCAATCTCATTACGCAGAGCCATTGCAGGCAGAAATTTGCTATCAATCTCATCTTTAGAATAACCTAATTTCTGCAACCCGATGCGCGCTGCCTCTCTAGTTCTTCCGTCACCTTTATGTGGGAAAAGAACCTCTAGAATCTTGCAGTAGTTAAGTACCACCTCGGCTATAAAATCCGATGGGCAGTTGCCCGCTTCGCTCAATCGACAGGCCACATAGAAATGTTGTAGTGCAGCTAAAATTCTTCGTCGAGCAGGATGATTATTGAATATTTCCATAGTGAGCCAGGCAGAATTCACCTTTTTCTCCTGCGTTTCTTGAGTAGTAACATCAAAACGAAATCTCTGCAGCTTATGTGCCCAACAAAATGTGGTATCCCCCACTTTCCCTTTCACACGTTTAATAATGGGTGACTCTCCAAGATCTAGATTCAGTAAAGGTGGGAACCCATAGTACACGGCCTCGACCAGCCTAATAAGGTCATTCACCGCTTCGCAATGCGTTCGTATGTGAAGCCGGTTTCCTTTTAGCCTCATCGTAATATCAGGCTTCTTAATAGTAACACTCAGCGGTTGTAATGGCGGCGTAGAATCTACATATGACCTACCAGTATTTGCGTCATATCGGATTCTTGCGACACTTCCACGCAAAACGGTTCTCCCCTTACCAGAATGCTTCCCTAAAGCCTCTGTAGGACAGAACAGGAATTCCACGTACGCCATATTCGGAAAATCTAGAGTGGTACCTTTTTCAACTAGAAAGGAGCGCTCACGAAGTTGATAAGTTAACATCTCTACTTTTCTCCTTTGACAATATTCACAATGATATTATCAGTACCCGTTAGCCTTGTAAACACTTCGCCTCTGCGAATCAATAGAAATTAAATACTGGAACCTGACGATTTATTATGCTTGGGACGAAAGCCAAATCCCTTCTCAAAAGTTGCTCAATCGTCCGATAAAGCCTCAAGCTATCCTCAGACTTCACTGAGCTAGCAAGTGGTATAATTAGGATTAGGATTTATCTCTTTTGCTTGCTGGTGGTCGAGCCAGTGGATTTGGAGAGAGCAAGCGAGATTGAGTCTATGGAATGGAACTTCTTATAGTTATTGGCGTCATAGGTGCCATCGTGTTCATTGGATGGCTATTTAACAGGCTATCTGACCTTCGGGAGAGGGCCAAGAAGTATGTGGAATTGAAGGCGAAGTTGGGCAGTCTAGATACCTATAAGGCGCAGTTGGAATCAAAACAGGCCGAATTAAAGGCACATGAGGAGGCTGTTGGAAACTTAGTCAAAGAAAAGACGGAGGGTTTTCCTTGGTTAGCCCAAGCGTATGCCGATTATCTGCATCTTCAGGATCTAAAGAAGGCGAGTTATCTTGAACATAAGTCTCACCCTGCGCGAAAAGCAGCTGAACAAGTTCGAGAGGTCGCTTCTCAGCGTAGGGTCGCAGAAACACTTTACCGAGTTCTAAAGTATAAGCTCGAATATTATGAGAATCTCTTTCCCTGGCTAATCGATTTTACAGGCGAAGACATTGATGACCTAATAAGGCAAATTATGGATAGAAAGGAAAAAGGCAGAGAGGAGCTTCAGGAGACTGATGACCCGGTAAAGAAGTGGCTGACACAATCTGAATACAGCAAATTACCAGCTGTAGAGAGAAATCAACGAGCGCTTGACCGTTACTGGCGAAAACCAAAAATGAAATGGGAGATTGGACGGGACTACGAGCGTTACGTTGGCTACCTTTATGAGTCAAAAGGTTACGCCGTTTACTATCAAGGGATAGTTGAGGGGCTTGCTGATTTAGGACGAGATTTGATATGCATCAAGGATAACAGTGTTGAAGTTGTTCAGTGTAAGTGTTGGTCTCAGGAGAAGCAGATACACGAAAAGCATATTTTTCAGCTTCTGGGCACTATTATAGCTTATAGGATAGACCACCCAACAATGCGAGTTACTCCCTGGTTCATAACTTCGACAACCTTGTCGGAAAGGGCAAGGCAATTTGCACGGGAATTGGGTATTAGATGGACTGAAAACCATCCCCTTGGGCGTTATCCTTGCATAAAGTGCAATGTCTCTCAAAGGGATGGAACAAAGATTTATCACCTCCCCTTTGACCAGCAATATGATAGAACAATCATTGAAGAGGAAAAGAATGAGTGTTATGTGGAAACGGTCAAAGAGGCTGAAGATTTAGGCTTCAGGCGAGCTTTTCGATGGCGAGGCAACACAGGCAGCTCTGATTCAATTTAGAACTAATCCGTCCTCAAACTTCACTGAGCTAGTAAGTGGTATAATTAGTATTAGGATTTATCTCTTTTACTGGTTCGTAGTTAAGCCAGCGGATTTGGAAAGGAGCAGACAAAAGGAATAGAAAAGAGGGAGGCCAAAAAAATGAAGTTCACAAAGACTTTTGAAATGCAGAAAGACAAGGCAGAAAGAATTCCAGCCTTTTTTGCAACACAAGGGTATAAGTTGGAAAAGAGTTCCCCTAATAGCTACAGGTTTAAGAGAGGCTCTGGATGGGCTGCTCCTTTTACCTTTGACGTAAGGAAATGTCCTACTACGGTGGATGTGAATCTACTGGAGACGACGGAAGACAAATTTCAAGTGCTTGTCAATTACGATGTAAGCGGGAAAGGTATGCAAATTTTTACCGCAGATGACCGAGAAAAGATAACAGCTGAAATGGAAGGCTTAGAAATGTTCACAAAGGTGCGGTAGCCTGCTTTCCTCTGAGAGCCAGACCGCTTCTCAAAAGTTGCTCAATCCTCCGATAAAGCCTCAAGCTATCCTCAAGCTTCACTGAGCTAGCAAGTGGTATAATTAAGATTTATCTCTTTGGCTAACATGTCCTTCATAGCGACACCGTCTTAGCTGAGTCGGATAAGGGCTGCTTTAAGTTCTATTGCTCTGTCAACAGCGTCGAGGATTGATTTCCTTAGAGCACTACTGTTTCTGCCAAGGCGTATAGCAATAACATCACGGTCACTTAAGCTCAAACCTTCCAAGGGCGTGTCATCATTTTCAATCAACTCTGTTATCAATGAAAACTCCTTTTCCATTTCTTCTCCAAGCGTACCTTCATAGATTTTGCGTACTATCTCGCCATAATCACGTGGAGATTTTGCGCTCTCAGCGACTAGTTGGCTCCGCTGCTTCAAGTTATTCATAATTGCTCCTATTGAGCTGCTAAATTCTTCGTTAAGTTTCGATGTCAGTTTTTGATAGTATTCAGCTTCTTTGATGCCTTTAGATATGGAATTCACCTGGGCTAAAGCCATGTCTAGGTCGTCTAGCTGGAGCCAAGTCTCTCGGGAAATTTTCGGACTTCTTTGCAGCATATCTTCCAACCCGGGCCTGATTGCACTGCGCTCAGGGAAAATACGGTCCTCTAGTTCTCTTAGCCACTCAGTAACTTCATTGACCATCCGCTCTTCTCTGTCACGGCTCTCCCGTTCGATGCTATCTCGTCTAATGCGTCTAGATTCGTCAATGCTAAAGGCAGCAATAATAACAGCGATTAGGGCAGCAAATGCTGTTAGGATTTCTCTTAACTCTGGTGACATTACGAACAAAAACAGCACAGCACCCATCAAAAATGCAATTCCCAACATACGCAGCATTGATTTATTTTTCCTATTCCCCACCGCAAATAGAATAGCACCGATTATGGCAATTACTCCCACTGATATGATTGTACTTATATCCAATTGCCCACTATCCATGTCATTATTATAACAGGCGAAGAGGAAACTTCCGTATAGAGGAAAAAACATCTCGTACGTCTTCCCAAATCCTCCTCAAATCCTAGCCGGTATTTTGTTTGACCTTGCCAAACCGTGATTATAGACTCGCAACCTATGGCTAATGTTTGCGATATTTGTAATATGGAGTTTGCTACCCCGGCTGCCATTGGAAGCCACAAGAGGAAACATAGAGAGCCAAAGGCTAGAGTTACTAGAGCTAAGAGGGTTTCTATAATTTGCCTTCAGCCTTATTCAGCAAGTCCAGGAACTCAGCTTCGCTGAGCGTCTTTATCCCCAACTTCTCGGCTTTGGCTAGCTTGGAGCCAGGGTCGGCGCCCACTACCACGTAAGATGTCTTCCTGGTGACATCCGAGCCGGCTTTGCCGCCGAGAGCCTTTATTTTCGCTTCCGCTTCTGAGCGGGAGAAGGATTCCAGCTTCCCGGTTAAAACAAATTCCAGTCCGACTAAGGGTAGGGAGGGGACAAGCCCCTCCCCTACTTTCTCGACTTGCTCTCTTTCCAGCCTCACCCCGGCCTTTCTCAGCTTTTTAATAATTTGCTTATTTCCTTTCTGTCTGAAAAAGGCCACGATGCTTTCAGCTATCTTGGGGCCGATAGAGGGAATAGTTGAAAGCTCTTCCTGGCTGGCTTCAGCCAGTTGGTCAATACTGTGAAATTGCTCTGCTAATAGTTCGGCATATTGCTCACCGACATGCAGGATTCCCAGGGCAAAAATCACACGGGCTAAGCTTCTGTCCTTGCTTGCTGCGATGGAATTAAGCACATTGGAGGCACTTTTGTCGGCCATTCTTTCCAGACTGAGAAGTTGCTCCCTGGTGAGGTAGTATAAATCGGCGGCATCTTTGATCAAGCCGCCCTCAAACAAAACCTGGCATAGCTTGTCACCTACGCCGTCTATATCCATGGCCCCGCGGCTGACAAAGTGTTTGATTCTCTCCAGGGCTTGAGAGGGGCAGGCAGCATTGGTGCAGCGATGCATAGCCTCGGCTTCGGGCTTTATGACTTCGCTGCCACACACAGGGCAGCGGCTGGGCATCGAGAAGATTTTTTCCTTGCCAGTACGGCGGCTGACAATAGGTTCGACAATCTCAGGAATGACGTCACCAGCTCGCTGTATCACAACCCAGTCTCCAATCCTGATGTCCTTGCGGTGAATATCCTCTTCATTGTGCAGTGCTGCTGAGCTGATGACTACACCGCCTACTCGAACCGGCTCTAAAATAGCGTAGGGGTTAAGACTCCCCGTCCTCCCCACATTTATGCCGATATCAATTAGCTTTGCGGTGCCCTGGACAGCGGGAAATTTATAGGCAATAGCCCATCTGGGCTCGTGAGCCACAGTGCCCAGCTCTTGCTGGAGGGCAATAGAATTGACCTTGACCACTATGCCATCAGCCTCGTAGGGAAACTTTTCCCGGCTTTCTGCCCAGTTCTGGTGATATTTCTCCGCTTCATCGAGGGAGCGGCGCAGAGCGATATTGGGGTTTATTTTGAAGCCCAGGGACTTGAGATACTGCATGATTTCCCAGTGAGTGTCGGGTACCGTCTTGCCTTCCGCCCAACCTAATCCATAAACGAATATGTCGAGAGGACGTCGAGCGGTAATGCTGGAATCGAGCTGCCTTACCGAGCCGGCAGCGGCATTCCTGGGATTGGCAAAAAGCGGCAGCTCTTCTTTAGCCCTCTCTTCGTTAAGCTTTTTAAAACCAGCTTTAGGAAGATAAACTTCGCCCCGGACTTCAAATCTGGGCGGCGCCTCCTTGGGCACGGAAAGGGGAATGCTCCTGATGGTTCTCAAGTTCTGGGTGATGTTCTCACCGCGGTAGCCATCTCC
>Ga0315279_10011222_pt1 | contig 10398 bp, 11 predicted proteins | sample YL17G06_20_MG_FD_203694 | JGI IMG/M metagenome (GOLD analysis project Ga0315279, IMG submission 203694) | Sediment microbial communities from Yellowstone Lake, YNP, Wyoming, USA - YL17G06_20 | ecosystem: Environmental > Aquatic > Freshwater > Lake > Sediment | place: USA: Wyoming | collected...
TTTTTGACAGGTAAGGTAAGCCAGCATATTTGATGGCGCTAGGAGTGACAGCCACGATTGCTGGAGAATTCTCTTCAACTGCTGCCTCGGAAACCGCCAGTACAGCTTCCAAGTTGTTCACGTTGAAAGCACCTACAGCGTAGGCTTTTCGTCTTGCAGGCACCATCAAGTCTTTGTTCGTTACTAGCATCGTTTCACCGTGGACTGATATTTGCAGCAAATCGATATAAATGATTTCCACACAGGTCGAAGCGAGAGTTCGAATCTCTCCCGGGCTACCATTCCATGTGTTAAAGAATACCATCCCCTATTTTCTTGTTGTGATTAAGGCATTCCTACCCAATTGCCCGAAAATTGTTTCCTCGAAGATTCGATTTTGAACTTAGACGTTACGTAGAAGAAGGTAAAGATCTTTACACTAAGAAGCAGAGGCGCGCTTTTCAGCGGTTGATGAGCGGTCTTACAGTTGGCAAAAGTCGGTGTGAGAGGTTGAGGTTTATGACGCTTACGAGTTCTCCTGAGTCATTAGGTCGGAGTCTTAATGCTGACTTCAGGGCTTTGAAAATGCGGATTCTTCGAAAATACCACTTCAAGATGAAGTATTGGAAGATTCGCACGAATGAAGGTAACGGTGTGTTGCATATAATCTATAGAGGAAAGTACATTCCTCAGGTGTGGCTGAGCGAGCAATGGGCAGAAATTCACAAGTCACCAGTAGTTGACATACGCTCCTTGTACGAAACGAGGAAGGGTTTGCGAGGTATAGTCTTTTATCTGATTGGAAACTACTTGGCGAAACGGAGTTTTGAACGCATGAGTTGGGGTTACAGTTGGGTTTTTCCTGCGTTTGTGGGCTGCTGGAAGCGATTGATTGAGAAGTATGGCTTCAAGCAAACATTGTATTTGTGGCGTCGGTTGCTTTGCAGTTCATTTGTTGTTACTCGCCAAGTGCGGCTTACCAGGTTCTTGCCTGAGTACGAACATACGAGTGAGAAGAGTCTGCCTTGGGGTGCATTGTTCCGCACTTCTGTTACTTAACACGTGCTCCAATTTCGCAACCCAGAAACGACGGAGATATCTCCCGAAGTCCAAACGAGTAAGCGCGCTCCTATTTCTGGCTTTGCCTGATCGATGGATGTTGACGTGTCCTAGATGCGAGAACTATCGTTTAGAGGGCGCTACTCAATCCTCTCAGACTTGAAAAGGGGAATTTAGGAACACATATGCGCGCGCTAAAATAGTGGAGTTCATACCAATAACAAACCTGAGGGAGCGAAAACGTCAAAATCGTGGCATACTAGGAAAACTGATGACATTATACTTGAGTTAGATGTGACTCATGAAGGGTTAACCTCGCAGGAAGCTCAGGAAAGACTGAAAAAGTACGGTTATAACGAGCTGGTTGCTAAGAAACGCAAATCAGCACTCAGCATGTTTCTTGGTGAGTTCAAGGACATTTTCATCCTCCTCCTAATTGCAGCCACAATTCTCTCCGCAATTTTGGGCGAAATTACGGACGCGACCATCATAGGCGCAATTGTTATTTTGGTTGCCATAGCAGGTTTCGTTCAAGAGTACCGTGCAGAAAAAGCCATCGAAGCAATGAAAAAGTTAACTGCGCCCAAATCGCACGTTATTCGAGATGGTAAGGAAATTGTTATACCTGCCAAAGAAATCGTGCCTGGCGACATTCTTGTTCTAGAATCTGGAGACCATGTTGCGGCTGACGCTAGAGTCTTAGAAGCTATTGAGCTTAAAACAAACGAGGCTATCTTGACTGGTGAATCCGCTCCAGTGAACAAGGCTTTAGCAACTTTAAGTGAAGAGGCGCCGATTTCGGAAAGGCGCAACATGGTTTTCACGGCAACTCATGTTGTATACGGGAGAGGTAAAGCACTTGTAACCTCCACTGGAATGGGCACTGAATTTGGTAAAATTGCCGAGATGGTTCAAACAGCGCATGAGGAAGTAACGCCTCTGCAGAGAAAACTGGACAAGTTTGCCAAGAAAATAGCGAAAGTCGTCGTCGCCGTTGTCGTGGTTATATTTGCCCTTGAAGTTTTTGAAGTGGTCGCTCAAGGGCACTTCGTGATTAGCCAGTTTACTGACGCTCTTTTGTCTTCCATTTCTTTGGCGATTTCAGCTGTTCCTGAAGGCTTGCCAGCCATAGTCACCGTAGCCTTGGCTCTTGGAGCAAGAGAATTCGCACGGCGAAACGCCATTGTTCGTAGACTTTCCTCGGCTGAAAGTTTAGGTGCAGTTACAGTCATATGTTCAGACAAGACAGGGACGATAACACGGGGAGAAATGACTGTACGGCAAATATACGCTGATGAAACGCTTGTTGAGGTTACGGGTGCCGGTTATGAGCCGAAGGGAGAGCTTGAACTAGACGGTGATGTGAAACTCGAAGAAGACGCAAAGCTTCTGCTAAAGATTGGTGCCTTGTGCAATAATGCACAGTTGCGAAAGAAAGAAACCGAAAATGCTTGGGAAATCTTTGGGGACCCAACAGAAGGCGCCCTAATCGTGTCCGCTGCTAAAGCTGGACTTGAAAGAGAAGGGCTAGACGCAGACTATCCGCGTATCCGTGAGATACCTTTCACTTCCGAAAGGAAACGCATGACTACTTTGCATAAAACTCCGCAGAACGAAATTATTGCTTACGTTAAAGGAGCACCTGAAACAATTCTAGAAAAATGCGCGTACATTCTTGAAAATGCTAAAGCTGGAAAGCTGACGCCAGCAAAAAAGAACAAGGTTTTGCAAGCAAACGAACAGCTAGCGGGAAACGCTCTTAGGGTTCTAGCGATGGCGTATAAACAGTTACCCCAAAACGCGGAAAAACTCGAAGACGAGGCGCTAGAGGAAGATTTAGTCTTCGCAGGTTTGCAAGGAATGATTGACCCGCCAAGAGACGAAGCAACCAGTGCAAACAAGACCTGCCAAAAAGCCGGAATAGAGACTGTGATGATAACCGGCGACCACAAGCTCACGGCGATGGCAATAGCGAAAGAAGTTGGAATATTCAAAGAAGGCGACTTGGTTCTGACAGGCGATGAACTGGACAAAATCAGCGACGCCGAGTTTGATAAGCAAGTTGAAAAAGTCGCGGTTTACGCGAGAGTGTCGCCTGAACACAAACTCAGAATCGTTAACGCTTGGAAAAAGAAGGGTCACATCGTTGCTATGACAGGCGATGGCGTAAACGATGCGCCAGCAGTGAAGGCAGCCGACGTAGGCGTTTCAATGGGAATAACTGGGACAGACGTAACCAAGGAAGCTTCCGATTTGGTTCTCACCGACGACAACTTTGCAACAATAGTGAAAGCCGTGGAGCAAGGCAGAGTTATCTACGACAACATTCGCAAGTACGCGCGTTTTCTAATATCAGCTAACTTTGACGAGTTACTTGTGATAGGCTTATTCGCCATACTCGGCGGCATTTATGGAACCGAACTCTTTCCATTACCGTTGTTGGCAGCAATGATTTTGTGGATTAACTTGGTTACGGATGGCGCTCCAGCGGTTGCGCTTGCAACGGATCCGCCTGATGTGGACGTTATGGATAGGCCCCCTAGGAAACCAGCCGAGGGGATACTATATGGGATGGGCAGGTTCATTGTCTTGTCGTTTCTGCTTCAAGCCATTGGGACAATACTGGTGTTCAGCTTGGAATATTATGTGTGGCCTGCGCATGGCTTCGGAACTGAAGAAACCTTAAGCGAAGCTAGAACGACGGCGTTCATGCAAGCGGCGTTGTTTGAGCTTTTTGTGGTTTGGAACTGTAGATCAGAAAAGCACAGTGTTTGGAGAATGGGAAAGGATGCCTTCCGAAATAAGTTCTTTGTAATCGCCGAAATAGTTTCAATAATCGCGACTATAGGCATAGTGTACCTACCGCTTACACAAGAACTGGTTGGTCTTTACCCGCTGTCGCTGACAGACTTCGCCTATGTGCTGGGCGTTGCCAGCTGGGGACTATTCGTCCTGCCAGAAATTACAATGAACCGAAAAATCTGGAAATGGAAGTAATCTGCAAGGACTCCATCTCTGAAATCACCTAGATTGATGCGGAAGTGTTTGCTTCAACAGGTTTGGCGCGCGCATTACAATATGTCTCCTTTGACGCACTTTCCAACATTGCCATAAGAAGCTTCTTTTCTCAATTGTTACTTTTGCGCGGTAGTCAAAAAAAATTTAAGTTTGTCCTTCAAGCCTTCATTGAGCTTGTTGGACTTCTGACTCTCTCTGATTTTGAGAGCCTTTTGTATCTGATTGTTACTGCTTTGATTTCGTCAACTCCGAGTCTGAAGATTTCCATGAAAGCAGTTGCTTCAATCCTTGTGAGGTCACTAGCGCGCGCTAAGAGCAATACTGACCCGGGAAAATTTTTGACGACCTGACTTTAACAGATTGTGATATCGAGCAGTTATGCAGAATATTGAAAGAACCATCAAATGCAACAAATTGAAATGCGCGCGCTTCAGCTTTAACGCAAGTCTGATATGCCGACCTAATGTAAGGTCATCTGGCGCGCGCCAATACTAATAAAAAGGATGATTGCTTATCCCTCCCATCTTCGTCAGAATGGGCGTCCTCATAAATGATCTTGCCATCTCCGCTATTGCTAGCAATTGGGTTAGTGTTGCTTGGGGGGTCAAGCGGAGTAGTCGTATCCAACTTGGTCGCTGTATCCGAGAAACGGAGACTGAGAAAATCCGTGCTGAGTTTTCTATTAGTTGCCTTTTCAACATCACTTCCAGAGCTGTTTGTTGCCATGAATGCGATAGTCGTTGGCAACATGCCTGTATCGCTTGGAGACATTCTTGGCTCTAACATAACGAACATTGCCCTTATCCTCGGCGTGTGCTTCATAGTTTCGACTCTGAATCATTCAAGAAAGAAGGATATGGCAATTGGGGAAAAAGACATGAAACAATTTACAAACGGATTGATCCTTCTTTCAGGGACACTTCTTGTGCTTCTCTATCTTCAATACTTGAGCAGAGTCATTGGCATTCTGTTGCTAGGCGTGTTCTTCGTTTACTCTATCAATTTGTTCCAGAAAAGAAAGGAAGACGGAGACGAGGGCAATAGGAATACGGATGGAGGAATCAGAAAGGAATTAGTACTCATTGCCGTTGGGATCACTGGTGTCATCATTGGTTCGAGATTTACTGTTGAATCGGCGATAGATGTAGCAACCTATTTAGGAGTGCCAGCATCGATCATTGGCGCGACTGTGGTTGCTTTTGGGACAAGCCTGCCTGAATTCGCTGTTGACGCAAGAGCGGCTTACTCAGGCCACTTGGAGATTTGTATAGGTGACATTGTCGGGAGTTGTTTCTTGAATTCGACGCTTATCCTTGGTCTGCTGTTGACTTTCACACCATTTACGGTTAACTTAGCCGTCCTTTCTGACCTATTGTTGTTTAGCGTGGTCTCAAACCTTGTTCTTTGGTACTTCTTAGATAATAGAAAGACAGGGTACCGAGAGGGTGTAATTCTACTCTTGCTTTACATGATCAACCTGTTGAGCATCCTTGGAATCTTGGTCTTGCGAGTTCCATGATGAGCGCGCGCACTGTTTCGTTAAACGCGAAATTGGAACATTTGATTCATTATTGGCATACACGGGTCCAGGTTATTGGCAAACGGCCTCGCTCGGATCGTTGGGAGTTTGGCGAGAGCGCGCGCGAAAATGGCGGTCTACCGATACCCTTAATTCCCATTCTCACACACGCGACTGAAAAAAGGCATTGCCTTCTTTCAGGTTTAAACATTGGAAATAACACTTAAGATCAGATGTGAGAACATGAAAATAGTGCCCAGAAGCAAAGTCATACACTCCTACAGCGCAAAGCACGAGCCAGCTGAGCATGTCAAACCTAACGAACCCTTTGTTATTATGACCGAGGATGCTTTCGGAGGCCAGATCAGAAACGAAGGGGACACTGTAGAAGGGCTTGACTGGTCCAAGGTTGATGGTGCAACAGGTCCGGTGTTCGTGGAAACTGCAAGGCCAGGTGACACGCTTGTAGTAGAACTGCTTGAGGTAAGACCTGAGAATAAAGGCGTGATAGTGACTATTCCGAAGAATGGCATCTTAGGCGAGAAGCCTTTCAAGCCTTCGACAAAAGTGGTCGAGCTTAGCGGAGGTTTTGTTCAGTTTGAAAAGAATGTCAAGCTCAAGGCCAATCCTATGATAGGAACGATCGGGGTCACGCCGAAAGAGGCTGATGTGCCCACAGGGTTTCTAGGCAGACACGGTGGAAACATGGATGTCAAAGAGATTGTTGCTGGGACGAGACTATACTTGCCCGTCTTTGTCGAGGGCGCCTTGTTCGCGGCTGGAGATCTGCACGCAGTTCAGTCTGACGGCGAATTGTGTGTTTCAGCCGTCGAAGTTGCGGGCGAGATTATCTTGAAGTTCCAACTCATTCGTGGCAAACAGCCTGAATGGCCTGTGCTTGAAACCAAAAACTCTTACGCCTACCTCGCCTGCGGAGACACATTGGAGGAAGCCGCGAAATATGCAGCTGAAACGGCTGTCAGAGCATTGATGCGTGAACATTCGTGGCCGTTTGAAAAGGCGTATATGTTCAGCAGTCTAGCAGTCGATTTGAGAATCAATCAGGTAGTCGACCCTAAGAAAGGAGTCAGAGCTGTGATTGACAAAGATTTTATAACGCAGGAAAGTGTTCTCGCCACTTGAAGGTGGTTGTTATGACATGTTATTTCAGGCACTTGCAGGATGTCTTCAAGAAAGCAGGCGTAGAAGTCACCAAGGAGAACAGGCAGGAACTCGACAAGATCATTCACGGGATTGTCCGCGTCAAATACAAGGATTGCCCAAACACGGGGAGAGAGGTGAAAAAACGAATCGCCGCAGACGAGGAAAGCTTTGTCGCAGAACTGAAGAAGAAATGGAGCAAGCGCACTTAGATGTAACCAGCAATTCTGCCCCTTCTCAACCAGAATCCTGGTCAAATCGCGGTCATGCGGTCTACTTATTCTACTAAAAAACGGAGGAAAACGAGGAATACCGTTTTACTTTACCCTTCTCCATTGGCAAAGGTGTGTAGAGCCCATTCTGAGGTTCTTGTTCTCGACCTTTCCTTCACGCTTTGCCCTTACGAGGAAACGTGACATGGTTTGAACGCCCAGCTTCGCGCTCTTAGCCAAGCCTCGGATGTCAAACCAGAGAGCCAGAGGCATCTGTTCGATTGCTTTCTCAGCTTTTTCATTGTTGGTTCGCATAGGCATCGAAAACACCTCCACGATCTGATTTCAAGAATCTGAGTGGGTGAAACATTACAGGTCCCTCTTCATTTTTGAGAGTATCTTTCTGACTATGCTTTCTCTGAGGTTTAGGCATTCTGAGATTCTCTGCACGTTGCTGTTGTGCTCATCCAGCACGTGGTAGAGCACTTTTTTCTCGTCCGCGTTTCTGTTCGTGTTCTGGATGAGCTTGGCCACTTCTCGCATTGCGTAGTTTCTGATGTAAAGAAGGATGCTTCTTTCGTCCTCAAGCTCTTTGAGCTTGTCGTCGATATCAGCTAAAAGTGTAGAGTAGAGACTGAACCTCCCAGTCTCGTTTGCGTCTTCTAGCAGGTCGTTCATTCTTTTCATCAGCGACGAAACGTGCGAGGATAAGCCCCTGGATTCAGGAAGCGTGCTGAAGGATAAGACCCGAGCGTTGAAAAAGTGAGGTGCAAAATCCACAGTCACTGACATGCTCTTGCTGAGAAGGTACTCTCTTCTGTTCGGTCCACACGGACTTTTCTCCATTGAAGACTTGACGACGCCTACTTCCTCTAACGACTCCAAATGCTTGGCTACGAGCGCCTGGCCCATGCCAAGTTCTCGCGAAAGCTGGGATGGATAGCTTGGTTCTTGGCTTAGTCTCTTGATTATCCTTCGTCTTGTTGGGTTCCAGAAGGCCATAAGAACTTGATCGAGCTCATTTTCGGACATGGGGCGTCACCATGCGTTTTTCACTCATGCTATATCACCATGGCTTTACTACCAAAGGTAGTAGATTATATAAGTTTAACGGTTAATGACTCTCAAAACATCGTTGAAGTCCATCCAAAAAGAATGGAAGTGCCAAAACAGGGACTCGAATAAATCAAAAATAAGAGTGTGAAGTAGATGACCAAAAGTCAGAAGCCTATTTTTTCGTCTTCTTGACTTCTTTCTTTACCTCTTTCATTGGCTCTCCGCAGCATACTACGTCACAAGGCGCGCAACCGCATGGTTCATCAACCACCATAACAACTCCACACTCATCACACTTGTATTTCGTGCCCTTCTTCGCCATCAACCATCACCTCCGCCGATTTAACTCTATGAGAATCTGCAACCCTTTTCAAAATATAAGACTATTTCAAAAACAACCCTAGGCAGAAAATTTGAAGTCTGACCAGAAGTCTGATTTGGAATTGTGACACCTATTTTCTGAAGACACAAAGTTAAATTCTATGAGTATGTACGACGTAGTACTTGTGAATCTCAAAACAGTGTTAGGGTCAATTGCGATTGTCCTTCTCTTGTTCTTCGCCATCATATTTGCTATGGCAGCCTCGGGTTCTTCGCTGTTTAGCCGATTGACTGTCGCCGGTTTGCTGTTCGCCACTGCCATGGTATTGGCTTTTTACGTAGCAAGAAAACCGAAGACAGTGATTCAAAGACTCGAAGTTTCTGGTGACATGAAGGCGGTTCAAATCAAGTGCCCAAATTGCTCGGCGTCCATAGATGCTAACGCTATCAAGATCGTTTCTGGCGTGCCCTATGCATTGTGTCCGTATTGTGGGCATACGTTCGAAGTGGCTGAGGAACCCAAATGGTGAAAAGGCGTTTTCTGACCATCACCTTAACGGTCTTTCTTGTTCAAATGATGATTGGCAGCGCTTTTGCGGCAACATTGTCTTTCAGTCTTGATCCTGAAGGAGTAACTATCTGGATAAACCAGAATGGCTCCATTGACCTTCTATACAATATAACTCTGAAGCAGGACGCTGGAAGCAGCGACCTTCATTGGCTTGAAATTGGCCAACCTGCACGTGACTTCACGATTGGGGAGGCTGTGGATCAGTATGGAAATCTCCTTCAGACTTCTGACTCGAGTTCTGGACAAGAGTACAAGGTGCGTGTGCAATTATACTCGACGTTGGTTGCTGGCCAGAGCCTACGATTTTCGTTAATGACAAATGTTGCTCATATGATTTACAATGACACGATGAACCCAGGTCACGTGGGCATGCAGTTCATTCCAGCGTGGCTGTCGATGGCACGGGTTCCTGACCTCAGAGTTAAGATTTTCTTGCCTGAAGGCGTTACCAAGAATATGGTGAATACATCTGTTACCTGGGACAACGCTGATGTTGAGGGTGGACGACTGTTTGTTTATTGGGAAAGAACGGATTTGGCGGCGGGACAGCACGATTACAATTTCGGTGTCTCTTTCCCCAAAGAATACGTGCAGAATTACGAACCAGGTCCTCCGGGTTCGGGTGGTTTCTGGGATCAGTATATCGCGCCAGCGTTGTTTCTCGTTGTGTTCTTTGTGATAGTGGTCCTCGGAGTTCTCTTTGTCGTGAAGAGAAGGAGTTATTTCACGCCGTCGCTCACTATGGAGACTCTTGGGATCCGACGCGGCCTGACTGCCGTGGAAGCATCCTACGTCTTGGATACGAAGCCGCCCAGAATAGTCACCGAAATATTGTACAGTCTGCTTCAGAAGAGGGTTGTGTGGGTCGAATCCACTTCTCCCTCGGTCAAACTGAAGATCATGGAGGGTTTTGAGAACAAGACTGGAACGCGCGAGACACCGCTTAGATACTATGAGATTGACTTTTTACAAGCCATCAAAGGAGACGGTGCCTTAGATGAGGAAAGACTGGCGAAGACTGTTATGAGCCTAAGGGATACTGTCGAAGAGAAAATGCGCGGCTACTGCAGGCGAGATACGGTTGACTATTACCGAAGCGTGTCTGCTAAGGCTTGGGAACAGGTGGAGCAGGCTGGCACGCCCGAACTGGCGTCTAAAGCCTACAACGAACAGTTGCTGTGGCTCTTCCTAGATCCCAACGTGAAAGCGCGCACGGCAACGGCGTTTGGCACTCGTCCGTTTGAACCCAGCCCGCTCTGGCTGTGGTATTGGTACGGTTATAGCCATTACAGTCCGCATCCGACTTACACGCCGAACATTCAAGTGCCAGCGCAGTCTGCAAATCCGCCTGCGATTCCAAGCGCGGAATTCGCCAACAACGTTGCCACTGCGGTGGAGAACACTTCAAACAATATTGTCGTTAACCTTGAGAGGTTCGCGAACGCCATCGTTCCTGGACCTGCCAAGTCTTCAAATCAACCTGCTCATCATAACGCTGATTG
>Ga0315279_10011224_pt1 | contig 10397 bp, 9 predicted proteins | sample YL17G06_20_MG_FD_203694 | JGI IMG/M metagenome (GOLD analysis project Ga0315279, IMG submission 203694) | Sediment microbial communities from Yellowstone Lake, YNP, Wyoming, USA - YL17G06_20 | ecosystem: Environmental > Aquatic > Freshwater > Lake > Sediment | place: USA: Wyoming | collected...
GATTCTACAAGAAAACGGAGCAGAACTCAGAGCAGGCGACCGCATAAGCTTCGTCAAAACCACGAAGCCCCCTCACGTAAAACCAGTTGAACTTGCAACAAAGAATGATGTCGACATCGACAAATACATCGCTTATCTACATTCAACCTTTGATCAAGTCCTAGACGCGTTGGGGCTGGATTTTGATGAGATAATAGGCTTGACAAAACTAGAAAGATTCATGTGAAAAAACTAACTCTCGCTCACCGTTTTCAAACCTCGAGACCTCAGAGGACCAATGATGCCTCTGCTGCTCAAAATAGAAAGCACAGTGTAACCTATGCCCGCAATCGCAATTAGACTGCTGACTGTTATGCTGGCAATCATCGCGATCCATGCGGGCAAGACATTCAAGACGTCTGGCGGCGGAAAGAAGAGCCAAAGATAACCGCCGACTATTACTCCGACTGGAAGCGCTCCGACAACGCAGGCGAAAAAGGGTCTTTTCCTAAGTAGAAAGATCAAACTTGCCGCAATCAAGTTTGCGATCGGCCCGAGAACAACGTCTTGAACGCCGATGAAATAATAGGCGTTTGTCAACATGCAGCCAACTGTCACCCCGGAAACGACGGGCCAACCGAGCAAAGCAGATAACGGAATAAGACAGTCTGCCAACCGCAGCTGAATTGGCCCATAAACAGTGGGGTTGCCAATCAAAACCATCTGTAGAACATTTATCGTCGCGTATAAAGCGGCGAAGACACTCGCCAATACAATATCTCTACTGTCAAATCTCATTTTAGATGCCTCCGAAACCCGGGGTTTCTAAGGCGGATCGGGCGGAGGCCCGCTCACCCGCCAAACTGGTAAAGCGATAGTCTATGGTGTATATTAAATGTTTGCTGAAAACCCGCATTCAAAATCAGCAGCTACTTCAAGACGAAATACTGGAAGACTGTCGCTATGATTGTTGTCAAAGCAATTAAAAGCGAGATTACCATGACCGCTTGCCGTTCGGTCAATGGACGTCGATACGTGATGACCGTAATCAGACTTCTCCTGTGGTCTGAAAACAGTTTCTTTCCATCAAAAGAAAGACTCCCCTTCTTTCTGTAGAAGAAGAAAGCAAGCAGTATCAGGCAAGAATTGAAGATATATGGCAGAAGAGAGATGGCCAGGTCAAACTTTAAGTCGGAAATGATGGCGAAAGAAGCTAAGGTCATTCCTATGGTAAATGAACCTGTGTTGCCTACAAATATGCGGCCCCGAAAATTCAACACGGCAAGCACTAGCCATGTGATCAATGGAACGTAGAGCAGGTTGGCGTTTGAAACCGACATTGCCATCAGCCCGACGAGAACTATTGCGGGACAAATTGTCTCCAATCCGTTTAGTCCGCCAAGCTGATTCACGGTGTTGGTGAAAATTGTGACCAGCACGGGAACGATTATGAAGTAGTAGTAGACTCCAAAATCGATCTTGAATAGGAATGGGATGGTCAGAGAAGTTCTCAGTCCAAGCGCGTAAGCGAAAGAACTGAGAGGAATCGCGGCGATCAATGGTAGAAAAGCTTTGTAGCGCCATTTCAGATCCATCCAGTCGTCAAGCATTCCGAGAAAACCCCCGAACAAGATGCAGACTGCCAGTATTAACGGAGCTGAAGCCGCCAAGTTGAAGCGCAAAGTTACACCGTTTGAAGCATCGACGACGTTGAAGAAATAAATGAGAAAGAGATACACGACACTGATGAGGACGTAGATGACGCCTAACCCGTTGGGGATCAAAGGCTTGTTTGGCTTATGCTGATCGGGAACTTTCGGAAACAAGGACAGTCTCCCTAACTGCTCGGGTAATCCTGGTTGTACTGTTGCCAGTCAATCTTGTAGAGACACACTAAAGGTACAAGTCCACCGTATTTGCTCTGTGAATCCGCTTGTGACAATGTTTCTCCTGAGAAGAATTCCTCTTTGAAGTACTTGGGTATAGCATAATTCGGATCACTCGAAGGCAACTGCACGCCATTGACTTGTGACCAGCGATACCGACCATAGCTCATCAACTCGTAGACTGTAGTGTTTGTACCTACGTTGTTCCATGTCCATTGATTATTGGTGAAATTGCCGAACGTTGTTTCGTTTTGCCACGAAGAAGCTTGATCGATGAATCCATCTCTAACTAGTCTATCCTGTGCGTTTCCAGAGATTTTTGCCATCCAAGTCCACTTTCCGTTGTCTCCGCCTGCCCAATCGATCCAGGCGCCGTTTGCGTCGATGGTGACGAAGACGAGTATGTACTGCACGTTGTATTTCTTCAACATATTCAGAGAGTAAGTCTCGTTTGCCATCAAGGCGAAACCAATGTTTTCTATCTGCGTCGAATTGATCGTCGCGTTATCAGCAAGAGTTGTAACATTGCCCATGATGCTTAGCCAGTATCCATAATCCCACCAACTACAGACTACGATGTTGTGGTTCCGGAAATTATTAAGATGCTCCACCATGTCCAACCATTCACTCACAGGCTGATTGGGTACTATTGAAAGACTGCCCGCCGTGATCGTAACTGGACTGTAAGCTTGTCTGAAGACTTTCGGAACACCTCCACTTTGGGGAGAGATAGCCAAGTTCGTCATCAACACTATGAATATCAAGAAGATTGCCACGCCGCTAAACTCCTTCCCCACGTGCTCAAGTCCGAACTTCCTCTTCACATTTATCTTTGGCGGTTCTCTAAGCAGGGCCACAAAAGGTTTCGAGATGCCAACTATTCCCATCGATGCTAGCACGGCAAAAGCTGGGGCCAAAAGGATTAGCAGACGCACCATCGAAGCGGCAAAGTACACGGATGTCAAGCCGAAGATCAGTAGAAACACGTTCTTTGTCGTAAGGTTTCTCGCCGCAAAGAATAGACCAACTGCAAAGAATAGAATACCTACGCCAAGATCATAATATATTGAGCCCCAGGCCGAAATTCTGTGCTCGGCGACTGATTCCACGAGAGGATCTGCTGCCCGGAAGAATGGATCCAGGACTGTCACGAACTTTCCTGCGATGCCACCCATAAAGCCCAATGACGCGAGCGCCACAAAACCTCCTATCAATATTGCTAGGAATACCACTACGAACCCAAACTTTTCTCTGGCAGAGGTCAAGTTGCGAACAATCTCCGCCAAACAAAGCAGGACAAAAACTCCCACAACTGGGAGAACTGCCGAACTTGTCAGATAGCTGGATGTGACTTCGGTATTCGTGCTTATGGCAACGAGCAAACCAATTCCAAAGGTCAGACTGTAGGCCAAGAAGAGACGACGAGAATATCTCTTGAGGAGGAGCAACACGAAAACGAACAGCACACTCAAACCAATCAGGTAGTACGCGGCTCCCCATCCGAGAACAAAGTACGCTAAAGCCGCAGCAGCACCGAGCGAGTATTTGACCATGGAAGCAATAGGCCGATCTTCCTCAATCGCCCTAAGAAAGAGAAAACTGAAAGCCAGAAGCGCAACCACACCGACCACTTCAGTATCAAAGAAGCCGAGCGAAGTCCTCTGGATGTATGAAGGATTCAACGCCAAGAAAAGAGCTGAAAGTAGCCCAACTGGTTTGCCCCCTATGTCCTTTCCAAGGAGATATACTATCAAAACAGCAATCGTGCCCATGAAGGCAGGAATGAGTGAACAGAAGCCCATCAGGTCGAAATCAAAGCCTAGAATTCTGGCTGCATCGTACAAAATCGCCGCGGTGAACGGCAACGAAGGATAGGACACTCCCATGTTGATGCCATCGGGAAACCATCGCTGCGTGTCAACCCACTTAGTAGGCCAGTAAGGCGAAATCAAACCGTTGTCGGTCATGTACTTTGTCAAACTGTACTGATAGTAAGGATCGAACTCTGAAAGGTGAAGTGCACCAGTCGGTATTTCCCACCGCAACGGAAGAACACGTATCGTAAACGCGATGAAAACGATCAGGAGTAAAGCCGAGAAGGTCAGAATTGCATCATGACTAGTCTTGATTCTCAGTTTTCCTAAGCTCTTCACACCGTTGAAAAAACGCTCTCTTGACAGGACATTGCTGAGCTTCACTTCAGATCCATCTCTCCTACACAGTTCTTTCAGGTGTTTTATTTTCCTTGCGGTAACCATAGACCCAAGGATTGTTGAGATGAGAGGCGCGGTTCATATATACCTTTCCAAAGAGCCCACGCCGAGAAAAATAGCCTAGACGACCGCAGACTTACGCCGGTACCCATACTGTTCGGGATCATAAAGGGGAAAAGCCGCCAACTTCGCTTTAGCCATTCTATCACGTATTTTCACGTTCAAGACCCCGCCCTCCTGAACCTGAGACAGTTCAACATACCCCATGCCTACACCCATTTTGAGAAGCGGAGAAAATGTTCCGCTTGTCAGCCGACCAACATGTTCCCCCGTCGTGGAATAGATCCCAAAACCTGGCCGAGGTACTCCAGGATCCAGCATCTTTATGCCGACGCGTTTGCGCTTCACACCTTCACTTTTCTGCTTCAGAAGCACCTCTTTTCCGATAAACCCTTCTTTCTGCAATTTTACAACGAACCCCAACCCCGCCTCTAGCGGCATCGTGTTTTCATCTATGTCATTCCCATAGAGGCAAAGCCCTGCTTCCAGCCGCAAAGTGTCCCTAGCTCCAAGACCGCATGGCTCTATTCCAAAAGTCTTGCCAGCTTCCAGAACGGAGTTCCAGAACTTCACCGCATTGTCAGGTCTATTTGTGGAAGCATTCCAGATGAACACTTCAAAGCCGTCTTCACCTGTGTAGCCCGTGCGTGAAAGAAAAACATCCACGCCTGCCAGAGTCGAATGACCGCATTTGAACCTTCCAATCTTGCTCAAATCTTGCGTGGATATCTGTTGAAGAGTTTTTTCAGCATTAGGACCTTGTACCGCACACATCGCTACATCGTCTGAAATGTTTTCGATGTTCACACTGAAACCATGTGCGTTCTTCCTAAACCAATCGGTATCCTTCTGACGGTTACCCGCATTGAAAACCACTAAGAACTTTTCTTGCTCCAATCGGTAAACAACAAAATCGTCGATTATTCCACCGTTCTCCGTGCACATAACCGAATACTGAGCGCCAAGCTCTGACAGCGTTGAAACATCATTGGTTATGACGTAGTTTAGAAATCGCTCAGAGTCTTTGCCCGTAACCAACGTGCGACCCATGTGACTTATGTCAAATATGCCGACGCTATTGCGCACTGCTAGATGTTCAGGCGCAATATCCTTGTAGTATAGGGGCATCTCAAAGCCCGCAAAAACAGTCAACTTCGCAGTCTTAACGTGTACTTCGTAGAGTTGTGTTCCGCGTGGCGCCACGCTCATGTTCTTCGTCCTCACAACCAGCTACTTGTTTGGCTTCACGTCTACATTAATAGGGACCAATGAAAGCTTCTTCCCGCAATTCGGACATTTTCCGTCAACTTCATGAAGGATCTCATCCGGCGGTCGCAACTCAGGGCCTTCATATAGCACGCGGCCGCATCCTTGACAAGCAACACGTTGAGGCATGATAACAGCTGCTCCTTCCTACAACAAGAAGGTAAATGATCCTGACGTATTTATCAATTACTAGGGCAACTCGACACAATGCGTGCGTTCACGCGAAATCTTAAACTCAAGGTAGCTCATAAATAAAACAAAACACAAGGCGATTGATCCAGCGGTTTGCACCAGAACATGAACAAGTACACGCTAATTATAACTGAGAAACCTGATGCTGCACTCAGGATTGCCACAGCTCTGGATGAGAAAGAACGACCCCAAAAAATGTATGATAGTGGTGTGCCCTACTACATCGCCAACCGAGATAGAAAAATAGTTGTGGTTCCAGCACTTGGACACTTGTACACGATCACCGGTGACCAGAAAGGAAGAGGCTACCCAATCTTCAACTACAAATGGGTACCACGGAATCTCGCGGAGAGAAAAGCCGCCAGAATTCGAACATGGGTTCAAACCATTGCAAACCTGGCAAAAGATGCGGATGTTTTCATCGATGCCTGCGATTACGACGTCGAAGGCTGCATCATCGGATACTTTATACTCAAGTATGCTTGCGATGACAAAGAACAAGTCTCAAAACGCATGAAATTCTCGACATTGACAAAGCAGGAAATTGAAAACTCGTACGAAAGACCATTACCGCATCTAGATTTCGGTTTGGTGGAAGCTGGACGAACAAGACACGAAGTCGATTGGCTCTACGGAATAAACCTGTCTAGAGCCCTGATGGCCGCAACAAAAAACGCAAGCGGAAAGCACACGATTCTCAGCACCGGAAGAGTCCAAGGTCCAACTCTCAAGTTTCTGGTTGAAAGGGAAGAAGCGATCGGCACATTTGTGCCGATTCCATACTGGAAAGTAAAAGCTTTCGTCGAAATTGGCGGGCAGGTTTTTGAAGCAAAGTATGAAAAGGAGGAGATTGGAAACAAGAAAGAAGCAGAAGCTATCGTGAGCGCATGCCGAGACAAGAACGGTCAGGTTGACGAAATCAGTGTTCGAGAGTTCCTGCAACCCCCACCATTTCCTTTTAATCTGGGCACACTGCAGAATGAAGCATATAGTCTGTTCAAATATTCACCGCGCCGTACTCTAGGCATTGCTCAACAGCTCTATCTGAACGCGTTGATCTCGTATCCAAGAACTGACAGCCAGAAACTCCCAGCCTCGATAGAGTACAGAACGATATTTCAGAACTTGAGCAGAGCCGGAGAGTACAGAAAGCACGCATCAGAGCTTTTGGCCAGACAAACCCTGAGGCCAAATGAAGGAAGGAAAGATGATCCAGCGCACCCGGCCATCTATCCTACTGGAAACTTGCCAGACAGAACCCTCGGAACCTGTGAGAGAAAAATATTGGATCTGGTAGTTCGCAGATTTATGGCGGTTTTCGGAGAGCCAGCTGCAAAGCAGAGCATGAAAGTCACAGCAAAAGTTGATGGACACACTTTCAATATACATGGAAATCAGGTTTTAAGCGATGGATGGATGCGATATTATGAACCATACATAAGGTTTGAAGAGACTATTCTGCCGCTTTTACAGGAAGGACAGACTGTCAGGCTCAAAGAAATGTCTTCAGAGGATCGGTTTACAGAACCGCCTCCACGATACAATCCGAGCAGTCTGCTCAGAGAGATGGACGAAAGAGGAATCGGAACCAAAGCAACAAGAGCGGAAATCATACAGACACTGAATGATCGCGGATACGTCGAGGGCGAACGCATGTCGGTCACAAGTTTAGGTTTCGAAGTGTTTCATGTCCTAGAAACTCATTGCCCAGTAGTTGTGTCGACCAGTTTGACGAGAGACCTTGAAGCAAGAATGATGAAGATTCAGGAAAACAAGGAAAGAAGAGAGGAAGTTCTAGCCGAGGTCAGTAGAATACTGAAACCAGCATTGGAAGTACTCAAACAAAATGAAAGAACAATCGGTCAACGGTTGACAACGGCTTTGCAAAGAGCAAGCTTTGAAGAAAGGACAATAGGAGCGTGTCCAGTCTGCAAGTCAGGACAACTAATAATCAACTACTCAAAGAAAACAGGAAAACGTTTCGTCGGATGTACAAACTATTTCAAAGGAGTCTGTAGAACCTCTTTTCCACTTCCACAAAAAGGCATTGTGAAACCAACTGGTAAGAGATGTTCCATGTGCGGCTGGCCCACTGTCGAGGCGCGTATTCGAAGGCGGCCCTGGCTCCTGTGCTTCAATACAGGTTGTCCATCAAAGATAAGAAGTGGACAAAAGTGAAATGCGTTCTTTGCGATCGAGAAGCCGTTGCCGGCGACTATTGCACACTGCACTCAAAAGCTTGTGAGAATTTGACCAACAGCTACGGTAAATGGAAAAAAGCATTGGACATTTGCTGGAAAGAGTATTTAAGTGAGATTGTCATGAACCCATTGACAGGCCAGTGGGCCAAGGATGTTGCTCAACACCTGATCAAAACCGGAGAACAACCAGATGTCAAAGTCAGTTAAGAAAGGAATATCATCATTCTCGTTTTCACTGAACAAGCTATATCGCACACTAACGACCACAGGACCATCGAATCTCATCTTACCGGTAATCGCGATTGCTTTTGCCGTTTTTCTGTTTGGAGGCGGACTGTATGACATAATTATGAAACCACTTCCGGCCGTTTACTACGGCGGACGGTTCCTGTTCCTTTATCCACAGCTTTCCGAGCAGTTCATTTCGGACAGTATTGTTGCCATGACTGTCTATGGTCTGGGCATCATAGGATTATTGGTGATATACCAGAGTACAAAGTATGTTTACAAGCCAAGACAGGCGTACATGATGATGATCGTGGGAATCGTACTGCTACTTCTTGCATACATATTTCTAGAAGCTTCAATACAGATAAAACTAAGCGGCTAGCTTATCTCACCAAGGATTGCTTTTCAGCCCAAGTTTGTAGGCCACATAATTGGTCAAGAGATGAATAGGCGGAGTCAACAACAGGACGGTTACTATTAACTGCCAGTCTAGCGCTAGAGGAAAAGGGAGCGAAAATAGAATTGCGCCAACTATGAAGTCTATCTGATCAACAACCGGCAACAAACCTCCAGGTGGAATGTTGAGCCTCCGTTTGAAGAAGGCGCCAGTCAAATCTCCGATCAGTGCCCCTAATGAAACCATGAAACCGAACATTATCGGGTAGTTGAAAACTGCAGTTTCTGCAAGACCTGCTATTGTTCCAATCGCCAGTCCTGCGAAGAGACCGCGATATGTTTTGTTTTCCCCGAAGATCGGTCTTCCATCGGGGAATTTTCTGCCAAGATCAATAGATAATCCGCCCCCGGCGAGCACGGGCATTGCGTTCGCACAATAAGCTGGGAATATGAATTTCAATGCTTCAATGATCAGTCCTGCCAGGTCCATGATGTAAACCTCACTAACGATGCTGATAGTCATGTATCCCTGTTTTTTCGATCCTTAAGTCATACGTTGTGGGCGCGGGTTTTATGGGGCTCTTTTCTAATACTGCCCTTATTGCCTGCGGGTTATCAGTAAGCTGCAATGCCAAGACCGTGTCGGCCCAGAACTTCAAGACTCTCGTGCCAACTGGTTCCATGCTCACCGGGGCTTCATTGAAAACAGAGTGGACTTCACTGTTTAGCAAGACAGCAATTCTTTGAGTTTTTGCGGTCTGTGCCAAGACGGCCAACTGTCTGTTGAGTTCTCGGTTAAGCTCAAAGGTTTTCGATGGCGTTTCGGCAATTCGCAGACGGTAAAGTGAAGTTATCGTGTCGAAGACCACTAGTTTGAAGCTTTTGTTCACGTAATCACTCAGCTGATCCACTATGGCCGTTTGTTCGCGAAAGTCGTTCGGCCTAACAAGGATTATGAGTTCCGAGATTTCGTTGATATCGTCAGGTGCGATCTGGGAAAGCCTACGACTTGAGAAAACCCCTCCAGTATCGACAAACATTGTCTTATAGCCGTGTTTTGCGCAATTCGCGGCACATTGCAGGGAGAGTGTAGTCTTGCCTGTTTCTGCCTCCCCATAGACCAGAGTTAGACTGGCAACTGGAAAACCGCCCATCAGAAACTCGTCGATCGCTCTGCAGTCTGTTGGGACTCTCTCCAAGTCAATGCACGTCAACAGATATAAATTGCCAAGCTATAATGTGTTTTGCGTTCACAAATCCCAAATCATTAGGACTGTCGTATGAAAGCAAGAATAGCTGTAGCAACCGTTTCAGGAAGAGCCTATTATCTCATTGTCACCGAGCTTAAGAGAAAGAATCTCCCTTTTCTAAGCATAACCCCACATGAACCTGTCCCAATAGAAATCAAGGTTGTGATAACAACCGAGGAGGAAAAGAGACTGATGAATCATGAAAGAATCCTGGCATACAAACCTGGCATCGAACCTTCAGCATTGGTGACCGAAGCCATGCAGATAGTTCAGGGAAAAGAGGCCTTCGAAAAAGTCATCATAGGTATAGACCCAGGAGAAGTCTTCGGATTGGCTGTGTTGGCAGGCGGACGAGTTGTTGAGACAGACAACTGTTACAGTGTAAAAGACACACTCAACAAGATTGAAAAGATAATTCATAATCTGGAGAACACGCCTGTAGCTTCGATCTCAGTGAGAATTGGCAACGGAGTACCCGACTACGAAGAAGAACTCTTGTGTGCCTTGGACAAGTCACTGCCATCGAAAGTCATACTGGAAAGTGTAAGGGAGGCAGGCACAGATTCTTGCCTAAACGAAGCGAAACATAGAAGAGGCTTGAGAGATATTGTATCGGCAATACAAATAGCAGGGAGAAACGGACAAGCGTTCCACAGGAGAAGAAACGATGAATCGCACGGTTGAAAAGGGCAAAACTCTGTTAGTCGACGGACCAGCCTCAGTTAC
>Ga0315279_10011227_pt1 | contig 10395 bp, 10 predicted proteins | sample YL17G06_20_MG_FD_203694 | JGI IMG/M metagenome (GOLD analysis project Ga0315279, IMG submission 203694) | Sediment microbial communities from Yellowstone Lake, YNP, Wyoming, USA - YL17G06_20 | ecosystem: Environmental > Aquatic > Freshwater > Lake > Sediment | place: USA: Wyoming | collected...
ATCGTGGCCCAGATCGATGCATTCCTGCTTGGAGGTGAGCAGTAATGGCAGAGAAAGAGTGGAAACCCCAGATCATCGGCCTTCTCTGCAACTGGTGCTCATATGCCGGTGCCGATCTTGCCGGCGGTGGCCGTATCCAGTATCCGCCGGATGTCAGGGTCATCCGGGTCATGTGTTCCGGGCGTCTCGACGCACTGTTCGTGCTCAAGGCATTTGCAGACGGCGCCGATGGCGTTCTGGTCTCCGGCTGCCACTTCGGCGACTGCCACTACCTTGAAGGCAACTTCAAGGGGGCAAAGCGGATGTTCATGGTCAAGCGCCTGATGAAGAGCATCGGGCTTGACGACCGGCGGTTCAGGATGACGTTTGTCTCGGCATCCGAGGGCGCGAAATGGGCAACCGTCATTACCGATGTGGTCAAGACCATAAAAGAACTGGGTCCGAGCCCCATCAAGGAGTTCAGCAAATAAAAGCGATCCCATTGGTGTGGCAATGAGTATCCCTCCCTCCATTTTTGGCAGGCACCCGCCTGCCATTGTCACAATGGAATACTCAAAATACGGGACAGGGAATACATTGCTCCGCCAATCATCGCTCTTATTGGAGGAATAGTCAGTGGCAGCAATTAACCTGAACCTGATATCGGGACGCACCATCCAGCAGGGTGTCGCTATCGAAAGCGGGAAAGAGAAACCCTCCTACCGCACTGCCTGCGGGATTATCGAGCTCGATCCCTCGGATCTCAAGAAACTCGGTGCTTGGAAAAATACCAATGTCCGGGTAACGAGCGACTATGGCAGCGTGGTTGTGAAGGCTATCGAGACCACCCAGGGTCCGCACCCGGGCCTGGGGTTCATTCCCATGGGACCGTGGGCAAATTCCATCGTCAACCCGAACACCTACTCAACCGGAATGCCGACGTTCAAAGGTGTTCCAGTCAAGGTAGAAGTTGCCATCAATGAGCCGATACTTCTCGGCATTGAACTGGTGCAGAAACAATGCGGGGTGAAAGTAGGATGACAAAGACCGTTACTGACGTCGTGTGCCCGTTCTGCGGGACACTCTGCGATGACCTTGAAGTGGTTGTTTCTGATGACGGCAAACAGCTGACGGAGGTCTACAACGCCTGCGTGGTCGGAACCGAGAAGTTCCTGCACTCGCAGGCAAAGGACCGCGTCACCAGTCCCCGGCTCCGGCAGGAAGACGGCAGCTGGAAGGAGATCAGCTATGACGAAGCGGCAGAATACACAGCGCAGATGCTCGCAAAAGCGAAAAAACCGGTGATGTACGGCTGGAGTTCGACGAACTGCGAAGCACAGAGCATGGGTCACGAGATTGCCGAAATGGTCGGTGCCTGCGTCGACAACACAGCCGCAGTCTGCCATGGTCCAACACTCATTGCCGTGCAGGACATCGGCATTCCGAGCTGTACCCTTGGTGAGATCAAGAACCGGGCAGACCGCATCCTCTTCTGGGGCTGCAACCCGGCGCACGCCCACCCACGCCACATGTCCCGGTACTCTATTTACCCCCGTGGATTCTTCACGGGCAAGGGGCAGAAGAGCCGCAAGATGATCGTTGTCGACCCGCGCGTAACCGACACGGCAAAACTCGCCGATGTCCACCTGCAGGTTGAGCAGGGGCGCGACTACGAACTGCTGAATGCGTTCCGTGTTGCGCTGAACAATGAATGGCTCCCCGATGTCGTTGCAGGAATCCCTGCAGGCAAGATCCGTGAAGCCGCTGACCTCTGCAAGAGTGGTCGCTTTGGGATCATCTTCTTCGGTATGGGTGTGACCCAGACACTGAGTAAGAACCATAACATTGACGAAGCAATCGCTCTCACCAAACACCTTAACGAGTTCACGAAATTCTCGATCATGCCGATGCGGGGGCACTATAACGTGACCGGGTCCGGGGAAGTCCTTGGCTGGCAGTTCGGGTTCCCGTATTCCGTTGACCTTACCAGAGGATTCGCACGATATAACCCGGGGGATACCAGTACGATCGACATGCTCGCACGTGGCGAAGCAGATGCCATGTTCACAATAGCAAGCGACCCGGGCGCCCACTTCCCGATCAGCTGCGTGAAACAGATCGCAAAAGTTCCTTCGGTCTGTATTGATCCGCACCTGACCCCGACAAGCGGTGTCAGCAAACTGCATGTGCCGGTCGCCTTTGTGGGGATAGAAGTTGGCGGGAATGCCTATCGTATGGACAATGTTCCCATTGATATGCGCAAGGTTGTCGACCCGCCCGCGGGAATGCTGACCGATGAGGAGTTCCTTACCAAGGTACGCGACCGCGTGAAACAGCTCAAGGGGTTGGCATAACCATGGCAGAATATATCATCAGGAACGGACATGTCTTTGACCCGGTACAGGGTATCAAGGGGGATAAGGCAGATGTCGCCATCAAGGATGGCAAGATTGTCAAAGATAACGAGGTGTCATCCAAGGCAAAGGCAATCGATGCAAAGGGCAAGACTGTCATGGCGGGTGCCGTTGAAATCCATGCCCACATTGCAGGGCCCAAAGTGAACGTGGGCAGGATCTACCGGCCTGAAGACAAGCTGTTCACCTACACACCAAAGAAAGGGAACGTCCGGATGGCCGGAGGATTTTCGATCCCGACCACGTTCAAGACCGGCTACGAATATGCAAAGATGGGATATACCACCGCGATGGAAGCGGCAATGCCGCCGCTCTTCTCCCGCCACGTGCACGAGGAGATCCGTGACACCCCCATCATCGACGAGGGCGCATTTCCGGTCTTTGGGAACAACTGGTTTGTGATGGAGTATCTCAAGAACAATGAGGTTGAGAATACTGCAGCCTACTGTGCCTGGTTGCTCCGGGCGACCAAGGGGTACGCGATCAAGCTGGTGAACCCCGGCGGAACCGAGGCGTGGGCATGGGGCTTAAACTGCCTCTCGGTCAATGACCCGGTTCCCTACTTCGAAATCACCCCTGCAGAGATCATCAAGGGGCTCATCGAAGCAAACGAGTACCTCGGGTTGCCGCACTCGATCCATATCCACCCGAACAACCTCGGGAACCCGGGGAACTACACGACCACGCTTGACACGCTCAAGCTTGCCGAGGGGTACAAGGCAAAGAACAAATTCGGGCGGGACCAGGTGATGCACCTCACCCATACCCAGTTCCACTCTTATGGTGGGGACAACTGGGGGAATTTCGAGTCCAAGGCAAAGGAGATCATGGACTACGTGAACAAGAACAAGAACATCACCATCGACACGGGCAACGTCACGCTCGATGAGACCACGACCATGACCGCCGATGGTCCCTTTGAGCACCACCTGACCGAACTGAACCACCTCAAGTGGGCAAATGTCGATGTGGAGCTCGAGACGGCGGCGGGCGTTGTGCCCTATATCTACAGCCCGACCATCTCGGTCTGCGCTATCCAGTGGGCGATCGGCCTCGAACTTGCACTCATGGCAAAGGATGCCATGCGCTGCTTCATTACGACCGACCACCCGAATGCCGGCCCGTTCACCCGGTATCCCCGGGTTATCAAGTGGCTGATGTCTGCCAAGGCACGGGAGACCCAGATCAACGCATTCAAGCATAAGGACAAGGTTGTATCCAACACCAGCATTGCAGGCATGGACCGTGAGATGTCCCTGTATGAGATCGCCCAGATGACCCGTGCCGGCCCGGCAAAGTCACTTGGGTTATCCAGCATGTGCGGTGGCCTGAAGCCCGGCATGGATGCCGATGTCGTGGTGTATGACTTCAGCCCGGACAAACCGGTGGCAAACCCCGACCAGATCGAAACCGCGTTCTCGAGGGCTGCCCATGTCTTCAAGAGTGGCGTCGAGGTCGTGACAAACGGAGAAGTTGTGAACAACGGCAACAAGCGCACCATCTGGGTCAACGCCAAAGTGAAAGAGAACCCGCAGGTCATGCGTGACATCCAGGAAAAATTCCTGAAGTACTACAGTGTCTCCCAGGCAAACTACGAGTCCCTCGGACACCACTTTATCCCGAACCCGTATGCCATTGAGGTGGATGCAACCCGGTGAGGTGGAGATATGGAAACTGTAACCATTACCATGAAAAACCCGCCTGCACTGTACCTGGAAGCGGACAACATCTCGCCCGATAAATTTGCAGGAAAGACCGCATCCCAGATCGCCGACCTTCACGTATATGAGGGCAATACTACCTCAACACTTGGCAAGTATTTCGAGGTCAGTGGAAATGCGGGTGCAACCGCCGCCGACACCATGATCGTTGTTAAGGGCGATGTGAAGAAGGTCAAGTACCTTGGCATGAAGATGAGTGCCGGTGAACTTGTCGTGGAAGGAAGCACCGACCTGTACGCAGGTGCCTGGATGACAGGCGGAAAGCTCACCGTAAAGGGCAATGTCGAGGCATTTGCTGCTACCGGCATGAAGGGTGGGGAGCTCGTCATTGAAGGCAATGCCGGCAATTACCTCGGTGCTGCCTACCGTGGCGACTGGCGCGGGATGTCCGGCGGCAAGATCCTTGTGAAGGGGAATGCAGGCAGTGACATAGGCATGTACATGCTCGGTGGTGAGATTGTCATCAACGGGGATGTGGACGTCCATGTCATGACCCATGCCGAAGGTGGCAAGGTCGTCATCAAGGGGAACGCCAAGAGCAAACTGGGCGGACAGCTGGTTGACGGCACGATCATTGTCTTTGGCACCATTGAAGTGATGATGCCCGGCTTCAAACCTGTCGGCACCGTGGAACTCGAGGTGGACGGGGCAAAGGCAAGGTTTGCACACTATATCGGCGACACCGGCGAGCGCAAGAAGAAGAGAAAAGGGCAGATCGTCTATGGGAACCTGTACAAGAAGATCTGACCCAAATTTTTGTATTGCATCTTCAAAACACAATTGGAAACAATAAAAACCATGATACCAGGGGCACCTCATACGCTGGCAGCGGAAACCCGCTGGCACCCTCACTGCCCCATACAGTATATTTATCTGGGAGCGCACCGGAAATTCGAAAATATAATGAACCATCATATCATTAAGTAACACTTTTTTTGAAACAATTCATACCGAGTAAAAAAAAGAATCGTTGAGTATATGCAGTATTTGAACATTGCGCCTTTTTTTGTTATTATTTTTTATTTAATATAGACGGGAAAATCCGAAAAAAATAGCAACGCTTATATGTGGCAGTACGGAATGTTAGTATGTCCCACAATTGGGGACGTGCAATAGCGACTTTCATTCACTACCAATACACCCGTTAGTAACGACTATCCAACGACTATCATTCATTGACAGTACTGTATCGAAGTCAAAATGAAATTGGAGGAATAACATGAAATATAAGGAAACAATTGATCTCTACGACGATGAGGGTAAGCTCTTAAAGTCCAATGTTACTCTCGATAAAATCAGCCCCTGTGTAAACAAGGGTGCGCAGAAGATCCTCGACCTCACCAAGAGGACGGTCGCCATCAACTGGGCTGGCATTGATGACCAGCTCAAGACCGGGAAGGTCGGCGGCAAGGGCAACCAGGTCCTCGGTCGGGTCATCAAGACTGACTGTGTCAAGGACAGCGATGCCCTGAGCAAGGCAGTCAAGGAGATGGTTCAGGTTTACGACGGCGACGACACCAAGATCACCAAGGTCGCCGGCGGCAAGATGATCCTGGTCGAGTGCCCGAGTGCCCGGCTTGCAGCAGCCGCAACCTACGATGTTGCATCAACCGTAGCAGCTGCAGCGGCAACCCAGGCAATCATTGAGCAGTACAAGGTCGGCATGTTCGATGCTGCCATGGTCAAGGCAGCCATCTGGGGTTCCTACCCGCAAACCATGGACATGCAAGGCGGCAACATCATCTCAGTTCTGGCTATCCCGCAGAACAGCGAAGGTCTGGGCTATGCACTGCGCAACATCCAGGCAAACCATGTTGCCATGATGACCCACCGCAACGCCATCCAGGCGTCCGCACTTTCCTCAACCTTTGAACAGGCAGGAGAGTTCGAGATGGGTATGGCAATCGGTCCGTTCGAGCGTGCACAGCTCCTGCTCTATGCATACCAGGGCTTAAACGCCAACAACCTGCTCTACAACCTCGTCAAGGAGAACGGCAAGACCGGAACCATCGGTACTGTCGTGCAGAGCCTTGTCGAGAAGGCAATTGAGGACAAGGTCATCAAGCCCGGCAAGAAGGGCAAGAGCGGATTCACCTTCTACGAGACCAAGGACCCGATGCTCTGGAACGGCTATGCAGCAGCCGGCACACTCGCAGCAACCATGGTGAACTGTGGTGCAATGCGTGGTGCGCAGGCAGTTTCTTCGACGCTCCTGTACTTCAACGACCTGCTCGAGCACGAGACCGGTCTCCCAGGATGCGACTTCGGCCGTGTGATGGGTGTTGCAGTCGGATTCTCGTTCTTCAGCCACTCCATCTATGGTGGCGGCGGACCAGGAGGATTCAGCGGCAACCACATTGTTACCAGGCACGCAGCCGGTGTAGGTATACCCTGTGTCGTTGCAGCCTGTGCACTTGATGCAGGCACCCAGATGTATGGTCCCGAACAGACCTCGAAAGCCTACCAGGACACGTTCGGTGCACTTGACGAGTTCAAGAAGCCGATCCAGACAATTGCAAAGGGCGTATAAACCCGACAGGATTCCAAATGACTGATACCACGTTCCCTCAGTGCAGAATCGTAACATTCCGGTTCCTCAATCCCGAAACCGTGGAGCGACTGCTGAATAAATTTCTCAGCATCCCCGGGATCAGGCGGATGGTCTTAAACGGCCCCAGCCTTCCCGCGATCGTTCCCTACGGCCCGGGCAAGGGGATCTCCAATCCCCACGAGATGCGCAGAAGCATCAAGGTCGGGAACCAGGATTTTGTACTTCAGGTTCATGTCGGGACCATCCTGCTTGAACTGGAGAACCGGGATGTGATTCCTGCGTTGAGAGCCGCGTGTGACGAGGTGTTCACGAACTTTCCCTACCGCCTTACTGAAGGAAGGTACATGAAAACCGAACCAACCATTGTCGACTATGCAAAATACGGTCCTTATGCTGACAGAGATATACTGGGTCTTGTCGATCCAGGCAGCCGGGCCGGTCCTATCATCCTGCAAGGGTACAAATAACATGCCAATCGGACGCGTAACCCAGGTTGTTGACTGCCGCGAGGCGATGGGTCTGGGGAAAGGAGGCGGAATTGCCCAGCGGGGCACCATCTCTGAATGCCGGTACCCGGATGTCATTGTTGTAGGGATGTCTCCGGGCCGCCGCCATGTCACCAAGCCTGTCTGTGATATCACCTCAGGCTTACGACAACAGGGTGTGGAATACAGCGTTAGTACCCTTGTATTGAATGCAGGGAGCGGTGTCCCGCCTGACGCCCCGAAAGTCGGGGGGGGTGTTCTGGGAGCAACCTTTGGGCTGACGCCCAAGGAGATCGCCCAGATCGAGCGGCACAAGGTTGCCATCCTCCACCACGGGAATATACGATCCCACGTGGTGCACAAAGTCAGGTTCATCCTCCAGGCATGCGATATCAGGGCAATTGTTGTATCCCAGGCACCCGTGGATTACGAGGATTTTGCAAAGGAAGGGGTAAAGACACCTGTCGTGATGCCGCCCGCCAACCGTATCCTTACCAAAGGGACGGTCATGGGAATTGTGAGCGGCGTCACCCGCGGTCAGACCCCCACACGCGAGAAAATGGTTGAAGTCATTTCGGCTGTCATGAAATTGTTGAAAAAGAAAGAAAATATGGAGTGATAAAAGAATGGCATATAAACCACAGTATGGTCCGGGCTCTACTATTGTTGCCGAGAACCGGCGCAAGCAGATGGATCCCAGCCATAAGCTGGAGAAGCTCCGCGACATCAGCGACAAGGACATTGTGCTCATGATGGGGCACCGTGCACCGGGGTCGGCATACCCGACTTCTCACCCGCCGCTCGCCGAGCAGCAGGAGCCAGCCTGCCCGATCAGGAAGATGGTGACCCCCACGGACGGCGCAAAGGCCGGCGACCGTATCCGTTACATCCAGTTCACTGACTCGATGTACAACGCGCCCTGCCAACCCTACCAGAGGAGCTACCTTGAGTCCTACCGGTTCCGCGGGATGGACCCGGGCACCCTGTCCGGGCGTCAGATCATCGAGTGCCGTGAGCGTGACCTCGAGAAGTACGCAAAAGAACTCGTAAACACCGAGCTCTTTGACCCGGCCAGGACCGGCGTCCGTGGATGTACCGTGCACGGGCACTCGCTCCGTCTTGACGAGAACGGTGTGATGTTCGACATGCTCGCCCGCACTGCCTATGACAAGAAGGCCGGAGTGGTCAAGATTGTCAAGGACCAGGTCGGCGTTCCACTGGACACCGAAGTCAAGGTCGGCAAGCCGGCAGACGAGAAGTGGCTCAAGGCACACACCACGATGTTCCACTCCGTTGCAGGTACCGGATTCCGCGACGATGCGGAGTATGTTGAATATGTCCAGCGCATCCACTCGCTGAGAACCAAGTACGGCTTCATGCCAAAGGAGTGAAAGACATGGCAGCAAAAGCAAAAATCGAAAGGACCCAGAAGCTCTTCCTGAAGGCAATGAGGCAGAAATTCACCGAAGACCCGCAGGCAACGAACACCGTATACGAACGCCTCGGTCTCAAGCAGTCTCCCCGCAAGATGGAGTTCGTGAAAGAAGGTCAGAAAGTCGCCATGGAGCGCGGGATTTCGTCCTATGACCCCGTCCGCTGCCACTGCGGCGGTATCCCGCTCGGGCAGAAGAAGCTGATGACCTACGAGATCAGCACCACCGGCGTCTTTGTTGAAGGTGACGACTGCCACTTTGTCAACAACGCTGCAATGCAGCAGATGTGGGACGACATCCGCAGGACGATCATCGTCGGCCTCGACCTCGCCCACCAGACCCTGCAGAAGCGTCTTGGCAAGGAAGTGACCCCCGAGACCATCAACGAGTACCTCCACGTGCTGAACCACGCAATGCCCGGTGCAGCCGTCGTGCAGGAACAGATGGTCGAAACCCACCCGGCGCTCACCGATGACTGTTACGTCAAGATCTTTACCGGTGACGACGAGATGGCAGACGACATCGAGCCCCAGTACGTGCTCAACCTCGACAAGCTCTTCCCCAAGAAGAGTGCAGAGGCACTGAAGGCGTCGCTGGGCAAGTCGATGTACCAGGCAATCCACATCCCGACAATCGTCAGCCGCACCTGTGATGGCGGTACCACCTCACGGTGGTCTGCAATGCAGATCGGTATGTCGTTTATCGGAGCCTACCACATGTGCGCCGGTGAGGCAGCAGTCGCTGACCTCGCATTCACCGCAAAGCACGCCGGCATGGTCGAGATGGCAACCATCCTGCCAGCCCGCCGTGCACGCGGCCCGAATGAGCCCGGTGGCGTCAAGTTCGGTCACTTCGCCGACATGATCCAGTCAGACCGCAAGTACCCCAACGACCCGGTACGCTCATCCCTTGAGATCGTTGCCGGAGGATGCATGCTGTTCGACCAGATCTGGCTCGGATCGTACATGTCCGGTGGTGTCGGGTTTACCCAGTACGCAACCGCTGCATACACCGACAACATCCTTGATGACTACACCACCTACGGTGTGGACTACATCAAGAAGAACCACGGCGGCATTGCAAAGGCAAAGGTGACCCAGGACGTTGTCAACGACATTGCAACCGAGGTCACCCTCTACGGTATGGAGCAGTACGAAGAGTTCCCGACAGCACTCGAGTCCCACTTCGGCGGCTCCCAGCGTGCAACGGTTCTCGCTGCTGCATCCGGTGTCACCGCTGCGCTCGCAACGGCAAACTCGAACGCCGGCTTAAACGGCTGGTACCTGTCCATGCTCCTGCACAAGGATGGATGGTCACGTCTTGGCTTCTACGGCTACGACCTGCAGGACCAGTGCGGTTCCGCGAACACACTCTCCTACCGTTCGGACGAAGGCCTGATCGGAGAACTCCGTGGCCCGAACTACCCGAACTACGCGATGAACGTCGGTCACCAGGGCGGATACGCCGGTATCGCAGGCGCTGCACACATTGCACGTGGCGACGCCTGGGCACTGTCCCCGTTGATCAAGGTCACATTCGCCGACCCGTCGCTCAAGTTCGACTTCTCCGAAGTCCGCCGCGAGTTCGCAAAGGGTGCAATCCGCGAGTTCATGCCCGCTGGAGAGCGCTCCCTGATCATACCCGCAAGGTAAGATCAACAAAACTTTTTTTTTTCCTGCAGTTCCTGCATTTTGTGAATTTGCTTATACCCGACAGGTGCGGGATCACGTAATTCTTTCATCATCGTTTAAGAACGAATAGAAAGATTTAAAAAAAATAGCATGTCCTGTCCTTTAATTTTTTATTTTTTTT
>Ga0315279_10011228_pt1 | contig 10394 bp, 6 predicted proteins | sample YL17G06_20_MG_FD_203694 | JGI IMG/M metagenome (GOLD analysis project Ga0315279, IMG submission 203694) | Sediment microbial communities from Yellowstone Lake, YNP, Wyoming, USA - YL17G06_20 | ecosystem: Environmental > Aquatic > Freshwater > Lake > Sediment | place: USA: Wyoming | collected...
GAAAAATTCCGTCTCCCTCTATTAACACCCGGCTGACAAAACACATCAACTTATTTCAAAACTGCAAAAAGAGCGAAGGGTCCGCCTAACCCGCTCGAAATATGGCCCAGGTATTCAGCAGGGAAAGCGACACAAGGAGCGGCGGCTTGAACTCGTTTTTGCTTATTGTTCTGCTATGAGGCCAGCCGTCAATAATTATAATGTTCGTGCCCTTCAGGTGAACGCCTTATCCTATGCTACTTCTGCTGACGGAAAACAGCTGTAATGCCACCACTTCGTGGTCCAAAATCGATGGTACGGTTAGCGAAACAATTCCATCCTTGATTTTGTAATTCGGGATTTTAGCACTGACAAGCAAGCGGACCTTTTCTATTTTTGTATTTCGAGGAATTCGAACCTGGACTTTTTGTTCGCCGACAGGAATAAATTCTCTAAACGGGCCCTTCATCATCATCGGGTTTGTGAGATTGACTAGATGAACAGTCATTGATTGTTTTTGCCGCCAAATAGTAACGTCGAGAACTCCCGAACCAGTCACTTGAACAGGCAGCTCTTCATTTGCCGTCCAATCAATTATGTTCCGCAGAAGTCTTCCGTGGTCCACATTCATTATCTCCCAGAATGTCCGGTCTATATCCCAGGGAATATAAGCAATCCGACTTTCTCCTATTTCTCGTAAATATAGTTCCCGGATGTCGGTGTTCGGCTTGCGGGGATAAACGTGTTCCATCGGCAAGTCAGGATAAGTGGGAATCAATGTCACCGGAGAAGGGAAATCTAAGTTAGGTTTTACTTCCAGTCGCCAGATTCCGTTGATGATGCGGTATGCGTCTTCCAGTCCATTCAGGACAGGATGAAACCGGCGTGTTTTCGAATCGCTTTTCAGCCGCAAATATGAATTTTTCATCGGGCCTTCGACTCGGTCGTTATAAGAGGCTCCGAACAAATCGGCAAGACCGAAATCTCGTCGCCGTTTTCCCCACTCATCATATAACGACGTTTCAAAAGTAGCCACCAGACTCCCTCCACGCTGGATGTATTGCTTTATCTGTTCGCACTGCGTTTCTGAAAGGGCGGCGATATTGGGCAGAATCAACAATTTGAATGGCTTCAGATGCTCGGTATCAAGCAATCGGTCGTTCACCATCTCAAACGGTATCCGCGCTTCTATGAGGGCATGATACATTCCAAGCCCATGGCCGTCACTTCGTTCCTGCCATTTTTCACCTCCGTAGTAACGGTCTGTTTGTTCCGAATAGACCATCCCTACACGGGCGAGCGGCGCAACATTCCGCAGATATGGCTCGGCGTGATAATGCCACTGATAGATTTTTTCAACCACCTTGAGCCAGCGCCGGTCATAGAGCGTCCCTGAAAATTTGACAAACCATGGTCGAAGGTTATTTGCAATTCCTTCTGCCACCCATATTCTGATTTCTGCTTCGCTCTGCACGGAGTCCTTCCACCGGTAAGGTTCTTCTAATCCGATACTGAATATGCCTCCGATAGGTTTCATTCCCATCGTTGCGCGGAGTTCTTTCACCCGCTTGCCATTCGACCAGGGTGGAATCATACCGCTTCTGGCCTGATGGTCGGTAAAGAATATATCGGATAACGCACCCATAACGATTTTGTCTGGGAAGCCATTGGGGATGTAGCGGGAGGCAGGATTGACCTCACGGACTATCCTGTCCCACAAGAGCCATAACTCTTTCAATCGCTCTATTTGCCACTCCACGTATTTGCGATAACCTGGGTCATGACGGTCGCTCGTTCGGGGCAGGTCCAACCCGCAAAATGATTTGAAATTCCCGGTGCAATGTTCACAGTAGCAGATTCCGTGGCCTGCCCAGCGATTGGAAAAAATCCCATCTACCTTATAAAACTGCATAATCTCCTTATGAACCTGCGTCATGAACTCAAAGTTGTATGGGCCCAGTGCGCAGGTGACCCATAATTCAGGATTCGACCAGTGGCGCCGTTTTTGTCCATTAGAATCCACTGCGATCCAATCCGGATGGGCCTGATAAACATCGTTCCACGCCGCGTGCGGGTCTGTTCGGGCGATCACGACCATTCCCATTTTGCGACATCCCCGCACCAGATAGCCGAACGGGTCAGAATCCTTAAGCCATGCACTTCGATGGTGCAGGGGGATCTGTGTGGGGTAGTATGCGACAACGCCTCCTGCGCTTAAACAAGCGCCATCAGCGTGGATACGTTTGAAGTAATCCAGCCAGAACTCCGGGTCGAATTGGCCAGGGTCGTTTTCCACAAGAACCAATTGTGCCCAGCGCATCGGGCGGTCAAACCACGGTTTCTGGTTCTCGGCGGCGATGCTCCAGGGGGTCCCAAGAACAGCATATGCCCCAGCAACTACCGACGTCTTCATAAAATCTCTTCGGTCCATAGTTTAGTGTTTCCTGTTTACTTCTGCTTCTATTAGGGCATTTTCTATTGTACAGTTTCATCCATTGGAAGACCAAGTTTCTCATAAGATTTGTGCTGCGGTCTGTGGCACTGGTCAAAAGACCATAAAAGGTGAATCCGAGGTTGTACCAAAGTCAACCGGCCTTGCCATGACAATTTATTGGTTTGGCTGTCTTTTATAGGCATATTTTGCATGTATTCCGAGATTATATATTATCTTCAGCTTCGTGCAACTTTCTGCTTTCCGGATAATTCTCCCACAATCTTTGGGGCCCTATGCCACGTTCGAACCATCAGCTTTCAGGTCCAGACTATGGTCACCATCCGCCGCAATTTTACTCTGCCTTTTACACTGCCTCAACCCGACTTTTAATATTATTATCTTATCGCATTACCAACTTCTATGTGCAAAGTCTGGGTGTTCAACAGGGAAAGTGATTTTATGAACGGCTGGTGAACCGTATGTAATTTGTTTCCAGGCCAAGTTTGTTCACATAGATAGTTTTCTTAATATACAACTTTTTAGTATGATAAGAAACACTTACAATGAGTTATTCTTCTCAGGGCAAAATGATTATGAAAAATCTACAGATAAAACTCAAGGCAGGATTTATTCGGAAAGAGTTCTCCGTACTTCCCAAACAATTCGCCTTTCTGCTACTGTTCCTTTACAGCTTCGCATACGCCGAACACACTTTGCCGCCGGACCAACGTCCGATTTGGTTGTCTCGCGAAGGTATCGTAATGGCCGGCAGCTGGGAACCACTGCTTTTCCGAACTCGCCGTGATGGCCAAAAAGACTATGAGGCTACAGTTGAACAGCGGGCTGCTTATCTGCGTGAACATAGCTTGGAGATGGTCGCCGAATTGAAGGAACTTGGAGTCAACTTTATTATGATGCACTGTTATAAAGGGGCAGGGCTTACCGCGGAGCGTGAAAGTATGACCGATGCAGTCAGGTTCGCCAAACTCTGCCACGACGCCGGTCTGTATGTGGGTGTCTATAACAACAGTGGCACTTTTCTCTGGGAACCGTTATTCAAAGAAGTTCCAGAAGCTAAGGACTGGATATTGCTTAATAATAATGGCAAGCCACGAGCGTATGGCAGCGCAACTTACCGCTACTACTGGAACAGAAACCACCCGGATGCCCAGGCCTTTCACAAAAAGGTCATTTCTTTTGCCATTAATGAAATTCGCGCAGACCTTCTTCACTTCGACAACTATATCGCAGGGCCTGGTCACGACGTCAACTCTGTTCAGAGATTCCGTCAATACCTGCTTGATACGTTCGCACCTGAGCAGATCAAAGAACTGGGCATCGATGACGTGAATACTGTGGAGCCGCCAATGACAGGGCCACCAGATAATCTGCTGCGACGAGCATGGCTTGACTTTTCCTGCCAGTCACTTGCAGATTCTTATCACGAAATGAGCCGCTATGCCCGGACACTTCATAATAACATTCTTGTTGAGTGCAATCCCGGTGGCCCAGGGAGCCTTATTGAACCACCTGTGGACCATGGTCGCCTACTCCAGGGCGGCGAGGCGTTCTGGGACGAGGGTATGCAACCTGGCTACTATAGCTGACATCTCTACACTCGCATCCGCACTTACAAGGTTGCACGATGCATGAACAATATGGCATTTACTTACACTACCACGCCGCTTGAGATGGCTGAGTCCATGGCCTTTAATCGCGACTGTCTCGGATGTGTCTGCTGGTTTGAATATGGGAAGATTGTCGCCAAACCTGGCTCAACAAATCCTATCTCTCCTGCACTTGGTCCGTTTATCCGGTTCTTTCATACACGCCGCGACTTACTGCGAGAATCCAGAGTCGTTGCCGATGTGGCAGTTCTCCGCAGCTTCCCATCACAGGTGTTTGCTGATTCAAGATATTCCAAGCTCACCTATGACGTCGAACAAGCTCTTATCGACAACCGCATCTGTTTCCAAATAATCTACAATCAACACCTTGATGACCTGAAACCTTACCGCGTACTCATTCTTGCTGGATGTGTTGCCATTTCTGATGAACATATCAAACAGATCGAAAATTATCTGAGGTCCGGTGGCAGCCTTTGTATCATCGGTCAGGTAGGTACCCATGATGAGTGGATGCACCCCCGCTCCAAACCTGTATTTGGTCATTTGCAAGATTCAAAGATAATCCGTATTGCTGAGGATGGGGATATTCTGAACGCGATTCGCAAAGCCTGTAATAATGAACTCACCTTGTCCGTCCAAGGGGGTTCTGGACTCTGTTCAGAGCTAACTGAAAAAACGGGCAAACGCCTGGTGCATCTGGTCAACTATTGGCCATATTCAATAAAAAATATTAGAGTAATTTTGAGATTACCTGATGGACGACATGCCAAAAATGTGACACTTGTCAGCCCCGAGCGGCAGGATGATCGTATATTAACTTTTGAAGATAAAGACGGCTACTTTGAATTCACTGTGCCCGAAGTCAGCACTTACGAAATCGCTGTCATAATCATAAAGTAACTCACCGCCAACCGGATTAACTGTCGAAACCTCTTTGGCTCCTTTTATTGCATTAGCAATTAGCTTGGCGAAAGTCCCTGCGGTCGTACGTGAAGTGTCGTCCGTTCCTTCGGATTCTCTCAGGACAAGGGTGCGTCGTGCGAAAAAAGGTCGCAGAACGTCATACGCAATACGAATACGAAGTTATCGGTCAACACTATTAGCTGGGGCCCTAACCGCCGTGATGTGAAGCGTAGTTAGGTGCAACTCTACCAAGGCCAGTAGGAGGGTATCCGCCCCGGTGATACTTTCATAATGGTCTGTTTTTAGACTCGCACGTGGAAGAGGATTGTCACCGAAAAATTTCTCTACCGCAATTTCGGCCAAGCTAAATGCCTGCTTGTGATACCTTGCCTGCGCCGTCTCACGGAAGGCAGCAAGTTCCAGACTTATGGCATGGCCAAAGGTCATCGGCCATGCATCAATCTGGCCGTCAGGAAGTGAGTTTAAGTAAACATCAGCCGCCTCAACTATCAGGTCGCGGTACCCGACCTTGCCGGTGTTCTCGTATCGTGATACACACATCATAGCAACTGCTGCAGTAGTGTAAGCACCGTACCCGGCATCCCATGCGGAAGTGTAAGTACCGCCCGGTTTACCCGTGGCAAGATCGACGCTGGTTACAAAGCCCTTCTTGTTCTTCATATCGTGGGGCAATGAACAAAATACTTGGTCCTCTCGGTCTGCAAAGGTTCTTAGTCGCTGGCTAAGCGGCTCTGGTACTTTTCTGGCGGCACTGTCACAATCAATCGCCAGGGACAGCGATAAAGCAGGGCTTGCCTTTGCCGAGCCAGATTCGGCCGGAATCAATCCAGTAACTGGGTGACGCTTCTTTTCGAAGCGTCTAAGAAGAATACTGATTGCCTCCAAGAAAATCGGGTCGTCGGTGTTGGTATATGCCGCATCCCACATTCGGATGTAGAAACCAGCATGCCTGGGAAAATCCATCCCCACGTGTGGCGAAGATAAATAGAAGTTCGCATGACGGTCGAAGGCACCAGTTTTATGGTCGGCGATTTGACTATTCCATAACCCTAAGGCAAATTTTTTACTTTGCTCGGGAGCCAGCTTAAAGCACCTGTCCCATAGCATCCACGGACGGGCAAATTCATGAACCGGTTCGCTGTGGGCAGAGGCAACCTCATCAATCACAGTGTTCCAACACAGATGCTCTCCCCAGGGCAATAGGCCCGTTGCCGGCGATTGAGTGTTCTTTAGAAACCACTCAAGTTCGTTATCTGCTGCTTTTTGGTAACGGTTTTCTCCTGACATTTCCGTCAGGAAATATAGCAGGCGAAGCAGGTTCTGATCTAATTGCGGGTTGGCGCCAACAAGCGGCCAGCTGGCCGATCCAGGGCGGTCGGACTGACGGATGCCAGATGGAGCAGGTGGCCGACTCTCCAGGATAGAAAGAGTCTTTCTGTCGAGAGCGCTTAGAAACAAACCGCTTTTCTGGGGGCCATACGTGTCCCGGCCCTTTTCCAGCATTGTATCAGCATAACGGTACACCACATTCATAAAAGGCGAAGAAGGTATGCCCTGGCGGAAAATGGCTTCCAAATCCAAGTTTGCGCCATATCCTGCTGAGACTATAAACAAGATAATAAACAAAGCTCTCGGACTCTCTCGTATATATCCGCTGTCGCTCATTAGCGATTCCCATGTGTTTGCCTGGCAAACTACATTCTCAACGATCGATAGTATTCAAAGAAATATCAAGTTTCAAGTTGTTTGTGGCTGCGTGAACCTCCAAAAGTGACACCGCAAGCGAATCAGCGCCTGTAATCGTCTCGTAGTGACCTGTTTTAAGACTTGCTCGCGGCAAGGGCTTATCCTGCCAGAAAAGCTCGACAGCCATCCGAGCAAACCTACAGGCCTGTTCGAGATAGACCGGTTGGTTGGTTAGCCGATAGGCAGCAACTTCGGCACTGATTTTGTGCGCCAAGCTCATTGGCCACACGTCAACACCTTCTTCGGGCAGTGCATCAACATAAGCGTCAGCAACTGCAATTACTAAATCACAGAACGGCTTCTTGTGAACCTGCTGGTATCGTGCCAAACCAAACATTGCCCAATCGGCTGTTATGCCCACAGAATAGCCGGCCTGCCAGGTGGGCTTGAATGCCAGCGAGTCATCTGGGCTGCCGTAGCTTCTGTGCAAGTCCTCAAGGATAAGCTTATCCTCAATCTCAGCAAACTGACGGAGCTGTGATGTCAACGGCTCAGGCACTATAGATGCTGCCTCTTCTACATCAAGTGGACCAATCGTAGCTTGCATAACCCCATTCTTATCGCGTCTCTTACGCTCAAATAGGGAAAGAATGGTATCTATCGCTCGAAGAAAAGTCTCGTCCTTGGTATGCTTGTAGGCGTAAGCCCATGTATGAATATAGAAACCGCCGTGGCGGGGAAAGTCTTTGCCATCCCTGGGATTATGTTTGTCATAGGGTGCGTGTCGGTCAAAACCGCCGCTGTTATGGTCGGCAATCTGATGATTCCATAAACCCAAAGCAAATCGCTTCGAGGCCTCAGGGGCTAACTCGAAGCTTCTGTCCCACAGCACCCATGGACGGGCGAATTCGTGGGTGAGTTCTGTGCTGCTGGAAACCGCTCTATCAAGCATCACATCCCAGCATAGATGTTCACCCCAGGGCAACAATCCGGTTACCGGTGATTGTGTGTTATTGAAGAACCACTTTATTTCGTGGTCGGCTGATTCTCGGTAGCGATTGTCACCTGTAATCTCACTTAGAGCATACAATACACGCAGCAGATTCTCATCAAGTTGCGGGTTTGCACCTGTCAGCCGCTGCCAGGGCAATCCTGCACGGTCTTCTCGTCGAATACCTCCCGGCGGTGCAGGCCGCATTTCGAGCAGCTTGAGCGTATGACGGTCGAATGCACTCAGTAGCAACCTGCTTTTCTGGTCACCATAAGTGTCCTGGCCGTGCTCAATCATAGTGTCTGCATACCGCCTGACAATATCCAGCAGAGAAGGTTTCAACATCTCGAATCTTTCGATACTCACAGCCGGATGAGTGTCCCTCATACAATCCTCGATGTAGTCCCGCTCAAAGAACCGAATGCCACTGCCACCATGTCCCTGGCCGGTCAGAATATCGATGTCTCCATCCCGGTTCCAGTCTATGGCATCGGCACCTGAAATTATCATTATCGAATAAGGTTTAATAATGCAAGTTCCATCCGGGTCATCAAACTTCGGTTCCTCGTTTACCTGCCCCGCTGCGACATTTCTATAAAATCGAATACTGTGTTCAAACTCACAAGCAATCAAATCTTTTTTGCCGTCCCAGTCCCAGTCCACAAAGGAACCCAGATTGGGTCTTATGTAAGCTGTCAATCCTGTGGCCTTCGGTGTAGTGAAAATCGGTTGAGCATCCGCGCCTATGTTCTTGAAGAAGTAAAATCCAGGGTTTTCCTGGTCTGAGAATATGATGTCCTTCTTTCCATCGTTGTTCCAGTCGCAAACCAGTAAATGTGACCGAGTTCCCCGGCGTATCGGTTCTAAAACCCCCTGTTGATTGCAGAGTTTGACCTCTTCGCCAGCTCCAAGTGCGGGTTCAGAGTCGGTTCCCTCATTCAGATACACAGTTATGCTGCCAGCACCATCCGCGACTACCAAATCTATTCGCCCGTCGTTGTTCCAATCGCAAACATCAGGTTGAGCATGCCCTTTTTCATTTGCCAGACTTAGAGCCTATCCTAAAAATATAAAAAACGTAAACATTTTATATATCCGTAGTGAAGAAACGCCGAACGGAGTGGCCCCAACAAGGCCAGACGGAGTGAGGCGGTTAGGATATCTGAATACTGACTGGGGTGACAATGGACACTGACATTCACTGCCGGTATCTTATTTGGGATATGCTTATGGCGCAGCAGTAAGCTGGGCCGGACAGTCAAACCAGAATAGTGATTTGCCCAGAGTGCTTGATTTACATACCTTCAGGGATAAAGCCGGCGTGATGGGACGACTGATTTATGAACTGGGAAATGCTTACAAAGAACCTGGTGTGCTTCTGGGCAACCAGTCCATTCTCTTCTATATACTTCAAAATCCCGAGGATTCTGTTTCTGCAGGGCCTTATGCCAGTTTAACAATTGATAGCCTGAAAAAAACACGAGACTATATTGATAGGGTTATGTCCCCCTGCCTCAGGCACGTATGGAGCACCCGGATGCCCAACAGATTGCTGACGAAGTCTCCAACGCCGCGGCACTGCTACGTCACGCGTGCTGCCTGGCAATAGCCCGGCTGCAAACAACAGATGGGAAAATCGACAGCATACCAGAGAATATCCGTAAAGAACTGGCTGCTGATTTAAGGAAGATAATAACTGAGCACAAACGTTTATGGCTATTGCGTAATCGTGAAGGGGGACTGGTCGATAGCGCGGCCCGTATGGAAAAAATATTAGGGCTATATCTTTATCAAGTTTCAGAAAAATGATATAAGCAGAACCAAAGTCGCTCTCTAAAGAACGTTAGAAAATCTCACGGACAAAAGTTAATGTTTATTACACGATGCAAAAAAGATAGGGCCAATCTTCAAAGTTATACGTTTCTAATTCTTTGTCTGTTACTCGCGCAAGGATTTTGGGCAACTTCACGCTCTTATGAACGATTTGTTTGCTTTGATGTAAATGATGTCGGTGAGCAGAACAATGGGTTTGAAAGAATCGAGCCCTGGAAGGTTGTTCCTCTTGACACTGCGTATGGAGGGCAATGGGTAGCTGCCGGTGATGTAGATGGTGACAGACAGGTTGAAATTGTAAGCGATGAAAACGTCAACAAAGATGATATCCACTATACCAGCACAGCTGTTGCTCAAAAACTTGATGGGACAGTTCTGTGGCGGTGGGGCAATCCAAATATCGGGCGCAAGATGTGGCATCACGATGTCGCCTGTCAGATTTACGACTGGGACGGCGACGGTAACCAGGAAGTCATCCTGTGCACAAAAGATTACTTAGTTGAGCTGGATGGCAACAGCGGGCAGGAACGCCGTCGGATAAAGATAAATGAGGAGGCGACAGACTGTCTTGTTTTTTGCAATTTGAGCGGTGGTAAGCATCCAAGCGACGTGCTGGTCAAGACAAGGTATGGTCAGATTTGGGCTTACGATTATGGAGGGAGACTTTTGTGGACGGTTAAGGAGCCTGCGGGTTACCATACCGCACATCAGCCCAGACCGATTGACATTGATGGTGACGGGCGCGATGAAATTATGGCTGGGTATGCCCTGCTAAACCCTGATGGAACGCTACGGTGGGTCTTTCAATCCGAAAAAGTTAAACAGAAAGTGGGGCACCTGGATTGTTGCCGGGTCGTCCGCGAAGGCAAAAAACCGGAAGACTTTCGACTTGTGCTGACTTGCTGCGGCGCAAATAACA
>Ga0315279_10011229_pt1 | contig 10394 bp, 11 predicted proteins | sample YL17G06_20_MG_FD_203694 | JGI IMG/M metagenome (GOLD analysis project Ga0315279, IMG submission 203694) | Sediment microbial communities from Yellowstone Lake, YNP, Wyoming, USA - YL17G06_20 | ecosystem: Environmental > Aquatic > Freshwater > Lake > Sediment | place: USA: Wyoming | collected...
CCTCGTCAGTGACTATGGCCGCCGCCCTCGTCATCGCAGGGACCATGTCTGGAGATGTCATTGTGGTGACGAGCACTTCCCCTTTCCTCACGACGTCCAAGCTCATATCCTCTCCTAGGATCCGCACTGGCCCGTGAGCTATGCCGGGGCTCGCCGCAAGTCCCCTGACAAGCACCTTATTTCCAAATCCCGACCCAGTGGCCTGTTCGCCCCTCATTCCTTTCCCTCCGACGTGGTTCAGCTTCTCGAGTTTAGAATTCGACGACAGTGTCGTCACAGGTCTGGCCTGAACGATGAATGTCTCGCCGTCCTCAACGCACCACTCTATGTCCATCGGCTTGTCGTAGTGCAGCTCGATCTGGTTTCCAATATCTGCCAGAACCATTATCTGCTCGTCTGTGATCTTCTGCCGGTCAGCAAGCTCGGGACTGATATCCTCCCGGACGCTGTCCCCGTCCTTTCCCCTGACCAGCTTCCAGGTTTGCTTAGCGATCCTCTTGTTGATTATCTTTCTGTGGAACTTGTCCACGACATACGTGTCCGGCGTGACCTTACCGCCCACCATTGCCTCCCCGAGGCCGTATCCTGCCTCTATGATGATGTGAGGCAGCTCGGAGTTGGGATCGACCGTGAACATTATACCGGATACCTCGGAACTGACCATCCTCTGCACCACGACAGCCAACTTGACCTTCTTTTGGTCGAATCCTTTGCTCGATCTGTAAGCGATTGCTCTCGGTGTGAACAAAGAGGACCAGCACTTCCTGACCTTGTCGAGCAACTCCTTGGGGCCGCTCACGTTCAGATAAGTGTCCTGCTGGCCCGCGAAGCTCGCGGTCGGGAGGTCCTCCGCCGTCGCGCTCGACCTCACCGCAACAAGCCGATCATTGTGATTGTTCCTGAAGAGTTTCTTGTACGCCTTCAGGATCTCGTCCTTAAGATCCTGGGGTATGTCGACTTCCTCGAAGGCGCTCCTTATCGAAACGGATGCGTCCTGAAGCGATCGATCATCGGCGACGTCGACCTTTTCAAGGGCCTTCTCGACTCTCTTTATGAGGCCGTTCTGTTCTATGAAGTAGTCGTAAGCAGCCGTCGTCAACGCGAATCCTGGCGGGACATTGAATCCCGCGTCGGTAAGCTCACCAAGGTTTGCGGCCTTACCGCCTGCGATCGGAATGTCGTTGACTCCCAATTCCGCAATGCCAGCTATCCTCTTCATCGACCTATCCCCGTGCCATAGGCGCCTCGGTGCGAAGCTTCGAGGGCCTCGCGGCGCAACGTTTCCGCCCAATCACTTAGGGTCGGATAAACCCTGCGGTGCAAATCGAATTCTACATAGTGTCTTGCTACGCTTTTCGAGGATGAATTCTTAATTGTCGTGGGAAATCTACCCAAGGATTACCATTTGTTGGAGTCTAATGATAGTTTCTCATATTTCTAATTAAGGTGTCGAGTATCCTTCTTCGCTCGAATATCTATCATAGCATCCTCTTACCATCCACGAGAATCGGGCATTGAGAGTCGCAGAAAGAATGCGTCTGCTCGATGCGAATCCCCGGAACCATCCAACCCGATCAAGGTTTTTCGCAAAACACTTATGAGAGTGCATATTGGTCCGATAGAAGCCCTCAAATATGGTTGTGAGTAATTCCCCTGCCAAAGGGTGTGTAGCTTGAACCAACAAGGCGCATCTCGAACGGTTGAAATCCGTTGGCACGGCAGGGGCGGTCAAGGCGTCGTCACTGCCAATGAAATTCTTGCTGGCGCGGCTCTCAAGGAAGGCAAGCACATCAAGGCCTTCCCGGAGTTCGGTCCAGAGCGTATGGGTGCTCCGATAAGAGCATTCGCCAGGATATCGGACAGGCCCATCACAGTGCACAGTCAGGTATACTACCCAGACTTCGTGATTGTTGTAGACTCGACCCTGATTGGGCAGATAGACCTCGTCGAGGGACTCAAGCCGACTGGGGCAGTGATTGCGAACTACGCAGACTCCCCGGCCAAGCTGAAGGAAGTCCTTCACGCAAACCTCAGCTTGCATACTGTCAACGCCACCAAGATTGCGATGGAAGAGATCGGGAGGCCGCTAGCGAACACCGCGATGCTCGGCGCATTGGCCAAGATCTCTGGTATCGTCAGTCTCGAGAGCATTACGAATGAGCTCGCGAACAAATTCGCGGGGAAGTTCCCAAAGGAAGTCACAGCAAAGAACGTCAAGGCCGTAGAGCGGGCCTACGCGGAGGTATTGTGATGGCTGAGACGGACAAGAAGTACGACGAGTACCCTATCGGCGGGATGATCACCGAGAAGGGGAGTGCCAGGAGATACAGGACTGGTGACTGGCGGTCCCGAAGGCCCGAGGTGGACAAGGAGAAATGCATCGATTGCCTTTTCTGCTGGGTTTTCTGTCCAGACAACTCGGTCATGGTTGAGGATGAGAAGATGAAGGGGTTCAGATACTCGCATTGCAAGGGCTGCGGGATCTGTGCCACTGAGTGCCCTAAGAAGGCCATAACAATGAAAGAGGAGGGGGCATAGATGGAACAGTTTCTGGCAATGAATGGAGACCAGGCAATAGCATACGCCTGGAAACAGATAGATCCGGACGTTGTCGCGGCCTACCCGATTACTCCCCAGACGATCATCGTCGAGGCGTTCTCGGACTATGTGGCTGATGGACATGTCAATACTGAATATGTTTGCGCCGAATCGGAGCACAGCGCGTTGAGCCTGTGCATCGGTGCCTCTGCCGCAGGTGCGAGGACAGCAACCGCAACGGCATCGGCCGGTTTCGCCTACATGTGGGAGATGCTCTACATCGCCTCATCGATGAGGTTGCCGATCGTCATGGCTGTCGCCAACAGGGCCCTGAGCGGTCCGATCAACATCCACTGCGACCACGATGATTCGATGGGAGGAAGGGACTCCGGTTGGATCCAGATATATGGTGAGAACGCGCAGGAAGCTTACGATAACACACTCATGGCGTTCCGGATCGCGGAACACATGGACGTCCGGCTGCCTGCAATGACATGCCTGGACGGATTCATAACGAGTCACTCGCTCGAGAACATGTCCCTGCTGCAAGATGACGTCGTGAAGAGGTTCGTCGGCGAGTTCAAGCCAGTCCGACCGTTACTGGATGTCCACAACCCGACATCGTACGGTCCTTTCGACGCGCCGGAGTTCTATTTCGAACACAAGTACCAGCAGGTCAAGGCTATGGAGGAAGTGATACCCGTGATGAGGGAGGTCCAGAAGGAGTTCGCGCAGATAAGCGGAAGATCATACGACCTCATCGAGCCGTATCGCGTCGATGACGCGGACTACGTAGTGCTGGCCGCCGGTTCAACAGCGGGGACCTTGAGAGAGGTCGTCGACGAGTTGAGGGCCGATGGGAAGAAGGTTGGCAGCGTGAAGCTGAGACTGTTCCGCCCATTCCCGGCGAAGGAGATCGCCAAGGTTCTGGAAGGCAGAAAGGGTGCCGCGGTCATGGACAGGGCGATTAGCATCGGCGCGGGAGGGCCGATCTTTCCAGAGGTGCGCTCCGCGCTCTACGACGTCGCCAGGAGACCGAATATCGTCGATTATGTCTACGGTCTTGGAGGAAGAGATGTCGGCGTCGATGATGTCAAAGTCGTTTTCAACCAACTGATGAAGGGCGAGAGCAAGACCGTCAACTACCTGGGGGTGAGAATGTGAGCCCTACCCTCAAGGAGCTTTCACACAGACCCACGAGATTGACCGAGGGTCACAGGCTCTGCGCCGGTTGTGCCGAGCCAATCATCGCGAGACAGGTGCTCATGGCGACCGACAAACCGGTGGTCGTTTCGAACGCGACCGGATGCTTCGAGGTCTCCACGTCCGTGTACCCATTCACCGCTTGGGATGTCCCTTGGATACACAGCGCTTTCGAGAACGCCTCCGCAACGATCGGGGGAGTGGAGAGCGCGTACAAGGCTCTCCAGCGCAAGGGCAAGTACAAGGAGGATATCCGCTTCGTTGTGTTCGGCGGAGACGGGGGTACCTACGATATCGGGCTGCAGTCGCTGTCGGGCGCGATCGAGCGCGGTCATCGCTTCCTGTACGTGTGTTTCAACAACGAGGCCTATATGAACACTGGTATCCAGCGGTCGAGCGCAACGATGAGAGGTGCGAGCACGACCACCTGCCCCACAGGCCTCTGCACCCCCGGCAAGAAGGAGTACCCGAAGGACCTGACGAAGATCATAATAGCCCACGACCTTCCATACGCGGCGCAGGCCTCTCCACACAATTGGAAGGACATGGTCGACAAAGCCGCCAAGGGATTTGAGATTGGCGGGCCCGCGTTCCTCAACGTTGTATCACCATGCCCGAGAGGTTGGAGGCACGACTCCGCCCAGACGGTTCAGATAGCGAAGCTCGCGGTCGAGACCTGCATGTGGCCCCTGTACGAGTACGAGAGGGGCACCTGGAGGCTGACCGGTGATAGCAAACGCATCGCCGAGGGAAAGAAGGAGAAGCGCCCGATGATCGACTGGTTCAAGGCGCAGGGCAGATTCCGCCAGCTCCTTACAGACAAGTGGGCGAGCGTCGCTCAGGAAGTCCAGGCGAACGTGGACAAGAAATGGGATGAGATCAAGAAGCTCTGCAAAGAGTGATCGGCGTCCCGAAGAGATCTGACCACTTGCCCCAAACCCTTTCTCTTTCGCTCTTCTGCTTCTATCTTGCGTCGAATCGAATGTGCCGTACGCCTCCGCCCGATCATCTTTGTTGTTTGACGCGGTCTGGGCGGCGTTCCGGTTCTGCTTCATAGACCATTCGGGACCGGAATCGAGCGAAATCCCTCGAGATCGAGCGCATCTCCCTCCTGCCGAGGGGGCGAATCATGTTCGGTCGGAGAGGGGTGTTGAGGTACACAAGATCCGGCTCGACCCGGTCGCATATCCCCGCGATTTCTTCAGCATCCCTCATGTTCTCTTCCACGAACATGATCTGCAGACGGAAGCTCCCTTCGAATTCCTTCCTCATCGTCTCAAGATTCGCCAGAACCTTCCGAAAGTCCATCGAGGGATGAGGTCGGTTCACCTTCTGAAAGGTCCTCTCGTTCGAGGCGTCGAGCTTCGCGACCAAAACGTCGAAAAGTCGCATGGCATCTCTTACGTCGGGATCCTGGAATAGAGATGAGTTCGTTAGTATCGCGATCGGCATGTCAGTCATGTCGCGCACCAGGGCGACGAGTTTCTTGAGATTCCTAGCGAGGGTCGGCTCCCCCGTGCCGGAGAGAGTGACGACGTCAGCCTTGACCTTCTTCCTCAGCAACGAGCCCAGCTGATCTCTGACGACATCCTCACCGACAAACTCGCTTCTTTCTTCTGTGACGATCCCTTTGTTACCCAGCCGGCAGTAAACGCAGTTGAACGTGCAGACCTTTGGCTCAATGCAGATTGGGTCTATTCCTATGGAGCGACCCAGTCTCCAGGATCTCACCGGACCGTACACAACGTTCATTGTTACCAGGCGTCTTGAAGTGTCTACTGAGCGCCCCCGTTATAATGGTATTTCACCCACTTCGAATGCCCCGTTCAACTAGTATCGTACTGCATCTCAGTTCCCGGGATGCGCAATGCTGATGATACAGGAGCGTTCTATGAAGATTCGTGAAGGATACATTGTTCGACAAGTCCGCGGAGGATTACGACAGCTGGTATGGATCTCATCCCGAGATATTCGCTTCCGAGGTCAAGGCGGTCAAGGCCCTCGGACTTGAAGGACTTGGTCTGGACGTTGGGGCCGGCACTGGAATAGTCTCCTCCGAGATAGGGGCCCAGGTCGCTTTGGATCCGTCGTTGCCGATGCTGAGGCTCTCAAGACATAGGGGGCTCGATGCAGTACGGGGGGTCGCCGAGAGTCTTCCGTTCGCTGACACGGCATTCGACTTCGTTCTCATGGCGACCACCATCTGCTTCCTGGGGAACCCCGTTGAGTCGTTGTTGGAGACGAGGAGGGTTCTGAAGGACCATGGGTCCATTGCGATTTGCATCATCCCCAAGAACTCATCATGGGGCCGTTTCTACTCCGCCAAAGGCAAAGAAGGTCACCGGATATACAGCAAGGCCAGATTCTATAGCGTCAACGAGGTGAAAGCGCTCCTGCGCGAGTGCGGTTTCAGGCCCGATATGGTCTCATCGGTCCTCCATTACGGTCCTCGATTTGCACCGCGGAGGGAAGAACCGAAAATTGACGAGGAGAAGGGCGGTTTCGTGTGCATAAGGGCCAAGAAGTCTCGAACATCCTGAACCAGCATCCGAATCCATTTGCGAGAGAGCAGCGTGAGTTCAGGTCTGACTGAGAAGCTCCTCCCAGAGCTTCAGCGTCTCCGTCGCTTCCTCTTCGTCCATGACTTGTATGGCGAAACCGGCGTGGACCACGACCCATTCCCCCGGGTGGGTCTCGACCAGGGAGACGTTGACCTTGCGAGTCACGCCACCGAAGTCCACATCTGCCATCTTCCCCTCGATCGACAACACTTTTCCCGGTATGGCGAGGCACATAGACGAACCTTCACGAAGACATGATCTTAAGAATCGCCTCAGCTGGTTGGCCTCCGCATTCCTTCAGCGCCTTGATCGCTCGCTCCTCGCTGCATCCAGTTTGGTCCCTGACCAGCTTCACGTCCTCTTCAGGAATTCTAGACTCCTCCGGTTTCGCGGGGCGATCCGATATGTCAGAGACTTGAGGCTCCCCGACCACTTGAAAGGTCTTCTGGCCCTGCATCTCCATCATCGTGACCGCGGCATCTTTGAAGACGTACTCCTTGGAACGCGTCCGGATGATGACCTCCTCAACGTTCTCAATATCCTCTGTCTTAATGCCGAGGCGCTTCATTGCCTGCTTGACCTGGCGGGGGTTGACATGTCCCATTCCCGGTATCATAGTCCCGGTTTGAGTGATGGAAATCCATCAGTTAAATGTTTTGAAGTACGCGAAAATGAGAGATTGGAAGGGGTTTGTTGAATCTCCCAGCAGGTCGTCTTGGATCTTGGAGATTACAGTACTCGTAGGAACTTCTCGACCTCCCAGTCGGTCACATGTACCCTGTAGTCGTCCCATTCCTCGGTCTTGATGTGCAGGTAGTGACTGAATATGTGGTCCCCTATGGTCTCTTTCACGAGCTTGCTGCTTGACATGATATCCAGTGCCTCCCCGAGGCTTTCTGGAAGGCTTTCGATCTTGAGCCTAACCCGCTCGTCCTTGCTCATGTGGTATATGTCCTTCTCGACCGGCTCCGGCGGTTCGATCTTGTGTTCGAGGCCGTCCATTCCGGAGGCGAGCATAACCGCGAACTGGAGGTACGGGTTTCCCGCTGGGTCTGGGTTTCTCAGCTCCGCTCTGCTCCTGCTTCCCCTGCCAGCGGGCACTCGGATCAACGCACTCCGGTTCCTGTTCGCCCAGGAGATGTAGCATGGCGCTTCGTATCCCGGGACCAACCTCTTGTAAGAGTTGACGTAGGATGCCAAGATGGCGCAGGTCTCCTTCGCATGTGCGAGCAGACCACCGATGTACTTCAGTGCGATCTCGCTCAGTCCGAACTTGCCCGAAGGGTCGTCGAAGAGATTCTTCCCGTCCGCCGTCGAGAATGACTGGTGGACGTGCATGCCTGAACCGTTGACGCCGTATAGGGGCTTTGGCATGAACGTCGCGTGCAGGCCGTGCCTGGACGCTATCGTCTTTATCCCGAACTTCAGAGTAATCATTCTGTCCGCCAAGGTCAGAGCATCATTGTACGTCAGGTCGATCTCGTGCTGTCCCGGGGCCACCTCGTGGTGGGACGCCTCGACGTCGAACTTCATCCAGTCGAAGTTCATCATGATGTCCTTGCGCACCATCTCTCCGGTGTCCTGCGGCATCAGGTCGAAGTACCCGCCGACATCGTTCGGGATCGGAACGGGGTGGTCGTCGCCATCCAACTTGAAGAGGAAGAACTCGAACTCAGGACCGACGTTGAAAACGAATCCTTTGTCGCTCGCCTTCTCCATCATTCTCTCGAGGACGAACCGGGGGTCTCCTTTGAAGCGGTTGCCGTTGTGATCGAAGATCTTGCACATGAACCGCGCTGTCTTCAGCCTGTTGTCGTTGGACCATGGGTAGACCAGGAACGAGTCGAGTATGGGTACGGCTCTCATGTCCGACTCCTCGATCGTCGCGTATCCGAGTATTGAGGAACCGTCTATGAAGACACCCTCGTCCAGCGCCTTCTCTAGCCTCTGCGCGGGGATCGACACGCTCTTCACAGCGCCAAGAATGTCGGAGAATTGCATCTCGACGAACTTGACGCTCTCTTTGCTCATAGTTGCAAGGACAGTCTCCTTGAGTTCGTGTTCGCTCTTTGTCGGCGTCATATGGCGAGATCTATAGACAAAAGACTAAAAAAAGCTTTCTGTCACAGACATGTGAACAGATATCCCGGGAAAAGAAAACATATGTATAAATAGAATCGCTCCTAGGCACCATACTCGGACGAGCTTCAGGTTACATGAGCCTCTCGGCCCTGCATCGCTGAACGCATGGACTCCGTTGCGGATCGGAAGACAGCGTCCGCCATCTCCAGTGACGGCGCGCCTCCCATGACGAAGTTCCTCTGGCCTCCGCCCTTTCCGCCCGCGAGCTTGAGCGCCTCGGTCAAGATGCTGACGCAGTCGATGTTCAGCTTCGGATTGCATGCCACAAGAAGCAAAAGCCTGTCCTCCTTCGAGGCGAAGACACACGCCGAGCTCTCTCCCCGAATGATGGAGTTGGCGGCATCTATTAGAGCTTTCTTGTCGACGCCGTCGAACAAGCCCACGTATAGGTTCGCGCCGCCGACAATCTGTGGTTGGACACTCCTAAGGGCCTCCTTGCTGAACTTCTTCAGGGCGTCCATAGAGACCTGGACCTCCCTTTTCAGGTTGTTCAACGCGCTCACTAGATCCTGAGGGTTCGAGCCCATGATCGCGGAGGCATGCAATCCTATCGACGCCAGATCCAGGCCGTCCGTGACCGCTGCCTCCCCCACCTCGAACTCGATCTCATAGTCGCCGACAGGTTTCGCCGATGTCAGCTTCGTGACCAAGAGGGCCCGGATCTCCGAGGTCTTCCTGACATGGATTCCGGCGCAAGCTGCCCTGTCCAGGTCGCCGACCTGTACGATTCTTATCCTCTTCCCGTGGATCCTTTCGAGCTTGATCCTGATATCCCGCATCATCGGATCGTCACGACCGACCCAAGATTCAGTGGTCCGCAATCCGGCCCGTATCGATTCATTGACGGATCGCTGGGTCTCGGACATGAGCCCCCATTCGATTTCCCCCCTCACCGTGACGCTCTTCTTCATAGGGGTGATGCTGATCTTCACCAGTTCGATTCCGGGCCTCAGCTTGCTTAGTGTGGAGAATAATAGGTGCTCACCGGTGTGCCCCTTCATCAGGTCGTATCGCCGGTCCCAATCTACGGAGCATTTTACCGTCTGTCCCTCCTTCAACGTATGTCCGGGCACTCTGTGAAGGATATCGTCCTCCGATTTGACCTCGGTGACTTGCAGTCCTTCGATGATCCCCAGGTCAGGGTCCTGACCTCCGCCACCTGGATAGAAGGCGGTCCGATCCAACCTGATCCATTCCCCTCGGACTTGCTCCACTCGCGCCTCGAACGAGACCTCGTAAGGATCCGTGGCGTATAGTAGAAGGGTCATCGCTGCTTGAGAACAGAGACGTGCTTGATAAATCTTCTCGGGACTGCTTTGGTTCGGGGGATCGGGACGATGAACTCCGACATAGGACAATCGCGAGAGCGACTAACCATGCAAAGAGACAAATATTGACGTAGTCATTAGTCATTTGTACAGTCCAAGGGAGTGAAATGGACGATGGGCGGGGCAGTTTTGGACGATTTGGACAAGAGAATTGTGGAGGAACTGTGCATATCTAGTCAGGGTTCATACCGTCAGATTGCCAAGAGGCTCGGGGTTCACCCAACGACACTGATACAGAGGGTCAAGAACCTCGAGGAGCAAGGCATGATAAAGGGATACAGGGCCAACGTTGACTATCTCAAGCTAGGCTATGAGTTCATGGCCATCGTTCACATCTATGTGGAAGGTGATTTGCTCGACGTCCAGAAGAAGATCAAGGAGATCGATAGCGTCGTTGCTGTGTTCGACGTCACCGGGGAATGCGACTCGATTGCCTGGGTCGTGTGCAAGAACAGAGAAGAGTTCAGCGGGGTCATCAAGCGCATGCTCACCCTACCTGGTGTGAAGAAGACGAATACTCACGTCGTTCTTAACGTTATTAAGGATCCCTACAATTTCATACCAGAGCTGACGGATCGCGGTCCAGAGAATAGGCCCTGACGCCAGCTTACAATAAGTGTCT
>Ga0315279_10011230_pt1 | contig 10394 bp, 14 predicted proteins | sample YL17G06_20_MG_FD_203694 | JGI IMG/M metagenome (GOLD analysis project Ga0315279, IMG submission 203694) | Sediment microbial communities from Yellowstone Lake, YNP, Wyoming, USA - YL17G06_20 | ecosystem: Environmental > Aquatic > Freshwater > Lake > Sediment | place: USA: Wyoming | collected...
ACGGCCATCATCCTGATCCTGCTGGACACGGGGGTGAGGCGGACGGAGCTAATTAGTCTGGACCTGGCCGACCTGGACCTGGAGGGGCAGCGCCTGCGGGTTCTGCACGGCAAGGGGAACAAGTAGCGGGTGGTGCGGTTCGGGGCGAGCGCCCGCGAGGCCTTGGAGGACTACCTGGAGCGATTCCGGGGGCGGGAACCCGGGCCGCTGTTCCTGTCGGACGACGGGAAGAGGTTGAAGCCCCACTCTGTGGCGGTGTTCCTCGAGCGGCTGGGGAGGAGGGCCGGGGTGAAGAAGGTCCACCCTCACCGCTTTCGCCACACCTTTGCCACCTGGGCTATCGAGAACGGGGCACGGGAGCTGGACGTGCAGCACCTCCTGGGCCACAGCACGCCGGCCATGGTGCGGCGCTATTCGGCCACCTACGACGCGGAGAAAGCGGCGCGGGCCCACGAGCAGTTCAGCCCGGCGGACCGGATGGGGGAGAGGATGCGATGAGGGGGGACGAAGAGCGGAAAGCTCCTGAAGGTGCTTGCCAGGCCTAGCTATCACGCCGCGTTGATGGGGCGCTTAACGATAGGCCGGTCGGAGCCAAGAGGACATCCTCTCGGGAAAGGGGCTGGAGTGGCTGTTGGCAAGAGTGGATCAAGCCTAGGCGGTCCGGCCTATCACCCAAGAATGCCAGCGCAACGCTGCTCCTGAACCCCATTCAGCGGGGCGGAAATCCCGCCAAAGACGTTACTCTTGTATCTGACCTCCACCGTTCGCCGAAACGATTCAGGTGGCGGAACTTTTCCGCCTTCAGCCCACCTGAATCGTCCGCCGGGACCGGCCCAAACGCCCACCACCGCGGACTGCCGAAGGATTATGGCGCACGAAGAGCCGCACCCAGCGGTCATTGAGAAGCGTGCCATTGGTCTGAACGGTGTTCGTGACGACCTGGCCGCTCGAAGAGAATGCCCGTTGCAGCGCCACGGCACGTTCGTAGAAGTCTATCCCGGCCAACAGGGGTTCGCCCCCGTGCCAGTGGAAGACAACGTCATGGCCGCCGGCAAGAGCCTCCGATGTCAACCGCTCGAGTACTGCGTCCGACATCACCCTGGGCCGTTGCCCGTAGCGCGTTCGTGCCGTGAGCGGATGGGGTTGCGGTAGCAGTACGAGCATCTCAGATTGCAGCGCACAGATACTGGTGCGACGATAAGGCTCACAGGGGTCGGGATCGTTTGACCGGCGCCTTCCCCCGTGTTATCCCGCGCAAGAGCAGCGGGGCGATGCGAACCGCTAGCTGTCGCGATCGTCATGATGAACCTCCCTTCTCTGCTCTTCGTGTCGGGCCGATCACCTGCCGGGATCCCTGACACTTCCAGCGCCGACCCGAAAGGCCTACCTGTTGGACAGCTGTTGCAGTACGTACTCTTCTCCGAGGCAGTCCCGGAAGACCGCCGGCGGACCACCGTCGCGTTGGTAGAACCCGCGCGCCCCGCGGAGGTCAGTCCTCACGAAGATGGCGCCGCCGAGGAGCACGTTGTTCAAGTTAGCGCCCCGCAAATCCGCATCGGTGAAGTTGGCACCGGTCAGATTGGCGCAGCTTAGGAAGAGGCCACGTGCTCTTGCGCTGGTCAGGTTCGCGTAAGACAGGTCGGCGTCGTTGAAATTTGCGCCCTCCAAGATGGCGCGGCGCAAGTCAGCGTGGCTCAGGTCGGTGGGATAGCCCATGTTTAGACGTGAGAGGTCAGCCCCTGCCAATTCGGCGCCAGGCCACTTGAGCGGCCCTCCGTACACCTCATACATCGAGTCGCCAGCTCCGAAAGCGGTGCCGAGAAGCATTCGCCTGATGACTTCTTCCCGTAGTTGCTGGCTGCGTGACATGGGTCCGAGGAAACCCACAGAGGCACCTCCCATGGAAGAGGACCGACCGCCGAGGACACGGCGGAAGGGCATCACCGGAGTCAAGCGCTCCTGTTCTTGGGATCCGATAAGAAATCGCGGGCGTTGTTCACTCTTTTCATGGCCGTATCATCTCCACCGAAGCTGTCTGGATGACTCTTCTGGGCAGCGAACCGATACGCCATTCTGATCAACTCCTGCGCTTCGTCCTCGGTTAGATCCCTGAAAGCCAGCGGGTGAAGCCGCAGGGCTTCGTAGTAGCCATGCGGGTCCTCGGCCCCGGTGAGATCAATTCTTGGTTTGCGATTCACGTCAAGTCCGGAGGCTGCGAGTAGGTCAACAATAGCGGCCTCGAGACTGCCCGGCGCGGCCAAATCCTCAATCAGTATCGTATCGCCCTTTCGATCTTGGTGGTGATTCCCATCCCAACGGCTCACGGAGAACTCCACGGAGGGTGGATGAAAAAAAATCAGAAGGGTGCACTCGTGGCCTTCCCTGGTCGGCCACCTGAACCAAGGGATGTCGCTTTCCCCAGCCTTCGTCGGACCGCATCCTACTACATGGGAATCGGGGTCGATCGCCAGTAGCTCTTCGTAGATCTCAAAGAGCCCGCCGCTTAACAGGGCATCCCTTAGTGCTGGAGTCGCCCATCTTTCAAAGTTCCGGCGGGCTATCCGCAAGTCAGCCATCCTCTTATCGCGGGCTGAACCCGCGAATCCATCTCTTACCCCCATCCCAAGTTGTCCTCCTTGCTTACAAGGCTGTGATCTATGCCGCTACTCGCTACGAGTGCGCAAACTTGACGCATCCGCGCACTGCACAGGGACCATCGCGGAGATGATCATTCGCCTCGGCGCCGGCAACTGCCACAGCGACGTGGCCCCTGTCCCGGTTCTCGTCGCAGATCGATCCGCCGAGCTCCGGGCCTCGCAACGGGTGCAAGGTTCTGTAGCGCGCATACGGGTGACCCTGATCCCACGCCCTGTCAGCCGCAGCTCGACACATTTGCCACGCAGGTGGGCCTCATAGGCGTCGGAATAGCCCGACTGGAGGGCGCCACAGACAACGCGGGGCATTGGCTTCTTGACCATTCAATGATCCCGAAGGTCATACGGTGATCCGCAGCTGCTGGTGTAGTGTCGGAAGTACGTATCCCAGCCGCTGTCGACGAAGCCCATGAGGGACTCGTCCACCTCCTCAGCGGAAAGTTTGTTGCCCTCCAGGGCGTGCTTCAGCAGTCGGCGAGAGTTCGAGCAGCCCGGCTTGTGTTCACCGACCGGGTTTGGCCAATCGTACCGCGCGCAGCCGCAGGACCAGACCTTAAGGACGCGCTCCGCGCCACAGGACGGACACCTCACAAGATGGGAGCCTACTAAGGTTGCCACTTCGTGCATCTCCCTTCAGCCGATGCCTCGATGCGGACTTGGCATACTCCGCTCTCTAAAAGGCAAGAGGCCCAGTGGTCAGTTTGGCACATCTGGGATTTGCTCGTGGGCGGCCATTCACGGCAGATCAACCTTTCAGGCAATTGGAATGACCACCGCGACGGCCAACAGCACCACCAGAGCGCCCAAGGGCAACAAAAGGCCAACAGCCCCAATTCCCTCCCAGTCTTCGTCCGCCAGCCTCACCGCCACGGATGGCAGTTTGCTGAGTTCGCGGATTCGCGCTGCCGTGTGGGGATGGGTAGAGAACAATTCGTCCCACCAGTGCGTTCGCGAGACCGGAGACACGATGCAGAAGCGGCCGACCAGGCTGCCCCCTCTCGGCATCGAGGGGTCCTCGGAAGCTCTTGCCAAGGCGGACGCCAGCACTTTCGGCTGTCCGGTGAGAGCTGCGGCTGTAGCGTCCGCCAGGAACTCGCGTTGGCGGGTAACGGCCAATTGCGCTACGCGCGCAACGGTCGTCCAGAGAAGAGTAACGACCACGAGCATGATCGCCAGCGTGAATGCGATGGCGGCGATTATCCATCCCACCAAGACTCCCGTCCAATCGTCACCAGTGGACGCGGCTCCCCCGGCAAACCCGAACAGTGCCCAAGCCGCAACAAAGGCCAGGAATCCCACGAACAGAACCCACGCGAGAATAGTCCAACTCCAGAGGCTGAAGATGACATCTCGGTTCACGACGTGACCGATCTCATGGGCTGCGACCGCCCGCACCTCCTCGCGCGGCAGCTGCTCTAGGAGGCCGCGCATGAAGACAACCTTCGCGCGGCGGCCGGTGCCGATAGTGTAGGCGTTCAACGATTCCTGGTCCGAGATGAGCACCTCCGGTTCCTCGATGCCTGCCCGCGATGCCAGTTCCCGCACCATCGGCTGGAGCCAAGCGAACTCTCCCTGCCGCAGTTGGCGCGCCCCGGTGGCCGTCATGAAGAATGTGTCCGCGAATAGGTAGAGGAGCAGTACGAAGGCAGCCATGACCCCTGCAGTGCAGAGCGAGACCAGGACCGAGTCGCTGATGAGCGCCACAAGCAGCACGATTGCGCCAGCGTTTATCAGAAGAGAGGCGAGAATAGCCGCGGCGGACCAGCGAAGCGCGTCAGCCCGGCGCCGAAGAACCTCCGGCACGCCGCCATTCATCACGCCAGCAGCCCCGTCTGCAGTCTGCATCCGGGCTCACCTTCCTTGTCGCAGGCACCTGCGCTGCGGATAGTCCGACTGACATCTGAGTGCGCTATAGGCGGCTGTACAGGTTCGTCCAAAGCTCATCGAGTTCGCGGACAGCCTGCCGGAAGCGCCATTGGCCATCCGTTAGTCTATCCACTCGCTCTGCGATCTCCTCACCCTCGAGAAGCTGTCGGAAGCGAAAGATTTGCCGCGGCCGAGGCTCAACCGCGCCGTAGATTGCACTTGAGGCAAGTTCGAACACCTCGACCACATCCTGCACTGTGCCGAGCACCGGTTGGCCACTCGCCTGGAAAAGGAATCCAGCGTATTGACCAACGTAGTCGACGACCTCGGTCGCCGGCACTTCACCGTCGGCACCCATTCGGGCAGCCCAGTAGCACATGCCCAAACATCCCGCGTGCACGAGCCACCACAACGGTTTGGGGCTTTCCGGCCTGACATATGTGTAAGTGGCCTTCATTGTTTCCGCGGAACTCGCGAGTGCGCCAGCCTCCAGTCTCAAGGCCGTTTGGACAACACCGGTCGCAACCTGGCCAGAGAAGGTCATAGACGGCATTCTTTGTGCTAGGAACCTTGCAGCCGCTTGCGCGCCGTTTCTCGGGCCCGCCGCGAGCATTTCCCCGACAAGCATCTGGAAATCTCGGTCGCTGAGTACGCTACTCCCTTCCAGCTTGGTCTGTACCAACAAGAGATGAGAAAGAGACGACACGTACTCATCAACAGCCGGCGCCTCGAGCGCGGCTCGGACCATCGTTGTCGAGAGTTGATCGGCCATAAGGTTCCCTCCAGCACGGAAGACAGGCACGCGCACGGCCCAGCGGTGATCTGCCCTGGGCGCTTAAAGTATCATCTTCCATCTTCACGCCGTCAAGCTCATGCAGGCTCCTCGGCCGCGCGGCGACGCCGGAACGCCTGGAGTCGCCCGCCCTTCACCACAATGTCGAACCCGCGCCCATCAAGGACATGACCGTCCAGCGCTTCGGCGACAGCCTCGACCAGCACCCTGCTGACGCGCTCCCGGTACGCCGATAGCCCATCGCTGGCCGACATACTGCCCAAGAACGCTTCTGCTTCGGGCGAGAGCTTGACGTCAAGACCCGTCTCCTGGGCAAACTGGCGGACCGCCTGACCCAACACGACACGGGGCGCCCTGGCGATGTCGGGCGGTGCTAGGCTTGTCGCCGCGTCGACAGCGCCACTAAGAAGGTCGTCATGATCGCTCTGGCTTCCCGAGTGCGGCCGGAATCCGAGACCTCTGCTCCGAGGTTCTTGATTCAGCAGGAAAACGGTCGTGAAGGCACGCACGTGCAGCTCGCGGCCTCTGAAGTCAGTCATGCGACCCCGTTTCACTCCCTCCAGCAGGAACTGCTGCACGATAGGGTGGGCGGCATCGAAGTTCTGCAACACCAGGACACCACTCCGTCTCGCCTGAAGGACCCTTGCCAGCAAGGAGATCCCCTCGGCGACCTCGCTATTGCCCAGGGTGGCCTCGAGTAAGACGCCAATGGCATCGCTCGACCAGAAGGGGCGCAGATTCAGTCTGCACACCGCCCTGGGGTCTCCGTAGCCGTGATCAGCGATGGCTTCGATAAGCTCCTCTTCGCCCCAGTCACGGGCATTACAGATGGCTAGCCTGATCCCGGCAATCATCCCCCGCAGTGCGTGTGCCACCTGTAGCGCCCGGCCCACCTCCCGCGCCGCCTCGTCCTGAAAGGGGACGGCGGTGACCAGCGCTTCCACCCAGTCAACGCGTCGCCCCAACACTTCCCGGGAGACACCCAGTCTCTCGGCGAGCGCTGCCCGGACGTTCAAAACTAGCACCGGCGCCTGCTCGCGCGCTCTGGCCTCGGACCGTTCGATGGCCTTCGTGGCCCGCGGTCGGCTCCTAGGAAGTTCAACCGTCATGATTGGCCCTCCCGGTGAGGCCCTCAGCGCCTCTTGCAGCATCTAGGGCGGCCAGTTCCAGAAGATCGATCGCCGCGTCAGGCTGGTTTTGGGGAAGGTACCTGGAGAGCCGGATGCATTGGTTCAAAACGTCTTCGCCGATGGACACCTGATATCTTCCTTCAAAGAACGAGGCCACGCCGCTCAAGATTGCTCGCAGTTGAGCGTCGCTGGGTTCACTTACCGGAATGACCTGGAACCGGCGCTCAAGAGCCGGATCGTGGCGAATGAACCGGTCGAACTCGGCTGGTGTCGTCGCTGCGATGATCCTCAGGTCGCCGCGTGCTAAGTGGGGCTTGAGGGTTTGGCAGCTCAACGGCCAGTAGAACAGCCCTTGGAACTCATCGAAGAACAGTGTGGCTGGAATGCTCCGAGCCTCGTCCAGAAGGCATCTGAAGTAGTGCCAGTAGTCGTTTTGACTCTGTCCCGGTGGCTGGAGTGCGGCGATCTCGGGCAGAGATATTCGAACGATCACTTGAGACGCGACGGGCTCAGGCAACCGTCCAGCCGCCCCCTCAATCGCCAGCTGTTCAACGATAGCGCTCTTACCCACGCCGGCGGGCCCCACCAAGGCACAGCTCGCCTTGTCGGCCCGGCTCAACGCGTTGACGATGGCCGCCACCTGGCGTTCAACACCGAAGGCGGGGCGTAGTTTGCCCTCCAACGCTAGGTGGGTCAGGTCTGTCCCAGCCCGTCCCAGCACCGAGCTGCGCGGAAGACGAGCCGGCTTGTTAGTTCGTTTGACCACGATCTTAGTCCCCGATTTGACAATCTTGCTTGAGGTGGGCCGCCCGCATTCAGGTTGTAGGTTCGCGCGCCAGCGGTGTCAGTTGTTGGACATCCCTGCGAGCGCCGCGAGGATAGCTGCGGCAATCAATATGGAGACAACGATGACGAGAAGCGTGAAGAGAACCGCTACGGCTACCAGGGCGAGCCCTGCCCATCCCGAACCCAGGGCTATGCCTCGCCCAAGCCCGGCAGCATCTCCTCGAGAGTAGCCATCGGTCGCAAGCGCGAGCGCCACGTTCGTGACGAATATAGCAGCACCGACAGCGAGCAAGGGTAGGGCTACGTCGGGCAGACCGGCCAGGCCTGCAAGCACACCCGCCAAGAGAGGAATGAAGGTCCCGGCCGCCCAGAGCCACCAAAAGTTGGCCGGAGGGTGCCCTGAGCCCGAGTAGCTGGGGTGCTGACGGCTGCTGGCCACGCTCGGCAGAGGAGAGCCAGTCAGATGGGCTAGCTCGGCAGCCGAAAGTGGAATGGCTCGGATCCTCATCTCTGACTCCTAAGGCACGATTAGCCGCTGACCACCGGGAGGTTTCGCACCCAGCCGAGGGGGTCACCCCCCCGGGAGCGCGTCATGCCGGAGGGGAGAGCGCGAGGCAGATCCAATACTTCAACCTCCACTCCGCCCTCACCGCAGGTCAAGCAGCCCAGGGGAACCGTTAGATCCCCATGGAGGCAGCGGCCGGAAGTCGCCGCCCTGGACCAGCGGTGCCCGGGCAAGAGGGCGCAGAAGAGGACGTGGCTCCCGTAGTCTCCCAGTAGGTTGCGCTCGGCCGTCTCGGGGCTGAAGACGAAATGCATACAGCGCTCGTGGTGCCCGGCGACGGCGGCTGGGTCGATTCGCAACGCCTGGATCGGGTAGGAGAAACCTCCTCGGCCGCGGTGCACGCCGGCCGCCCTCTCGACGACCTTGAAGCCGGCGAGGGAGTTGAGTTCGGGCAGGTACAGCCCACTGCTGCTGTCGTACACGCACATGGCGGTTCCCTCCTCAGGTTTCAGGGCGCGCGTCGCGGCTCTGTCGACCGCTCTTGCAAAGCCTACTGGCGTGTAGTATGCTGCTCTCTTCCAGTCGAACGCGTAACCACCAAAATACGGGGGCGAAACCACGGCTGACTCGACCAATCCGGCGGAAGAACTCTTCCTCGGGGGACGGCTGCTTTCACCGAAGGAGTTTGAGGTTCTGCGACTCCGCGTCGAGGAATTGTTGACGAGACGTGAGATAGCGTCCCGCCTCGACGTCAAGCCGGGGACGGTGAACAAGTATTTCGACAGCGCGGCTGTGAAGCTGGACTGTCAATCCCAACGAGAGCTCACCCGAAAATACCTTGACGCTCGTTACAAAGTCGCGGTTCTGAACGTTAACCCCTCGACGGGCCCGGCCATCCAGGAGTTTGCTCTGGGACACCCTGAAGTTGAGGACGTAGTCGGTGGAGCGCTCGTGCTTTATCAGTCTCCTGGCTTGAAAGGTCTGCCCAAGGAGCGGGTGTCTGACTTCGTAGTAGATGCTGGGGACTGGCCCTTCCCGCCAGAACTGCGGCGGATAGCCGACACTCCGATGCCCCAAATTGAGATGGGAGAAGACGGCGCCAAGTGGGCCCTTGCAGCGCATAAGGAGCCAATAAGTGACATGCGCGACCGTCTTGAGCTTTACGTCAGACCGTTTAGGTACTTCTGGGCGCGCCGCACCAACGACCGACTCGACAGTGCCAAGATCTTCGGCAAGACTCTGCGGCAGATTTACTGGGTGAACGCCCTGCCCCTCGGCACGTCACCGTTGGGCAACCTCTTGGTAGTGCATGTGGTTGTGACGCTCGAGCACAAGAGCGGCGAGTACGTCCTATTCACCAGACGCCGCAACAACCCCGAAGTTGTGTCTTATGAGAGAGGTGCTTGGTCAGCGAGCTTTGAAGAGCAATGCCGCGGAGACCCCAGACTGTGCCCAGGAACGAGGTTGACGGCTAAGGACCAATCGGTGATGAAGACGGCCATTCGTGGCCTCCGTGAGGAACTGGGCATCGAGATGTGTGACGGCGAGTGGCTGCTATCGCTCATCCTCGAGTGGGAGAATGGCTATACCGGGGCGGTGGTGCGTATTCACTTGAATCTCAGCCGGCATCCACAACTCACGGATCTTATCGATGTCGAGAATTCTTGGCGGCTAAAGCACGAAGATAGGGAGGCGGATTCGATCCGTTTGGTTCCGTTCACTACGGACGTGCTTATCCCGCTGGTTTTCGAGGGCCGAGATCCGGATCGTTGGCTTTCGCCACCACCAGGTCACACGTTTACTTCTCTTCATCGCACAACCCCTGTGCGGGTTCTTCATGCCCTGATGCAGACGGACAAAGTACGGCTGCCGGAGCTGCGACGAATCGATCGAACGCTGCGGCGTTTCCGTCCTGATCAGCGCGAGTTATCCTTCTAGGTGGAGTGGCCGTTCGAGGAATGATTTCGGAGGCCGGAATGCTCCTGACCAGCGCCGCATAGCCTCCGCGGCCTGCTGGTTTGACAGTCCCCGCTAGCTACTTGACCTCAGCAGAGGGGACGCTATCATCGAGCCGTCCGATTGTCCCACTGGCAGGGGAAGGAGGAGACGCCCTTCCGAACGACTACACCAGTTTCTGTGCGCCATAACTGGCGGCTAAGCCGTATGTGCGGTGGGGTTCTGTAGATAGCGTGCTAGGCCGTAAAGGCCTCGCTATCTCCGGAGCCGGGTGCGCAGAATTGGGCTATGCACCCCCGTCAGGACAGCACAGAGGGAGTTCGGCCGCCACGGCCGGGCGCAGCTACGAAACGGCCCGCCTGAAGCGCATTCAGGTCAGCGCTCTTCGGTTCAGGTGGACTGGACCCACGGAGGCAGAGCACAACGATCGCCGATGGCTACGCCGGTAGGCTTGAAGAGCGCCACCACGCACGGCCTGGCCTCGTCTAGCTAAGCCATCCTCGATGGCAACGACGTTTGCCCTTGAACAATTGTTCCCATCGGGCGGTTTCGGCGAGAGCCCATTTCCACCCCGGTTTCACCCCGATTTCACCCCGGTTTTTGAATCTGAGGGGTTAGCAATTAGCCCTGCCCTGTGGGGTGAGCTTGTTCCTTCCAAGCAGGTAACACGGGTTCGATTCCCGTCTCCCGCTCCAGCCTGCACT
>Ga0315279_10011234_pt1 | contig 10391 bp, 14 predicted proteins | sample YL17G06_20_MG_FD_203694 | JGI IMG/M metagenome (GOLD analysis project Ga0315279, IMG submission 203694) | Sediment microbial communities from Yellowstone Lake, YNP, Wyoming, USA - YL17G06_20 | ecosystem: Environmental > Aquatic > Freshwater > Lake > Sediment | place: USA: Wyoming | collected...
ATGAAAATAAATTATGTTTGATAGAAAATTGCTTTTATAGCTTTTTGATTAGCAGAAATTAAGAAAAAGTTTTATTCTACTCCTTCAATGCAATCTTCAACCATTCCGCATTTTGGGCAAATCAATTCTTCCGATCTGCGAACTAGTTGAATCCCGCAATCTGAGCATTTCTTGTTGAAATTTTCCAATACTTTTTTCGTATTCATTTCGCTCACTGCGTAGCAGATGAAAAGATAACTATTAATCCCTTTCGATAGAAAATTCCTAAAATTTTTAAAGAAACTATAAACAGAAAGAAAAACAATTCAATATTGAATGGAAGAGTGCATCTACAGCGCAATACAAAATATGATAAAAAGAATGAAGGAAGAAATTGCTAGAACGCAGAACATCCAGTACTCAGAGCAAATAGTTGTGGCAGAAATTTACAATATTGTTGCAAACAATCTTGCAGAAGCATGCAGAGTTTTCCACAACGGAAAAAAAGAAAACTGCACTGCTCCGGTCAAATTAAAAAAATCGGAAATCACTTTGGACACATTTATTCTATTGAAGCAATTGAGAGAAGACAATGCAATAAGCGAAGAATATTCTAATCAATTGTTCGAAACACTTTTGAAAATAAATCCTGCAATAAAAGAACAGGTAGAAAAAGACAGAGCAGTCGGCTTGATTTAAGTATAAGTAAGAATATCTTACATATATGAAAAAAGACATTGATTTGCCGGATTTAACTAAAATCAGCTCAAAGGGTCAGGTCGTAATACCAACCGCAGTGAGGAAAAAACTTAATATAAGAAATGGCAGCATATTTGCAGTAACTGCAAAGAAAAATATGATAGTTCTGAGGAAGTTGGATGCGAAGATGAAACCAGAAGACTTGAAGACCCTGAAATTAATTGAAGAAGCATGGGAAGATATCGAAAAAGGCAGATATAAGAAAGCTACTCCTGAAAAGTTCTTCGAAGAGCTGAATAAATGGAAGAAATAACAGAAATAATTTGGACGCAAAAATTTGAAGACGAGTTCAAAAAAATTAGAGACAGAAATACGCAAGATAAAATAGAAAAACAAATCAAAAAAATCAGATTTAATCCAAATTTTGGGAAACCGCTTAGGTATGATTTTAAAGGTGAACGAACTATTTACGTGAAGCCTTTTAGACTAATTTACAAAGTTGAGGATGATAAACTAATTTTATTGCGTTTCGAACATAGAGATGAAGTTTACAAACGATGACTTTAAATTTATTTTTTGAAAGAATAAAACAATTTTTTATTTTAATTAAAGAAAAATAAATTCTCAAATTGTCGTTAGTCAGCAGCAGTTTTCATTTTTGAGGGATGATTATCTAAACTAAGGTGTCGGTGTCAGATTAGAATTCGTCCCACCCTTTCTCAATTTGCAAATTATTCTATGGTGTCGGCATTAGAATTAGTTAACTTGCAAACAAACTGCTGCTTTGCATTGAGCTTGAATGGTTTGGTCATCCATTGAGAATGAGCGGAGTCATCCCACATTAACCGATGACTAGACAATTGCAGAAAGTTGTAATCAAAAATAGATCTCTAGAACATTTTAGATTTTGCATCTGCAATCAATTATTTTTCTCGTAAAGCAAATATAAATCTTTTTCGTTTTTTGAAGCTTTGCACATAAAGTGCTTCTTGCACATAAAGTCATTGTAAACACTCTTTTTATTTTTAACAAAAAGAGAAGGCTTAAATTAGTTATTTTGTTTTATCTAGATTTTATAGGAGCCACTTTTACAGATCCTAAATCAGAATCAAGCTTTTGCCATGTTTCTATTGAAGGAACAAGTGTTATGAAACCTGACGGTTCTCTTACATATCCTATGGCAACAATGTCTCCGTTTGGTTTTCGTAATGCATCTATCAGCGTGTCACAGCCTTGATTCACATATACATTCCCTAATTTGCCAACAACTGTTCGCAAGCGCTGATCATAAATTCCCATTGCATTCCTTGAAACCCTTTCATAGCCAGCTACTTCACCAAGAGCCTCAATAGTTGGATCCATGAAAGTTAGCACTAGTGTCGGCTCAGAGGAAACATAGCCCAATTCTCTCTGAACTGCAAGGAAAGTTGATTCAAGATCTTCAATATTTTGGAAAGGCGAGTGACTACTATATAGAATAACAGAATTTTCAATTACTCTGTCATTCTCAATTAATTTCTTGGTACTCGCCACACTGTGCACTTTTCTCTCTTTCATGAGCAAATAAAATCTTTCGTTATCTGCATGTTCATCTATTTTTGGTTTTTCCAATCCTGAATGTCTTCTATCATAATCAGCTTTTGTCAAATCTGCTCTATGGGAAAATACCTCACTCGTAGTGTATTGACTTTCAGATATCAGGCCCGCAGACAAACCACAGTGCGTTTCAAAAGCAACAAGGAAAGGTTCAAGAGCTGAAAGGCCGTCGAGTCTCATTGACTGTGAATCTAAAGAATAAATAAGTAGTCCGCTAAAATCCTTTTCTCCCAATGTTTTGCCCAAAGAAGAAAGCTTTCTTGTAGTCAGGCGTTGTGGAGACTGCAGAGCAACTTTATGACCATCATAAGCAGGCAGACTAATGGAAACTGCAGCTCTTGGATCAGTATCTTTCTTTTCATGCCAATGAGTTCCTTTTATTTTGAATGAAATATTGTTTGCCGCTATTTTCAAATCATCAATCTCTTCATGTTCACCAAGATGATGTTTTGCTAGTTCATCAACAAAATCTTTAAAGTTTTGAACTTTTTCATCCATTAAAATCAGTTATTAAATGCCATTTAAAAGATAAATATATTTTAAAATTTCTATTTACTAGAAAATTCCTATATCGGTTTTGCCTAAAAAGTAATTCTTGCACATAAAGTCAATCTTAAATTTTTATGCATCTATGTTAATCATATGCAACCCCATCAATATTCTCAATCATTTTTGGATTATTTTGAAGATGCTTTAAAATCACTTGAGGAAAGAGGTTTGGTAGAAGAAACACCAGATCAAAAGTACAGACTGACGGATTTTGCAAAAACAACTATTGCCAAAGAATTGGTAAGTGAATTGAAAAGACCAATTGTAGAAGAGCAAACTCAACCCCTATTAGGCGCAATTGTAATTACCGCACTTCATGACCGCAGACTACCTAGAAACATTTCTGAAGGTCTTTCATTCGAAGAAATACGTTCATCAACTACAGTATTAGATTGTCTCCTTGGAGGATGCAATGCTCCTTATGAAATGGCAGTTAGTTATGATAGAAGTTCCGCAGAGCATATTACTGATTCATGGTATCAATCTTTACAAATTCTACCTTTATAATTCAATCGTGGTTCAATAACCAGCTTGTGCATAAAGTCGATGTTGCAAACTCTTTAATATTTTATGGAAATTTAACGAGTAGAAAGTCTTTCAAGTAATTTTTTATCTTTCTTAAATACAATCTTCACTAATTCTTCAAACTTTTTCTTTTCCATATTTCTCACTGTGTTTCTTTATCCATATTTCCACTTCTTTGATACTTAACTTTTCTGGCTGAGCCATTTTTATCATAAATTCTTCAGCTTCTTCATCAGTCTTCATCTCTATGTCATTAGCAAGAAGAAATATTTTTGCAGCTTCAAAAGCTGTTCTTTTGTTCACATCAATGAAAACATGACCGATATTTATGCCATGCATAAGTTCAGCTGCTTTTCTGAAAATATCTTTAGCGTTCTTTACTTTAGCCAAAACAAAATCCAAGTTGCTTTCATTTATCAAACCAATAGTTCCACCAAATTCTTCCACAATTTTCTTATTCAGTTCAATAATTTCTTCTTTCGTTATTTCTGTGGTCATGTGTGCCAACATTTAGTCAATTTGTATTACAAATGTCATTACCACTCTCCTCAGTGGTAATATTTTTTTGCAAAAATCAAACAAAGGATTTAAAGTTAAATCTATTGCTAAAAATTGGTGAGTAAGATGTTTGAAGAGATAATAATCATATTCATTTACGCAACATGCGGATCTTCGATGAGAGTGCTGTGGGGAGTTTACAAAGCAGAAGAATCTTTTCTAAATCTCAGGCTTAGCGGAAAGAGAATAATGTTTGAATTTCTAGTCAGCGTTTTATTTGGAATGTTTGGAGGAGGGTTGCTGACAGATATTGGAATAATGAAAGTAGGAATAGGATTGGGAACAATTGTTTCTAGCCTTCTGGGAGCGAATGTTGTTGATGTCGTAGCCAAAAAATTTGGCTTCTCAAAAAAGATGGAAGTGATTGTCAGCGATCAGCAGATTGGTTTCACGGAATTCAATCCAAGACAGACAAATGCGTTGGAATATGTGAAAGTTCAAGGAAAAATAACGAACCAGATTTACCAAAAAATCAATCAGACTACTTGTGATGTTGCCAAATATGAGCTCAAGTCTCTTGTGAGCAAAAAGAAACTCAAAAAAGTCGGCGAAAAGAAAGGCAGATACTACGTTTCGCTATAACGGTGAAATAACGGCGACTTATTGGCATGTCGAAATGACACCGATATTTCACCGATAAAATTTTTTGGTATGCTACAAAATATTTTCAATTTAAGAAAATTTTTATTTTGTATAAACCCTGCTCGTTGGGAGCAATATACCTTAAGGTATCTGAAGGTACTTTGAGGTATCAATATTCTTCAAGGAAATATATATTTTCAAAAGAAATGAAAATATGAAAGTTCAGGAATAGCTAAAGGAATTAGTTGAAATTAGAATTCCAATATAAGCTTAAATATATTAAATTTATTTTTTAAACCATGGACGAATCAGAATTTTTGAGCAAAATAAGTTTTGTTTATAACACAGCCTATAATTCTTCTGCTAGCCCCAGACAATTTATATTGTTTGGAAGTAGCGTACTTGCTTTACAAAAATTATTATCTGTTTCAGAAGTCGGCGATATTGATCTTTTAGTTACAAGTTACGATGCATTAGGCCGTTTTGCAGATGCAATGAGAACTCAGGGATGCCGAGATGTGGAAACCGAGCTAAGAACTTATGATTTGCAAGTTGTTGGCGAAGACGGAACATATATTAAAAATAACCCAAGAAGGTCAGAATTGATAGGATTCAAAGGGGTTTCTGCCCATGTAAGACCAGTTAAATTACTTCGTGTTGATTATATAGAGGCAATTAATCTGTGGAAAAGGTTTCCTTCTGCGATTCCAAAAAAATATGTTCAAAGATTGCGAATCATTGAATCAAGACTTTAATTTTATTCTTATTAAATAACAAGCGTTTCAATATAACCCAGTTTATTAAGATTTTTCAAGGAAATCCTGAAGTCTGTAAAGATCTCCCCGAATAAAGAAGATAATTCAAAAGGTTGACAAGATTCTAACAGATCCTTCTTGGTTCTAGGATCATTCAAGGAAATCTACATATCAAAAGAAATGATTTACATTTTTATTTCTCAGCTTCAAAAGCAGAAGGAAGATGAATGAAATAAACTGTTCCCTGTTCCAAAATTATTATCGGTCTCTTGTTCATTAAACCTTCTATGTTTATTTCGTAAACTCCTTCCTTCGGAATTCTCACAGTCTCTATTCCAAACTTTCCTTTTGCGATTCTTTTTGCTGCTTTAACTTTTTCTTTTGCAACAACTTTTTCAATCTTCTTTTCAACCGCAATTTCAGCTTTTTTTACTTCAGTTTTTCTCACTTCGATTTGTTTTGTTAATTCTTGCTCGAGGGAAGTGTTTTTTGTTTCCAATTCTTTTTGTATTTCCTGCATCTGTTGCTCCTCAGCCCCAGTCTTTAAGTACAGGAAAAATATTGAACCGCAGTATGTGCATCCGCGAAGAATCGTGCTATCATTATCCTGATAAATGTTCCCGCATTTCAAACATTTGTGAGGCATTATTACAACTCTGTGAAGACTGAGAATGAATCAGGATTCTTTTTGATCTTTTTGATGAATCTTGCAGGACCAATTAAAGTCAAGCCAGTTCTCATTGAAGTTTTTTCTGGAACTTTTCCTGTGAGGCCAGCGATCAAAGTTTGCACTCTTTCTTTTTGATCAGAAAACTTTTCAATCAGAGCTAGTGCTCCTTTTGACTGCCTTTTCAGACTCGCAACTTCAATTCCAGGAAATCCATCGTCCACTCTTCTCATTGTCTCTCGAATCAGTTCCATTTCTTCGTCTGGCTTGAGAACACCGTCTGTAACTAGAATTGTTCCATCTTTCACTTTGTTCAAAATAAAATTAATTCGCTTTTCTTTTGGTTTGTCATCAAGAATTGTTGCTGAGACAAAATCCATTTTTATATTTTTTATGTTTTTCATCTTGCTCTCCCCGAATATTTTGCAATATGCTCGTACAGCTTATCGATATTAGTTCCTTTCAATCCAGAAACTTCAACGACCGGATATTGTGGAAATGCGTCACGAATAGCTTGCGGCTTGGCTTTCTTTTTGTCAATTTTATTTGCTACAATAATCACAGGAATTTTTCTTGCTTCGAGATTTCCCAAAAGAGTTATATTAATCTGAGTGAGTGGATCTTGAGTCGCATCCATAACAGCCAGAACAGTGTCAACGTTGCTCAACCACTTAATTGCTTCAATAACTCCATCTGTAGCCTCTTTTGCTCTCTGTTTTGCTGCTCGCTTGGATATTCCGTATTTCAAAAATTCTCTGTAATCAATTTTTGTGGCTAATCCAGGCATATCCAAGAGATTCAACATAATTTTTTTGTTCTTGTGCTTCAGTTCAATTTTTTCTTTTTTCTGAACAAATCTAGTTTCATGAGGAATTTTAGAAACTTTTCCCACTTCTTCTCCAGTCCAATCTTTTGAAATTCTGTTTGCAATCGTTGTTTTGCCGACATTAACGCTGCCGTAAATTCCAAGTCGCACGTTTTTTTTCATTCCAAATAAAGCATAAAGCCAATCTAAAAATTTTACCAAATTTTTGCACCTAGAAGATATTAGTTTTCTAACTTTTTAAATAAATTTTTTTCCCCATAGAATAAAAAATTACTGAGATTCTATTCGGCATAAAAATTTGCAGTTTCTTTTCTGATTTCCTAAAAATTTCTACCAAATAGAAAATCCAAATTTTTACAACAAGCTTAAATATTTAACTTCGTTTACTATTGGATAGTGATTATATGGAACCAATGTTGAATTTCATCAACAAATTTACCGCAGTAGTCAAATCTCACATTGCAGAAGCAAGAGAGATTGTTGGTAAAGAAGTTGTAGATTCAACTGCTAGCAAGTCCGGGATAGTTATTGACAAAGTCAAAGTTGCTTTCGGTGCAAAATTCTCTTTGCTTGGATACAATTATTCAAGAGAAGAGATATCACAAATTGATTCAATAAGCGAAGATGTCGTAGTCTGCCAAGCAGCTGATGGAAAAAGATTTTTCCTACCTGCTTCAGAAATAGTTGCAGTGGGTGAATCAGTTCTTTTGGTAAGACCAACATTAAACTTACCTGATATTAATGGAAGTTTGAACAGAAGAAAAGAGGAAGTTTTCAGAAAATTCTTCCAAACAAAAGAATCAATCAAAGTCTTCCTCCCAAAAGTAGAGGAACCAAGAATTTCAAGAAAGAAAGCAAAAAGAACAATCACACATCTATTCCACTAAGCTGCAGTAGAATTTGCAATTGACAAATTTGTTAGATTTTTTAATTTGCTTTCTTAATTAATTCTGTAGGTTTTATTATGGATGCAGTAATAAAATGTGAAAATGTTTGGAAAATTTACAATCCTGGACTGCCTTCTGAGGTACAAGCTCTACGTGGAGTTAATCTCGAAGTAAAAGATGGAGAAATGGTAGGAATAATGGGTGTTTCTGGAAGCGGAAAGTCAACTCTTCTGAATTTGCTCGGAGCTTTAGACAAACCAACAAAAGGCAGAATTTTTATTGACGGACAAAATGTCGCAAATATGAATGAAAATCATTTAGCTCTTTTGAGGAGAAAAAAAATCGGTTTTGTTTTTCAATCCTACAATTTGATAGAAAGTTTGACTGCGCTGCAGAATGTTGAGCTTCCTATGATTTTTAATGGGAACCCCCAGAAGGAAAGACAGCAAAAAGCAAAAGAATTGCTGATAGATGTTGGATTAGAAAAAAGAATCAACCAAAGGCCGAACAAACTTTCAGGAGGAGAAAATCAGAGAGTTGCTATTGCACGGGCTTTAGCAAACGATCCTGCTGTAATTCTTGCTGACGAGCCAACAGGGAATCTTGATTCAAAATCCGGAAAAATTATTATTGACATCTTCAAAAAACTTAATAAAGATAACAGAACTATTGTTATAATTACTCACGATCAAAAAATTGCAAAACAAGCAAAAAGGATTGTAAGAATATCAGATGGGAAAATAAAAGATGGTTTAGCATGAGAAACGAAATTATATTGATCGCATTTTCTTTATTTTCATTACTATTTTTTGTTTCTTCTGCAAGTGCGTATGTTTCTTTGACATTTTCTTCAACAACAATTCCAACAACAATAGAGCCAGGAAGCAAAGCGAACCTTTTGCTCACAATAAGCAATACTGGAACTGAGGTTGCAACAAGTCCACAACTTGCAATAAAACCTTCAGCTTACATTACAGCGGATATTGGAGTTTTCAATCTTCCGACAATTAGTGCAGCTGGTTCCACTCAGATTACCATTCCGATTACAATTTCTTCTAGTGCTCCTGAAGGAACTGTTGCGTTGCCATTTACAGTTTCTTACAATGTTGGCAGTAGTGCAGGAACAGTTAGCGCAGATAATTCTGCTTCGATTACTATTACAAAAAGGACAATTTTACAAATTTCTGATGTCACTTATGACAAAAGTATTATTCAAAGAGGAGACACAATAAAAATAACAATTACTTTGCAAAATGTTGGGAAAGGCCAAGTAAAAGATCTAGTAATATCTTTGCGTAATTTTTCGCTTCCGATTGTCCCTGCAAGTAGTGATACAGAAAAATTTGTTGGAACATTAGACTCGAGCCAAAAAGCTTCGGTCAGTTTTGATTTAGTTGTAAGCAATAATGCAGATGTTGTCACTTACAGCATACCAGTTTCTTTATCGTATTATGATGACACAGGCTCTCTTCATTCTGATATAAAGTATGTTGGATTGAAAATAACTGGTATTCCAGACTTTGTTGTAGCAATCGAGAAAGAGGAAAATATATATTCTGGAGCGCAAGGAACAATAACTGTTTCAATCGCAAACATTGGAACAGGCCCTGCAAAATTTGTGACTGCATATGCAACTGCTGATGATGTTGATATCAATCCGAAAATAAACTATGTTGGAAATCTTGATCCAGATGACACGAACACAGTTGTTCTTGATGTCAATCCTATGAAAACTGGAAATCATCAACTTGTCTTTCATTTATCCTACAAGGATTCCTACAACCAAGGTTTCACAAAAGATTATCCGCTCGAGTTTAGTGTTGGAGGAGCACCGATTCAAATACCACTTCCATTTCAAATTCTAATTGTTGTCGCAATTCTTGCAATAATTTATTGGAAGAGAAGTTCTCTGATGAAATTAATAAAGAGAAAGTGATGCTCTTGGCATTTGAATCTGAACTAGAAAGTCTCAGAATGGCTTTCGATAGCATTAGAGAAAGAAAATTGAGAAGCGCACTGACTGCTTTAGGAATAATTATAGGAATAGCTGCGATAATTGCTCTGGTTTCTATCGGTGAAGGAACAAGTGCTGCTGTAACTTCTGCGCTTGGAAGCTTAGGTGGAAACACAATTTTCATAACTTCAGGAGGCGGTGGAGGATTTGGTGCGCCAAGTTCATCTGATTCGCTTGATAAAAAAGATTTGAATGTCATAAATGCAGTGAAAGGAATTGATCTTGCAATAGGAATAGCTGTAAAAAGTGAATCTGTAACTTTTCGTAGTGAAACAAAACGCCTCTCTTTTTTTGGTGTTGATACAAAAGAGGCACAGAAATTTTTCACTGATCTTGGAGTAGTTCAAATTGACACTGGAAGATTTTTTAAAAGCGGAGAAAAGCATGCACTGGTATTAGGACATAATGTTGCAGAAAAATCTTTTGCCGATGTTGTAAAAGTAAATGACAAATTTACAGTAAAAGATCAAAAAATTGAAGTCATAGGAATTCTCAAAGAGACAGGCAGCTCGACATACGATTCAATTATAATTGCTCCTATAGATGACATTGCAGATTCAACAGGAACTGTTCAATACACAATTGTTTTCGCAAAAGTCAACAATATTGACAGAATTGATGACATAGCTGCGAGCGTTCAGAAGAAGATGGACGATCTGCATGGCAAAAAAGCTTTCATGGTTTTCACGCCAAAACAGCTCTCTCAGCAAATTGGAACTGTAACGAATATGTTATCGCTCACTCTGGGTGGAAT
>Ga0315279_10011235_pt1 | contig 10390 bp, 8 predicted proteins | sample YL17G06_20_MG_FD_203694 | JGI IMG/M metagenome (GOLD analysis project Ga0315279, IMG submission 203694) | Sediment microbial communities from Yellowstone Lake, YNP, Wyoming, USA - YL17G06_20 | ecosystem: Environmental > Aquatic > Freshwater > Lake > Sediment | place: USA: Wyoming | collected...
TCCGCGAGAGACTACTTAACTCATCGATGTTCAAACAGCTTGTCGAGAAAGGCGGAAGCATAGATGACTTCAAATGGTACCTCGAATTCTACGAGAACAGTGGGGTCCCGCACTCTGGATGCGGAATAGGACTGAATAGGATCACACAATTTGTGCTGGGAACTGACGACATAAGGGCGACGACGGCATTTCCAATGAACAGGGAGTCAATTCTGTAAAATCACATCCCTTTTTTCTTTTCGTGGCAATTTCGGATAAACCATTCGCATTCCATCGACACACTTGTGAGAGTGCAGTTCAGAGGTTGAATGAGGCCCTAGGGGGTAGGGGTGTTTTGGTTGAAAAAACGCGAAAAAGCTGCGTATGCAAGGTGCGGGGGGGTGGACCTTTTGGATTCTGGAATAATGATAGATTTTTCAGTAACCGCAGACCCTTGGCGAGTTCTAAGGGATCCGCATGGAACTGTGAAATGACATAATCGAAGCATGGATTTGCCAATGAACGTCTGGACTGAACTTTTCACACTACTTCTGAAGTTTAGCTGGTGGTTGAGCATTTCTTTTTTCTTGTAACTCATCAAAGAGGATTTTGGCGCTTTCCTGATTCGTCGGGAATAGTTCACACAAGTCTGACTCAGTGAGTTCTTCGATGCGTTTATTCTTCATCCGCATGTGTTCTGCAAGCTTGATGGCTGTATTCCTCCCTATGTGGTTCAGTCCTAAATTTAGCAGTTCGATTATCGTGTTGTCGGACGAACCGAGTTTGCACCAGGTTGCCAATTGCATAATGAAGTCGTGTTGTTCCTTTGACACTGGAAGGGCTGAATATGGGAGCGAAGCAAGAGTATTGAGAACCCAGTATGCATCGTTTGGCAAGAGTTCTTCAAACAAGGCTGCATCCGCGGTAGGATCGAGGTTGCTTTGCTTCAGTATTTGTTCTGTAGGAAGTGAATTGATCCAATAATATAAGACAGTTGCATATTGTGGACAAAGCTCCAATCTTTCCTCGGGTTCCCACAACTTTTTATCTTGGCTCAAAACGCTAGAAACAAACTCACATTTGTCTGAGGTGGTCACCCGTTCAACGATGTCATCGTTGTCCCCTACTTCGTGAGGAATTCCTACCAGCGATAATAACAGAATGATGAGTGATTCTCGATCGTAATTTCCTTCAAAAACTTTTCTTGCATTATCTGTTAGGTTCTTCATGCTGAAAGGTGAGAGCATTTCCTTTGCAGCCGCTTTTCCAGAGGTAGTTACTTTGTATATGTTTTCCGTACGTTTGACAAAGCCAAAGACTTCAAGTTTGCGGAGTTCAGTCTTGACTTTTTTGGCAAATTCCACCCTAGTGTTCTCGTCTGCCCTTAACCAGAACCAAGATTGTTTCATAAAGCTCATTAAGTCTTTGAGGTGGATCATGTTTCGTTCAGCTACCTTCTCAAGAATTTCCGACTGAACGATATACCTGGGAACCGGTTGGTCTCTCATGAAGTAGTTTTTTATGCTGGATTCCAATGGTTCTTCTTTCGAATCGAAATAACGATTCCGAATTCTCTCGAACTCTTCTTTTGTCAAGGTTATGATAATCGATTCTCCTTTAACGTCATACTCAGGTCTTCCAGCCCGTCCAGCCAGATTTTTGTAGGTTCTGATTGACATGTCTTTATTTCCCCTCCTAATGTCCGTGAATATCACTAAACTGATGGGCAAGTTAACTCCGACTTCAAATGTTGTAGTGGTGACTAGAACCTTCACAAGCTGGTTTCTCACTCCTCGCTCTATAAGCTCTCTATATTTTGCTGGAAGACCAGCATGATGGTAAGCCACACCATTTCCCAAAAGTTGGAATAGCTTTTGTGCACAGACAGGCAGTTCAGGTTCCGAACGTCGAATGTCGCGTCTGAGTTTCTCTCTTTCTCCTTCTTTTATTGACAGCGTTGACTTTGAATCAGGGTCGAAAAATCTTGAGGCCCCTAAGTATCTCGAAATTTCAGTGGCCACTTTCTCCGCATCCTTTCTTGACTGGACAACAACCATGCATTGACCTTCCCTCACAATGCTATCTCTAGTCAGGCGGGAGATGATTGCGGTTCTTTGAAGTAGCTTTGTTTCTTGCTCGGCAAGCAACCTGATTGAAGGGTTAACTTCCTCTACGTTACCATTCATATGATAAAGGCTGCCATCGTAGAAAATCATTTCATCCAACTCGACTGGCTTCCACTCTGTTCGGATCTTTGAAGCTTGCAGCCACGAAGACATTTGCTCTGCATCTTCGGCATTGATCATTGCAGAAAGGGCAACCATTTGAGGGTCCTCGGCCCCGACTTTACTTTTCATTTCGGTGAGAGTGAACTCAAGTGGGATACCTCTCTCTCTGTTTGATATAAAGTGAACCTCATCTGCTACTAAGCATTTGATATCATCTCCAACAATTCTCTTTTTCTTTAGTAAACTGGCAAATTTCTCATATGTGGCGACTATTATCGCACACTCAGAGAGTGAATCATCAAATTCGGATCGCTCTCGAGTTGTAACAGCAATCCGATTCTGATTGGTGTCAACCAAGTCGGTTAGGACTTTGAATGCTTCATTCGCCAGGGTTCTTGTGGGAACTATGTAAATCACTTTTTTGTCAACGGATGCTGTTCCTGCTAACAGGTAGGCAAGAAGCGACTTGCCAGTAGCTGTTCCTGTTGAGTAAACTATGTTGCTTCCACGAAGCAGACCTTTGCTCACTGCTTCAGCTTGAGGAAACCACAATTCCGTTATTCCGCGGCTGACGAGTTTAGACTCAGTATACTTCGAAAGAGGAAGATTGAGGATACTCCTTTCCGTCACAGAACTCAACATGTGGCAAACCAAACGTGCCAAAATGGCAATCCAAGAAGAAGTGGTCGCTGTTTGGTTCAATGATTCAGTTTTAACGGCAAGATTGCTTAGCTCAGCTTTTTCTTTAAGTGCTTCGCAATAAGTAAGAAGTACATCGAGAATACCTAGAGAGAAAATATAATCAGAATTTGTTGAAATGTCAGGTTTAAAACCTAGATGTTTCTGTTGCGTCTTCAATTCTTCGAAAAAGGATTCAGTCCGAGCCCTGAATCCGTCGAGCTCACGCATTCCGTAATAGGATATTGACTGAGTAAACTCCTTGGCTAGTTCTTTTGATCCGAGCACTTCGTCCAAAGGAAGGATCGTGTCAAAGAGTTTACAATAAGATCTCTTGCTTCTTGGTGATTCTCCACACGCTTCAAATGCAAAAGCTGATACAGCTCGCAGAATAGGTTCTGAACGCTTTGATACATGCTCTTGATCGCACATAAGCTCAATGATCTTGGCTGCCGCAAACAGCTTTGTATTGTCTTTTTCAAATAACGCGTCCGCCAGAAGGCCCAATCCCTTTCCTAGAGTTGGCTTGTTAGATTGTTCCCACATAAATCTCACACACCTCGTTTGTTGTTTTTTCGAGGGATTTGGCTTTTATTAGATTCAACGACACTGGATGGTTTTTGCCCACTTCTAGCGGGTTTGGCATTTTGGAGATGCTCTGTTCAAAAGTCGTTTCACTGCAATATTCAGTGTCAACCAGGGCAACTACATTTAAGCGATAGCGATTATTCTGGAGACTCGATGAAATGAAGGCCCTGTATTCTTGGATTGAACTGGCGTCTGATTCGATTGCTTTGCATAACCTTATTGAATTTTCTAACTGCAACAAAATGCTAGCTAGGTCAAGCTCGGTCTTTTCGCTCTCAAATTCATCAAGACCTATCCTAAACTTGCCTTTTATCAAAGTGTAACACTCGGTTTTTGTATTTCTCACTTCATCGTGCAAATGTTTAGCTTCGTACAGTGCCAATTCCCACATATCTCCGAGTTTTTCTCGTCCCACAAAATCAATGCCACTGGATTTGCTTGTCCCTGTATAATGCCACTTGGGAAGGATAGGCTCAACTCCAAGATTGACAGCAAAGTCGTTGATCACAATCTCCCCTATGAGCCCAACCAAATCATTTTCGTCATATCCCGGCAATTCCTCTGCTATTTCGCAACCACGGTCACGCAGACTTTTGAGTAGTTCTCGGCGGCTGCTTTCTCTGCGTCGCTCCTGTTTGACGCGGATTGCTTCTTTAATTTGACTTGTTAAGAACAGTTTAAACTCTCCATCGATATCCATGCGATAGTAATGTCCAACTCCTGATCCTTCCCAAAGAAACAAAGATTGTAGTTCACTATAGCGTTTATTCAATTGTTACTCTCCTATGGCCCAGACCCAAGTTGCAGCCGATCCCACTCTCTGGCTTGCGATAATATATGTTTGAAACCTTTTAAAAGACATTTCCGACAAAAGTCGTGACATCGCAAGTGTTATTGGAAAATCGCAAATGTTAAAAAGTTGTAAGGTTAAATTGTTCAAATCAATAAGTCAAACTCAACGATATTAAATGGAAATGGAGACAATAATGTGTTCCTTACAGAATCGACAAACTTGACTGAATTTGACGCGTTTTCATTCAAAGATAGCGTTTTCAAGGTTCACGTCAAACCCCCTTTTGGTTTTATGCTCTATTATAACGTAATGCTTCGGGGAAAGTCTATGCCTCTTCCCTACTTATTCTCAGAAACAAGCTGGAGATGTATAATAGTAACAACCTCTGGTAATCACATTCCAACATATGTTGTTCCAAGAGCGGAGAACCACAGCTCATACTTAATTGTGAAGCCTCTGTATGATTACAGTACTGACGAAGAGAAGGAAATCAAAGACAATATTGCGCAGGTATTCTGCTCTAACCTAAACCTTGAGCCCTTCTATAGAGAGGCAGCCAAGGATGACAACTTTTTCATGGTTGTGAATAAGCTAATTGGACTTAAGCCGAATCTGTCACAGGATCCTTTCGAAGCACTTATAAAAGCTGTTATTAGACAACTAGTTCATGCCGACGCAGCTCGTCGCTCTATTTCGATGTTGATTCACCGTTTCGGCACAATGGAACTAGTAGATGGAGATGATTACTATAGCTTTCCGTCTGCAGAAGAGTTAGCAAAAGCAACAAAAAAAGCTTTGCTAGATTGTAAGGTGGGCTATAAATGGAAGCTTATCAAGAAAATATCTGAGGACGTAGTTTCAAACGATTTGGATATGCGCGAACTGCGAAACATGAGTAACGAGGAAATAATTGAGATTCTGACAGAAATTAAAGGCATTGGTTATTGGACATCGCGGATATTCTTGTACGATGGGCTGAAGAGACTTGATACCTACCCTATACGTGACATTTCCTTGAGGAAGGCTGTATCAACCATCTACTTTCACGGGGATCCTATTTCTTGGGAAAAAGTTGAATTATTCTTTAAACGCTATAGGCGTTTCGTTGGCATCGCAGCATGTTATCTTTTTGGTTCATTATGGCTTGAAAGGATACGCTCCCTTTGAAAACCAAAAAACACAAATCAGTTATATTGCAAACTTGCTATTATTTATATGATTTGTATGAGAGTTGTATTGACCGGAATATCTGGTCTTGGCAAAGAAGACGTTTTGGGAAAAATACGAGCAATAGATAAGACAATAAATTCGGATCAAAGCATTGCAGATCCGGATGTTAAGTTTGACTATAATGGTAACATCGATTTGTCATTTGACCTAGAGCATGAAATGTGCAACAGCGAGAACTTCGGAACGCCGAATTATCTCGACATTACAGAGAACGAGCTTCTTCGTGCCAAGAATAAAACTCTTGATAAACTTTTGGTCGAATCTAAGGGAAGGACGAACGTAATACTAGCTATGCATGCCGTCTACTATAGACGAAACAGCTTGTTCAGCGTGCTTGATTGGACTAAGCTCAAAGAATTCGAACCTGAGATCTTCATCACATTGATTGATGACGTATACAGCTTAAAAGATTGCATCAAAAATAATCCAAATGCTGGTCCAATGGAGTTCATTCCCTTGAAAGACCTACTTTGGTGGAGAGAAGTGGAGTTCCTGCTAACCAGAGAAATCGCCAGAAACATTTCTAAGAAAAGTATTCCACATTATTTGGTTGCTTTGAGTCAAGCTCCAACGATTATCTTCCAACTAATGTTTGAAACAGGCAAGAAAAAAGTGTATGCAAGCTATCCGGTGACTATGGCAAAAGATGATTCAGGACTTAACCTTGAAACATCCGCCTTTCTTAAAAGCCTGAAAAAACACTTCATCGTTTTTGACCCCATGGCCATTAAGGAGAAGTTGCTACAGGATGCGCTGATAGAGAACCTAAGCTCACCTCATCCTGAACCGTACATACGAATACCTGGAAAGGACAAGAAACCGCAAAACTACGAAATAAATGATATACTCTCTATTATTAGCGACATAAACGGCCAGATAGTCTCGAGGGATGAAAGACTCATTATGCAGAGTGATATGGTCATCGGATATAGACCTACTAAATCACCTGGGGCGCAACACGAACTCAGATATGCAAAAAGTACCGGTCGTGTTGAGGCTTTTGTGATTCACCCCCCAACCGATCCCCAAAGCCCTTTTGTATCTGAATTGGCCGATCAAACATTTCCAAGCGTTGACCAATTACTTGAAGGGCTTCACGAAAAAGGATACATCAAAGAGCCCACCCAAAAACTTTAGAACTTGCTCTGTAAGGAATATCACTTGGGCTATTGCTATGCCAGTTTTCGGAGTTGCCAGAATATATGGGAAAGACATAAACTCCTTTCTGCAGAAACTTCGGGAGAGCTCGGCGGAAGCCTACGAGATTGGATTTGCATATGGTGTTCGCGATGATATCCCAGGAGAGACGATAAAACTGGCTGAAGATCTGGGAATTAGACTGAGTGGACATGCGCCTTTTTTCATAAGCTGGTCGAACGAAGAGAAAGTACTAAACTCCGTTGAACACCTTCTCAAAGGTGTTAACTTCGCCGCTCGACTGCATACCATTACAGTTTGTCACATGGGGTACTATGGAGGGAAAAGCTTCGAGGAGCTCAGGCCAACAATACTCAACGGTATCAACAAAGCAGTCAATATGGCCAAGGAGAACTATGATATCGGGGGGGCTGTAATAGGCATAGAGACAACTGGCAAAAAATATGAAGTTGGATCATTAGATGAAGTCTTATCCATAGTAAATGGATTGTCGGCTAACGTGGCCGTTCCTGTCATAGATTGGGCTCATATGTTTGCCAGATCAAATGGAGAATTCCCGCGGAAAATAGACGATTTTCGTAGAGTACTCTCAAGACTAGAGAAAGAAGCTGGGCTGAAGAAATTCTATTTCCACGCTAGTGGTATAGACTATAAAGATGGAAATGAAAAAAAACATCTTCCTGTCAAAATTTGCAAGCCTCCATTGCCTTACTTGTTTGCCGTACTAAATGAAGCGGGTTACGACTACACGCTAATTGTTGAGTCGCCAGATGCAATTGATGATATGATATGGCTAAGGGAAGTCTCTAAGAGTCCTGAATCTTGGTTTGGGTTTGCACAGGAAAAAATGGGCGCGTTGGGCCACCAAGCACAATTGACTTTCTAGCTTGGTTAGGCGAAGCCAACATAGATACGCCTAGAAACTAGAACCTTTGTTTCGTTTCAGCAACAAAACAATTCACTATGTTTTTATGGACCTCAGTGGGGCTTGCTTCTCCATTTATGACTGTCACTCTTCCATAACGTCTTTCATCCCAGTTATTGGTCAAACCATTATACAAATTCTGCTCTCTAGTAAGCTTGTCATCTTCCAGAAAGAAATTCTCCCTGTTCTTGTGCGTTCTGCACAGTCTCTCGAGTCTTGCTTTCAGAGGCACGTCGACATAGAAAGTTATGTGGGGTTTAATGGCAAAGGAATTCACTCTTTTAATCACGTTTAAAGGTATTCCTTGGATCTGTTGATAAACGAAACTTGAAAGAACGTATCTATCGCATATGACAAATTCTCCTTGGGCAATCCAAGATTTGATGTCTTTGACGTGGATACATCTGCTCGCTGCCAAGAGATACATCAAGACAGGTGAATCTAACAAGTCACCATTAGAATAGTTGTTTATCAAAGGGATCAGATCACTACCATATGGTTCTTTTGTGTAATGTGTCCTAATTCCATTGCTTTGCAGATATTTGACCAACATCTTTGCTTGCGTTGTCTTGCCAGACCCATGGCCGCCTTCGAAAACAACTAACCTGCCTTTGACTCTAGCGTCTTTCTGTTTCAAGTTTTCATCTTTCCTCACTAGTGTTCTCAGCAGACGTATAGTGTTTTCTCGAGATATTTTTTCAGATGGTTTTCTTTGTATGGGTATTTTTTCCATATGGACTTTATGCTCTCTTCCAAAACATTTCCAAGACCGAGAACACATCTTTCCTTTGAGGGGACTGGTGAGGCTACAGCATAGCCATTTGGATGTACTAGAATTGCATGTCCTTCCCCAACATTGTTCCAATCAGTCATTGTTATTCGGACCATCCAACCATTTCTTTCTTTTTCCGACCTGATTTTTTGAAATGTTGCAGAAAGCCGATCCGAACTCAGACGCTCTGAGTTGACTTCCATGCCTCTTCCTTTGTAAATAGGTGTCACAATTTTTAGTTGGGTCGCGCCTAACGCATCGGCCATTTGGCATATGTATAAAATGCTGTCCACGTTCTTTTTGAAGAGTACTGTCACGAGAGAAAAAGCTACTCCTGCATTTGACAACATCTTGACTCCGTTTACTACAGCATCGTATTCTCCACGGATCTCGTTGTGTATTTTTCTTGGGCCGTCTATTGTTACATCAACATAATCAACAAGACCTGCGAGGTTCTCTGCAACGTGGTGATCAACCAGCACGCCATTTGTTGCAAGAGAGACGTTCTCAAACTGCATTTCTTTTATGTGTTTCAAAATCTCAAACAAATCCTTTCTCATCAACGGCTCTCCGCCAGTCACTATTATTCTTTTCACCCCTCGAAGATTCGACACCATTTCTTTGACTTTTGTAATTGGAGCATTTCGCATTCGGTCTATTTCGCTACAATATATACACTTCAGATTGCAATCTCTTGTAATCTGTAACGAAACCGAAAGCGGAAACTCTAGTTTAATTCTGTCTATTTTGGCATTTGAGCGGGCGTAAAAGTGGTGTTCTTTCTTGTCAAACTCTACGACTCTAGTTGGTCTGTTCATTCTCTAAGACGCTCCTTCTTCAAACATAATTTTGCCCGTATTTCAACCTTGGCTTGGCACCTCTCTCATCAACGCTAAAGATGGTGCCTGTCGACCTTTTAACATCATTTGTTCACGTACTACGTCAAAGCTGTTCACGTAGGCATTTCCTTCATCCGGAGGGAGCAAGGTGCATAGAATCTTGACCAAAGTTGTTTTTCCAGCCCCATTGGGCCCTAGCAACCCAAATAATTCGCTTTTTTCGATTTTCAAAGCGAGTTGGTCAACCGCTGTAACAATTTTGGGTTCTTTCCGATAGAAGGAGAAACTTCGAATCTCCAAACTTCTGACCTTCGACCTGAATATCTTAGTTAGATTATGCGTTTCTATGGCGACACATGACATCATCAATCATCAAGTCTCTTGAATTAAGGGATCGGCCTTATCACAAATTATACTTAACCTCTCGTCCTTGAAGCTTGCTCGATTCACGTTAGTAATGCACGCGTTTAACTTCACTTTCTTTCTTTTTCTTACGTATGGCTTCCACGCTAGCACGCACGAAAAGTCTGAAGGATTTTTGAAGCTATTTTGGAAAGTACGAGTAGCGGTTTTTTTGCCGGTAAACCTGGGGAGAATACTCTTCGTCCTCTGGAACAAGGACGAGATACCGATAACCGAGCTAGCAAGAAACACAATGCTCAGCAAATCAACCTTGACCAGCATGCTGGATCGCCTCGAAAAAACAGGTTACATAATTCGCAAGCGCTCCGAACAGGATCGGCGCACAATTCTGATCAAGCGCGCAGAAAAGGACAAGCGCTTGGAAAGCAAATACGTGCAGGTCTCGGAAGAAATGACCCATCTGTTCTACGATGGGTTCACAACCGCAGAGATCAAGGAGTTCGAAAACAAGTTAAAACGACTTCTTTTAAACCTAGCCAGATACGAGTCAAAACACAAAAAAACCAGCTGAAGGCACCACTACCTTTAAAGGAAGACATCGCGACTGATGGTTCAATCGACCGCAGGATTCGAGTACGTCACCGTCATGGACGGAGCCAAGGTCTTCAGGAAACGAAAGTAGCCTCAAAAAGTGCGGTAGGTTCGTTGGAAGTGCGGGGGGTGGGACTTGAACCCACGAAGGCCTTCGCCAGAGGATCTTAAGTCCTCCCCCTTGTCTTAGGTTTCTGACCGCCTATTTAGACCTGGCTCGGGTACCCCCGCATATGCCCTTTTAGG
>Ga0315279_10011236_pt1 | contig 10390 bp, 6 predicted proteins | sample YL17G06_20_MG_FD_203694 | JGI IMG/M metagenome (GOLD analysis project Ga0315279, IMG submission 203694) | Sediment microbial communities from Yellowstone Lake, YNP, Wyoming, USA - YL17G06_20 | ecosystem: Environmental > Aquatic > Freshwater > Lake > Sediment | place: USA: Wyoming | collected...
TGATGTTCTTCAGTCGCACGGCGACCGGGTCGCCTGTCCGCAGGTCGCTCAACGCCAGGCGGAACTTATCGACGCGCACCACCGTTCGGTCGTCCACCCAGAACAGCACCTCGCCGTGATCCAGCGACTTCACCATGATCTGGTCCTTGTCGATGGCAGCGATATGGCCGGTAATCACTTCGTTCCTGCCCAACCCGGCCGGCCACGGCAGACCGGCGCCCGCGGGCTGGGGCGGCGGCAGCGGCACGCCCGGCACCCGGCTCGTCGTCGGAATGCGCTGGGCGCACACCAAGGAAGCAGCCAGCAGTACTACAATCAGGAAATGCCTGAAATTCATCGCAACTTCCAGTTTATGACGATCTGCCGATTGTCGGCTATCGGCTGTCGGCTGGCAGCGCCACAACAGTGCCGCGAGCGTCAGCGAGCGGTTGCGGGCCCGGCCGCGTGACCACAGAGCCGTTGACACGCCCTAAGCAACCGCTCGCTGACGCTCGCGGCACTGATGCGACGGCGGTGAAGGAACCGAAACGCTTCAGCATCGACGCGCGTCTGTAAAGCGGTTGCTGACCCAGGCGATTTTCGCTTTGGGACAGCGCGCAAATGACAGATAATGCTGGCCATATGAGGAACCGGTTACTGCTGCTGGCTGCGATCTCCGTGTCGCTGGCCGGACTGGTGCTGGTGGGCCAGGCGCCCGCGCCGTCATCGAATCTGCAATCGGCCGGACAGTCGGGACAAAAGGTCGAGGAAGCCGACGTGGTCCTGCGGATTTCGGTAAACCTGGTCCAGGTGGACGCGGTGGTTGTCGATGCCAAGGGGCGCCAGGTGACCGACCTGAAGCCGGAAGACTTCACTGTCCTGCAGGACAACCGGCCGCAGCGGATCACGCACTTTTCGTACATCACGGTGGGCGGCAAGCGGACCCCGCCGCCGGCCGCGCCCGCCCGGCCGGCCACGCTGGCCGACAAGCTAGCTCCGCCTCCTCCGCCAACCAGGTTGCGGCCCGACCAGATCCGGCGCACTGTCGCGCTGGTGGTGGACGACCTGGGCCTGTCGTGGGAGAGCAGCGTGCAAGTGCGCGCGGCGCTCAAGAAGTTCCTGGACACGCAGATGCAGCCGGGCGACCTGGTGGCCATCATCCGCACGGGCGCCGGGATGGGCGCGCTGCAGCAGTTCTCGGCCGACAAGCGCCAGCTCTACGCCGCCGTCGAGCGCGTCCGGTACAACTTCATGGGCCGCGCGGGCATTTCCGCTTTCGCGCCGATCGAATCCAGCCCCGACCTGGGAGAAGGCGCCGCGCCGACGGAGTCGATGGGCGAGACGCCGGAAGAGATGCGCGAGCGCGTGTTCTCGGTGGGAATGCTGGGCGCCGTCAACTTCATCGTGCGCGGGCTGAAAACCCTGCCCGGCCGCAAGTCCATCGTGCTGTTCTCCGACAATCTCCGGATCCTGAACCGGCAGGGTTTCAACCATGAGGTGATCGAATCGCTGCGCTCGCTCACCGACCAGGCCAACCGCGCCGGGGTGGTGATTTACGGCGTCGACCCGCGCGGGTTGCCGACGCTAAGCCTGACCGCCGCCGACAACGTTTCCGGCATGAGCGCGGAACGGGTGATGGCGCAGTTGCAGCAGCGGCACGACGACCATTTCGACTCGCAGGTGGGCATCCGCTACCTGGCCGAGCAGACCGGCGGCTTCTACATCACCAACAACAACGATATCAACTGGGGCCTGGACCGCGTGCTGGAAGACCAGGACGGCTACTACCTGATCGGCTACACGCCGGAGCGCTCGACCTTCGACGAGAAAACCGGAAGGCGGCTGTTCCACAGGATCAGCGTGAGAGTGAACCGGCCGGGATTGCGCGTGCGCTCGCGGCGCGGGTTTTACGGCGTTTCCGATGAAGGCTCACGCCCCGTCTACCGGACGCGCGAAGAGCAGATGCTGGCCTCCATCACCTCTCCCTTCAGTTCCGGCGATGTGCGCCTGCGCCTGACGCCGCTGTTCGGCTACGTTCCGCAGAAAGGTTCTTTCGTCTATTCCATGGTGCACATCGACGGCCGTGACCTTACCTTCAGCCCCGACACTTCCCCGGAGCGCGAGGAGGGCTGGTATAAGACGGTCCTCGATGTTCTGGTCTTGACGTTCGGGGATAACGGCGTCATCACCGACCAGAGCAGCGTAACCTACACGATCCGCACGCGCGGCAAGGAGTACGAGTCGGCGCGGCAAAACGGCCTGATTTACAACGTTGCCCACCTGGTCAAGAAGCCGGGGGCCTACCAATTGCGGGTGGCGGTGCGCGATACGGCGACGGAGAAAGTCGGATCGGCCAGCCAGTTTATCGAGATCCCCGACGTCAAGAAAGGCAAGCTGGTGCTGACCGGCCTCATGGTGCGGTCGCTGCCGCCCGGCGGCCTCCGCGCTGTGCTTCCGCCGCCTGCGCCGGGCGCGCCCGGCGCGGCGAAAAGCGGCGGCGCGGCACAGCCGGGCGCCGCCGCCGGAGCGCCGGGCGCTGGGCAGGTAACCCCGGCGGCCGGCGCAGCCGCAGGCGCCGTGCCGGCCGAGGGCCGAACCATCGAAGCCGACCCCATGGGCAATCCCGCGGTGCGAATCTTTCAGGCCGGCCGCTCCGTGCTCTACGCCTGCCAGGTGCTGAACGCGCACCTGGACAGCTCCAAGAAGCCGCAGCTCGAATCGCAGCTCCGGCTGTTCCGCGATGGCAAGCAGATCTACGCGGGCAAGCCCATGCCCGTGGATACCTCCACGATGGCGCTGGTCCAGCGGGTGGTTGCCGGTGGCGAGCTGCGCTTGGCAAAATCCATGGAGCCGGGCGACTACACCCTGCAGGTCATCGTGACCGACAAGCTGGCCCAGCAGAAATCCAACGCCGCGGCCCAGTGGATCGACTTCCAGGTGGCCAAGTAAGTCCGCGCCGGCACTCCTCCCGCTTGATTGGCCGCCGCGCGCGACGCCGGCGGCAGGACGTTCTTCCCCAAGCGGTTTTTCAAGGAGTTAATCGAGGGAAGAGAAGAATTCTGGAAGCAGGGCCTGCTCCTCACCACAAAGAATAAAGGCCCGTTCGATGGAGTGCTGAAGCTCGCGCACATTTCCCGGCCAGGGGTTGCTGCGAAGCAACGCGCAGGTCTCGGGGGGCAGCCACTTCGGCAGGACCTGCGCCTGACGACACAGCAACCCGAGCGTATGCCGGGCCAGCGGCATGATGTCTTCCGGGTGGTCGCGGAGCGGCGGAACGTGAATGGGGAAGACGGCCAAGCGATAGTAAAGGTCTTCCCGGAACTGCCGGGCGGCGATGCGCGCCTTCAGGTTCGCGTTGGTGGCCGCGATCACCCGCACGTCCACCCGAAATACATCCGGACTGCCCAGCCGTTGCACCTCGCCGTCCTGAAGAAAGCGGAGGACCTTGGCCTGCAAGCCGGCCGGGGAATCGCCCGCTTCATCGAGAAACAGCGTGCCGCCGTGCGCGCTATGGACGCGGCCCAACCGTGACTGAAGGGCGCCGGTAAAAGCCCCGCGTGTGTGGCCGAACAATTCGGCTTCCAGCAGCGGCTCTGGAATGGCTGCACAATTGACGACCACGAACGGCCGCTGCGCGCGGGGACCGAGCCGATGGATGGCGTGCGCCACCAACTCCTTGCCCGTCCCGGTTTCGCCGGTCAGGAGCACCGTTGTGTCCCGCGGCGCCACCAGGCGCGCCAGCCGGTACACGCGGCTGAGTGCCTCGCCGCTTCCCACCATGCCCGGCAACGCTTCCGGCTCGGCGTCGCGATTGACCGCGGGCTGCCCAACGGCCGCAGCGCCGCCCGAGACGAGTCTTGGCGGCTGACATTCGACGGCTCGTTCTGTGCTGCCGGCGGCGGAGCCGGGCGATGCAAGCAACCGTTCCTCCTCCGCGGATTCCCGGAAGGCAACTTCCACCCCCGGCCTCTTGCGCTGCACGATCCCACGTACTTCCTCCGCATCGAGGTCGGGAAGCCAGCGATCCAGCAGGAGCGCCTGGCACTCTTCCGATTCGAGCATATGCAGCACCTCCGCGCCACTGCGCGCCTTGACGATTTCCCAGGAATGCGGATCGACCTGGCGGCTGACGCGCAACCACAAGTCGTGGTCCGCGCTGGCGATCAGCAGCCGTTTCTTTCGTCCATTCGGCTTGAAAGAGGGAGCAGCAGCCACGAATCACGTCCCTGAACAGGATTCATCCGTGAATTTCATGAATCAAGCACACCTAAAGCCCTCTAACTTAGTGAATCCTCGTTAGAATCAAATGAAAGCCCCCTTAAATCTTTCTCACCGAGGATTAGCAGCACGCCCCGCCGGGTGGGGGCACAGGCGTGGAACTCTCGCCCGCGGCGAGTTTTCGCAGATTACCCGGCGCTTGGACCGAGAGAGCTTCGTGGCCTTGCGGCGCGCCCGGACAGAACCGACGCCCTCACCTCTAAGCAGCGACCGGCAAGGAGATGCGGAAACAACTGCCATGCCCGGCGTCGCTCTCGACCTGGATCTTGCCGCCGGACGATTCGATAATCAGCTTGGCGATGGCCAACCCAATCCCTGTCCCGTTGGCATTGTGGGGAATCGAGGAGCCGCGATAGAACGGCTCAAAGATGTGTTCCAATTCATCACGCGGAATGCCGGGCCCGTCATCGCTCACCGCCACACATGTTTCCTGTGCATTGCCAAGGATGGAAACGTGAACGCTGCCGCCTTCGGGGCTGTACTCCAGGGCATTCTGGACCACGTTGAGCACGGCCTGTTCCAGCAGCAGAGCGTTGCCGCGCACCATGGCGTGGCTCTGGCCTTCAATGTCCAGCTTGAGGTGGCGCGCTTCGGCCAGGGCGCGCAGTTCTTCGGCAACCCGCCCAAGCAGAGAATCGAGCGGGGCCTTTTCGTCGGCATCCACGCTCTCCAGCAGTCCCAGGCGCAGCAGCAAGCGCGCCAGGTCGGCGGCCCGCTCGGCCTGGCTGTGTGCCTGCTCGATGGCCATGCGATAGTCGTCGGGACTGTGTCCCGGTTGCTGGGCGTACTCCAGCCATCCGCGTACGGTCGACAGTGGCTGGCTAAGCTGATGGGCGGCCGAGCCGAGCACAGTAGCGAGGCTGCGGCGGTAGCGCTCGGCCGACTCGATGGCTTGGCGCAGCCGGCTTTCCAGGCGCTCGGCGACCTGTCGGCGATCCGACGCCGCACCCCGCTCGGCCGTCTCCTTACAGAGCCGGGCGTGGAAGGCATCGACAATCTCCAGGACCTGGGCCATGCTGCCACCGGGCAGGCGCCGCAGCATCATGGCCATGCCGGCGGCGGCGCCCGCGGCAATCGCCGCCCATAAGCCCATCTCCCCGCCGCCGAGCTGGGTCTTCCACAGGGCCACCCCGGCCACCAGACATAGGAACGTCGTGACGCTGACGTGGCCTGCGAGCAACCGCCGATGCAACTGTTCCAGTTCGCTCCTCATGTCTCCTCCCGATCGCCGCCCAGTTGATAGCCCACTCCTCGCACGGTGTGGACCAGTTGGCGGGCAAATCCGGTGTCGATCTTCTTGCGCACGTAATTGATGTACACGTCGACGATGTTGCTGTCGGTGTCAAACGAGATGTTCCAGACGTGTTCCATAATCATGGCGCGCGTCACAGGACGCCCGGCGTTGCGCATGAGGTATTCCAGCAGGCCAAACTCCTTGGGCGTCAGCGTCATGGGCTGGCCCGCGCGTTGCGCCCGATGATCCAGGCGCGACAATTCCAGGTCTTCGACCTTCAATATCGCTTCCAGCGGCCGGCCGCCGCGCCGCAGCAGAGCGCGCACCCGCGCCGCAAGCTCCGCGAAGGCAAACGGCTTGGGTAGATAATCGTCGGCGCCAACGTCGAGTCCTCCGACGCGATCCTCCACGGTGTTGCGCCCGCTCAGCACCAGCACCGGCACGGAGCGCTTGGCATCCCGCAGGTGCTTCAACACTGCTACGCCGTCCATCCGCGGCAAGTTCAGGTCGAGGATCATCAGATCGTAGTCGTAGTTGGTTGCCATGAACGCCGCTTCCTCCCCGTCCTCTGCCACGTCTACGGCGTAGTGCTCCGAGGTCAACGCCTTTGACAGGAAGGTGTTCAACGGCCGGTCATCTTCTGCAATCAGTAGTCTCATAATGGGTCGCGCCGTGCGTACTGCACGCCGTGTTCCGCCCATAGCGCAGTCATCGGCTGATGGATGAAAAGGCTTTAACCAGCGGCCCCTTCCGGGTATGGGGAAGGATTCCTGTTTTGGGAGTGTCAGAACGGGAATGAGGCAACCGAGCCTGGACCTCACTGAGGATCCGCTTGCTGATTTCCACCGGATGATCGACGTTGATCTCCGGGATGCGGCCCGATGCTCCGGCCGATTCCACTACCACCGATCCCACGCCCAGCAGCCGGTCCGCCAGGCTCTGCCGCACGGTCACATCCTGGACTTTGGAAAGGGGAATATTCGTGCGGGCTTTCGAAAGGATTCCCACTTCGATGGTCAGGTTCTGGTTGGTGAGGATGTAGTGGGTACGGTTGCGTTTGATATGGAAGGCGAGTGCCCAGAAAAAAACGGGCAAAGCGACCAGCAGACCAAGCACCAGGCAGACCACCGGCCACTGGTCTGGCTTGCTGCTGGAGCTTGTCGCCAGCGCTCCAAGCCCGATCGCCACTATGGTTGCTGCTCCCGCCGCAATGTAACGGCCGAGAATGGGCTTGAAGGAGGGGTTGATGCGCAACAGCACCCGTTCCGCTTCCGCCGCAGTGAGCATGGAGCCACAGTAGCGGCACTTGATCGCCTCGTCCTGGATCATCTCCGCGCAATATGGGCACTTTTTCATGACGGTTTCTCTCTTTCACCACTCTATAACTACCGGGCTCCTGCTCCGGCCGCGCGCTTCAGGTACAGCCCCCTGCCCGGGCGCCCCAGGAAGCGGCCGGCATCGACGACCACCTCGCCGCGCGAGAGGACCGTGCGGGCGCTGCCTTTTACCCGGAAGCCTTCAAACATCGAGTAATCGACGCGCATGTGGTGGGTCTGGGCGCTGATCACGTACTCCGCCTGCGGGTCCCACAGCACGATGTCGGCATCGCTGCCCGCCTCCAGCGCGCCCTTGCGGGGATACAGGCCGAAGATCCTGGCCGGCGCCGTGGAGACCAGTTCCACAAACCGGTTGACGCTGATACGGCCGGCGTTGACTCCGAAATGGTATAGCAACTGCAAGCGGTGCTCTATGACCGGCGCCCCATTGGGAATCCGGGTGAAATCGTCCTGGCCGCGGTCTTTCTGTCCACTGTAGTTGAACGGGCAGTGGTCGGTGGCCAACACTTGCAGTTGCCCATTCGCCAGTCCCTCCCACAGCTTTTCCTGGTTCGGTTTCTCACGGAGCGGCGGCGTGAACACATACTTGGCGCCTTCGAAGCCGGGGCGTGCCAGTTCGTCCACTGAAAGCAGCAGGTACTGCGGGCAGGTTTCGGCCCAGGCGCGGACGCCCCGGTCCCTGGCTTCGCTTATCTGCTTGAGCGCCGCTCCACTGGAGACGTGCACGATGTAGACCGGCACGCCGGCGATCTCCGCCATGGTTAGGGCGCGATGGACTGCTTCGGCCTCGGCGGCGGCCGGGCGGGTGAGCGCGTGGTAGATGGGCGCCCTCTTCCCTTCGGCCACGGCCCGCTGGATGAGCACCTCGATCACCCCGCCGTTCTCGGCATGGATGGAAATGAGCGCGCCGCTTTCGGCGGCGTGCAGCATGGCCCGGAAGATGGTGGCGTCATCGACCATCAGCGTGCCCGGATAGGCCATGAACAGCTTGAAGCTGGTCACGCCCTCGCCGATCATGGCATCCAGTTCCGCGACGCCGGCGCCGAGGCCGGTGACGATCATGTGGAAGCCGTAGTCGATGGTGGCGCGCCCCTCGGCCTTTTTTCGCCAGGTTTCGAGCGCCTGCCGCATGGCGCCGCCGCGCGCCTGCGTGGCGAAATCGATCAGGCTGGTGGTGCCGCCGAAGGCGGCCGCGCGGGTGCCGGTCTCGAAGTCGTCGCTGGAAATGGTATCGCCGAGGGGCATGTCGAGGTGGGTATGGACATCGATGCCGCCGGGCATCACCAGCAGGCCGGCGGCGTCAATCACACGGTCGGCGGCCGCCTCCGGGATGCCGGCCGCAACCTCGCGGATCCGTTCTCCCTCAATCAGAACGTCGGCCGGAAAGCTCTTTTCGGCCGTCACCAGCGTTCCGTTACGAATCAGGAGTCTCAAAGTGTCTCTCCACACCGCCGGCTCGGCGCATTAACTGAGGCCGATTTCACCACAAAGTTACCAAGACGCCAAGGCACTTTTGAACCGAGTGGCAAGCCGCAGATTTCGCAGATTGCACGGATTTGAAATCTGCGCGAATCTGCGCAATCTGCGGCTAAACTTGACTCCCATGTGGAGATTGCCCTTCTGCCTGCTCTTGTTCTGCGCAACAGCGGCGGCGCAGGTGCAACCGGCCGAATACGCCGAGCGGCGGGCGCGCCTGATGGCCGCGCACCCCGACGGCCTCATCGTCATCCACGCCCGCAGCGATTTCCCCGCTTACGCCGAGGGCGGCTTTCGGCAGGACAAGAATTTCTACTACCTGACCGGCCTGGATGAATTCGGCGCGGTGCTGGTGCTGGACGCGCTCAAGAAGGAATCGTGGCTCTTCGTTCGCGGGAAGGAGGCGCCGGCCACACCGCCGGCGGGGCTGGAGCACGTCGCGGCCGACAAGGAGCTGAAGCCGTTCGTTGACCGCCGCGTGTTCGCGGACCGCCGCAGGAAAGAACCCGCTCTCAAGCTTTACGACGCCTATGCAGGCGAGGAGCGCGCCCCGTTCCTGCCGCCCGAGGAAGCCAGCGGCAAGCAGCGGGAGCAGCTTCAACGCCTCTTCCCGAAGGCCAAGTTGGAATCGGTTCGGCCCACGCTGGTCGCCATGCGCTGGGTCAAGAGCCCGGCCGAGATTGAAGCGCTGCGGCGCGCCGGGTGGGCCACCGCAGCGGCGCTGCGCGCGGCCATGCGCGGAGTGAAGCCGGGCCGCAGCCAGCGCGAGGTGGAAGCCGAAGTGGTTCGCTCCTGCATCCAGAACGGGGCCGAGGGGCAAGGCTTCTGGCCCTGGATCATGTCCGGGCCGAACTCCGTTTACCCGGCGCCGCCGCGCGGCTGGCTCGACTACACCTTCCTGAATCGGACCATGGAGCGCGGCGAGGTCGTCTGGCTGGACATCGGCTGCGCGCGCGACCACTACGAAGGCGACATCGCCCGCACCGTGCCGGTCACCGGGAAATTCACGCCCGAGCAGCGCGAGGTATGGGACCTGCTGGCGCGCGGCTACCAGGCGGCGCGAACGGCAATCCACCCGGGCGCCACCATCGCCGACGCCAAGCGCGCGTATTACGAGGCCATCCGTACGGCGGCAGTGAAATCCGATCTCGCCAAGGCCGCGGTGGCCGCCGAGATGAAGGAAGCGGAAATGGGGAAAGAAATCCTGCTCCACGGCGTCGGTCTGGCTCCGGTCGAGCGGCCCGAGGAGCAACTCAAGCCGGGCGTGGTGCTGGCCCTGGAGCCGCGCATCGTGCTGCCCGAGCAGAAGCTCGGCTTCATCCTCGAAGACATGTTGCTGGTCACCGAGAGCGGCACCGAATTGCTGACCGCCGGCCTGCCTTACACCGCCGATGAAACCGAAGCGTTCCTGGCCACGCCGGCCCGCTCCGACTACACGGCCGTGGACGCCCACAACCACCTGGTGCCCGGCTCGCACACGGTCGAGCAGCTCATCCGCGAGATGAACGTGCTCGGCATCTCCAAATCCATCATTTTCGGCGGGCCCAAGGGCGACAATGAAGCAACGCTGAAGGCCGCCGCGCAGTACCCCGACCGCCTGGTGCCCTTCTACCGCCCCAAGGTGCGCGTCGAGCAGGAGGCCTGGCTGAAGAACGATCCGGCCGTGCTGGACGAGATGAAACGGGAGCTGTCTTCGGGGCGCTACCGGGGGATCGGTGAGTTCACCAACGTCCACTACCCGCCGGGCCATTACGCGCGCATGGGGGAGGCGCTGCTGGACACCGAAGTCTCGCCCACCGCGCCGATGGTGGTCAGCATGTTCCGCCTGGCCGACCAATACCATCTTCCGGTGCTGATCCACAACGAGGTCTATTACTACCGAGAGCTCGATCAATTGCTCACCGACTTCCCGAAGGTGCCGGTGATCTGGGGGCATGCCGGCTACGTGAACTACTACGGGGTGGACATGCTGATGAAGAAGCATCAGAACCTTTACGCCGACCTGTCGATCCGCGCCCTCTACCGGCCGCGCGACAGCCGCGAGGCCTCGATCTTCTTCAATGAAACGACGCTGAAGCCGCTGTGG
>Ga0315279_10011238_pt1 | contig 10389 bp, 9 predicted proteins | sample YL17G06_20_MG_FD_203694 | JGI IMG/M metagenome (GOLD analysis project Ga0315279, IMG submission 203694) | Sediment microbial communities from Yellowstone Lake, YNP, Wyoming, USA - YL17G06_20 | ecosystem: Environmental > Aquatic > Freshwater > Lake > Sediment | place: USA: Wyoming | collected...
TCTTTTGCTTTACCTAGGTTGGCCAGAAAAATGCTTTTTGAGGAAAACTTCCAAAAATTTCTGATAATTTTTTCATTCACTAACTGCTTTATATCATCCGTGGAAACTTTTCGATTTCCTGAGATCTGTATTTCTTTTATATTAAAAAATGGGGCAAAAGAAACTAAGTAAGCCGAGCCTCCAAAAAATATTACAACTAAAATAAAGATCCAAAAGAATCTCTTTTTAAAAATCGATGTTTTCCTTCTCGTTTTATGTGGTTTTCTATAGCTTCTCATAGCCCTCTTTTAATTTTTCTCATTTTTTCAAAAATATAAGTCAACCAGTATTTACTCGAAAGCGGGAAATCTTGGGTTTTGATATATTCTTTTTTATAGCCGCCAAAGCCTATCTTGAATAATGTCAATCCCGCCCATGGGTGTTTCGAAATTGGAAATTGGAAATTGGAAATTCCAGTTTTTGTTTCAACAAAAACTGGCGCTATTCCCCAGAAATTAAACTTTTTACAACCTCTCTTTTTTGCTTCTTTTATCGCTTCCCATAAAAGCAAATAAGAAACTGGAATTTTAGAGTACTTTAAGGATGAGGCGCCGTGATGATAAAAACCAATTCCCTGCCAGAAAACAAAAATCCCTGAAGAAACTAACTCATCTCTATATCTCCCTAAAAATATCGAAATTTGATTATCTGGGAAAAAAGCTGAGAGTTCATTCTTCAAATAATCTAAAGAAAAAGGAAAGAAATGATGTCTATCAACTGTCTGCTGGTTAAGCTCATCGAATTTCTCGACATCAATTGAATTTACACTCTGAATTATTTTTACTTCATCATTTTTTTGCGCCTGTTTTATTAAATAACGGGTCGTTTTTCTCATTCTTATCAAAATTTCCTCTTCTGAAGGCGTAATATCCAATTCCCAAGTTAATTCCGGATGTATATGTATCGGCGCTTCTCTAAAACCTAAATCTTTAAAAAGTTTAATATTTTCATCGTTTCGTTCCCAAATCGGTGCTATCCGAATAAAATCACATTTTTCTTCTTTTGTAATTTTCTTTAATTCCTCCAAAAGCGTTCTTAAAACTTGCAACTTACAACCTGTAACTTGTAACTTTATGTTTGGTCCATGCGGAACAAATATGAATGTCCCTCTCTTTGCCTGGATTTTATAGAAAAAAGCTGTTGCGATTAATTGCTCGTTGTTCGCTGCTTGCTGTTCATTGTTATATATTCCTAATCTCCAAATTTTACTCCCTTCCATTTGGCAAAATTCTCCCCAATTCCAAGATTGCAAAAAGGTTTTTTCCTCGCAACGCGCCAAAAAATCCTCCCATAAATTTTTGTTTTTTATCTCTCTAATTTCCATTTTATTATCAAGCGAGCGAGTAAAGAGTAAACAAGTTTGCTCTTTAGAGCGAGCGCCGATATCAAAGGGCTTAATGCCCTTTATTTTATTGAAATTAAAATCAACCCCGATATGGTAAGGATTATCCCGAAAACCTGACTTATTATTATTTTTTCTTTTAAAAATATTTGTGCCAGTATTGTGGTTATCAAAGGAGAAGAAGCGGCAATTGGAGCGATAATTGAAGCATATTCGGTGCTTACTCCTATACTATATGCAAAAAAGGCTATTATATCCAAAAAACCAATCACAATAATCATGATCCAGTTTGTTGGTCCAAACCCTATTTTCATAGGTTGTTTTTTAAAAATAAAATATAAAATTAAAAATATTAAAATAAACAATCTAGATAAAAAACCTGGCAGAAACCATCCTAACGATTTAACAACGATAGCTAATAAAAATAAAGCGACTCCAAAGCCAAACATGGCGACAATTGCTTCTTTTGTTCCAATTAAAAAAATTAATTTATTTTTTTGAAAAAATTCTTTTAAATCGGAGGAAATCAGTATTACTCCGACAATTATTAAAATAATTGCGGCGATTTGGTTTGTTTTTAATGCTTCTTTTAGAAAAAGCACGCTAAGAAGAATGGTAATCATTGCCCAAGACGCTGTTATAGGACCGACAAGAGAGACTTTTCCTATACTTAAACTTTTATAAAAGGCCAAGGCACTAATCGTAAAAAGAAAACCAGAAATTATAATAACAACAAAAAATTTGGGAACGTTATTGAAATCAAACGTCCGAAAATTAAAAATAAAATATAGCAAAGCTATCAAAAAACTTATACTCTGAGCCCAAAAAAAGGTTAAAACAAAACCAATTTTCCGACATGACTTTGCGGCTAAAAAATCACTCGTCCCCCATCCAAACATACTTATTAATCCTGAAATAACTCCCATATTTTTTTCTATTTAAATTCCTTTAAAAATTGAATTATTTTTTCAGCGTCTTGTTTTGAAATATTGATATGAGTCGGCAGGTTAAAAGTTTCATTGGCCAACTTTTCAGCTTTGGGACAAACACCCGATTTATATTCCATTTTCTCCAATCTTGTATCGTGGGGTGCAATGACTTTATTATACCAATCCCCTATTAAAATATTTTTTCTCCAAGCCTCTTTTATAATTTGGTGGGCTTTTGGATGTTTTATTGTAAACCTAAGAAAAATTTGCTTTCTGTCTTCAAATTCTGGCGGCAGTTGAAATTGAGAATCTTTTAATTTTTCATAATAAAATTCTGCTATTCCCCGGCGATATTCGTTAAATTTATCCAATCTTTTAAATTGATTTAAAGCTAAATCTGCCAAAGCATTTGGTAATCTTTTTGGGAAATAATCAGGTTTCATACCCCGCTTTTCTCTCCAGTGAACGGCTTTGGATAAAATATGCAACCACTGGAATAAAATCAAAAGATATTTTCCAAAGATTGAATAGGTAGACAAAATTATTTTATCCATTAACACCGGATGTAATAATTGCTGTAAAATCCAGGAGTTTGAAGGAAAGTCTAATTTTTCCTGAAATTCTTTAATTTTCTTAGCTAAATTGTCATCATTAGTAGCAACCATTCCGCCATAAACCGAAGAAATAACTTTATCGCGGGAAAAACTGAAAAATGAAACCTTACCGAAAGTACCAACTTTCTTACCTTTGTATTCAGCGCCTAAAGAATGGGCACAGTCTTCAATCAAGATTAAATTATTTTTTTGGCAAACTTCTAGAATTTCATTTAAATTTGCTGGCAAGCCGAAAGTATGCTGAACTACCACTGCCCTACTCCGAGGCGTAATTTTTCTTTTTAAATCTTCAATATCAATATTGAAAGTTTTTTCATCACAATCTACATAAACTGGTTTTAAACCCGCCTGCCCGCCTGATTTTTCTGAAAAGAAATTTCGGCGGGACCAAATGATCGGATTTGGAACGGCATTACAAGTAAACGCCTGAATCAATATTTCGTCATCTGCCTTTAAACTCAAAGATTTTAAAATCGCTAAAAAAGATGATCTCCCACTATTAAAAAAGATACTATATTTTATTCCTAAATATTTTTTAAACTCATCTTCCAGTTCTCTAATTTTTTCTCCTTGCTTCCATTCTTTTTTGCTCTTAATCAATTTCAAAGCCAGCCGGACATCTTCCTTTTCAACATTCGGCGATAAAGATATAGAGATTGGCTTAACCATAATTTTTATCTCAAAAGAAGACCTACTAACTCTTTTGGCACGCGGCTTTGCAAAAGAATGACATCCTCCGGAGCATTAAAATCTTTTATCTTTTCAAAGATTTCTTTTGGATTTTCTGAAAATATAATGTTTTCTTTTGGCATCCCTGATTTTGTTGCACCATCTTTTATTTCTTCAAAATAATCTTTAGTTGTTATTATCGCAAGATTGCAAACCTGGCCGATTTTCTCGCCAATTCTTTTGTGAACTTCTTTTGCGGCTTTGCCCAGTTCAATTAAACAAGGCATTACAATAATTTTTCGACCCTGCCAAATTCTTAAATAATCTAGGTTTGCAATAACACCATTCGGATTCGAGGAATAAGTTGAATCAATAATATTGTGTCCTTTTTCTCTTCTTATCAATCTCATTCCGCCTTGTTCTGGTTTTATTTTCTGGCAAGCTTCTGAAACTTCCTGCAAATTCATTCCCAACTCTTTAGCTGCAATTGTGGCCATTAAAATATTCTCGAGGTTTTGAGCGCCTACTAAATTCACTTTAAAATCCGCGCTCTGGCCATCTTTAGTATTAACTTTAAAGCTTATGAATTCTTTATCCACGATTATATTCTCGGCCCAGGCATCAGCTTTTATTATTTTTTCTTTTGCGGAAATATTGGACATAGATAATCTCTTTGCGATCTCCGTGTTTTCATATAACTCAAAACAATAATTGTTGTCTCCATTAAAAATCGCTATGCCGTTTTTGGGTAAATTTTCAATTAATTCGTATTTTCCCTGAATTATGTTTTCCTGAGAACCAAAGGTAGCCATGTGCTGTTCGTTGATTCCAGTTAAAATACCGATTTTGGGCTTTACAATATCACAGAGAAGTTTTATCCCGCCTTTGTTATAAGCTCCCATTTCAACAACAAAAATCTGATGCTCTGGTTTTAACTCATTTAAAATACATTGGGAAATCCCAACTTCTGAATTTTGATGCTCTTTTGTCTTTAAGACCTTGAATTTTTCTGATAAGATACTTGCCAAATACTCTTTTGTCGAAGTTTTGCCATAAGAGCCGGTAATACCAATAACTATTAAATCTCTGAAAGACTCTCGTTTTTTGATAGCCCTCCTTATAATAAAACTTCTCACTAAAGATGCTAAGGGCTGAAAAACCAAAACGATTCCGGAGATAATCGCTAAGGTAAAAATATCAAATGCCAAGAGATAAAATATGAAGAGGGACGTAGAAAAAGAATAGATTGAAACAAGAAAAGAGACTTCTAAAACTACGGATACTAAAGCCAAAAAAATTATTTTTTTCGTTAAAACTGGTAGCTTTAATTTTTTTTGAAAAAAATTTTTAAAAGCTTTCGCTGATTCTATAATATAAACAATCAAAAGAATCTGAGATAGGAATACTACATTGAGAAAAAATACAAAAAAAATCTTCAAGAAAATCAGAGGGTTTGATAAAAGATTTCTTCCTTTTTCCGTATCAAAATGACTGATAAAGCGACCCAAATGATACTCTTTTAACTGCCAGAGATAAAGAAAGAAAAAGGTATTTTTTATTGTTCTGATGAGCCAAAAAAAGCTCAGTAAAGAACGAAGCATGTTATTTTTCTGTCTTTAAAAATTTTAATACCAACTCTGATAATTTTTCCGGCACCTCTAAGTTAGGAGTATGGCCAACATTGGGGAAAATCTCTAAAACAGAATTTTTTATTTTTTCATTAATTAAATAGCCATCTTCAATGGGCACTGCCTTATCCTTTCCTCCCCAAATGATTAAGGTTTTAGTATTAATCTTAGAAAGATCGGGTAATAGGTCTTCGTCGACTACTTTTTTAAAAGTTTCTCTCATCGCACCCTTAACTTTTGTGTAATCTCTTTGACGAATGACGAGATAAAAAATATTTCTAACCATGTCTTTAAATCGTTTTAAGAGTCTCTTTGAAAATAAAAAGTTGCCGACTTGAGCTATATAGAAGATAACAGCTTGCCGAAAATTGTATTTTCTTTTTATTCCAGCCGAATCACACAGAATCAAAAATTTCAATTTTCCCGGATAAAGTGAGGCAAATTTTATTGAGATTCTCCCTCCGAAAGAATGGCCTAATAAAATTATTTTTCCTAAGTTTAGTTTCTCAATGAAGTTTAGAATAAGATTGCTGTAATCTTTAATTTCCCAAGGTGTAATAGGAGAAGGAGTCTTACCAAAACCTGGTAAATCTAAAGAGATCACTTTATATCCCTTGCTGGATATTTTTTTTTGCACTTCGATCCAAGACCCAGAGGAGCCTCCCCAGCCGTGCAAAATTAAAAAAGGGAAACCCTCTCCCATAATTTTATAATCTACTGTTAGATCACCAATTAAAATCTTTTTTTCCGTCATTTTTTTACCCTGTTAATTGCCCGACGGGCAATTTCGCCAAGGGTGAAATTATTTAACAGGGTGAATTTCTTTAAATGGAAGATATTTCTGGAGAGCGTCCGGTATTAAAATGCTTCCATCTTTTTGCTGGTAATTTTCAATTATAGCAATCAAAGTCCTGCCAATAGCAAAAGCAGTTCCATTTAAAGTATGGACAAAATTTAATTTTCCAGTTTTATCGCGGAAACGAATATTCAATCTTCTCGCCTGAAAATCAGTACAATTTGAAGTGGAGTGAGTTTCACGATAGCGATTTTCAGAAAGTACCCAGGCTTCAATATCGTACTTTGCAGCTGCCGGTCTTCCTAAATCTCCGGTGCAAATCTTAACGACGCGATAAGGTATTTTGAGTAATTGCATTAATTTTTCTTCCAAAGACAACAGAAATTCGTGTTCTTCTTTTGATTTTTCCGGATGGCAGAAACTTACCATTTCAATCTTATCAAATTGATGGACTCTTAAAATTCCTTTTGTGTCCTTTCCATAAGCTCCTGCTTCCCTCCTGAAACAAGTAGAAAATCCGAGATATCTTTTTGGCAAATCCTTTTCCTCCAAGATTTCATCAGCATGCATTGCTACCAAAGATTGCTCAGATGTCCCCACTAAGTATAGACTATCATCCGGTATAAAATAAGCTTCTTTTATGTCTGCCGACTCAAAATATCCCGTACCTCGGGCCATTTCTTCTTTTAACATTACCGGCGGCAAAACCGGAATAAATCTTTCTTTAATTAAATTTTCAAAAACAAAACTAACTAAAGCAAATTCAATCTGAACTGCTTCGTTTTTCAAATAACTAAACCTGGAACCAGCAACTTTAGCTGCTTTTTTAATATCAATTAAGTCCAAATTTTCAGCTAAGGTTAAGTAATCGTTAAACTTAAAATCAAATTTTGGTTTCTGACCTACTTCTTTCACCACTACATTTTCTGCGTCATCTTTACCAGCCGGAACATCATCAAAAGGAACATTCGGAATTTGAAGCATTAAGTCATTAAATTCTTTTGTCAAAATTTTTAGACTTTTTTCTATTCTCTCTCCTTTTTTATCCAGTTCTTTCATTTTTAAAATTATTCCCTTTTTCTCGGAATCTAATTTGCTCTTCGCAATTCTGTCCGAAGCCTCATTTTTCTTAGCTCTTATTGCTTCAATTGCTTGTAAAACATCTCTTCTTTTTTCATCGATATCTAAGAGTTTTCCGATATCAACTTTAACCTGTTTATTTTTACAAGCCTCTTTAACTTTATCTGGATTATTTCTTATAAATTTAATATCAAGCATAAGTTTAGAAATTAGAATTTAGAAAGTAGAAAATAGAAGTATACAAATTATAAATTTAATTGACTGCTTATTTGTTGCATCGCATTTAGGCAAGTTTTAATAAATTCTTCCAAAGAAAGATTGATTTCTGAACATTTTAAGATAATATCTCTTTTGGCACCTCTGGCGAACGATTTTTCTTTGAAGCGATTTAAAACGTTTTCGACTGTTAAATCATTGATTTTTTTACTCGGTAAAACTAATACCGCTGCGACAATCAATCCGGTCAAAGGATCGACGCAGTATAAACTCTTGGCTAAATTTCCTTTTGGAGCTATACCATGCGCCTCATTATGAGTTTTGATTGCTTCAACGATTTCTTTATCTATTCCTATTTTCTCCAAAAATTCAGCTCCTCGAACCGAATGCAAATTAGGATTATCTTTTGTTTCTTCATAATCAATATCATGTAATAATCCTGATATCCCCCATTTTTCTTCATCTTCCTTAAAATTCTTAGCTAATCCTTTCATACAGGCTTCAACCGCTAAAGAATGCTTTATTAAATTTTGGTTTTTTATTTTCTCTTTAATTAGCTCAAAAGCTTCTTCTCTTTTCATTTTTCTTTTGATCTCACCCCGTTAGAAATAGTCCTTTCGGGGTAAAACCCTTTATTTCAAAAATTTCTAACGGGGTCTCATTGTTGGAAATAAAATTACTTCCCTCAAGCCATGAGAATCAGTTAGTAAAGAAACTAATCTGTCTATTCCCATACCAAAACCAGCTGCTGGCGGCATACCATATTCTAGCGCCTCAAGGAAATCAGTATCTTTCCTTTGAGCCTCTTCAAATCCCGATTTAAACATTTTTTCTTGTTCTTCAAACCTTCTCCTCTGTTCTATTGGATCATTCAATTCGGAAAAAGCATTTAATAATTCAAAACTAGCTGTAACCAGTTGGAAATTAGCCAATTTTTGAGGCTCCTTTTCTAAAGCTTTAGCTAAGGGCTGGAATCCCAAAGGATGATGAATGACAAAGGTTGGTTCCCAAATCTTTGGCCGGCAGAATTTTTTATAAATTTCGTCAGCAATTTCAGCTTTTTCCAATCCTTTTTCCAGCTTAATTCCTAATTCTGCCGCTTTTTTAGCTAAAGCATCTCGATTAGCTTCGTCTATATTGATTTTTATATATTTTTTAATCAACTGGCTAAATTCAACTCTTGGCCAAGGGGCCTTAAAATCAACTTCTTTTCCCTGATATGAAATTTTAGTTGAAGAAAATACTTTTTTTAATAAAAAATCAAATAGCTTTTCAGTCAGTTTCATCAACTCCTTATAATCAGCATAAGCCCAGTAAAATTCAAGCATGGTGAAGTCCGGATTATGAAACCTGTCTACGCCTTCATTTCTAAAGCATTTTCCAATTTCAAAAACCTTTTCAAAACCGCCAACCAAAAGTCGCTTCAAATAGAGTTCTGGAGCAATCCTTAAATACATTTCCATATCAAATGCATTCAAATGAGTTTTAAAAGGTTTGGCCTTAGCCCCACCATAAATTGGCTGCAGAATCGGAGTTTCTACCTCTAAAAATCCTTCACTCTCTAAAAATTCTCGAATTGTGCTGATAATCTTTGAGCGAAGCTCAAATTTCTTTTTAACTTCTGGGTTAAAAATCAAGTCCAGATATCTTTTTCTATATCGCTCTTCAATATCCTGCAAACCGTGCCATTTTTCAGGAAGTGGCAATATGGACTTTGCTAAAATTTTGAAATCTGCTGCTTCTAAAGTTTTTTCTCCTTTTTTTGTTGTAAACAAAAATCCTCTAACCTCAATAAAGTCTCCAATGTCAAAATTATCCAAGAAAAATTTATAAGCCTTCTCTCCTATTCCATCTTTTCTTAAAAAAATCTGTATTTTTCCGGTTCCGTCTTCCAGGTGCAAAAAAGTGGCGCCGCCATGAATTCTTAAAGATTTTATTCTACCTGCTAAAATTATTTCTTTTTTCGATTTTTCCAAACTAGAAAAACTCTCTAAGGTCTCCCCTGTTTTATGGGTTCTTTTTGTTTTTGTCGGATAAACTAAAAATCCGGCTTTTTGAATAGTTTCAAGCTTTTTTATTCGGGTTTTTCGCAACTCATCAATTGTAGCCATATTATGTTATTGTATGTATTTTTAGACAAAAAGAAAAGCCCTAAAAATGGACTCTGTATTGATAAACTTATAAGGGGGTCTCTAATCTAATTTTACTAAAAGTAGAATGATTTGAGACCCCAATGATTTGGATCGAAGGATTTTTCCTTCGAAGCCCGTACTGCCGTGCTATTCAGCGTTTTATTAATACTCCATTTGCTGCCTGAAGTCTTAGCCGATTGGACGCTGGTACTCCAACCTGAGTACGGCACCTAGATTGGAGGCAGAACACAGTCTGCTTTTATCTTGGAAAAGCTAGTATACCCGTACCTACAACTTTCATTACCGTGTAGGCCGAAGTAAGTTGTATACGCGGAGAAAAAAAGGTTCCTTCGCTTCTCCAGTTCTATGCGCGTCATGGGCATATTCAGCCGTCCTTAGAATCGTCAGGCACTTTGTCTGAATAGCACGGGTTGTACGGAGCGAATTATTCTCAAACATTCAAGAACAATTCGCTCCGTACAAGATATTTAATTTTTAATGTCCTCTATCTTACAGTTGTATTATATCATATCTATAAATCTTGTCAAGTACTTTCTGCTTTTTTCCTTGTTCCAACCCCGCTCTTTTCAAAAAAGCGCAGGGCTCGAAAAAAGAAAAAAGGAGTGGGAGTTTTTATTTAGTAGCAGCCAATTGTGCGGTTTGAGCTTCGTACTCGGCGATCTTATTTCCGATTGCCTGCAACACTTCTGCTTCACGCGCTTTTGAATCAATGATTTGGGTTGGTCGATCTATTACGACCGTTCCCACGTTCTTGATTTCTCTATTTTCAAGAATTTGCGCAATCTCGTATGTCCAGTCGCCAGAACCAGATTGTTTCCTTGAAGCAACATAATTTCTTTTTGGTTTGCTTACAATTTCTATACGTCTAAGTCTAGCGTCTGGCTCTTTCTCCAACTTGTATTCCACTCTTTATTTCCTCCAGA
>Ga0315279_10011239_pt1 | contig 10389 bp, 10 predicted proteins | sample YL17G06_20_MG_FD_203694 | JGI IMG/M metagenome (GOLD analysis project Ga0315279, IMG submission 203694) | Sediment microbial communities from Yellowstone Lake, YNP, Wyoming, USA - YL17G06_20 | ecosystem: Environmental > Aquatic > Freshwater > Lake > Sediment | place: USA: Wyoming | collected...
AGGGCGTCAAACTCTTTTCGAGCTGGACGAGGAAACATGGTCAGGTCTCATTTAATAATTCGTTAGCCCCTACATTTTCCGGTCCATCTGGCATGAATCAGAAAGGCAACATCTTACTAACTCAGGTTTGACGCTAAACCCCAGTAATCCTTCCTATGGATAATAAAAATGAAACGAATGGCTAGCCATCATATCCGATGGAATAAGTAATTTAGCGTCGGAGCCAATTATGATGTTCTTCTTTCGATTCAGAGATCTATTCGCCTTCTGCTATCTTCGTTTCGGATCAACTTAACTGACCGGCCGCGCGCAATGCTATGGTGATATTGTCAACCGCGTCCTCGACATCCTGCGGCTTTCGCGCACCAGTGCAGACCAGCTTGCCTGAACCAAAGAGCAATAGCACGACCTTCGGTACGTCCAGGCGATACACGAGCCCGGGGAACTGCTCCGGTTCGTACTCCACCCTCTCCAAACCCAAAGTTATGGCGATGGCGTTGAGGTTGATGCTCTGGCCCAGATCGGACGAGGCTACGATGTTCTGTACCTCGATCTTCGGTTCGATTTTAATGTGAATGCCGGCCTTCTCGAGCTGCTTGGTGACCTTTTCAATGGCCATCTTCACTTGTTCCAGACTCTTTGCGCCGGTGCATACGACCTTTCCGCTGTGGAACAGGAGAGTGGCGGTCTTCGGCTCTTTCAAGCGGTAAATCAGGCCGGGGAACCGCTCCGGATCGTATTCAGCTCCCTCCAGAGAGATGGCTATGGCCGGGAGGTCAAGCTCAGTGCCCAAAGAAGTCGAAGCCACTACGTTCTCGATCTTGTATTTCGAAATAGGATCTCCCTGATGGGCTTATTTAGATACCCATATATAAGCAAGCTCGATAATTCGACCGAAGAATATCATATTTTCGAGGATTCGACCCCCACCCGGTCCTTCCTTCTTGAGACTTGGGAACGGGGATTCAACCAGATAGCACAGAAAAAATCCCTAGAAGTTGAGGGATCAAGCTTCTGAACAATATCAGAAATGACGGGCAAGTATGTGCAGTTACCTAAAATGGATCATTTTGCCCGATGCCCCTTTGCCAAACCCGCTATTGATCTATTGGATAATATGAGTGGGGGGTCTGTCCGAATTTGGAATTAATCGAGCCAGCAAGTGACGTTTTCATTCCAATAACGGGGTTTCGTGCTTACCAGTCATTTTTTCTTCTTAATAATATTGGTATCGAACCGCACATCAGCTTAAAATGATGTCGTGTTAAAAGAGGTTCCCCGCCAATTTGGGTATTGCAGAACAACCAAAGGCGGGAGAACCGATGAAGTGCATAGGGCTGGACATACATAAGAAGCACACGCAGGCGTGCGTCAGGGACGAGAACGGGAAGACACTGGGCAACGAACGGTTCAGGACCGATGTCGCGGACATCGGTCAGTTCTTCAAGAGGATGACGACCGATACGAACGAGAAGCTGGCCGTCGCCCTGGAGGCGACCGGCTTCTACTTCTGGATCTACGACTGCATCGCGGCCCTCGGCCACGATGTCCTGGTCGTTCACCCGACCAAGGTGAAGCCGCTCATGCGGGCCAAGGCGAAGAACGACAAGAACGATGCCTCCGCGCTGGCCGAGCTGCTGCGGACGGGATGCCTGGAAGGCATCTACGTCCCCCCGCTCGAGATCCGCGAGATGCGAGAGCTGACCCGGCACCGGGAATCCCTGGTCAGGAAGCGAGGGGATCTGAAGCGGGAGATACTGGCCTCGCTGGATCAGAAGGGCGTCAAGGTCCCCGAGGAGTTCCGCTCGAACTTCACCCGGAAGCAGGTGGGCTGGATGCGCTCCCTGAACGACTTCGTGGTCAGCGAGAAGCTGGACCTTCTCGCGCTCACGCTAGAGAAGATCGGGAAGGTGGAAGCGGTGATCGAGGAGCGCTGGGGCAAGGACGAGGACGTGCAGCTCATCCAGACGATCCCGGGCGTGGGACTGGTCACCGCCTCGGTGCTCAAGGCGGAGATCGGGGACCTGTCCCGGTTCTCCTCGGCGGATAGCCTGGCCGCCTATGTCGGCCTCACCCCGACGACCTACCAGTCCGGGGAGAAGGCCTGGTCCGGCCCCACTCGGAGGGGCAACTCCCGGGTCAAGCACGTGCTCATCAAGGCGATGCTGTTCCACACGCACTTCTGTCCTGACTCGAGGATCTCGCGGTACAAGAGCAGGAAGAGCGACTCGATAGGCAAGAAGAAGGCGATCGTGGCCGCAGGCAGGAAGATGCTGGAGGCGATCTACTTCATGCTGCTACGGAGGCAGCCGTTTCACGCTCATTGACCTCGACCACCAGTCCTTTCGTGCGTCAGGTGAGCGCCTCAAAATGATCGTGGCAGGTCGATGAGACAAGACGACGGACGCGCCATCATACGGCTTTGACCGTGGAAAGGTGGTTGTCATACCGCCGCGATCGATGAGAGGCGAATAGCGGAGAGGACGGGGCATGAGGCCGGAAGTATGATTTAGAAAGGAAGACGATCCCCAGGTTAGCGGGGACCCCTTTTAACAAAGGTGAGAAAGGGGGTTTGGCAAGCGACTCAGAAGCACCAAGGGCCGTTATTGAATTTTGATTTCGACTATCTGGCTAAACAAGCGTGAGAATCTGGACAGATTCACCATATTTGTGAAGTTTAAAGAAGAGATACTGACCCCTTCTCATACTGATGTTTTATGATAAGGAAAAGTCAATAATTCTTCCAGGCTCCAGTTCCAATCGGTGATGCCCAGCTCTCGCATGGGCGTACACTTCCGCACATTTCACGAGGCATCCAGATGCCTCAGCGAGCCGTGCGGACGGCAGAAATTGTAATTGGCGAAGTACAACGTCATGTGTGCATCGAGACGATACTGGCGCTTGGAGAATCCCAGCGTTTTTCTTGTCAGCCGCTTGTTCTCCCGGCGGATGGCAAGATTGCATCGCTCGATGAAAGTCGTGGAGATGCTGGCACGGCCAGCATCCTCTCCGAAGATCTGTCTCTTCTCCACTTCGATCAGATGACCGTTGCGATGATGCTTGATGACCTGCGCATGGCGCAGGCCCTCACCCGAAACGGATGCTGGCAGCCGTGGCCTGCCCCGCAGGCCAGTTCTGGGGAATGAGACGATGCTGCTGTAAAACTTCAGTAACGCGTTCTTGTAGAACTTCAGGCCATCGCTGCAGAATGACGGTGTGCCAGCAACTCTTTGCCTGACCCGCTTGATCAGCTTGTTGGCCGACCTTTGCCTACGCTCGCCCACGACATGGGCGAGCACGACCTTGTGCTCTGGGTCGAACGCTACCCAGACCCACGTTCCATCGTCCTCGAACTGCTCCATTCGCGGAACCGTTTTTTTTGAACGAAGGTCCAGAGCTCGTCCAGCTCGATCTTGGAGACCTTCATCTCCTTGAGCAGCACAGCGTTCACTTCAGCGCTGTGCTCCGCGGCGCGCTGGACCCAGTTACGCACCGTGTCCAGCTTGATCTCCAGGACCTCGGCGACACCGCGCATGCTCATACCTTTGACGATCATCTTCAATGCCAGCAGGACCTTCTCATCCTTCGTCTTGAAGTTGAAGAAGGCCGTGTTCTTACGGCCGCAGAAGGTGGTGCCGCAGGAGCGGCACACGTACTTCCTGACGCGGCCGTTGCGCGTCTGGTAGGTGCCATTCCCGGCGATGTTGCCTTGACCTGCCTGGCCATACATGCCGCATTCCTTCTTCGGACACGCCTCATCGATGAACTTCGACTTAGGTCCTCTGGCTCCCATTTTCCATCCCAGAACATGATGGTCATTAAGGAATATATAACTTCACCATATGATAGGGTCAGTATCAAAGAAGAATGCCTCACCAAATAATGGGAGGAAATAGGTTTGTCAAGCTCGCTCCGCTTTATGCCGTAAGAATTGAATTTCTGTTTTCATCGTCTGGCTTGAGCGTTGAGTGGTCCCGGCTGAGCCCACTCAACTCATTATCCAGACAATTATTTATTGAATTCAATTATTTTCGGTCCCGATGTCCAGCTTAAGTCTGAAAACTACTTTTTCAAGATGGCCCAACAGACGAATACATCTCAGACAAGAGTTCCTGGAGCCTTGATACCACGGAGCCGAGCCTCTGTTCGTCCCCTTCAGTCAAAGACCCATAGCATTCTAGACGCTCGGGTTGCAAATCGTAGATCGTCGTCCATATTTCAGTTAGTGCACTATTAATGCGTTTCCTCGAGGACTCCTGCCGCGTTATCAATCCAAACTCATGCTTTATCGATCTAAGCTCTTCGAGCATGCTGGAGGCTTCATGTGAAAGTGCGATCCTCACGTCTTCTTCCACATCATTTTTCACGGAATGAAGAACGGGTTCGACTTTCGATGGATCGAAACACAATTCTCCTATGATGCTGTCAAGATTCTTTTCAAGGTTATAGAGATAGACGCCCAGTGCACGTATGTGATTTTCGTTCATTCCATCCGCCCTCTCAACTTGACGCGCTCAGTATTTTGCCAAGTGCTCCAATCAAAGAGATTCAGCAATCATGCCTCCTTGGTGATTTCGGAATGCGCATGAGCCACATGATCAAGGCGAATGCGACAACACTCAAGACCGCTGAATATAGCAGCCCGACAATCGGGGAGAAGACCACCCAAAGAATGCCAACCACGGTACTTGAAACGAGGTCACCTATTCCGTCGATAAACTGGAGGGCGCCATAACCCGTTCCCGTGACATCTTTCGGTAATAGTTCAGCGGCCAGGGCACCCTCCGTGGTATCGGTGAAGGCGAGCTGAAGGCCCACGGCGACAAAAGCCAGTCCTATGAGCAGCAAGTTCTCTGTCCAGAATGAAAGAATTAGACAAGCCAAGGCGTTGAACAAATATCCAACGCCCAAGAGCCAGGGTTTACTATATTTGTCCGCCAGTACTCCCACTGGAAATGATATCGTCGCATAGATTATGTTCAAGAGAGCATAGAGGCCTACTGCCACAGAGGCAGCGGCCACTGCCCCTAATGAAGGGGTAAAGATATCAAGTGCCGCCAACACAAAGAGAGCGTTGGCGAAGTTCCCAACTCCGAAAGCGGCCTGTGCAGCTAGCAGATGTCTAAACCTCGTTGGCAACGATTTGATGCTTGTTCGGAAGCCCAGAGCTTTGACCGCGGCGGATCTTACTCTGACCTCTTTGATGAGGAATATTACGATGAGGACCGATAGCGCGCCCGGGATAAAGGCAACGAGCATGGTGTCCCGAACCCCGAGGACCGGTAAAAGAAGGAACACCAGTACCGGACCGATGATCGCTCCCATTGAATCCATCGCCCTGTGCAGTCCAAAGGCCTTCCCGTAGTGCTTTGGTTCGACCGAGTCCGATAGGAGGGCGTCCCTAGGTGGCCCCCGCAATCCTCTTCCCGCCCACGCCGACATTCTTAGCACGGCCAGCTCAGTAACGCTGTGAACGAAGGCGATGGCTGGAAGCAATACGGCGGTAGCTACATAGCCGAAGACCATCCAAGGCTTCCTTCGCTTGGTCTTATCGCTGAGATATCCAGAGATTGGTTTCGTTGCGCTGGATAGCCCATCCGAGAGCCCCTCGATTGTGCCTAGTACGGCGGCATTGGCACCCAACCCTCCAAGAGCCGTTCCTATGGTGATGAAGATGGGTAAGAGGACGGTTACCATCTCATGACTGGCATCACTGAGCAGGCTGACCAGGCCGGTTCCGAGGACATTCCTATTCAACCAGTCCCGCTTCTTCCGCGATCTCGTAGCTCCCGCCTCCCATTTGATGGTAGAAGCTATCAGCCCCGAAGGGCGGTTCAGGGTGAGCTTCATCACCCAACCCGGAATCGGTCGGCATCTTGGGGACCGATCGAAGCGGCCTATCGGAATCATAGTGGCGGATACTTAAGACGTGGGGGTGCGCGCATCGTTCGCGTCAAGTCCGGCGATGACCCGGTCGAGCTTCGCCCTTATGTCGGTTAGGAGGAGCGTCCTCTCGGCCGTCTCCAACGTCGTTCTGCGCTTGCGATCGATACCCGAGACCAAGGCGCTCTCGGTGGCTTCGACGACCTCCTTGAGATTGTTCTGAAACTCCCTCTTGAGTCTCTCACTGCTTTCGGAGAGACGGGAGACCAGGTCGTATCGGTATCTTCTGGCATTGTTCTCCAATTCTTCCTGGATCATTCCGAGCGCCTTCTTCTCGGCCACGCGTCGGAGCATTGCCCGGGGCAGGGCGCTCTGTATCTCGCCGACGAACAGGAGGTCGAAGGAGATGACGGGCTTGATGTCAAGCCAGAACTTCGTCTTGGAATCAAGAGTCAACTGCCCCATGGTGCGAGGCAGGCTGAGGTCGAAAGTAGCGGCGGCCATTCGATGGACAGAGCCGATTATATCATTCGCTTCGTTCTGGAAGCGCTTCGTCGTTGTTTCGAAAGCCTTTGAAGTTCTCGATTGCTCCTCCTCGATGAATGGTGTCAGAGCCTCCGTTATCGAAATGATCATTTCGTTCGCGACGGCGCTCAGATATTCGTTCCTTCTCAAGGACCGATTGATGTCCTCTAGGCCTCTCTTCAGCCTCTCGGAGATCCGCCTTACCTCGGATTCAAGGAAGGTCACAAGATACTCGTCCACCTTGCTGGCAATCTCCTTCTCATTCCCGTCTATTAAGTAGGCCGCCTCCTTCATGCGCTGTGCAGCAAGCGCGTTCTGCTCCCTTAGCCATTGCAGCTTGCTTTCCAATACCTTGATTGGACGGTCCGCAGCCGCAAGCTCTAGGGCGACCGCGTTATTCATGTCGTAAGCCACCTGCAGCAGCCTGGTGCGCGCGTTATGAAGGATCGCGTCCCCCTTTCCATGCACCAGAAAGGATTCAAGCCCCCTCTCGAAAGCATCCAAGCGGCTATCTATTAGGAGTTTGGTGTCTCCTTTTTTCTTGGCTTCCAGGGCATTCTTGGAAGAGAGGGGATAGATTGTCACTTTCTCCAGTCCTAGGGTGCTCTTTATGACAGAGGCTGAGAAGTCCATCGCCTCGCGCCATTCCGCTTCCGTCAACCGATCGATTTTATTTTGAACGAAGAACATGTGGTCGACCGATCTCTTTATCAAGCGCAGGAAATCCAGCTCGTTCTCCCCTATCGGGGGGTCTGCGCAGAGTATGAATACACCGGCGTCCGCGTGCTCGATGAACTCGTGCGTGACCCTGGTGTTCTCGGTGAAGGTCGAACCGGTACCGGGCGTATCCACGATGTTGACGCCGCCCTTAAGTTTCGGCGAATCGAATATGACTTCCACTGCAGCCACCTTGAGCTCGTTGCCAGGGTTGCCCTTCTCCGTTATGTATCGTCCAAGGTCAGCGAGTTCTATGTATTCTCCTCTTCCATCTTGATACTTAACCAGTGCCCCTTTATCCTCGCCATAAACAATCTTCGTGACGATGCTGGTCAGCGGCACTATTCCCGTGGGAAGCAGATCGGCTCCCAAAAGAGCGTTGACGAAGGTCGACTTCCCCCTCTTGAAACCACCCAGCACGGCCAAGTTGAACCTCTCTTCTGCCAACGATGATTTTACCCCAACCACTCGTTGTTTGGCGTGCTTGGCGTCCATTGCTTCGGCGATGTGCTCCAGTAGGTCCGCCGTGCTCAAGAGCCCTCGCTTATGAGCTTCGAAATCCTCCAGAGTTTTAGTGGTAGGCATAATGATCACCCCTATCATTCCATTCTCTATCGCTTGGCCTGGCCTTCTTTTTTAAACAGGTATTTTCTCGCCATTTCATCGAATTCCGGCAGTTCCCCGGCGCTTATGTCCATCGAGACCCCGCTCTTGGCAAGAAGGTCCTGCAGCGTCTTTGCCTCCGCCCTCTTCCCTGCGTAGCTTAAGAGGCTTATCGAGAGATGGTTGAACTCCTCGAAGCTATCGAAACTCTCGGCCACTTTCTCACTCCGGAGGTCCATCAGCTTCAGTATCATCGCTCGCTTCTCGGTCCTTAGTAAGTCCTGTCTATGTAGGAGTTCTTCCCGCTGGGCTTGTTCCCGCCATGAGTCCCGAGCCTCGGACGCCTTCTTCACGCCCTCCGCGTGACACATGCTTGCTGCTTCTTCGATGCCGGTGTGGAATCTCCTCGCCACCAGCCTTAGCGCCTCTAGCAGAGAAGCGTCCAGCACGACCGTGATTCTCCCGGCTTCGCCGACAGGGTCACCGCTCATCGCTCTTTGCCTCTCTTTATTAGCGCTGACTTCAGGTCTTCGACGATGATCCGCATGGAATCGCTGTAATACTGAACGACGCTGCTATCCTCCCTATACTTCTTAAGCCTGGAGCGTTCCTCTTCAATAGCCGCGAGAGCTTCCTCGATCTCGGTGGCAAGCCTGTCAACATCCACTTGAAGCCTCTGAAGCTCTTCCTCAGGCCCCCTCTTGAACATCGATTTCGGTTCCATCGCCTGCCCAAGTAGGCTCCTTGCTCCTGATTGAAGAAGGGCATATGGAGTGAGGTCGATCGGCTCTTCGTCCGCAAGCATTCGGTTGTAAATCGCACTCGCCCGTGGCGGTACGTTGTAGCTTATGGCGAGCTCCCTTTTCCTCGGGTTCAACCGCGCCCAGTTCTGCTTTGGGAATTTCATTCTTTCCTCGTCCCAATCTCACTTTGCCCGTTTGCCTGCCAAATCACCGTTGTCACCAGTAGGTATTGATGATTAATCGGACATCCTTGTCCAAGTCGTTGAGCTGCCTCTCGATGCGGCGATCAAGTTGGTCAAGCTCTCTGTTGACGCCACTTCCCCGAGCGATAGATTGGCGAGTCTCTTCCAGGCCTTCGACAATCTTATTCTTGACATCCTCGACGATAGAGACCGTGGTTCCACCAGCCTATCTGATGAATCCCCTACGCCCAGCGAACCTGGCTCCCTCGCCAAGCTGTTCCTGAATCCTCAGCAACTGGTTGTACTTCTCCACGCGTTCTCCCCTGCAAGGAGCACCGGTCTTGAGATGACCGGTGCCCATGGCCACCGTAAAGTCTGCAATAAAGGTGTCCATCGTCTCTCCGCTCCTGTGCGACACCATTGCCCCCCAGCCGTTTCCTACGGCTAACCTGACCGCCTCCTTCGTCTCGCTTATGGTACCGATCTGGTTGGGTTTTATCAGGACCGCATTGGCAGAGTTCTCTTGCAGCCCCCTCCTGATCCTATCGACGTTAGTCACGAACAAATCGTCCCCTACGATTTCCAATCTGCTCCCGAGCGCCGCTGTCAGGCTCCTCCATCCCTCCCAGTCGTCTTCGGCCAGGCCATCCTCTAGGACAATGAGCGGATATGTGCCCGCAAGCCTGCGATACATGTCGACCATCTCCCCGGAGTTCAGCTTCCTCGTTTCAGTTCTCAGCTGATACTCTCCATCCGAGAAGAAACCGCTCGCGGCCGGATCGATGGCGATCCCAATCTCCTTGCCTGGCTGAAATCCCGCCTCCTCGATAGCGCCGAGTATGTACTGAAACGGTTCCTCGTTCGACTTGACTGCCGGTGCGAATCCGCCTTCGTCTCCGACGCTGGTCGCCAGATCTCTCCTTCTCAATGCTTCCTTGAGGGTCTGATAAATCTCAGCTCCCCAACGGAGGGACTCGTCGTAACTCGTGGCGCCATATGGAACAATCATATATTCCTGAAAATCCGCCCCCTGCCAGTTGGCATGGACTCCTCCGTTGAGCACATTCATCATCGGGACCGGTAAGATTGCCGCCCCTGAACCTCCCAGATGCTCGAATAGACTTCTGCCATTGGCTTCTGCAGCGGCCCTCGCCACCGCAATCGAGACGGCGATAAGACTATTCGCGCCCAGCTTCTCCTTTCGTTTGGTGCCATCAACCTTCATCATCGTTCCATCCGCAGTCTCCTGGTCGAGCGCGTCCACTCCAAGCAATGATTCTGCGAGAGTTTTGTTGACTGCGTCGACCGCCGTAAGAACGCCTTTTCCTTTGAACCTGCTCCTGACCCCATCGCGGAGCTCGACCGCCTCGTGCCTGCCCTTGGAGGCGCCAGCGGGCGCGGCTCCTCTACCTGTCGCTCCGCCTCTGAGGCGGACGTCGACTTCAATCGTCGGATTCCCTCTGGAATCCAGAATTTCCCTAGCCCGCACTGAAATTATCTGTGTCTCCATGGTATTTCCCTTCCCAATCATTGCACTCCCATCTCCTGTTCGCGAAAAGCTTCAAGGATTATCTTTCGCTCCGTCGAAGCCACCATGGACATCGTTTTCACCACCGTGTCCGGGTTGAGCGAGATGCTGTCGATGCCCGCCCGCACCAGGAACTCCGTGAACTCCGGGTAGACGGACGGCGCCTGTCCGCAGATGCCCACCGGCACTCCTTTCTTATGCGCTCCTT
>Ga0315279_10011240_pt1 | contig 10389 bp, 2 predicted proteins | sample YL17G06_20_MG_FD_203694 | JGI IMG/M metagenome (GOLD analysis project Ga0315279, IMG submission 203694) | Sediment microbial communities from Yellowstone Lake, YNP, Wyoming, USA - YL17G06_20 | ecosystem: Environmental > Aquatic > Freshwater > Lake > Sediment | place: USA: Wyoming | collected...
CCAGAAAAGCGCATGGCTTCCGCACCTACGAAGCCATTGAAATCGCCTTATATCACACACTTGGCAAGCTTCCCGAGCCAGAATTCACCCACGAATTCTGTTGAGGAGGCTCAATGTTTGTGTCTGAACAAATGCGAGCGTACCCGTGTTCATTCATGACTGAATTGTGCGAAGGGCATGAAATCGCAGACAGCAACCTGCAAGAGATCTGGCAGAAAGGCGAGTTGTTTGTAGAAATGCGAGAGAGCCTTTCACCAACGCGATGCCGCAATTGCCGAGCATCTCCGTATTGCATGTCCGGGTGTCCGCTGTTTCCGGAGATCAACATCTGCGACTCAGTGATTGAGGAAACGGCCGTTCGAAAGGCGATGAGGGAGGGGGCGTTCGGTTACCACAGGAGCAGCAGTGCCGCCGGTTCTGGGAGCGGCAACTGAAGCCGAGGGGCGTGACCTGGGTCCACTTCATGGCCGACGAAGCCGTCTCTGCATTCAAGAAGCCCGTGTTCCGTCGGCCGCAAGGGCAGCTCCTCCTTCGCAACCTGCAATGCGGCGACCACCTGATTATCACCCGCTTCGACCGCGTCTTCCGGTCCATGGAAGACTTCATCACGGCCTACAAGCTGCTCCAGACCCGGGGCGTGATGATCCATATCCTCGACGCCCCCGGCGACCCCAACACAGCCAACGGCCGGGCCATGCTCCAAATGCTCTGCGTCTTCGCCGAGTGGCAGAGCCGGGTTAAGAGCGAGCGGGTCAAGGCGGCGATGGTCATCCTCCGCCAACAGCGCAAGCACACGGGCGGGAAGCCGCCTTGGGGCTACAAGGTCGTCGGCCCGAGGTCCAATCGGGCGAAGGGAGTCAAAGGCAACCGCAGGCTCGAACCCGATTGGGAAGAGCGGGCCTTGATGCTGGAGATAGTCCGCCTTCGCGACCTGGAGCGAATCGCCTGCTGGGAGAAGATCGCTGTGCGGATGCGGCAGATGCAGCGCGACGCTCGCCGCGCAGGGATTGACAACCCCGCCCTCTTCCGCCGCGAGTGGTCCTGGGAAAGCTGCCAGCGAGCATACGCGGCTTTCTGGACCGTGCTGGTCGCGAAGGAAGGTACGAGTTGGATCGCCGATCCGACGATCAAGAACCTGGCGGAGGTCCGCTTGGCCAAGAGGTGAAGCGAGCAAGGAAACGGGAGTACCGCCGCACCGAGGAAGTCCAACGTCGCCGACAGGTAGTCGTCCCGCCGCACCGAGATGCAGCCGCTCCAGAAACAGAGCCCCGCCGAGACGTACGGGCCAACGTAGGGGATACCAAGGGCCAGAATACTGCCGATCGAGAGCAAGAGCTGGAGCCGGTCCCAGCGGCGGCCGTAGATCGCCTCTTCGATCTCCCGGACAAGCTTGTTCCAGACCTGCTCGCGGGCCAGGCACTGCTCCGCAGACGCGGCCCAGCCCTTGGTCTGCGCGGCGAGCATCTGCTTGTCCAAGGCGTCAAGGCCCTTTAGGACCGCCTTCCTGGCGCTCTCCGCCGCCTGGAGAATGCAAGTCATGTTCCCGTAGGCCGCATCAACCTGCTTGTTCAGGTCGGCCAGGGCAATCGCGGCGTTCGCGCGGGCGGCATTCACGGCTGCGGCGGCGGCATTGGCCTGATTCCTCAAGGCCACCTGGGCATCCGCGATGGTGTGGATTAGCCAGTCCGCCGTTTTGGCTCTCGCTGCGCCGTTGGCAGCGGTCACGTCCTGGATCGCCTGATCCACAGCCGTCCGGGAATCCTGCACCGCCTGCGTTTTCACCGCCGCGTATTCGGCGAGCAGGTCTGTGATGTCCGACCCGTAGCTGAAGATCGGGCCTTCGCCGGGCTCGTAGTAGTAGGCGAAGTCGCGAAAGCCGACGTTGCGGCCCGCGGTGATCGTGCCGCTCAGGTCCCCCCGGGCCCAGAGGTAAGACACGTCTTGCCCGGCGGAGAGAGTGAGCGTGAGGTTGCCGTAGCCAATGGCCGCGGCGTCGTGGCCAGCGGTGACGGTGGCGTTCACGTTGCCGATGGCCCAGAGCCAGGCATCCTCGCCGGCCGTGAGGCTGCCGTCGATCACCCCCTGCGCGAGGATGAAGCCGCTTGCGCCCGCGTCCATGTCGCCGTGGAAATCGCCCAGGACCACTGCGCCGGAATAGCCGTCTGCCTCGACGCTGCCGAGGAAATCGCCCACCACCCAAGCCAAGGCGTCGTTGCCCGCCTGGACCCGGCCCACGGCAGTCCCGTAGCAGCCCGGGAAGGCATCGCCGCTAGCGGAGCGGACCTCGCCCATGAAATCCCGGAAGACCCAGGAGAAGGCCCCCTCGGAGGCATCCACGGTACACGGGCCGAACACCCCGCCCCAGGTCACCAGCCCGCCGTAGCCGGGCATGTTGGCGTCGGCCAAGGTTTCTGAACACGACGGTATGGGATTTCGAGACGTCGAAGATCATCTTTTCCCGCGGCGCAGACCATCCTCCCCCTCTTTGGTGTTAGGCCGGGGCCGAAGGAATCTCCCAGGGAAGCCCGGCGGGGTGTTGATTCGTCGCTGGTATGATGTTAACCTCGGGATTGATATATCGCTCTCTGCCACACCTATCGATGGGCGGGAGGTTCGATGTTTACCGGAAACGCAATCGCGTTTCGCACGCGGGTCGGGCGCGGCCCACACAAATGCCGGGGGAACACACGCTTCTTTTGAATCTCGCCCTTCTGTTCATGTGGCCAGTCTCCGAGAACTTGTCTCGGGTGATGTGATCAGGCCGCCGACGTGTGTGCCGTGCGGCCCGAGGTTTGAGTCGCTTTCTGAATATCGCCGCTCCTCGACAACGACTGTCGAAGGGCGGAGTCGCTACGGCCCAGCGTCAGACAGACACTGACTGGAGCTGGGCAGGAGGTTGTGGCTAGAGTCCCCCACCACGGGGACAGAATGCGGCGGACCACGGCACGATCTCGAAGAACTGCTCACCGACGGGCTTCTTCCTGTGTCCGTTTCTGCGCCGAAGCGGTTCCTTATCTCTGAGGAGACAGCGTTATGATTCTCTCATTCCTTCGCGGATCGTCCGGGAATCAAGGGCGCAGGAAGCGAGCCCGGTCGAAAGTAACCCGAATCGCGGGCCGGGTGGCACAACTCTACGGGACGCTCACCTCGTCCTCCCCGCGACTCTCTCCTCGCGGGCACTCTTCACGTTAAAGGATCTGCCATGATTACCCATCCGTTTCACTGGTCGGGTTTGTCCACGAGCCGTCGCACAACCAAGCTGGGAACTTCCCGCAAACTCCGGCGAGACCGGCGGATATCGCCGCGCCGGCGGACGCTGGCCATCGAACCGTTGGAGGTGCGTCACCTGCTGGCGGTGGGCCTGACGGAAATCACGCAACTGGACTCGCTGGCGCTGCTCAGTGAGGACCGCACGCTGATCGAGATCGGCGGGCCGGAGCCTGGCAACCCCGAGCACGGGGACGGGAACAACATCGACGGCTACGACCAAATCCAGGTGACCCACGACGCGACGCTAGCCGGCGTCTTGGAGGTTCGGCTGGTCAATGATTACGTCCCGGACGTGGGCACCACGTTCGATTTCCTGACCGTCGGCGGCAACCTGTCGGGCATGTTCGCCGATGCCGAGGGGCTGTTCTCGTTTCCAGGCGGCGACCGCTACTTCGATATCGTGTTGGCCGGAAATGGGCTGCAGTTGCAGGTGAAACAGGCGCCGGGCGGAATGCAGTACGACCCGCCATCGAAGGACGAGTTCGGCGAGTTTCTGAGCGACTACTTCCCTGCCACGACTTTCAGCTTTACGGGCGGTCTGTCGGCGCCGGGCTTCGTGGAACTGTCCGGGAGTTTCTCGCTCACGAAGGAGGCGGATGGCAGCAAGCTTGTGATTGGCGCTGCGGGCATCAACGCATTCCTGGGTACGGGTCGCGGGACACCGGAAACGACCGACGACGTGGGGCTCGAAGTCAGCAACGCCAACCTGGGCGCAGTGGTGTTCACACCCCCGGGCGGTCCGAGTTCCTATGCCTTGACGGCGTCGGGCACCATAGCCCTGGTGGGCCTGGACGGTTTGCAGATCACAGGGACTGTGGCGGTGCAGGTGAACAACACGAAAGGAACCGTCAACGAAACGGTGGGCGGCGTGCTGGTTAAGTTCGACACGCCTGACGAGGTGCAAGCCGTCCAGGGCGGCGTCACGCTGGAAGTCGGCGACGTGTTTGTGTTGGAGGGCGAGCTGACCGCGACCAAGACCCGCAGCGGGGCGGTGTTGGTCGATATCCCGAACATGGCGCTCGCGATCGAGCTGCACAACGAAGAGGTCTTCGGCATCGGTGGCGGCGCGCGGTTCAGCATCGGCGGCGACGACGGTTTCCGCCTGCTGGACATGGGGTTGAACAGCGTCACCGTGTTTGGCGTGACGTTGGATGCCAGCTCCGGGGTTCTCCCGAGCTTCGAATCGTCGGGAAGTGGCGGTCCGGGAGGGACTCCCGACGAGTTTGCGGTGGAGCTGACAAGCTTGCCGGGCCTGAGCGTGGATGCCAATCTGCTGAACCGCCGTCAGTACATCGACGTGACCTACTTCGCCCCCACAGGTACGGACGTTGACCATGGTTCGATCGACGCCCTCGACTTCACGCTCGAGGGTGACGGCGTGGCGGACGCCGAAGTGTTCGCAGTCGAGTTGCTTGGGGGTGACACGTTCCGCTATCACCTGCGGGACAAGGACCCCACGAACGAGGCCAGCCTGTTCACAGCGGGCAACGTCCAGGTGACTTTTGCCGCAGGGAGTTGGGCGAACGACCTGGGGGATCTCAGTCCGGCGCAGAGCTTCGCGGTCACTGTCCGGGAGGGCGCGGCCACCGGTACTAAGCCGATGAGTGCGGGGCCGCTGACGATCACAGGGCCGCACATCGGGATCGAGGATTTCCAGTACAAGATGGTGCCGGGGGGTGCGGACTTGACGATCACGGTGGGCATCGGCGCAGACCAAGCGTCGTTGGACTTTGGCAACAGTACGCAGCAGGAGTCGTCCGGCGTGTCGGTCGTGTTGACCGGTCTGCTGGGAACGTTTGAGGTAGGCGTCACCGTGACCGCGGCCGGCTTGAGCGGGTTGACGGGGGCGTTCGGGTTCCAGGTGGACCAACTGGCAGCCGAGGTGCCCGACGTTTTGGTCGTCACGGCGTCGGGCATCGGCGTGACCTACGATCCGCAGGACGATACCGTTGGCAGCGAGATTATCACCGTTGAATCGGCCTCGATCGAGATTCCCAAAGTCGGCGTCACGGGCAGCATCGCGGGATTCAGCGTGCGGAACAACGGGTTCAGCTTACGCGAGGCGATGTTGACCAAGGCCGGGCCGATCAACCTGGCGGGCATCCTGCAATTGAACGGCGTTACGGTCGGCGTGACGGACTTCGGTGTCACGTTCGGCCAAGCGGTCGGTTTCGACGGCACGATCTTCATCGCTTCGGGCGGGGCCACGCTATTGCCTGGCAAGGCGGTTTCCGCCACCATCAAGGACGGCCCGGACGCGGGCACGGAAGCCGTGCGGTGTGAGTTGAGCTTCACCGACGGGCGTGTGGACGGACTGAAGTTCAACGCCGATCAATTGCAGTTCACGCTGGCCGACGTGCTGACGGTAACCGGCTCGAACATCCTGGTGGACACGGGCGCCGGGTCGACTGAGGAAGTCGTGTCCTTCGCGTCGTTGGGCGCTCGACTGACCGCCGGGCCGCTGAAGTTGTCCGGCGAGATGCGGAACTTCGCTTTCCTGGGCAACGGCTCGTTCCAGCGCCTGCCCGACTTCGGCGTGTTCTTCAGCTACGACACGGCGGATCCGAGCGCCTTCAAGTGGCCGTCCTGGCTGCCGATCCGCATCACCTCCCTGAGCGTCCAGTGGAACGACATCCACGCGGACCCGGACCCCGGCGACTTTCAAATCACGTTGTCGGCGGCGGTGACCGGCTTGTACAACCTGCCGGTGAAAGTCAGCGGGGCGGTCGAGGGCGTGGTGTTTGACGTGGGACTGCTGCTGGACGGCAAGTTCCCGATCACCGCGATGGGGTCCGTCACGGTCGGCGTGGAAGGCAAACTGTTCGGCGGGGACGTCAAGGGCTCGCTGCTGGGCGGCATCCTGCCGTTGGACGCCGACGGCAACAGGATTCCGGCCAGCGACGAGACGACCCCTGTGGCCGACCGCGTGTTCTTCGTCGGCCTGGAGGCGGGCTTCCAGATGCCGGGCGTGGGTGGCATGTCCATCCGCCTGGCCCTCTCGGAACTTGGCCCCCTGGGCGTGTTGATCACCGCGTCCACACCGACCGGAATCCTCTTGGAGCCGTTCACCGGGCTGACCATCAACAACTTTGTGGGCGGCGTCGAGTTCTTCAAGTCGTTGCCGTCGATCACCGAGGCGGAAGAACTCCGCGACCCGGAATTCGCCGTCTCGACGGCCATCGACCCGGACACCTGGCGCAGTGACGTGGAAAACCAGGTGGTCACCCAGTACAGACATATCCAGGACAATCCGAACCAGGCCGGCTTCCTGGCGGCCCTTACCGAGCCGATGCTGATCACGGCCGGCTGCACATTGTACTCGCAGTACACCTCGCAGTTCCTCTTCAACGGCCAGGTCCAGATCCAGATCAGCACGGACGGCAAGTTCATGGCCGCCGGCAAACTGAACTTTTTCAACGGCATCGTGAGCACCACGGCGCGTCTGTACGCCGATCTGTCACAGATCCTGTCGGGCAACGCCAAGGTCCTCTTCCTGGCCGACATCCCGGACCAAACGCAGTTGATGGTCATCAAGGGCAAATTCCAGATGGCTTTCCAAGACGCCGATGGCCATCCGGTCGAGATCGACACGGGCGAAGAGCAGGACGCGTCGCCGTTGCCGGTTGCCAACCTGGCGTCGCCCGGACCGGGCGGCGAGATTGGGCTGACGGTCCTGCAGGGGCGCGGCTACCTGGACGTGGCCTACGTGGCCAAGGGTGATGCCAAGATCGATGCGGAGAGTATCCTGGACAACGAAGAGGAATTCAATCTGTGGCTGCCGGGCGGCACCGCGGGGGTCCCGGTTGACGGCGTTCTCACGCAGCCGGACGGCTTTGCCGCAGAGAACAAGTTCCGGTACGCCCTGCCCGGGGAGATCACGTTGGTGCCGGGCGAGTACGAGATTGAGTTCCTGGCCGACAGGTTCGCTGACAACGGCGGGCGGACGAACGCTGCGGAGACCGAGAAGTTCCAAGTGACCGTGCCCACCGCTCACCTGGCCGGCCCGGAAGACGGCGGCCGGATCGACCGGGCGGCGCTGAATCAGAGTGGGTACAAGTACCTTATCGTCCGTTTCCGGCCGGTGGCGGGCAGCGAATTGGTTGGCGGCTCGATCACCGATGATGACGCGGAGATCATGCTGGCCGGAGCGGCGGCGACGGGCGTGGTGCTCGGCCAGCCGATCCAGTCGGAGGAGGACGCTTACACTTACCGCTATCCGTTTACCGGCGAGTTCGGGCTGGGGGAGGTCCAAGTGCAGTTCCAGCCTGATAGCTTCCGGGACAATGCCGACAATCGGAATGTCGCGACCAGCGAGACTTTCACGGTCACCGGTGCGACGGCCGACCTGCTGGAGCGCTCGCAGGACGTGACGGAGTTGAACGGGGCAGGCTACTTCGATGTCCGGTTTTCGCCGACGCGCGGGGCGACGCTGGACGAAGCGTCGATCACCGATAACGATGGGGAGTTCACCTTGGTCGGGGACGCCGCCCAGGGAGTCAGCCTGAGCGGCGTCGAAAAGGTGGGAGAGGATACGTTTCGCTACTACTTCACCGGGGGCTTTACGCCCGGCGTGGTGACGGTCGCGTTCACGGCCGGCACCTTCGTAGACTCGTCCGGGACCACCAACGTCGCGGAGGAGGAGACGTTGGTGGTCCAAGGCGCTACGGCGACGCTCGCGTCGCCGCCCGCCGGCAAGCCGTCCTCGGTCCGTGCGCTGAACGAACTCGGCTACTTCGACGTCAAGTTCCAGCCCAGCAGCGGCAGCACGCTCGACAGCACGTCCATCACGGACGATCCGCCCGAGTTCACCTTGGTCGGGGACGCCGCGCAGGACGTCACCGTGACCAGCTTCGGAAATGTGGGGGAAGATACGTTCCGCTACTACTTCGACGCTTCCGCCGGTCCATTCCAGGCGGGCCGCGTGGAGGTGCAGTTCATCGACGGTGCGTTCACGGACGCGGCTGGTCGAGCCAATGTGGGCCAGACGCAATTCTGGCAGTTGATGGACTTGGGCGCCACGCTGGCCGAACCGCTCAAGGGCAGCCGCGTGGATGCTGCCGTGATCAACGGCCGTGGGTATATCGACGTGACCTTCGAGGACACGTTCGGCGCCGGTTTGAAATCGGACACCATCCAGGACGCCGATGCCGAATTCGTCCTGCTGACGCAGGCTGCCGACGGGAGCACGACCCCGGTTAATGTTGTCAACGACGCGGTTCAGCCCGTGGCGGACAAGCCGAACACGTACCGGTATCCCTTCTCCGGTTCGCTCCCCTCCGGCGTGGTGCTGGTGGAGTTCCAGGCCGGCTCCTGGGCGGACAACGCCGGCAACCTGTCATCCGCCAAGACCGAGTCGTTCCGCGTGTTCCAGTCGGCGGCCAGCTTCGAGATCCTGATCCAGGGTTCGGAGGAGATCTATCTGCCCTTCGTCGCAAACCAGTTGGTCTACGGCATTCATGGGGAAGCGCGGCTGCGGACCGAAGCCCGGGACAACGAATTCCGCGCGATGCTCGATTTCAACGGCACGGCGGAGATCATCTACCTGGGCAACATCGCCTCGACCGCCGGGAGCTTCGTGCTATCGGCGCCGGATGGCAAAATGCCCCAGTTCTGGGGCGTGGCCACGGTGGAAGCGGATTTCGAGAAACTGCGTTCGCTGGGGCTCGACGTCGAGGCCTCCGCGGCGTTGTACGTCAACACGACGAGCGTGGACAAGACGATAGCGCTGACCCTGGAGGGCATGGGGGAGAGAACCTACACGCTGGAGGCCGAAACGTTCGGCCTGGAACTGGATGGAAGGTTGAAGATCGCGGACGCGTTCGAGCTGGAAGGCAGCTTCTGGATGCAGGCCAGCGCGGAGCAGGTCGCGGTGAGGGCGGATGCGAGCCTGTTGCTCGGCCGGATCGGATCGTTGTCTGCAAGCGGCGACCTGATCGTCGATAGCTCGGGCGTGCGGGCATGTGCGAATGTCAACGGCGGGCTGGGAAGCGACGCTCTCGGGTTGACGATCGACGCCGCCGGCCTGTTCGAGGTCAACACCACCGATGGAGCCTGGGACGTCGAAGGCGACGGCAGTGTGATCGTTGCCGCCCACAGCATGGGTGTCGCCGTCCATGGCGCCTTCGATTTCTTTGAATTCGCCGAGGGGAGTGGGACCGCCTCGGTCACGTATGCCGAGAACGATTTCCAGCTCGTCATCGACGGGACGCTGCGTCTCGGCGGCGTGTTGGACGTTGACGTCCACGCCTACGTCGGCATCTTTGACGATGATCCAGGCACCCCTGGGAATGAGGCCGGCATGATCGTCGACGCAGCCGTCTCCCTGGATCGCAACCTCTTCGGGATACTGGACGTGAAAGTCGATGGACGCCTCCAGATCAACACGACGGACGTCGTCATAAGCAGCTATTGGGGCGCAACGATCAACCCCGACGGCAGCCTCACCTTCGCCGATATCACGATCGTCGACGCCAACGGCGTTCCCAAGCCGATCAACCCCCACAAGTTCTTCCTGGACGTCAAGGGAGACCTGAAGTTGCTGGGGGCCCTCACGATCGGCGGCCAACTGACGGTGGAGGTCGCGCAGGATGAATGGAGCATTACGATTCCCGACCCTGGGTTAACGGCGAATGTGTTCGGCGTCTTTGACGTCAAGGTTTACGGTTCGTTCAATTCCTCCGGCATGTTCGACTTGCATCTCGCGGGGAACGTCGATTTGGTGTGGGCAGGGAGCGGCTTCACATGCAACAACCTAGAGATTGATACGTATCTCGACGTAAGCAAAGAACCTGACTTCGTATTCTCCGTATCTGGGAGCGGCTCCGCGAATATCGCCGGAGTGCCCGTTTTGGGGGCCGAAGTCCGTTTGAATGCTTCCGGTGATCTTGGCGAGAGCGTTCCGATTACGCTTAGCGTTGAGGGCACGGGGGCGGTGTTCCAGGTTGTTTCAGGCTTCTGGAGCTTGTGGCACTATATTGTCTCAGGCCAGTGGGTCACCAAGACTCTCGGCTTCAGCGTGTCGCTCGGAACGATTAACCTTCCGAGCGCACTGGAGAATCCACCACCACCTCCGCCGCCTTTGTTGGCCGGCCAGCAAGACGGCTCGGCTTGGGACAATGC
>Ga0315279_10011241_pt1 | contig 10389 bp, 9 predicted proteins | sample YL17G06_20_MG_FD_203694 | JGI IMG/M metagenome (GOLD analysis project Ga0315279, IMG submission 203694) | Sediment microbial communities from Yellowstone Lake, YNP, Wyoming, USA - YL17G06_20 | ecosystem: Environmental > Aquatic > Freshwater > Lake > Sediment | place: USA: Wyoming | collected...
TTAGGGCCGGCGGTCGTGGAGTTGGCCCCGGCCGGCCATATGCTCGGCTCGGCGCAGGTGATAATCGAATGGGAAGGGGAGAAGATCGTTTACACCGGCGATTTCAAGCTGGAGGAGAATCTGACATGCCCCAAAGCGGAGATTCATGGCTGTGACGCGCTACTCATCGATGCCACCTATGGCCGGCCGAGGTACAAATTCCCGACTCTGAATGAATGCAAGGAGATGCTCCTTGATTTCGTGTCGAATACGCTTAGTGCGGGCCAGACTCCGATTATCTTAGCGTACTCGATCGGCAAATCGCAGGAGGCGATGAAAATACTGGGGGACGAGGGTTTCGAAGTAGAGGCGCAAAACAAGGCGTTCGATGCCGCAGAAATATATGTCCGACACGGAGTGGAAATACGGAACCTGCATCGCTTAGACGAGAAGCCGACGCCGGGCAGGGTCGTGATCATGGCGCCGGGAACGCTCAGGTATTTGAATACGTATGGCTGGCCCAAGTACAGGACCTGTTTTCTATCCGGCTGGACCATCGATAAGGTCTATGGCCCGTACGGCAGGAACGGCTATGGCATCCCCTTTTCGGATCATGCCGGATTCGATGATATCGTGCGTTACGTGGAGGAGGCCAGGCCGCGTCGAGTTTTCACCCTTTTCGGTCCGCCCGACATGGCGGAATTTCTTTGCAGGCTGGGGTATAAGGCGGAAGCAGCGCATCTTAATTCGGGGCATTCCGTATCGCCGCGGAAGGAAACGAATCTCGAGCTCTTTCCATGAACTCCATAATCTCGGCCAGGTCGCTCGTCAAGAGATATGACGGCTTGACGGCGGTAGATGGTATCGACTTCGAGATATTCGAAGGCGAAGTGTTCGGCTTTTTGGGCCCCAATGGGGCCGGCAAGACGACCACCATGAAGATGATCCATTGCTTCATCCCACCGACGTCGGGAGAGCTTCGCGTGGCCGGCCTGGATGTCGTCCGGCATCAGCGGCGCATAAAGGCGATTCTGGGAGTGGTGCCGCAGGAGGATTCGCTGGATCCCGATCTCACTGTCTATGGCAACCTCATCACCTACTCGCGTTACCATGAGATTCCAAAATCGGTGGCCAGGGAAAGAAGCGACGCCCTATTGGAGATGATGTCTCTGACCGAAAAGAGGGGCGTTATAATAGAGAATCTCTCGGGCGGCATGAAGCGCAGGCTGCTGATTGCCCGGGGCCTCATCAATGATCCCAAGATTCTGATTCTCGATGAGCCGACGACCGGGCTCGATCCCCAGGCCAGGCACCTCGTTTGGTCGAAGCTGCGGGAACTCAAAGATTCCGGCATAACGATTATTCTGACGACTCATTACATGGAAGAGGCGACGCGTCTTTGCGACCGTCTGGTGATGATGAACAATGGCAAGATTCTCGACATAGGTTCACCGACCGAGCTGGTCAAACGGCACATAGGGAAGGAAGTTCTGGAGGTGGATTATGTCGACGAAGAGCTGTATGGACGAATCAGGGGCGCTCTTGGCGACAGCCCGGCTATCGAGCATTACGGGGACAGGGTCTACATTACCACAGATTCGGCCCATGAGACGGCATCAAGGCTGCAACATCTTGATCTTCGGGTAGTATCCGAGCGAAAGGCGGGTCTGGAGGACGTGTTTCTGAAGCTGACCGGCAGAACATTGGTAGATTGACAGGCAAACATGAATCTGAACCCCTTTGCAGGCGTCTCCCACAGAGCATACTACGTGTTCTTGCGGCACAAGGATGTTTTCACGAAGACCCTGACGACATCGCTAATACCCCCGTTTCTCGACCCGCTGTTTTATTTGCTGGGAATGGGATACGGGCTGGGGAGCATGATCAGCCCGATAAAAGGGATGTCGTATGCGGAGTTTATCGCGCCGGCGCTGGTGGCATCGGTAATCATGACGGCGCCGTTTTTTGAATGCACCGTGGGGAGCTTCGTGCGGATGCATTTCCAGAAGACGTTCGATGCCATCGTGGCCACGCCGGTTTCGGTGGAAGACGTAGTTACCGGCGACATCCTCTATGGGGCGGCGCGGGCTCTTTTACAGGGGACGGCGATATTTATCGTAATTACCGCATTCGGACTGGTGAAATCGCCGCTGGCAATAGCCATATTGCCGCTGTGCTTTATCCTGGCTCTGGTCTATGGCCCGATAGCGATGTTTTACACGTCGTTTATACCGGCCATAAATTATGTCGATTATTTCTTCACCCTTGTGATCACGCCAATGTTCATTTTTGCCGGCACCTTTTTTCCGGTAAGCCAGTTGCCTATCTGGGCGCAGAAGGTGGCCTGGTTCATGCCGCTTTACCACACGGTGAATATCACGCGCAGCCTCAATGTCGGTTCCGTGGGCGGTGTCGGGGAGGATTTGATTTGGCTGGCAATTTGCGGGACGCTGTTCTACGCCCTGGCATTATGGCGCATGCGCAAGCGAATGATCAAATGACCGCGACCGAACGGGAGCTGCAATAAAGACAACCGGTGCTCGAGCATGAATGGCGCTTGTAACATGATCTTGCGTGGGGAAGTCGTTTATGGGGAACTTTAGCGTCATAGACGCTAACAACAAGCATGGGTCAGAGAGTTAGGGGCTTGCTTTCGGGCGCCGGATCGATTTAATTGAAGTAACAGGAGGAAGATATATGTGCGGCATTGTGGGTTATGTAGGGCCCAGGAAGGCCTATCCGCTTTTGATGGAAGGGCTGCAACGGTTGGAATACAGGGGCTACGACTCGGCTGGCGTGGCCTTGCTTGAAGGCGGCGGCATGGTCATCCAGAAGAACGCGGGTAAAATCGCGGTGCTGCTCGAGAGGCTCAAGGATTGCGATTTTAAGGCCACCAACGGCATAGCCCACACACGCTGGGCGACGCACGGAGAACCCACCGACACCAATGCCCATCCCCACACGGGGATGACCGGCAAGATCGCGGTCGTTCACAACGGCATCATAGAGAATTACGCCACCTTGAAAGAGGTTTTGAAGCGCCAGGGCCGTATATTCAAGACCGATACCGATACGGAAATACTGGTTCATCTGATAGAGGAATACTACGAAGGTAATCTCCTGGAGGCGGTGCGCCGGGCCTTGACGCAGGTTGAGGGGACCTATGGCATAGCAGTGATATCATCGGACAACCCCGGGGTGTTGGTGGCAGCGCGCTCCGGCTCGCCGCTGGTCATTGGCTGTGGCGACGGCGAGAATTTTGTGGCGTCCGACGTGGCGGCGCTTCTGCGCCACACCAACCGCGTTGTGTACCTGGAGGATGGGGAGATGGCGGAGGTCACGCAGGCGGGATTTTCCATCACAACCCTGGACAACGTGGAAGTGTCGCGTCACCTGCAAGAGATATCCTGGAGCCTGGATATGATCGAGAAGGGCGGTTTCGACCATTTCATGCTCAAGGAGATATTCGAACAGCCGGAGACGCTCAAGAATGCGGTGAGGGGGCGCTTGAATTTCGCCGAGGCCACGGCGCGCCTCAACGGACTGAACCTGCAATATGACGAGCTTCGCCATATCCGCCGCATAATCATCACCGCTTGCGGCACGAGCTGGCATGCGGCGTTGATAGGCGAGTATCTGATCGAGGAGTACGCCCGTATTCCGGTCGAGGTGGAGTACGCGTCGGAGTTTCGTTATCGCAGCCCGATCATTCATCCGGGCACCGTGGTCTTGGTGATCTCGCAATCCGGTGAGACAGCGGACACATTGGCAGCGATGCGCGAGGCCAAACGCAAGGGGGCCACCTGCCTGGGCATTTGCAACGTCGTGGGTTCGACGATAGCAAGGGAATCCGACGGCGGCGTTTATATCCACGCTGGCCCCGAAATCGGAGTGGCATCGACAAAAGCCTTTACGTCTCAAATAACCGTGCTCTCGCTCATCACCATTTTGCTTTCGCGTATGAGGACGATGTCGTTCGAAAAGGGGGAGGAGCTTATCAAGGCCCTTTATGGAGTTCCTGATGAAGTTAAGAAGGTGCTGGCGCTGAATGACGAGATAAAACAGATAGCGAAGAAATTCCAGCATAAGAACAACTTCCTTTATCTTGGACGTGGGGTGAATTTTCCGGTCGCCTTAGAAGGCGCCTTGAAGCTGAAAGAGATTAGCTACATTCATGCGGAGGGGTATCCGGCGGCGGAGATGAAGCACGGCCCGATAGCGTTGATCGATGAGAGCATGCCGGTGGTGGTGCTGGCACCGCAGGATTCCGTCTACAATAAGATCATCTCAAACCTTCAGGAAATCAAGGCCCGCAAGGGGATAATCATCGCGATCGCCACCGAGGGGGACACTAAGATCAAAGAGCTGGCGGACGAAGTAATATATCTTCCCAGAGTTCACGAATTCATCGTGCCGACCCTTGCCACTATTCCACTGCAGCTTCTGGCCTACCATATGGCTGTGTTACGAGGTTGCGATGTAGACCAGCCGCGCAATCTGGCCAAGAGCGTGACGGTGGAATGATTCTTCCCCCAGGAGCTTCAGAAAGAACCGAAACGGGACTTTCATGAATTTCGCCGCCTGGGGAAGATATCAGCCGGCGGCGACGCTGCAATTAGAGGGGGCTCCGCCTGTCCCATCGGGACAGAAGGAATACCGGCCGGCGGCAGGTCCCGCGGCTGCCGGGCGATGGCGGTGATACTACGGCAGTATTCTCTGGGATCTAACCGGGGCCGGTATTCCGACCCTCGTCCGCAGGACGAGGGGGCGGAGCCCCATGGACGCTCGTTATGCAACTGAGGCAGGGCATGATGGAGATTCAGGGTTATTAATCTTGACGAGGGAAATTCCGAGAGAATTTTGTAGGGGGCAAAGATATTTATATTATCGTAATTTGATGAGTTGTGAACATTGCCGGGTGTTGGTGCACATTTATGGAGAGGTAATTTGGGACCTGAGATTTCGCCTGAAGACAGGTTAAAGAAAATAAAGCGGTACTATCTTTTTTATGGTCCCAACGGCTACTGGCTGGACGAGAGAGTGTCGTCGCTTGTTAAGGTGGCGATATCGGCCGGGGCTGAAGCTTTCGATCTGGACCGTTTTGAGGGCAAGGCATGTGATATCACTCAGGTTATAAACGCGATATCGACGCCGCCAGTGATAAGTCCCCTGCGGGTAGTGATCTTGGCGAACGTGGATCATCTCAGTGCCGCCGGGCAAGCGAGGCTGGAATCACTTCTTTCCAGAATACCCGAGTATTCCGTTCTGGCAATGGTGGCGGCCAAAATGGACCGACGATCGAAGCTATTCAAGAGGCTGGCATCTGAGGAAAAAGGGAAGGCCGACGAGGGGAATGCGCATACGTACTATCATGACGTTTACTCACCTGGAGAGGCTGTCGCAATTATAGAGGGTTTCGCAGCCGAGTTGGGGAAGAAGATCTCCTCGGCTGCGGCGCTCGGCCTGGCGGAGACTTTCGGCAGCGATCCCTATAGGTTGAAAAACGAGGTTGACAAAATCTCCCTTTATGCGGGGGACAAGAAGGAGATTGACAAGAAGGACCTGGCCTTTGCCAGCGGCTTCGACCGAGTTGAAACGGTCGACGACTTGCCAGGCCTAATACTGGATGATAAACGCGACCAGGCCTTGGCGCTGATAGGCAGGGCGATGGCGTCGGGGATCAGCGAGTTTCAAATCCTGTTCATTCTCAGGAATTTCCTTTGGGGCTTAAATGCCGCTGCAACATCCAAGAACATTGGCCAATTAATGTCGATGATGAGGATGAGTCAAGATCGGGCAAGGGACCTGTTCAAGAGGTCGAAAGTCGTTAGTCAAGAAGCTGTGGCAATGGGACTGACGTACATTTTTCGGGCTGAATTTTCGTTGAAATCGGCAAGATTTTCATCCGAAGGGGTTATGGAGCTTCTGGTTATGTCGCTCTGTCTGGTTTTCGGCGGGAATATTCCCCGATCTCGTTTGTATTTAGTTTGAGGCATGGTTCCGTATGGAAAACGCCGATTACCGGATAGATGAAGAACTGGTAAGGAGAGCTATAGGCGGCGATAGCAAAGCGTTCGAAAAGCTCGTGGAGAAGTATAAGAAACGTGTTTACTATCTGGCGTACAGGATGACGCGCGACCATGACAGCGCCGATGAGTTGGCTCAGGAGAGTTTTGTAAAGGCGTACCAAGCGCTTGGTAATTTCAAGCCTGGGTACAATTTTTACACCTGGATTTACAGGATTTGTGTCAATCTGGCGATAAACTTCTTGAAACGGGAGAAGCATACAATTTCGGCTGAATTACTGAAGGAGATAGACCTGTTGCCTGAGAGCGTAACCGCTGTCGACCAGTTGGAGAGGATGATCGCATCGGAGCAGGCGGGTCTGGTGCGCAAAGCCCTGGATTCGCTGCCGCCGGAGCAAAAGCTGGCTTTCATTCTAAAGACCAACGAAAATATGTCGTATGAGGAGATGGCTGCGGTCATGGACTGTTCAATTGGGACGGTGATGTCACGGCTGTTCAGGGCCAGGCAGAAACTAAGGAACGTGCTTCGGGCCGCCGAGACCGAAAGAGACAGAACAGATGGGAAGCTGTAGGTACAAAAAGATCATTCAATTTTACCTCGACGGCTCGGTCGACGTCGGCAAAACCTGGGAGCTGGAAGAGCATCTCAAGAACTGCCCCGCGTGCCAGCTGGAATTGGCGGAACTTGAGGAGCTCAACCTGGCAGCCTTGGAGATAATAGAGGAGGCGCCCGATCCCGGTTACTGGACATCGTTTTATAACCGGGTGCTCAACCGCATTCTGGCGCGCAACATCGGGCCGGCGCAAACTGAGCCCAAGGTGTCTTGGCTTCTGAGCTGGCGCACGGCGTCAGTTTTGGTGGGCCTCATCTTCCTTACGGTCTCGGCCGTGGTTGTTATGAACAGCTTGCATATGCGGGCATCGCACCGTGGCGCTATTGCTGTTCCATCGCAGGAACCGGTGGCCGAGCAGCCGATGGAACGTTCGCAGGCAAGGGCTCAAACGATTCCCCGAGCCAGCATTCCGAGCAGCGCGGCCGGGCCTACGAATCCCAGCGCCGGCAGTGATCGGGAGGCGGCCATAATGGAGAAGTCGACCGTAGCTCAGGTGAGGGTTTCAAGAGATGATCAACTGGTGTTGCTCCGGTGGAAAGAACCACTTTCGTATTTCAGGGACCTGCCATCAAGTGGCAGGCCGACGCCAGGATTTAAGTTCGAGCTGGAGGCGCCGTCGATGACATCGACACCGGAGTATGATGAATCATATCGCCTGCGAGGCTCTTTCCTCAGTCAGCGACTTCTTGCCGGTATCGGTTCCCATGCCTTGAATGGCAGCGTTGGACTTCAGGGAGCCATGTCGGGCCTGAGGGAAAACGGCGGGCGCGACATTGCGGTGACATGGGGGTATGCGAAAGTCCCGGTGGATACAGCAAAGTCGGACGAGATCAAAAGATATTACATAGAGCTCGATCTGATGCAAGCCAGATAGCCTGCGGCCTGCGTTCCTTTTTGCCTTGATAAATAATTGACGTGTTAATATATTGCCACCTGTTTGGATGGGGGCCGGTTTTCAATATGTGGGTGATTTTAGTTCTTGTAGTAATTTTAACTTTATACGGCATCGGCGAGTATCGCGGCCACCAATTTCACCTTGAGCGGTTGAAAGTCAGGATACATGTAAATGGCACTCGCGGCAAGTCATCTGTAACGCGGCTGATATCGGGGGGGCTGCGGGCCGGCGGCTACAAAGTGTTTGCCAAAACAACTGGAACCAAACCTCGAATGATTTCTGTTGACGGGACTGAGGTGCCGGTTTTGCGGGTGGGGAAGCCGAATATAATCGAGCAGACGCAGATAGTGGGCAAAGCCGCCCGTCAAGAAGCGGATTATTTCGTTACGGAATGCATGGGCGTACAGCCTCACTTGCAATGGCTGCTGGAGAATCAGCTTATCAAGTCACATATCGGCGTGATCACCAATGTGCGCAGCGACCATCTCGATGAAATGGGCCCAACCATGGAATGCGTGGCGGCATCTCTGGCGAATTCGATTCCCTTGAAGGGGCACTTGTTCACCGCTGAAGAGAAGTACTTGGATATTCTGGAGGCCCGCGCCAGCATGCGGAGCACTGTGATCCATAAGGTGAGCGGCGGCATGGTCTCCGACGACGAGATAAGGGGATTCAGTTATCTGGAGCATAAAGACAACGTGGCTATAGCGCTGGCGGTCTGCGGGCACTTGGGAGTGAAGCGAGATGAGGCCTTGAAGGGCATGCAGGAAGCACTGCCCGACCCCGGTGTTTTGAGGAGATTCATAGTCGAGACGCAAGGCAAGACCATTGAGTTCGTTAATGCCTTTGCGGCAAACGACCCGGACAGTTTCAGCATTATATGGGACATGCTCAAGATACATCGTGAGCCGGACAAGATCGTCATCGTCCTGGTGAATTCGCGCAAGGACCGGATTCAGCGAGCAGAGCAGCTCGGCGAGTTCATCGCCTCCAAGCTCGATGCCGATTACTACATCGTCAGCGGCGAATACACCCACCCGCTTGTCACCAAGGCTATAGCCAGCGGTTTGCCGCATAACAAGATCGAGGATTTGGGAAGTCGTCCCCTGGAAACAATATACAACAGTATCGTGAGCTTGACGCCGAGGCGGTCCCTGGTTTTTGGGATTGGCAATATCGTGGGATTTGGCGAACAGATAGTGAATTTCTTCGGGGAAAGGGGCACGCAAGTTGGCTGAGTTATTTATGATGCAGGCCATAGGGATGGGGCTGGTGGTCAGCATCATATTTTCAGAGACGCTGGGCCTGGCGGCGGGAGGCATGGTGGTTCCTGGTTACATGGCTATGATGATCCATCAGCCAGCGCGCATAATCGGAACCATCGTGGTAAGCCTGCTGACGTTCTTCTTGATCAAGTTATTATCCAATTACATGTTCATTTACGGAAGGCGGCGGACGGTTCTGGTTATCCTGGTGGGCTTCCTGATAGGCTGGTTCTCGCGCAAGTACTTCACCATAGATTTCATAGGGGGGAAATCCATAGAGTTTCAGGCTGTCGGCTATATCATACCCGGCCTGATAGCCAACTGGATGGAGAGGCAGGGGGTTATTCAGACTCTCAGCACCATGATAGTGGCGGCGGTTTTGGTTCGCTTGCTTCTCATGATTTTCACCGGTGGGAAGGTTCTTACATGAGGCCGCGCCCCGTAAACCCGTCGATCAGGCTCCTGATATTCCTGGCGGCCATAAGCCTGACGATTTTTTATCTGGCCGAGGGGAGCCGCGAGAAGAAACAGGCGCCTTACTGGGACTTGAAGGTCCGCGCTTCGAACCTGGCGGAGAAGTGCCAGGCAGCTATACGGGACGAGATGAGTAAGCTGGGGATTGCGATCGATTATGAGAACGATCCCAATGGAAGCGGTTTGATTGGCGAACAGACCACGCTCATCACGACCGACCTCGGCGAGCTTCGCAGCAAACTGATCGCCACCAATCCCAATTTCGCGGCGGTTTTTGTGGAGATGTTCCAAGAATGCAAGCTGAAGCGCGGCGACAGGATCGCGGTCGGGATTACCGGTTCCCTGCCAGGGGCCAATATCGCCCTTTTGAGTGCCTGCGAGGTGATGGGGATTGAGCCCGTTGTAATCACATCGGTCGGCTCGTCGACCTGGGGGGCGAATCACCCCGACTTCACCTGGCTTGACATGGAGAAAGTTCTGCATGACGCCAAGCTCATAAAGACCCGCTCGGTAGCGGCCTCGATTGGGGGCGGCACCGACAATGGTCGCGGCCTGTCGCTGACCGGCAGAAAATTGCTTTTGGAGGCCATCAAGAGGAATGGAGTCGAATTGATTTTTACCGGTAACCTCGAGAATATAATGGAAGCCGGCGGTTCCCTCCACGAGAACATAGAGAAGCGACTGGAGATATACAACAGGTGGGCCAAAGGTCAGCCTTACGAGGCATACGTCAACGTAGGTGGGGGCTTGGCCTCGCTGGGCTCGTCCCAGAACGGCAAGCTGATATCATCGGGGGTTAATTTCGATCTCGACAACCGCAATTTTCCGGCCCGCGGCGTGATTAACATAATGGCGGAGCGCAAGATCCCGGTCATCCACATTCTCCGACTTTCCGACATTGCAAGCAAGTACGGGTTGCCCTTAGAAATCACGCCGGCGCCGGTTGTCGGCGAGGACCCGATATTCTTTCGCGACGAGTATTCTATCGCCTCGACCATCATATATACCTTAGTACTCATAGTTATTGTCGTGGCTTTCATCAGGATAGATGTCAAGTATTACGTTAAGCGACAAACCAAAATCCTTTTTCCGCCGAAAAGGGAAGACGACATGGAGCTTTGATATGAGAAAAATCG
>Ga0315279_10011242_pt1 | contig 10388 bp, 6 predicted proteins | sample YL17G06_20_MG_FD_203694 | JGI IMG/M metagenome (GOLD analysis project Ga0315279, IMG submission 203694) | Sediment microbial communities from Yellowstone Lake, YNP, Wyoming, USA - YL17G06_20 | ecosystem: Environmental > Aquatic > Freshwater > Lake > Sediment | place: USA: Wyoming | collected...
ACTTGTCCATGGAGCTGCTGTGCGGAGGGAAGAAGTTCTTGGGCGACCACGCCTTGGGATACACGACATCAGCGCCTTCAAAAGCGCTCTTCATGTCGTTAACGACTGTGAACTTGCCTCCGTATCTGTCGGCGTTTGACTTGGCTGCATCGAGCACTACGTCTTCCAGTTCGAAGCCTTTCGGATGCGCCAGGACAACGTCCATTCCCAGTTGTGTTCCGATGAGTACCTCGCTCTGAGGAACAGCTAGGGGCTTCAGTCCACCAGAGTAGGCGTAGGAGACCACGAGTTTCTTTCCTTTCAGTTTCGGAATGGCTTGCCTCATTGCTTGGGCGTCTGCTAGCGCTTGGAACGGGTGATAGATGTCATCTTCCATGTTGAGCACAGGGATGGTTGCGTGCTTCGCGAACTCCAACACGACTTTGTGTCCTCTGCCTATCGTCCATTTCGCGGCATCGCCGTAGATTCGGATCGCAATCGCGTCCCCGTATCTGCTAAGAACTCGGCCAACGTCAGATATCGCCTCAGTCTGATATGCAACCATATCCTCGGGGAGCGCGGGCGTGTAGACATCTTGTGGGCTGAGAAAATGCGCATGTCCACCCAGCTGATACATTCCAGCTTCAAACGAGTTCCTCGTTCTCAGCGAGCGATTGTAAAACAGCATGAACAGCGTTTTGCCCGGTAGATATTGATGCTTCTTGTGCGCCCAATACATGCGTCTAAGCGTATCCGCTGTATCGAGTACGAGTTTGATCTCTTCCTGAGAGAAATCGTTTGTGTCGAGGAAATCCTTCCCTTTCCATAAGCCTACGAAAGAAACCAACTTTCACGCCACTCAGAAAACATGCTTGAGTTTGTCATCTACTTATGGATAACCCTCAGAACGGTCGAGAAAGCAGTTCGCAGCTGAGAAGCCATGTTTTCGCACAACCCCAGAAGGCGCAATGCGTCTTGGTCTACTTGATCAAGCCTCGATTGAGTAGGCGCTCACGTCCCCACGTCGCAAAGTCAGCCGGAGGATGAACAGCCTCTGACTCTGGTTTTCGTTCCAGTTTCGCCACGTTGTTTGGGCATCCTGTGGCGCACAACCCACAGCCTATGCATCGTTTGCGATCCACGACGCTTACTCCATCCTTCTCGGAGATCGCGTGCACTTGGCACCTCTCGATGCACGTCCCGCATCCTAGGCATTCGTCAGCGTCGATGACTGCAAAGTAATTAGCTTGGGCTACCGAGTTCTCGATACCGTAATCATTGATTCCTCGAATAATCGCGCAGCAACAGCCGCAGCAATTGCAGACGTAGCCTACTCCCTTCATCACGTTGCTCACGGTATGAACAAGACCGATCTCCTCAGCCTTGTCGAGAAACCCAAGTGCCTCTTCCCGAGAAACATCAACCGGACTCGTTGCGCGCTCGAACGGTGAGAAGAAGAGGCAAGTTCTCACTGGAAAGTCACACCGACGGTGACCTATGTGGTCCTGCTGCACTCGGCAAATGCAGCCACGGAGACCGAAACTCTTGGCGGACAGCAGAATCTGCCGGACATCGTCATAGGGGAGGATCCATTCGGACTTCACCGCTTTCTGTGCGGGGATGACGCGGTGAAGAGCGGGTTGCGGTTTCATGATGCCGGCTGCCCCGCCGTTCGCTAGGTAGTCTTCGACGAGATGGGCAAGCTCGTGATCCATCGTCTCGAGCTGTGCTTCATAGATACCAACGACGAACGGAGCTAGCCTGAACAGTAGTTTGCCCTCTTTCTGAGCAAACATTACCAGGCCACTCTGAGCCATCCTCCCAAGCCTTGTTCCGGCCTCCTCAACAGGAAGCCCGACGCGTTCAGCTATCGCGTCTAAGGGTTCCCGGTGGCCGCTCAGTTGGCAGGCGAGAGACGCCTCCTCGGGCGAGAAGATCTTCCTGAGAATTGCGATCTCAACTTTAGATGCTGTTCGGGGAAAACCGTTCGGAAGCTTGTCCAAGGCATCCGCAAGCTGCTCATAGACATCACCAACCATCTTGTCTCGATTCTCCTGTCTCGCGCAATCATAGGACCTGTTCGACGAGGTTCGTATGGCAAGAATGGACTCATCTGGTCGCAGAAAAGACCTCCGTTGCGTTTGAAGGGTAACCGGCTGATGCTTCTTGGATCTGCTCGCTACAGAAGACCGAGCTCAGATCACGATGCGCGCACCGATGGAGCAGCGCTCCAAGGACTAATCCTTGCGCCCGACTCAATCCTTCGATAGTCTAAAATCCTCGCGGCTGATTTCGAGCGACATGTCCAATGTAGCTGTTTCGTGGACCGGTGGAAAGGATTCTTCTCTTGCTCTCTATGAAACAGAAGTGTCCGGCTGCGAGATCAACTGCCTCGTCACTTTCGCTCCGAGTCAAGAGAGTTTCCTCGCCCATCCTATCGCTTTCATGAGGCTACAGGCCCAGGCTCTGGGGCTTCCACATCACGTGATCAGTATTGAGGAGCCATTCGAGCGAGGCTACGAGAATGCGATCTCTTCCCTCAAAGAGGAACGCGGAATCAATGTGCTAGTGACGGGCGATATTGGTGAGGTTGCCGGCCACGATCCGAATTGGATGGTGGATCGCGGCGAGCGTTGCGGTGTTGATTTGCTCAGACCCTTGTGGCACCGAGACAGACTTGAGCTTCTGAATAGGCTGCTGTCGCTCGGATTCAAGGTAGTTTTCTCGTGTGTCAAGAGGCCTTGGTTCACGGAGGAATGGCTTGGATTGGAACTCTCCCACAGTTCGCTGGAACGTCTCCGCGAATTGAGTGAACGAACTGGGCTTGATATCTGTGGAGAACAAGGAGAATATCATACATTGGTCTCGGATGGGCCAAGATTCAGGAAGGCCATCAAGATAGTTTCATGTTCGAAACATGTGAAGGATTCGACAATGTACATTTCCTTGGAGAACCTTCGGCTAGTAGACAAAGACACATGACTCGTCGTGTCAAAGTTCACCGCGCGTCATTTCTAGGTAATGAGAGGAATTTCGACGATGCCCACGTAATCCAAGACCCGGGAATGCACAAGGGCAGTGTCTCTGCTAAACGACTCGGTCTTGTGACGTCAGAGCAGTTGGTCTGGATGGATGGTTTACTTCTTTGGATTGTGCTTCGCTGAAGCTCTTGACTCGTGTTCCTCGGCACGTGCTTCGATGAATTCTTTGACTTTCTCTTCGCTATACTTCTTGGCTTCCCGTTGCTTCTGTAGCTGTTCCTTGATTTTTCGCAGCAGCTCTTCCATGGTGTATGGTTTGACTATGTATCCGTCGGCGCCTCGGTTTACGGCTTCTATGGCGTTCTCCTGTGAAGGGTAGCCTGTTATGATGATCTTAACCGTCTTTGGTACGGTTTCTCTCATCGCCGTTAACAGTTCTATGCCGTCCATGTCTGGTAGGCGGAGGTCGACTAGCGCGAGGTTGTAGAGTTTGGCTTTGGATTTCTTGATGGCTTCCTGTCCGTTCTCGGCGATGTCAACCTCGTATCCGTTCGCCTTCAACACAGCCTCATGCGACTCACGTACAGTCACGTCATCGTCTATGATGAGAATTCTCGCCTGTTCCTGTTCTTTCATTTCTTCTTCACCTCTTTTCCTCTCAATTCACGTTTGATCGGAAGCGTCACTGTGAAGGTTGATCCCTTTCCAACTTTGGTTTCGACGCTGATCGAGCCTCCATGTGCTTCGACAAGGCGTTTAGTGATGGCCATGCCAAAACCCATCCCCTTCGCCTTGGTCGTGAATAGTGGGCTCCAAAGCCTCGCCAAGGTTTCTGTTGTCATTCCTTCTCCTGTGTCTTTGAAGGTTATGTGAACGTTGTCGCCGGATCGGGTGCTTGTGATTGTGAGTGTGCCTCCTTTGGGCATGGCGTCGAGGGCGTTCAGTGTGAGGTTCAGGAAGACTCGTCTCATCTTCTCCAAGTCCAGCGCTATCAGTGGTTGCTTCTTGGTCGAGTCGACCACGCGTACTCCCTTCGGAATCTTCGCTCTTGCCAGGGCGTCTTTTGTGATTGATTTCACGTTGGTCTCGGAGAGTTCGAGACGCAACTCCCTCGAGTATTCCAGGAGGTCGTTTATGATCTTGTCAGAACGTCCTATGCCTTCCTCGATCAGCTGAAGCATCTCTTTCCCTTCCTTGCTCAACTTTGAGGCCTCCTTGGTTTTGAGATTGTACACGGCGCCTGCCATGCCCTGCAACGGATTGCGGAGGTCATGACCCACCATCGCCGCCGTCTCTCCGATTGTGGCAAACCGTTGAGATTTGGCAAGCTCCGCCTCCATCCGTTTCCACTCGGTGACATCGGTCCAGTAGCCGATGACCTCTTGAGGGCGGCGTTCCTTGTCACGTATCAACTTGTTCTCCTCCCGAATCCAACGGTACGTTCCGTCCTTATGCCGGAAACGGTACTCTAGATCCAGATGATCCTCCGTGAACACTCGAGGTATCTCAGCCGCAACCCGCTGCCTATCGTCCGGATGAACATGCTTGCTCCAGAATCTCGGGTCGTCGATGAAATCTCTGACATCGTACCCGAGCAGTAAGGTGATGTTGCTGCTCATATAGGTGAAGTCAAAGTCCGTGTAGTCACTGAATGGCTTGCCGGTGAAGATCACAGCCGGGTTCGAAGCGACGACATATTCCAACCGTTCTCTGGACTTGCGTGTCTCCTCCTCCAGTCGTTTCCGTTCGGTGACATCAGTCCAGTAACCCATAACCTCCACGGGCTTGCCGGCGGCATCACGGACCACCTTCGCTTCTTCAACTATCCACCGATACGATCCGTCCTTGTGCAGAAACCTGTACTCGAAGGCGCACCGTCCTTTCTTCCACAGCTCCGGAACTTCCGCCGGATAACGGCGCAGGTCGTCAGGATGGACACGACCTAGCCAGAATTCCGGGTGACCGATGAAATCCCCTGGCTCAAAGCCAAGCATCGAAACGACCCTCTCGCTCACGTAAGTCAGGACAAAATCGGAATAGTCTGCAAGAGGCTTGCCCGAGTAGATTACGGCAGGGTTCGAAGTGACCACGTAATCCAGTCGTTCTCTTGCAGCGCGAATCTCTTCCTCCGCCCGCTTGCGATCCGTGATGTCTATGGCAATTCCTCTCACGCCGGCACTCTTGCCTTCACGCATGATCGGAGCGGCATACACAATCACAGGGAAAGTAGTCCCGTCTCTTCGCCGTACGGTGTATTCCCGCCCGCCCATCGTTTCGCCGGCCATTGTTCTCTGGATACCTTCCTTCGCTCTGTCGTGTTCCTCTGGAGCAAACATTTGAAACCCGTTCAAACCCCTGCGGAACTCTTCCTCAGTACAACCGGTCGCTGCAAATGCGGCGCGGTTCATGAATTGGACGATACCTTTTTCGTCGATCTCAAAGACAATTTGCGGTAACAGGTCAGCCAGTTCTCTGAATCTCCTCTCGCTTTCCGCCAGCTTTCCTGTCCTCTCAAAGACCAGCTGCTCCAGTTCGGTTGTGTGTCGACGCTCCTGTTCCATTAACCGCGCGTTCTCAACCGCGACAGCCGCATGATTTGCGAAGAGGCTGAGCAGTTCCTGATCCGCCTCTATGAACGGATGGGTCTCCACATCGCCCAGGACGTAGATGGCTCCTGTTACTCGGCTATGCCAGAGCATAGGCACGGTTAGGACTCCGGTGAACAATTGAGCGTCGTATGCGGCAGCCCGGCCTGGCCAGGTACGGTAGTCGTCAATGATCAGCGGCTTTCCGGTCTCGACGACGACCCCAGCGGCTCCCTCCCCGTACTTTAGCACCGTTCCAGTGTAATCACGTGGAGGTTTGTGGCTTACTGCAAGACGAAGTTCCTTCCTTTCAGGATCGCATAGGTACATGCCTCCACTGTACCCGCGAAGCATCTTGGTCGCGCGTTCCACGATCATCTGGAGCAACATCTGCAAGTCGCGCTGAGCAGTGATGTCGAGGACTGTTGTTTGAAGAGCAGCCAGCTCTTCCGCCCGGCGACGCAACGCCTCCTCCGCTCGTTTGCGTTCGGTTATGTCTCTCCCATACAGGTTGACGCAATCTACGTCCGTGATCGGTTTGACCAAGAAAGTGTAGGATCTGCCTCCAAATTCGGCGTCAACGTTCTTGTCTTGTTGAGTGCATAGGGCGTCGGCAGCTAGGTCGCGCCAGAACTTGGGAGCAACCTGTCCGACCTCGGAGCCCCATTCCTGCAGGAGCTGCTTGCTTGCTGGATTCGCGGTCAGGATGGCGCCGTCCTTGTTCAATCGTAGCACTGGGTTCGGGTTCTCAGATGGGAACCTCGCCAGATCCCTGATCTCATCTTCTGACTTCTTGCGCTCGGTAATATCTCGAATGATCATACTTGTCTTTTCGAGGCCGTCTCTATCCTTGAATAGGCCCGTGGTCAATTCTGCGGGGAATCTTGTTCCATCCTTACGCTTGAGAGTGAGTTCGCCTGAGAATCTGCCCGTGCGCGCCCTCTCCTCCAGGAGGTAGCGGAGTCTGGGGTCCGACCGATCCACTACACCGTCCCTTCCGACTTCGCGAAGTTCTTCCTCGGTTCGCCCTAAGATTCGGCACGCTGCGGGGTTCGCAGCCAGGATACTGCCATCAGGAGAGGTGAGCAGGATTGCATCGATGCTGTTTTCGAACACTGAGTGATACTGTTCTTCGCTCTCACGCAGCGCGTCCTCCGCTCTCTTGCGTTCGGTAATGTCTCTGACGATACTGACCCAACCTGTTCGCTCCCCTTTGTCACTCAACAGCTGCGAGACGGAGTGCTCCGAAGGAAAGACGGAGCCGTCCTTGCGCTTCATGCGAAACTCCTGAAGTTGGAACGGGAACCGGCCCTGCTGCACGGCAGAGTACAATTGAGATTGAAACTCTTTGAGAGTCTCCTCGCTTACGTGGAGAAAGTCAGTGGTCCTACCTAACATCTCCGTCTTATCATAACCGAAGATAGCGGATGCAGCCTCGTTGCACTCCAGTATCGTTGGAGCAGCAGGAGGAGCCTTGGCTTCAAGGATGAAGATGGCATCGCTCATGCCGTCGAAAGTCTTCTGGAGCAGGTCCGCCTGACCACGTACTGTCTCCTCCACTCTCTTTCGGTCGCGAACATCCTCAGGCCGATTCAAACCCTTCTCATTATCATTCTCTTGAGCCACTCGCCTTACTCCTCTTTGCGTGGTTCACATAATCGACAAGCGTCCAGCCATCATGCTCTGTGAAGCTCAATTCGAGTCGACGATAGAGGCTCTTGGCGATGAACTTCTCCATGACCTTGCCGCCTGCGCCAAGCAAGTCCTCCAGCGCCAGGTGGAAGGTCTCAAGCTTCTCAGGGATCTCTCCACGTTTGAGCTGATAGCTTCTCTCAAGACGTTCGTAGATAGCTGCCCGGACAATCTCGCCAGGAACGAGTAACCCTTCATCAACAGCCTCAAGCAGAATCTTCTCTAGGTTAGCAGGTTGTCCCATGGGTGAAACCTCGCCCGATATGGAATGTTGAGGGCATGAGTCTAGGTTAAACCTAGCCAAGCGGATGCAGCCAAACGTGTGCATACTTGTCGAGTCTAGAATTGCGCTTTGAGCAGAACAGCATCACTCGACTCTTCACCATTGTCCTCACAGGGAGAGGCAGCGTACGTGCCAGCCTCCAAGCGGGTGGAAGTCTAGACGTGTCTACCCGGAGGCGCGCACATTCTCTGCTTCCTTGTTCGGTGCTGGAAAACGCGATTGAAGTGGTGAACAGGGGTGCTAACGGGTACGTAGTTAGACCGGATTTCTGTGACATCCTTGCAGTTTGAGTTTGAATCTCGGGCCATTCTGGACCGAAGAGTCGCCTGTCCGAAAGATCGATTTTGCGGGGATTTCGAGAGAATTCACGTGGATTCGCGCACTCTAGGCAACCGCTGCTTGGTTGCCTTGCTCTGCTGCTTCTTGTTCGTTTTCGTCGACATCGAGTATGGTCTTGCTCTGGCGAAGCTTCTTCACCCTCGCTTCAAGCATCCGTTCCTGTTCCAGAATCGATTTGTTCTGTTCGCGGCACTTGGTGACTATTTCCTCGGCTTCCTTTGGGTGTGCCCAAATCTGGTCTAGTGCCTCCATGGCTTCATGCGCGTCTTTTGCCACTTTGCAGATTGCCTTGACGCTTGCTTTCTCCCAGCCGTGGTTTTGTAGTTGTTCGTTGATTTGGCTGATTGGGATGAATTTGATGCCTAGTCTCGCTGCGAAGCTGGCGATTGTGAGGTACTCGTTGCCGACTAGGATGCTGGCTCTGTTGTCAATCGCTGCTCCCGCCATCCAAAGCACGACACCGTTTCGAATCACGCGCCCATGCCTGTCGTCCGCCCCGAATTCCTTGCTGAAACGCGCGATATCTAGCAAGTCCTCGACGTCGTCTCTTCTTATGAGGTTGAATTTGACTTCGATGAGATTTGTGACTTCCTCATTGTTGCAGAGGAGTGCAGGTTCTCTGCTTTCCCACACCCCGTCTATCTCGGCGCTCTTCTTTCTCCTCCGAACGGGCTTGATGAGGTGAAGCGTATGCCTGTACGGGTGCATGCCCTCGGTGCGATGCTTCTGCGGAAGGAACCTTGCTCGCCTAAACTTCTCTAGGCTCCACCAGACTACGCCTTCCAGTGCATGCCCTTTTCGCTCGTCACTACTCTTGACCTTCATCAGGTACTGTTGCTTGGCTTTCACAGCTGCCTCCAGGTCGTCGTGGCTGAGGATGTTCTCGTTGTAGTAGTGGGGATAACCGTAGTTTCCTTGCTCGTCTCCGAAGATGCTGACACGTTTGATGCTGGGATAGAATTCCAGCGTCTTCTTGAGAGCTAGCCCCAGCTGGTGTCTGCTGCATCCAAGTTCCGACAGGATGTAGATTTGGCTGGCGATGTCGCGTTTCAGGCTGACATCGGTTACGATGTCGAAGATGCTGTGAACCCTCTGAAAGAGCGGGCTGGTCGTCTGTTCGCCCTGCAGGAGCCTGTCCGTTCTCTCCTTTGCCTCCGTCAGGGCTTGCTCTCGCGGAAGTCTCGGGTCAAGCCAGGTGACCGCGAAGCCCTGCTCGAACGGCGTCATCCGATGCGGCGACTGGTAACCGCGAACGTAGACCTCACGCCTGTACCTGTCGACCACGCTCATTATCATCGATTGGGACATCCGAATTCCGAGACGCTTCTCGAGGTCGATCCGAACCGCGGTCGTGAACGCTGCCTCGTCCCGTAGCTCTTCTCTGATGTAGGAGAGGATTGTCTGGTAGAGGCTCTTGCCTTCCCTCCTCCTATACGCGACGTACTTCTGTCCGCCGTTGAAGGCTTCCTTCTCCCCGTTCGAGGCGACGAGCCAGAGAAGTTGCCCACGTGACTTCTGCCATCGGTTGATGCTCTCCGGTGCCTGAACCTTCTCACCCTTGAGAAGTGCGCCAGCCCTGTGGAGAAGATGCACCGCGTTGTACACGCACTCATCTTCCAACCCTATCTCCGGAGCAATCTGCTTAACACTTCTCGGCTTTCCATCCTCGAGGAGCCGCATCACTCTCATCTGGATCGTCCCATTGTGCCGAGAACTCCGTCGCGAACTGAGAATGTTCCCGGCGGGCTGCAGCTTCACATATCGAACCCCGTCCAGGATAGCCTCCTCAAAACCGTCGCCGGCCACGTGGTAGGCGAACTCCCTGAACCGTCGCACATGCCCGTTGTTCTCCAGCGACAGGACACCGACCGGCTCCACGCTCTTCAGAACCCTACCCTGCCTGGCCAGGTCATAGCAGGTCCAGAGCGCCGAGGCTGCAGTCAATTCCAAACTGGCCGCAATCTGCGACGTAGAACGCGGCACACCATCCGCAAGTAACCCAAGAACCCTACCGCGAACCGAACCCTCGGACCCCACTCAAGACACCACAGACTCTCCGAGGAAGCCTATTAAAACAGCCAGAAACCAAAAACCACAACAACCAAGACACGAACCAATCACCGAAACCCGGCGGCCGCACCAATTGAAATACTCACCTGATCCACCGACGAGATGCAGCAGATTCCTCTGTGCACCCCAGTTCTCAAAGTATTTCCTGAAGCCCTTTCTCTAGTCGTGAGATACCTTTCACAGCCGTACTCTCGTCTACGTTGGCGTATGCCACTCTGAGCGCAGGATATCGCGTACCAAAGACCTCTCCCGGTATCGTTATGACTCCGTATTCCTCGATGAGCTTCCTTGCGATATTCCAGTCGCTCTTCTTCGTCCTAAGCCTAAGTAGAAAGTAGTAACTTCCTTTCGTGACAGGCATTTCAACAAAGTGCAAGCCGGTCAGTCTATCTATGAATATCTTCCTCACTTTCTCTATCCGAGGAATGAACTGTCTTGGATAGGCGGCGCCCAGCTTCA
>Ga0315279_10011243_pt1 | contig 10388 bp, 12 predicted proteins | sample YL17G06_20_MG_FD_203694 | JGI IMG/M metagenome (GOLD analysis project Ga0315279, IMG submission 203694) | Sediment microbial communities from Yellowstone Lake, YNP, Wyoming, USA - YL17G06_20 | ecosystem: Environmental > Aquatic > Freshwater > Lake > Sediment | place: USA: Wyoming | collected...
TGACCATGCCGATCTTCTTTGCAAGCAACGCACTCTACCCGGTCGACTCGTTCCCCGAGTTCCTCAAGGTCCTCTCGATCTACAACCCCATGACCCTGATGATCAACGGCATCCGGTACTTTGCCATCGGCCCGGATTTCCTCGCCCTGGGGAAACACTATGTGTACACCACATCAGACATCGCCCTTTCCTTCCTGGGCCTCATCTGCTTTGCCACGATCACGTTCTGGTTTGCATGGTGGCGGTTCAAAAAAGCGGTTGTCACCTGATCCACGTTTTGCACCGATTCGGCCTGCCCGGTGCAATGGTGTGCGGTCGTCAGTACCGGCGTTGTCTTGCCGCTCCCCGGTGCACCGCTGATGAGGATATTTTTCCTGTCCGCCTGGCTCATGGGTTGCGGGAACCTTCCGGCAGGTTCATGTCCTGCAGCGTTCCTCTGTGTCATCGTTTAGTGAAACCGGTACCCGAGTGCCTGCAGGCGGCCAAGGAGTGCTCTCATGCTCTCCTCCTGCCTGCTGGTGAGATGCCTTCCCTGCTGCACAAGCCTGCTCGTTTTCATGAGGCTCCCGAGCAGTTCTTTTTGCTGCCCGGGAAGTATGGTGTCAGTATGATGGACCCACTTGATCATGTCAAACCAGAGGTTGCGGTTCACCATCAAGTCTGCAGGGAGCCGGGCAGGAGGTGGGGACGGGATGGTTGTTTCCGCCGTGGTATCCGATCCCTTCTCCCCGCCATCTGTTCTTTGGGGGGATTTTTTGGGAGCTTCCATGACAGGCACGTCGTGCTCCTGCACAAGAGCTCCGGGCAGCAATCCGGATGGTTCCGGTCCGGGAAGTTTCATCTGGACGGTTGGCAGGGGCAGCAGGGGGTCTGGTCCTTTTTGCCCCGCTCCCTGTGCCCCTCCGGAAAGGGGGGTGGTGTCAGGTTTCTGCGCCACAGGTTCTTCAGTCGCACCTCTCAATGAAGGTTCCCCGATCTGCCCACCGCCCGCGGGAGGAGTGGTCACGCGCTTGTCCAGTTCGTTGTCCATTCCGGGGCGCTCGTGTATGGGGGCCCCGACGCCCTGGTCCCTGGTCCCGCTCTCTTTTATCATGGCGTTGAACCGTTCCTCAGCGTTTTTCCGTTTCTCCCTCTCTTCTGCAAGCGCGGCATTCAGGACTCCGATATCGCGGGACGCGGAATCGAGGAACTGCTGGGCACCCGCATACTTTTTCTGGAGTGCTGCCAGTTCGGCTTCCACCGATGCACGCTCCTGCCGCTCCTGTTCAAGAGCGCTTTTCTGCACCTGGAGTTCCTTTTGCACCCCGGACTGATCGCCGGCTGCCGCCCCGTGTGACGATGCGGGATGGTCATGCTCCGCGGTGAGTGCGGCGATCTGTTCTTTGAGGTCCCGGTTCAGTGCACTCTCGTCCGCAAGCCGCTCCTGCGCCTGGATCAGCGCCGCCTCCATGTCTGAAAGGCCCCGGCTTACCTGGCTGGTGCGGTCCTTCCATTCCCACTGACGGGCATCAATCTCATCCATCGCTGCCCTGATCCGCCCCTCGAGTTCCTCGCGTTTCTTTTTTTCAGCATCCAGCGATGCGGCTGCCGATGCGAGGTCTTCAGACATTTTTTTGTTTTTTTCCCGTTCCTGCTTCAGCCACTCATCAGATGATGCGGACTGTTTTTCCAGCCCGGCCCGTTGTATCTGCTCCTGTGCCAGCGCTGTTCTTGCGGTGGCAAGATCGCTGCTGAGGCGTTCAATTCTGGCATTCTGCTCGTCCACCTGCCCTTCAAGAGCCGCAATTCGGGCGCTCTTTTCCTTTTGGTCCTGTACAAGGGTATCGGACTGGGTGTGCAGGGCAGATTCCTGCCGCTCTTTTTCCTGGAGGGTGGCTGTAAGTGTGGTTATGGTGCTTGTGCGCCCCTCCAGTTCATCATGAAGGTTGCGGATGGTTGTATCGCGCTCGGTGGTGATCGCCGAAAGCCGGTTCATCAGCCCCTTTACCCTGCCCCCGATCTCATTTTTTGTCAGGTCCTGTTCACGGCGGGTCCGCACGGCAAGCTCAAATGCTGATAAGAGGAATTCGAGGAGCTGGCGCCGGTCGGCAACAACCGAGTAGTCCCTCCCGTCCTGGCTGACCACAAAGCGTGTCCTGACCGCAGGTGAGGGCCTTTCCCCGCCAGGTCCCTTGCGGAGATCATCGATGGCGGAGAGCAGGGTCTGCGGGTCATATGGTTTTGCGATGAACCCGTCTGCCCTGCTGTCCAGCACCCATAAAAGCACGCTGGAATCTGCAAGGCTGGTGAGGAGGAGCACGGGCAGACCCTGAAGGCTCTCATCGGTCTTGACGGTCCTGCAGAGGCCGAAACCATCAAACGACGTGCACGTTGTATCGATCAGGAGCAGGCTGGTGCCGGCAGATCTCACGGCCTCAAGCGCTTTTGTCTCATCGTGGACGAGCGAATAGAGGTACCCTTTCTGTTTGAGCTGGATACAGAGGGGCTCTGTCTGTACCGGATCATCACTGACCAGAATGATCATGGAACCACCTTCGGGCAATCGCGATAGAGAGCGTTCATGATAACCACCTGTTCATCAGAATACACCGTACTCTTTAATATTCCTGTTTATCGTGAGACTGCAGAAAAATTATTGCTGGTTTGCAAGGGGGTGATCGCATTCCGGCGCCCCCGTTATCCTGTGGAAACGGCACCCAAAAAAAACGGGGAAGTCAAAGGCGGGGTGCGCTGCATTCACTCGTCCTGAAATGCCCCGTCAAAGAGCCAGCGGTGGTTCAGGGTCTCACGGTGCCTGCCCTCCGTACGCCGTTCCCTGATGACCGCTGCAGGAATGCCGGCGACGACATGGTTCGCGGGGACATCCCTGGTCACGACGGCCCCCGCGGCAACGATCGCCTGCTCACCGACGGTGATCCCGTAGAAGATCATGGCACCGGAGTAGATCTTGGCGTAGTCCCCGATGGTGACGCGCCCGTAGGTCCTCTCGGCGTGATTGGATTCCGAATGGGTGTGCGTGAGGATCCGCACATACTCCCCCATCCCCACCGCATTGCCGATGGTTACCCCACCCTTGCTGTCGATGAAGGTGCCTGCGTTCATGAACACATCGTCCCCCACCTCAATGAACTGCCCGAAGTTGAACCTGACATTATTCTCGCAGCAGAAATTCTTCCCGCACTTCCTGAACAGCTTTTTGGCGATCATCCTGCGGAAGGGAAACGAGAAGTTGGTCGCAAGGCAGAGGGGGGACCGCTCCACCGCCTCCCATAAAAAGTGCAGGTACCGCTGTTCATCGGTAAACGGATATTCATGTGCAATCGGCAGGTATTCGCTGTAGAGTTTCATCTCCGCAAGGAGCGACTCCTCCGGCACCGGGCACCCGATCCGGTACAGGACAGATGCGGTCGCTCCCGCATCGAGCCCCCCGCTGATGGTGCCAAAAATCCCTTTTAACAGCGTTGCGATCTTCGTATTGTCAGCCTGATCTGCCATACAGTGTGATCATGTGCAGAGGAGATGAGTATTGTGCTTTTTTTGTCCGGCGGTGCGGGGTGCCGGTTCCACCTTTTAATACGATCCGCACCGACAGGTACCCATGGAAATGAAAGCGATCAAAAAATGGCTGACATTTTTCTGCGGCATCCTGGCGGCCATCATGATTGCCGACCGGCTGTCGGACTTCATCGTCTCTGCTGCGGGGATTGCCGGGTGGGGCAGGTTCCTTGTCAGTTTTATCCTGTATGCCGCCCTCTTCTTTGCCATTCTCTATGCAATCGAGCGGATCGCCGGCATCAGATTTTTTGGTCCGGGCCGGGATCAATAATACGTATTGTATACAAGGGGGACAGGAGAAGAACCCTGTGACCAGCCCCCTGCGTTTCTGATTGCCTTATCTGTCGTCTGGACGGTTTTTTTGCGTTTCATTCCCGAACCATACCACCCGTTGCGGGAACGGGATCGCGATGCCGGCCGCTTCGAGTGCCCTTTTTATCTCCGGCAGGATATGCGTACGCAGCGAGACGTCATCCTGCGTATGTGCCCAGGCAGACGGGAACCAAACGCGGACCTTGATCTTCACGCTGCTGTCGGCGAGATCGCTCACGAAGGCCTCGGGTGCGGGATATTTCAGCACAAATTGGTAACTGTCCAGCATCCCGGTGATGATCCGGATCGCCTGCCCAATGTCATCCCGGTACCGGATCCCGAGCTCGTAGTCGTAGCGGCGTGCGACGTTGAGATAAAAGTTGGACACATCCCCTGCATACACCTTTTCGTTGGGGATGTGGACAGAGACCCCGTTTGTTGTCCTGACAATCGTGGCAAAGGGGGTGATGGAGACAACCGTCCCCGATGTTTCCCCGGCAGTGATGTAGTCGCCGCTGGTAAACGGGTGTTCATACCGGATGGCGATGCCGCAGAGGAAGTTGGTGATGATCTTCTGTCCTGCGAGGGCAAAGACGGCGACGAGCCCGATAACAATCCCGGCGATGATCGTGAGGCTGGCATCGAAAAATGCCGGTATGGTGACCGAGATTGCGGCAATGACAAGAAGGACCCGCACGGCTTTTATCCAGAAATCGAGCTGGTCTTTTTTCATCTTGTGGGAGAAGCGGCGCTTCAGGTAGAACGCGGCGGCAACCCCGATGATATAGGCGAAGATGACCGCGACAACAAATGAAATAACCTCGGCAGGGCTTGTCGTGCCGATAACATTCTCATCCGACTGGATGAGTGCGAAGAACGCATCAGTGCCTGCGGGAGTCAGGGCTGAGAAGTTGACCGGGATCATGCCACACCGAACTCCATGAGAAATCCTTTCCCCTGCACAACCGGGATCTTTTTTGCCGTATAGAGCTCGATGCACCGCTCCATGCCGGCCCGCGGGGGGAGAGTGCGGACCCTTGTGCGTGCGATCATGGGGGAATAGACTTCCATATCCCCCGCCATCTCCACGAAGTCACCATAAAAGAGGTGCATGCTGTCGCTGTCAAAGACCGCCCGGGACACGTCCACGGTTTCCGGTGAGCTGTTGCGGATGGTGAGTTCCAGTATCCCCTCCTGGTACCGGCTGACGGCGGGTGGTGCGGTGTGCAGGCCGCTCGTGTGCCAGCGGGTGATCAGCCCGGCATCCGGTGAGCCATAGAGTGAAAATTTTGTCTCTGACAGGGAAAAGAGGTCGAGGACATGGACATCCCTGCCCGCCTCCAGAAACACCCCGATTTCGATTGGGAAGGAAAGAAAGAGTTTCTGATGAGCGCCCGGTGGGAGGGAGATAGGAAGGAACGCAATCTCCAGGTGGCGGGCGAGGGGGAGCGGGAGGTTCACGGGTTCAACAGGGTTGATGATGATTAAGCCCCTGCCAGAAGGGAGTGCTTTTTCTGCGTTTTCCCCGCGGCAGGACCGCACATACCGCGGGAGTTCGGATGTTTTTTCAAGCCGGACAGAAACAGCATCGTCAGTATAGGAAATATCCCCTTCGTATCGCCCAAACACGATGAGTAGATCAGGGTTTGTCGTTCATAAAGGTGACGAAAACGGTTTTAAAAGAAAATCGTATGCGGGAGATCAGGGTCCCGATATCTTTTCCGTAGATATACCCTGCCATCCAATCGATACGTACCATGACCCGAATCATGGTCTTTGCACGTGCGTTCATGTACGGCATGATATTTTTCACAGACTCCTGAACAGGTATCCATGTGCAGGGTGCTGATCATGGTGCCCGTAACCGGTGACACTGCGTCCCCATGAGCTGACACCAATCATTATGGTATACCTTCGCCAAACGGGTATAGGTGTGAGAAGATGTATAGCGAAGATATGTTCTTTTTAAAAGGGATCCTTGGAATTATATTCGGGATCATGATCGTAATTTTTCCGGGTTTTACCCTGGGAACGTTCTTTACCATCTTCGGGCTGTTCATCCTTGGTGCAGGCATGCTTGCCTTTCTCTTTGCTGTCACGTCCCACCCCAAGGACACCTCGGTCTGGTTCTGGCTCTCGCTTGGCATCCTTGCGGTTGGTCTTTTGTCCCTGGTAATCCCGAGGATCGTCGCATTTATCTTTGCCCTGATCATCGCAGGATGGGCGTTTGTCACCGGCATCTTCGATCTCGAGCGCTTCATCACCGGGACCCGGTACTACTATTATCTCTTTGTGGGAATGCTCTGCACCGGCATCCTCCTCCTTGGGGCCGTCTTCTACCTTGATCCGGCATCCCGGGTGCGTTACTTTGAGACAACCTTCGGGGTGTTTGCCTTTGTCTTTGGCATCTTCTCGCTCGCGATTGGTGCGCTGATCCTCAAGGGAAAACTCCCCGGTGTCCCCACGAAATCTCCCGGCCAGCAGTGAGGCATGCCAGACGACCCTTTCACAACAACCGGAGCGAACACCACCCCCCACCACAACCCCCCGCAGGATATATGAACAATCCCGGTCGCACGAGCCAGCCCTCATGTACGATGTCGTTGTTGTAGGCGCAGGCCCCGCTGGGAGTGCTGCTGCCCGCGAGTGCGCCAAAAACGGGCTTTTGACCCTCTGCATCGAAGAGCACGGTACGGTGGGATATCCCGTGCAATGCGCCGGGCTGCTCTCCAACGCCGCATTCGACGAGTGCCGGGTGTCGGATCGGTCCGTGCTGAACCGGATCTCCGGTGCCCGCGTTGTATCAGGGACGGGTGAAGAACTGCTCATCGATGCGAAGGCACCCCGGGCATACGTGGTCGACCGGGGTGCGCTTGACCGGGAGATGGCGCAGGCGGCGGCGGACGCCGGGGCGGAGTTTGTGCTGAAGACCGCCGTGTACGGTGTGCAGGGGACTACGCTGCTCACGCGGGGGGTGCACGGGCACGGGGAGATCCCGTTCAACATCCTGATTGCGGCGGACGGCCCCCGCAGCACCATCGCCCGGCTCCTCTGCATGGAACGGGCGAAGGTCTTTCTTGCCGGCATCCAGGCGGACGTGCCGTACGAGTGTGATCCCCGTTTTGTCGAACTGTATCCCGATGCATCGCCGGAATTTTTCGGATGGGCGATCCCCACCGCCCCCGGGCGTGTCCGCATCGGCCTGTGCGGGGAGTCTCAGGTGCCTGAGCGGTTCGCGGCATTGGTAAAAAAGTTCAGCCCGAACTCTGCCCACCTCGTTACCGGTACGCTCCCGCTCGGGCTGATGCCAAGGACGTACGGGAAGCGCACCATGTTCGTGGGCGATGCTGCCGGGTTTGCAAAACCCACCTCGGGTGGAGGGGTGTATACCGGCATCCGTTCCGCACGGCACGCGGCGGCAGTTGCCGTTGAAGCCTGCGGGCAGGGCAGGTCTGATGATGCAACCCTTGCTGATTACGAGCGGCGGTGGAGGGAAGACATCGGGCGTGAACTTGAACTGGGGTTCCGGATCTTTATGATGCGGCAGAAGATGAATGCGGATGAGATCGGTGCACTGGTCCGGGCGCTCAACGATCCGGCGATCCTCTCAACCATCGTGCAGTACGGGGACATGGACCGTCCGGGAGTGCTCGTAAAAAAACTGATGCAGAACAGAGCGATGCTCCACTGCCTGGGGCCGATCATCAAAACAGGGTGGCGCTCGCTGTTTTGGTAACCGTCAACCCGCCTGGAACGTGCGGTGCCTTACCTGCCGGAATTCTTTTGTTTTCCTCCCAAAATATCCGGGCGGACTTTCTGGAGGTATGTGACCACAAAGCCGGTGATGATCGCCTCAAGTGCCGCGACCGCGAGGTTGATGGCGACGACCAGCGAGAGCCCGGCAAGGATAGTGGCGGAGCTCTGGGTGACGCCCTGCACACCGGAGATGATGATGATCCCGATCATCACGATGGTGCCGCACACCAGCCCCCCAAAGGTCGCGGTGGCGGCGCGGGCAAAGGGGCTTTTTGTAATTTTTCCCAGCAGGGAAAACAGGGAGAAGGCAACCAGCACCTCGGTGATATTTACCAGCGTATTTGCCCCGATCATGCTCCAGCCGCCATGCCCGATCGCCGCGGCCATGATGTTGACGACAAAAACAACCAGGCAGCCGGCGGCGGGACCCGTGAGGATGCCCACGAGCGGGGTTATGGTGAGGTGGACCCCGCCGGCGACAGGGATCTCGACCTGGAAGATGGCAAATGCGGCGGCAGTGCAGAAGGCAGCGATCGTGATCTTCCTGCTGTCGGTTTTTTTCCCGGACCGCAGCAGGTACAGCGAGATGCCGACCAGGATGATCGCGGCTGACCACCAGACAATCACCCAGACGAGGGAGAACGATCCGTCCTCAAGGTGGATATGCGCCATACACAACCGACTGACCTGGTGTCCGCATCTGCAGTCCCCGTCTTCCCACTCTTAATCACCGATTGAAAATATCAAGGTTCTGAAAAATTTGGGCTCACTCCAAATTTCCTCCACGAGATCCCTTGGGATTTTTCCGCAACACGGCAAGAAGTTCCTCCATCCGGATCGGATGCTCCGTCGGCTCTATGCCGTGGAAAGCACAGTATTCAAGATAGACACGGACGACCTGCGGGACTTTCAGCCCTGCATCGGCAATCAGCGCCGGATCATAGAAGACCTCTTTTGGCTCACCCTCGGCAAAGACCGAGCCGTTCTTTACCAGGCAGATCCTGTCAGCGACCCGTGCAGCAAGGTCGAGGTCATGGGTGGCGATCACGACACTGATCGAAAAGCGCTCCTTCAGGTTGGTGATCAGGGCTTCGATCCGCTCCGCATGGACCGGGTCGAGGTCAGAGGTCGGTTCATCGAGCGCGATCACCTTCGGTTTCATCGCAAGGATGCCGGCGATCGAGACGAGGCGCTTCTGCCCGCCGCTTAAGTAGTTGGGCAGCTTGTGGACAAGGTCCGCGGCCCCGACCGCTTCGAGCGCCCCCATCGCTGCTGCTTTTGCTTCATCCATCGGCATCCCCATGTTGAGCGGCCCGAACATCACATCGTCCAGCACGGTCGGGGCGAAGAGCTGGTCATCAGAGCGCTGGAAGACCACCCCGACTTCCTTCCAGAGATCGGACTGCTCACCACCTGCAATCGACTTCCCGTTCACCCAGATCTCTCCCTCTGACGGGGTGAGGATGCCATTTAAATGCTCGATGAGCGTGGACTTGCCCGAGCCGTTCGGCCCGCAGAGCGCGACGACCTCGTTTTTGAGCACCGAGAAGCACATGCCGTGGATGCCGACACTGCCGTCGGGATAGGTGTGGCTCGCGCAGTCGACATGGATCAGTTCCCGTTCACGGTCGATGGGCGGGCAGTGCGGGGCGTGCGGGTCCCTGCGGATCACGGCCATCGCCTACCAGCCCCCGGTATTGGGTACCATCCACACGACCATGGCGATGGCGAGCGAGAACGCACCGAGCACTCCGTATCCCGTTAATCCGGGTTGCGGAATGGCGGTCCTGGCACCGTAGGATCCATGGTATCCGCGTGCGATCATCGCCTTATGGACGCGTTCCGCCCGCTCGAACGAGCGGATGAAGACGAGCGCGAAGACTTCGGCAAAGATCCTTCCCTGCATCCGGATGGAACGGGCAAGCCCGCCGCCCCGGGAACGCACCGCCTTGAGCATCGAGCCGGTCATCGCAAGGGTCAGAAACACAAACCGGTACGCCATCAAAAAGATCTGGTCGAGCGGCGAGGGGAAGATCAGGGAGATCATGCCGGCGAAGTGCTCGTATTTTGTTGTCATCAGGAAAAACAGGGAGTACGTGACCGAGACCAGTGCCTTGAGGAGCAGGGTGAGGACCAGCAGGACGCCGTTACCGGTGAGCGCGACCGTGACACCGGCAACCGCAAAGGAAAAGAGCGGGGTCCCGGGTTCACTCCACGCCAGAAGCCCGACCAGCGAGAGGACAAAGATGACGGGCAGGGCGTACCATGCAAACAGTTTTTTTACCGGCAGGCCTGCGAGATAGTACATCGCAAGGATAACGAGATACAGGCCGGAGCAGATCGCAAGGCTGCGGGTGACTGTAATCAAAAGGATCACGAGCACGAGCCCGCCCAGTTTAGTCCACGGGCTCACCTTCGAAAAGAAGGAATCCTGCCGCTCGGCATACGAGGTGATCAGGTCAAGGTCCGGAATATGCTGCGAGACCATCGTGGCACTCATCCTTTACTCCTCCTTCCGGTGCTCCCTGTATTATTCAGAATACGATAATCCTGCATGCATCTCACGAATCAACCTGGCCGGTCATGCACCCGGCATCGTGCGTGATCTCCCCGCAGACACCATGGCTGGGGTGTCCCATCGCGCGGCACATCGTGTCGATCGCTTCCCTGGACACGAGGCTCTCGAACCGCGAGACTTCGCGGCATGCCTGTTCATCGGAAAGGCCAAACCGGACCAGCGCGAGGCTGAGGATCCGGTGGCGTTT
>Ga0315279_10011244_pt1 | contig 10388 bp, 10 predicted proteins | sample YL17G06_20_MG_FD_203694 | JGI IMG/M metagenome (GOLD analysis project Ga0315279, IMG submission 203694) | Sediment microbial communities from Yellowstone Lake, YNP, Wyoming, USA - YL17G06_20 | ecosystem: Environmental > Aquatic > Freshwater > Lake > Sediment | place: USA: Wyoming | collected...
GCCAGGGGAATCAGCGCCCATTTCTGACCCCGATAGCTGGCGATGATTTTTTCTACCTGCCTCATGCTAATTTTAGGCACTTCCTTAGACTTAGCCATCTGCGGCCGTCCTCTCCAGCCTCACAGCACATGTTTTCAGTGCCGGGGCTTTGGTTTGATGGTCAATAATAGTGCTGAACAGCTCATAAACAGGGCTAGCAGGGAAAGATATCGGCATATAAAGCAGACCCCGGGGCAGCCTATCGCTTACCCTGGTGGAAGTCAAAAGCTCACCCTGTGCCGAGATTACTTTAACCTTATCACCATTGCTGATGCCCAGGTCTTTAGCATCGTCGCCACTGAGCTCAAGGAAGGCTTCAGGGCAGAACCGCTTTAATCGTGCTGACCGCGAGCTACGCGAGCCTGTGCCAAAATGATACCGGCTGGAACCGACCATCAGTATAAAAGGATAACCATCTGTGGCGATATCCTGCTGAGGGACAAACTCTACGGGAGAGAACCGCCCAAACCCGCTGGGGAATAGTCCTCTGTGAAGGCGCCTCGTTCCCGGAGTATTGCCGCCCACTTCGCTCAGGTCCAGACCCATTGCGTCAACATCAGTGTGGGCGAAGTGACGGTAGAACGGGACCATCTCTTCAATTTCATCTATTACTTGCTGCGGAGAAGCATAGGGCATAGGCGAGCCCATCATCCTGGCCAATCGCATGACAATTTCGCCATCAGGCAGGCTGTCACCAGCAGGTTCGATGGCTTTGTGCAGTCGCTGGACTCTCCCCTCGAAGTTGGTGAAAGTCCCATCTTTCTCAGCAAAGCTGGCTACCGGTAAAACGACCGTTGCCACCCTGGCTGTTTCCGTCAGGAACATATCGGTAACTACCAGAAAGTCCAGAAAGGCTAAAGCTTTTTTAATGTGAGCAGGCTGCGGGAAGCTGGCTACCGGATTCTCTCCCATGATGAGCATCGCCTTAACCTTGTCTTCCCTGGCTTGCTCCATCATTTCCAGAGCAGTAAGCCCGGTATGGACAGACAACTGGCCGCCCCAGCGTTCCTCGAACTTTTTCCTGTTCTGAGCGTCATCTATGCTCAGGTAACCCGGAAGAAAACCAGGCAGTGCACCCATGTCACAGGCCCCATTGGCATTGTTCTCACGCTGCAGCGCAAAAATTCCACCACGCCGGCCAGTATTCCCGATAAGCATGGCCAGGTTGGCGATGGCAATAACGGCATTGGTACCGCTAACCTGCTGGGTAATCCCGTTCCCGTAGACGATAGAGGCTTGTTCAGCCCCGGCCAGTATGCGAGCAGCCATCTGCACATTCTTCTTAGGGATACCGGTCAGTTCTTCCACGTAGCCCGGTGTAAAGGCCTCCAGGCTCTTCGTCCAAACAGCAAAGTTATCTGTCATGCGGGTAACAAACTCAACATCGAGTTTCTTTTCATCAATAATTACTCTGGCCAGTCCGTTAAGCAGGGCCACATCGGTGCCTACCCTGGGCTGAAGCCAGAGACGGGCAAACTGTGTCAGCGGGGTAAGGCGGGGGTCAATAACGATGAGTTCGGCGCCTTTGAACCTTGCCGCCCGCTTGATGACATAGGCTACCGCTGGAGCTGAGATTTCCAGGTCGGCACCGATGACCATAATGACCCGCGACCTCTCCAGGGTATCGAGCGAACCGGTCGTCCCGGCGTAGCCTATAGTTGCCCCCAGACCTATGCGGCTGGCCGCGTTGTAGAGACGGCTGCCGTTATCGATGTTGTTGGTGCCCAGGATACTCCGTGTAAATCTCTGCAGTAAGTAATTCTCTTCATTAGTACACTTTGATGAACCAAAAACGGATAGGGCGTCGGGGCCATAGGCTTCTTTAATTTGTTTCAAACCATCGGCAACCCGGGACAGAGCTTCTTCCCAGGTCGCTTCTTTGAACTCACCGTTCACCTTTACCAGGGGATGGCGCAGCCTTTCTGGACTATTGATGAAATCGTAGCCATAGCTCCCACGGACGCATAGCGTGCCGCGGTTCACCGGGCCTTCCACAGCCGGTCTGGCATAGACCACTTTTCCGTCCTTGACTCCTAGAGAAAGGGTACAACCGCAGCCACAATAGGGGCACACCGTAGTAACTGTTGTGGTAGCGGTGCCGGTGTATGTCCTATCCTTCTCCATAATGGCCCCGGTGGGGCATATAGCCACGCAGGCCCCGCAGAAAGTGCATTCGGACTTCTCCAGTGGCATATCGTTCAGTGTCGCCGCCCTGACGGCAGTGCCGCGGTGCATATAGTCGATGGCCCCTTCCACGACAAGCTCCTGGTCGGCCCGGATACACTTGCCGCACATAATGCACTTGGAGAGGTCGCGCTCGATAAATGGATTTACCTCTTCTATGACGTCCGGCTGGGGAATTCTCTGGAATTCAACCAGCCCGATACCCATCTCTGCCGCCAGCTTACGAAGCTGGCATCGGTTGCCCTTATCACACACGAGGCAGGAATCGGGATGACTGGCCAGCATAAGCTTGAGTATTTTCTTGCGGTGTTCCACCACCCTCGATGAATTAGTCTGAATGACTATCCCCGGCGAAATAGGGGCAACGCAGGAAGCCAGCAAGGCACCGTTGCGTTCGTCTTCTACCAGGCAAAGCCGGCAGGCGCCTATCGAAACCAGGTTGGGGTCGTGGCAGAGGGTGGGAATATAAACTCCGGATTCCCGCGCAAGGTCCAGAATAGACATCCCTGGATAACCGCTGACCTCAACGCCGTTGAGAACGATGGTTATAGTGTCCACTCAGGCTTACCCCTGACCCTGACTTTGCGGTTGGAGTGATTCTATCCATGACTGGTCGCCCCGGGCTACCGACCGTATCCCGGTTAAAAGCCGGGAGCTGGCAGCCGCCTTGGGAATGAATCCCACGGCCCCGACCTTTTTACTGGCCAGAACGTTCTCTTCATCATCGTACTGAGTCAGCATCAACACCTTGGCCGATTTGTATTTCTGGCATATTTCTCTGGCGGCGTCCAGCCCGTTCATTATCGGCATGACGATATCCATTACCACAACGTCCGGCATGAGTTCCCTCGTCTTTTCCAATGCCTCCCTGCCGTTGACTGCCTCCCCGATTACCTGTATGTCCCGTTGCAGGGTGAGTACCGACCTTATGCCGTCCCTGACCACGGCATGGTCATCCACAATCAGTACCCTGATTTTCTTCGTAGCCCTGTCCAGCAGAGCCTGGATGCGGGGTATCAGCGCAACCAGCTCAACGGGTTTGGCCAGGAAATCTTCGGCGTCCATCTGCATACCTTCGTCCATCCTCCAGCCCTTAAGAAGCTGTTTATCAGGCGGGGCATTAATAACCATGATGGGCAGGTTGCCAAACCCAAGAGTCTGTTTCATCCACTTGTGGAACAGGAAGGCATCTCCCCGTGGCATAATTGTGCCCAGGACAATCATATCAGGCTCATGAGCGCGTACCATTTTCTCAGCCTGCTCCCGGTCATAGGCGGTGATCACAATGTAGGCCTCATTTTCCAGGGTTCCTTTCAAGCCTTCTACAAAATCGACTTCGTCATCCACAATTAAAATCGTCTGTTTCTTTTCCATTTTCAGCCTCTTTTCATCGGAAGCACCTGTAAATTCCACTATAGGACATAAATTGGAAATGGAAAACAGGGAATTTACCCTGATGGTGGGCAGATAAAACCCCTGAATATACCCGGATTTTCCCTGACCTGCCCCAGGTAAAAAGAGAAATGGGATTTGCCGAGATTACAATTGACTCTTGAATTAAGATAGGGAAGAGGACAGGCTCTGGTCTTAGATGGTTATAATGCCTTTGCGCAAGGCGTATTTAACTAATTCAACACGATTATGGACACCCAGCTTAGCCATGAGGTTCGTCTTGTGGCCGTCCACCGTCTTGGGCGTGATGACCAGCATCTCCGCAATTTCCTGTGTGCTGTGCCCTTCCGCCAGCAACTTGAGTATCTCGCGTTCCCTCTCCGTCAACTGTTTGTAGGGGTCTTGACTGGCACGTTCACCGGCGGTATGCTGGTAGTTCTCCACCAGAAGCTTGGTCACCGAGGGTGAAAGGTAGGAATCTCCCCGGTAGACCGAGCGTATGCCGGTAGTCAGTTCCGAAGATGCGGCGACTTTGCTGATAAAGCCGGAGGCGCCGGACTCAATCACCGGGAAGAAATACTCTTTATCATCATACTGCGTGAGAACGAGCACTTTTGTCCTGGAGAATTCCTTGTTTATCCTCCGGGTGGCTTCCAGCCCCCCCATGATGGGCATGGCGATATCCATGAGCACTACATCGGGATGTAGCTCTCTGACCTTATTCAAGGCTTCGTTACCATTGGTCGCCTCACCCACCACCTCGATATCCCCGGCCAGAGCGAGCAAAGCGCAGATACCATCACGCACAATGGTATGGTCATCAACCACCAGTACTTTAATTTTCTGCATATTCTACTTCTTGACCTACAGGGATCCTGGCCCAGACGGTAGTCCCTTTCCCAATTTCGGACTCGATTCCACTCGTGCCCCCCAGAAAACCAATCCTCTCTCTCATGCTGAACAATCCGCGACCCCTACCGCTTTCTTCGACATCAGTGATCTCCGCAACGTTAAATCCCTGTCCGTCATCGCTGATGGTTAATAAAAATTCATTCGGTTTAAATTCAAGCACAATGGCGGCATTCTTGGCTTTAGAATGCTGGGTAATGTTGCCCACGGCCCCCTGGATAAAGCGGAAGAGCGCGGCTTCAACCTCGGCAGGAAACCTCATCTCAGTCCCTCTTGTTTCTACGGTTACTTTAATTTCCAGGGGTTGCAGTCTTGTCTCGGCATGCTGGCGAACCGCCGGCACCAATCCCAGCGTATCCAGAAGAGCCGGGTGGAGATTGGATATCAACCTGCTGACTTCTTTATGCACCTGCACCGTCAACGATTGCACTTTCTTCAACCCGGCAACGAACTCGGGGTCCTGTTTGCCGGATATTGCGGACATTTCTATCAGCGCCTGTAATTGAAGGGCTATTCCAGAAAGAGATTGACTGGTCTCATCATGTAGCTCCCGGGCAATTCTTCTCCGTTCCTCCTCTTCTGCTACTAGATTTTGCCGGGCGAGTTTACGCAACCTCTCACGCGCTTTTCTCAGGCGGTCGTACAGTCTCGCGTGTTCCACGGCGATGCCAAGCTGGTCGCCAATAGCGTACAGCAAATGCATATCACTGGTAGTGAATTTACGAGGCATACGGCTGGCCACGTTAAGAACACCCAGGACCTTATCTCTAGCCCGGAGAGGGACGCAAATGAATGCCCTCAGGCCTTCTGCCGTAACTAGTTCGCGGTGTGCCACACGCGGGTCCGAGGAGATGTCCTCGAGAAGAATTGCCTTGCCACTCTGGGCGACGTTGCCGGTAATACCTTCACCAAGGCTAAGACGTACATTCTCTACAAATTCCTTACTCAGGCCACGGTGGACAAGATGAGAAAGTTCATTGGTATTTTCATCAAGGAGAAGGATTTCACCAATGGTTCCGTTCATGATGTCCAGCGTACTATCGAGGCCGACGCCAAGAATAGCATCCAGGTCCCCCAGGCCACTCAACGCCGCTGAGATTCGACTTAATACCAGAAGCTCGGACGGCCCCTTCTCCGCTTTTGCCCCTGACCTGCGCGAATCAGTGTTGTTCAATTTGGCCGCTTTCATATTTAAAAAACCTCAAGTGCCTGATAATTATCAGGTATAGATTAGCCTATAGAAAATTTCAGCACTTGTCAAACTTTATTCTGAAATGATAACAGAGAGTCAGGGGAGTATCAAGGCAGTGTGGGAAGGAGAAAGGGCAAATGTTATTTTAACCAAAAGATGGGCTTAGTAGAAATATGGGAGTAAAAACATCTGAAGCGGTGGTATCAGTTGTTTCCTCTCAAACAGTTGACCTGCCCGCCAGAAATCAGTCCAACTTTATTGTTAGACTGAAATATGATAAAAGGGGGTAAGGTCACCGGTCTCGAAGAGATAGGGCATCGATGATAATTGAAGCAGCATCCTCAAAGCTCAGATGCTCAGTATTGATAACTAGGTCATAGTGAATCGGGTCTTCAAGCTCGGCTTTAAAATATCTCTTGATAAACTCGCGTCGGCTGCTTTCAAAGCGATTTATTTCCTGCTTTGCCGCTTTCTCGTCAAGCTTCCGACCACCCATAACCCGGTTCACTCGTATCGTTAGCGGTGCTACTACGAATACATGAAAAGCGCCGGGATAATCTTTCAGGATAAACTGGCTACCTCGCCCCCGGATAACAATCGATTGACTTGCCGCCAGCTCCTTAATAACAGATTCCAGTCCTGTCAGATAGCTGATATCGTCGAGAGGGATTTCCGACGCGGGTAAATACATAGGCATAGGCATGTTTATACCCCCGGAACCCGCGGCCGGGGGATAGCTGTGTCCCAGTGCATCGACTATCCGTGTAAAAAGAGTAGCGGGCGGCATTTCCTGTTTCTCTATTTTTTGCTCTGGGTAATTAAGTCGGGCCGCTACCCCGGCAATTATTCCCCGGTCAACGTAGTCGATGTGGAGTTGGTCTGCTACCCGCTTCCCAATTTCCGGTGCACCGCTTCCCATCTGGCCTCTGATTGTTATAACAGACATTCCTCACCTCCTGCGAAATGACCTACGACACAATTTTATCTTGACACCGATTCTGTTGTCAATCAGCGAAATGGGACACTTTTTAAACCGAACACTTTGCCATAATCAGGTGGCATTGACAAGCTCTCTGAGGCCACGGTTGTAGTCTTTGCGACGATTAATTGTTTGTATTCGCACCTCCTTTCGGCGCTGCAGGATCTCCTCTCTCCTGCCATATAAGACATCGGCAGGCGTCACATCACCGAGGGACTTGTGGTAACGGCGGTAGTTGTAGTAGTCGACGAAGGCAGCAATCGCCCGCTCCAACTCGCTGGGAAGCTCATAGGGTAACTGGTTCACCTCTTTTTTCAGAGACTGCTGGTAGCGTTCCACCTTACCGTTAGTCTGGGGATGGAAGGGTGCGGACAAGATATGCCCGATACCCACCAGACGCAGGTAGTCCCGAAAGGCCTTGGAGACGTAGCCAGAGCCGTTATCCGAGAGGAGTCTGGTGCGGTCCTCGACAGGCACCCCGATATCATCGGGGCCGGTGGCGTCCACCGCTTCCTGGACCACCTCGATCAGGGAGTTAGCCGACATGTCTTTCTGCAGCTTCCATCCCAAAATGAAACGGGAATAGTCGTCCATCACGGTCACAAGGTAATAGTAGCCCCAGCCAACCACACGGAAATAGGAAGCGTCGGTAGCCCACATCTGGTGCGGCCGTGTGGTCTTTGTGTGGTATTCCTTAGCGGCCGATGGTTGTGTCTCCTGGCGTTTCACCAGCCCTTCCCTTCTTAGAATGCGGTACACCGTTGACTCGGATACGGCAAAGCCTTCGTTATCGGTGATCCAGGCTGAGAGCTGCCGGCTGCTGAGTTCAGGAGACTCCCGGGCTACCGCCAGTATCTTGTCTTCTTCAGCGGGAGTGATTCGGTTCCAGGGTCTTTCTCGCGTTCCTGAATCGGCTCGCCCCTGGCGCCACCTATAGTAGCTACTTTTCGATATCCCCAGGTCCGCCAGGGCCTGGCGCTTTCCCCTGGACTGGCTTTCCACCTGCGCTAAAAGAGCAGCCTTCTCAACGGGGCTCATGCGCCGTCGCCGTTGTGGCCGAGCGGAGGAATAACCGTTTTTTTAAGACGGTATACATCCAATGAAAGGTCAGCTACCAATTGCTTGAGATCGGTGTTCTCCCGCTTTAGGTCATCGATTTCCTGGCGCGTGGCATCCCTGACTGTATCCCGTTTCAGCCGCTCTTTCCCAGCCTCAATGAAGTCCTTGGTCCAGGCGTAGTAGGCTCCCGGCTTGATGCCTTCCCGGCGACAGAGTTCATTGACTGCCACTTCCCGGCGGAACCCCTCCAGCACGATACGGATTTTCTCCTCTGGGGTGTACTTCCGTCTGGATGCTACTCTAACCTGCTGCATAAAGCCCTTGGTTTGCTGGGTTCTGGCCTCGGCAGCATCAGCTTTGTCTTTGTTTTCCTGAGACACAATTCGCTCCTTTCACTGTTTAGTCAGTCTACTACCTCTCAGGAGCTTGTGCCACCCGTTTAGACTCTACGGTTTTAGTGGCCCTACTTGTGTCCCATTATCGCTGACGGTCTACAGTCCTTCCTGCGGCCTTAGCTGGCCGGTAAGCACTTTTACGGTTGTTGTTTTACCGGCGCCGTTGGGACCGAGAAAACCCAGTATTTCCCCGGCGCCGACTTCAAAACTGATACGGTCGACCGCCACCAAGCTCCCGTAGCGGTAGGTTAGATTTTCGACGATGATGGAGTTTTCAACCATACGACTATTCTTCCTCTTAACTCTTGCTCTTCCTGACTAAACTGAATATGGCGGCTATCATAACTACATATCCCAGTATCCTTAGTAGAGTCATGTACCAGGCGCCGGTGGAGACACCACCGAGCAACAGGGCATGTGATACACCGAATACGGCCCAACTGATGGCAAGTATGGGCCAGAAGGCCCACTTCTCGCCCGTTCTCCTGGAGGTATAGAAAAATGCCGCCAGGCTCAATAGCGCCAGAAGCCAGGTAAAAGCAACGTTAATGTAATACATCAATGGTGTACTCATCGCGGGTCTCCCTCCTTATATCCAAGAATTATCTAACGGCTGTTCGTTTAGTTCCAGCTTTGCAGGGAACAAATTTCTATGGTAGTATATGGTATTTCTATGCAGGGAGCAAGTCGTATTTAAGCCATTCAGTGCAAGCTGAATTGGTAGGATGGTTCTGTGAAGCGGAGTTTCCAGGGAGATATGAGACAAGAGTCCGGCACTTTCAGCCCGAAATCATCGATAAGAGCTAGCGTCGGAATAATTCTGGCAGCACTGTTGCTGCTCCTGGCCATATCGGCAGGGTGTGCCGGAGACATAGACCGCTCGAAATATGCAGATAATCCGATTGCCGGCAGAGAGACTCTGGTCCAGGTATCTACTATTGATGCCCTCATGATGGGGTCATACGATGGCGTCATGTCACTGGGGACGTTAGGGAAATATGGCGACTTCGGAATAGGGACGTTCGCCAGCCTTGACGGAGAAATGATTGAAACGGATGGTGTGTTCTACCAGGTTAAAGCAAACGGTAAAGCCTATCAAATGTCAGGTTCCGTAAAAACGCCCTTTGCCTGTGTGACTTTCTTTGATACCGACCGTGAGGAGAGATTACCTCAAGGTTTGGATTACCTGCAGCTGGAGCAGTACCTGGACGAGAAATTACCCACAGTCAACATCTTCTACGCCATCAAGGTAGAGGGTACCTTTAGTTATGTGAAGACGCGGAGCGTACCGCCCCAGGTGAAGCCATATCCCCCGCTGGCCGAGGTCACCAGGAATCAACCTGTTTTTGAATTTCACAATATCGAGGGGACAATAATCGGGTTCAGATGTCCTCCTTATGTCGCCGGTGTGAATGTACCGGGGTATCATCTTCACTTTTTAACCAGGAACCGGGATGCCGGCGGGCACGTACTCGAAATGACGGTCCGGGATGCGACCACTTTTGTTGATGATACCTCCGCATTTATGATGCTCCTGCCCGGCCAGGACTCCGATTTCTATAAGCTCGACCTGACCCGGTCACAACAGGACGAAGTCGGAAAAGTCGAAAAATAGTCATCCGACCAGTAACCAGAGTTCGCATAAAGTCGATTATACTCTTATCACTGCCCATTCTGACGAGAGTAACCATTAAAACCAGTATTTTTTAACGAACAACCCTTGATTCTCCACGTATCTCGTAACATATTTGAGCAGCAGAGTGGTGATTACAAGTGTTACGATGAGATTGCCCGTAAACCATGTAACAAGTATATACAGCGCATCGCTCCAACCGGAAACACCTCCTACCGATAGCATGGTAGAACCCCAGATGGCTCCCACCAGACTGTTTAACAAACAGCCAAAGACGAGGAAGATTAAAAAGTCCCGTTTTGACTTCAGGCTGACATCGGCGTGAAAAAGCTTGAAAGCTATCAACGGTATCAAGACCTGCCACAGGTCTGCCAGTGACCAGTAAAGATTAACACTGAGCGGCATATCGCCGAGGGCGCCGAAGATACATCCCGCATATGCTGCAATCGCTCCCCACGCCCCAAACCACAGAGTAAAAGGAATCATGAAGGCTATGGCAAAATATAGCGAGGATGCTCCCGGGGCACTCGACCAGACGACGGTAGCAAAACGGGCTAATAGGGTGTTTATTGCGGTAACTATAACCAGGATTATGAGATACCTGTA
>Ga0315279_10011245_pt1 | contig 10388 bp, 6 predicted proteins | sample YL17G06_20_MG_FD_203694 | JGI IMG/M metagenome (GOLD analysis project Ga0315279, IMG submission 203694) | Sediment microbial communities from Yellowstone Lake, YNP, Wyoming, USA - YL17G06_20 | ecosystem: Environmental > Aquatic > Freshwater > Lake > Sediment | place: USA: Wyoming | collected...
AAGCCCCTTTCGCATCCATAAACGCCACAATCTCTTCAGGGGTCAGTCTCACTCCAGAAGCCACACGGACGTAAGCACAGACTTTTTCACCCAAGTCTTTATCCGGTATTCCAATGACTGAGGCATCAACAACCCCTGGGCAGGAGACCAAGAGTCCTTCCACTTGAGCCGGACTGATGTTTTCCCCACCCCGAATGATGATGTCCTTTATCCTTCCTGTTATCTTCAGGTACCCTGAGTCATCGATTCTCGCCTGGTCGCCGGTTCTGAAAAAACCATCTTTCGTGAAGCTTTTTCGATTCTCGTCCGGATTCTTTAGGTACCCGGCAAAGATCCCCGGCCCCTTTGTTGCCAATTCTCCGTCTCGATGGGGAGGCATCTCCCTGCCTTCTTCATCGAGAATCTTGATGACGTCATAGGGGCAGCAGGGTTTTCCGACGGTACTGCAGACCGTTTCGATGTCATCGTCCGGACGAGTCCGACAGAGCAACCCTTCACTCATCCCAAATTCATTGATGTAAATGCACCCTATCTTTTCGTTGGTCTTTCGGATAAGCTCGGGGGAGCTCGCCTCTCCGCCCGCAGAGACCTTCTTCAGTGAACCGAGATCATAATCTCCCAATCTCTCAAGGTCGACAATCCTCTTGAGCAGGCTGGGCACAATGGGCATGAAGGTGGCCTTCTCTCTCTGTAGAGTACTGCAGACATCTTCCGGTCTTGTCGAATCGAGCAACACGAGTTTGGCACCCATAAACAGACACCCGGTAACCCCTATCAGAAGCCCCAAATTATGCCCCACCGGAACGGTCACCAGCCAGATGTCCTCACTGCTCATCTCTCCAATCCTTGCCACATATTCCGCATTGCAGATGTAATCATTATGAGAACGGGGAATCCCCTTCGGCAAGCCCGTCGTTCCTCCGGAGGGAAGAATATGAGCAATATCGGTTGGGTGAGGTCTCCTGGCACCCAAGCGATGCCTGTCTATATCGCTCAAACCCTTTTTCATGAGTCTTTCCAGGCTTGTCGTAACCCGGCTGTCCTCCCCATGAGCCCGCACGGAGAGGATGTATTGGAGCTGAGGGTTTTCCTTCCTTACTTCTCCTGCAAAGGAGAGATAGTCGATTTTTCTGTAGACATCGGGGACGATCCACGCTTTTGCTTCTGTTAAGCGGCAGAGATGACTCACTTCCAGTTGTCTGTACCCAGAAACCAATATCACTGGGATACATCCTATTTTCTGTAAGGCAAAGTAGGAAAGGACGTATTCAGCCCAGTTTGGGAGCTGCAGCAAAACCGTATCTCCTTTTTCGAGGCCTAAATCGATCAGACCGATGGCGAGCCGATTCACACTTTCCTGCAGCCCTGCGTAAGTCAGTCTCACCCGATCATCCACTAAGGCTTCTTTTTTGGGATAGAGATCCGCTGACTTGTCGAGCATATCGCCCAAGGTGATTCCAAGCCACCACCGATGGTGGGCATACTTTTCCTTATCTTCTTCTCCATGCTTTGGGTATGTAATCGAGCTCATCCTCCTCCACTCCTTTTCGCATCCATAGTGCAGAGAGCGATCTGTTCGTCTTTCTCAGGGAACGTCCATCACAGATCTTCTTTCTTAAATTGGCCAGGCGATCCCATCTTAGGCAGAAAGGGGTCAGGGGCATTCAGGTTGTCTTTAGGCCAGCGGTCGCATTTGACTTTTTCATACCTCGAGTCTGCCTCGAGACACCAGTTACACGCGACACACCTGACAATTTCCTTCTCCCTTCCTTCCCTCGCCTTTAAGGGCCAATCAGGATCACAGAGAAGAGCTCGGCACAGACCGATGATATCGGCCTTGCCCTGTTCCAAAATCTCTTCGGCGTGCTGGGGTTCTCTGATCTTCCCGGCAATCACGATGGGAGTATCCAACCCAGCTTCCCTCACAGCCTTTCGGATCCCCTCTGCCAAATACACATGGCACCCATCAGGCCACCAGAACCAAGGGCTCATACGATGGCCACTGTAGCCGGACATGGGATCCGGAGGATTCCCTTCCGTTGGGGTCTTCGCATCCTCAAAACGACTGCCAGCAGAGACACTGATATAATCAGCCCCGAGTTCGGCAAATCTCCTTGCGATCCGGCTGCTTTGGGCAAGGGTGTTTCCTTCAACATGGAAATCCTCACCATTGATCCTGACACCGAGAGGAGTGTTCCCTCCTACAAGCTGACGCACCGCTTGATAGACCTCTGCTGGCAACCTCATCCTATTTTCAAGGTTACCTCCATAGGGGTCTGTCCTTTTGTTTGCGCGCGACAGGAACGACGAAAGAACATAGGCGTGGGCCATGTGGATTTCAATAAAGTCGAAACCCGCCGATAGGCCCCGTTTGGCCCCTGCGACATGATCCTTGACGATGTTTGGTAACTCCTCCGGCTTGAAATCCTCCACCTTCTGTCTCCAGCCCGTCTTGGAAAGTTTCAGGTGCTGCATGATTTGGATACCAATCTTGACCTCTCTGTTCACTTCCCGCATGGCTTTTACAAGTTCTGTCAACCCGGGGATAAAACGGTCATCACTGATCCGAACGTTATAGGGACTCTTGGAAGGGATAACCACGGCCGCCTCCACCACGATCGCGCCCGCTCCGCCTTTCATTTCCCTTTGGTACCTCTTCTTTTGATCCTCCGTGACAAAGCCGTCCTCGGTCGACAGGCCGGAAACCATCGAGGTCCGTTGAATCCGATTGGAAAATGTCACCCCTCTCATCGTGATGGGTGAAAATAACTTTTCGTATTTCACTGTCCTTTCTCCTCTCAAGCCGTTTCTTCCCTTCCCTCTCCCATGATTCCAGGAGAAGGAAAGAAACGATGGGGTTGAACCTGTTGACCGATAGAAATCTTACTGCGACAAAAAAGCACAGCCCAAAAGTCCCCGGAAAATCACGCTCTATCTTTCCTCCCTCCTTGATCGTTCTTTTCTCCTCCCGGTTAGTACCGGGGGGGTCCTGCTGCCGGGGAGAATATCTCTATTTCTTCGGTGGAAGCTTGAAGAGCTTTTCAGCATTCTTGCCCAGGATCAGATCAATCTCTGCCACTTTCAGACCAGCGTCTTTACCCAGGGCTTTGACAGCCTTAATGGCGCCTTCAGGGTCCCCAACCCGGTGAGCATAGTCGGTTCCAATAATCATATGGTCAGGCCCCACCCATTCCAAGCAGCACTTCATGGCGGGCAGATAGAAAGACGTTGTGTCAGGATACACCCTCTTCTTGTAGGTAACGTCTGGAGACTCCTTCAATTCAATGCCCCATTCCTTCGCATAGCCCTTGAACGAATCCTGCAATCTCCGGACAAAGTAGGGAACCATTCCACCCAAATGTCCGTGAACCAAGGTGAGCTTGGGATACTTTGCCAATACCCCTTGGAAGATGAGGCTGACCACGGCCATGCTCGTATCGAGCGTATACCCCCAAAGCTGGTAAGGAATCTTCATCATGTCCATGACCGAGGCAGTGAGAGGTACAGCAGGGTGAACCAACATAGGGAGTTCGTTCTTGTTTGCGATTTCATAAATGGGATGAAATTTTTCAAGGAAAACAGGTTCACCATTGTAATTGGAAAACATCTGGATGCCCGCACATCCCATCTGATGGCACCTCTCCAGCTCCTTGCACGCCTCGCCCACATCCTGATAGGGCAGCGATGCCAAAAAATAGAAACGTCCTGGATAGTCACTCGCCGCCTTTGCAAGAGCATCGTTGCACTTTTTGGCCCAATAGACGCCTTTATCCCTCTCCAGCGTTTCAGGACCGGGAATCGTCACCGAAAGAAGTTGTGTGTCAAGACCTCCCTTATTCAGATCTTCTATGCGTGCCTTTAAATCATAGTGGCCAGCTCTGTCGATGTGGGCCACACACACCCCCTTGTACCACATACGGTAATGGGTACCTCCGTCGTGGACGCAGTAGACCGTCTCATTCGATCCCCTGGTTTGTAGGTAATCCATGTACTCTTTCGGATACCAATGACAGTGCACGTCAACCGTTCGTTGTGCCATAAGATTTGTCCTCCTTTTTAGATAATGGGTTAATGGAGCCCCACGGGCTAAGCCCGTGGTACCTCCACAAGAATACCCTCCTACGCCCCTGAGCGCCGAAGCGCTTCGGTGCGCAGGCGCCAAGGCTTCGGAGGGTTATCCGCCAGTGGCGAAATCCGCCGAAGCAGTGATACCTCGGTTCAGGATTAGCACAGACACCGCTCACGCATTCATCCACGGGCAGAGCCCGTGGTCTTCTGCGTAGGCGGATAAAATCAAAGAGTATCTTTGCCGTTTTTTCCACAATGGCAGTGCATTTCTCATTGCCGCCAGATGTCTCCCACCTCTTTCGTTCTTCCTCGTTAGTAAAATCACAGCCCGTCAAGTTGTAACAGTTGACGCTTCCGAATTCTTTCTCAAATTGATCCCAAAATTGTCTGCACTTTTCGTGCACTTTGGAGACCGCTTCCTTATCCTTGGGATCGGTTCGGCCCCACTTCATCCCGATGGTCATGATAGACCCGGTCAAAGCGCCACAGATGGAGCCTTTCCTACCGATCCCTCCGCCAAAACCGGTCGCCAACTTAGGGAGAATCGAATCCTCATATCCAAGATACCCCTTGAAACTCAAGGAGATCGATTCAGCTCAGTTGAATCCCTCCTTAAAATAGCTCTTCGCCTTCTCACTCATCCCCTGTCCGTCCTCTGCCGTTTTTATCTGTCCCCCCTTCTTAATCTTATGGGCTATTAACGGATAAGTTGGAAGAAGTCAACCTTCGGAAACGGACATGTTCTGTGTTCCTACGAGCCTTTAGCGGGGCAAATGTGAAGCTTCCCGCCCACCCCGTTAAGACGGGGCAGGCACGGCGGCGCTTCCGGGAAATGTAGATATGATTACAGGGTCGGCGTTCCTCCCCGCCCCTGCCTACGGGCAGGAAGGCGGGGCATCCAGCCGACCTGCCCGCGATTTAGACAAGAATGATTCCTTCATTCTTCTTGAACTCCTGTACTAGAAGAGTCCATAATTGGGTAAGAAACGCAATGGAAACCCCTTCGGATAAACGCAACGTTCAGCACCGGCTCCTTCAATGGTTCAGGAAACAGGGGAGAGATCTCCCTTGGAGAAGGACTAGGAACCCCTTTCGCATCTGGATCTCTGAGATCATGCTTCAGCAGACTCAGGTCGATACGGTCATCCCCTACTACCAGAGATTCCTGAAGGTCTTTCCAACGGTTGAGGTTCTGGCCAAAGCAGACCTGTCGAGGGTTTTGAAGATATGGGAGGGACTGGGATACTACTCCCGTGCCCGACACCTCCATCAAGCGGCAAAACGAATCGTTGACCAATTCAATGGAAGGATTCCAGATCGTTTGAATGACCTCCTCAGCCTACCGGGGATCGGCCGATACACAGCAGGGGCCATTCTCTCGATTGCGCATAACAAAGAAGCCCCTATCCTCGATGGAAATGTGAAGCGTGTCCTTTCCAGACTCCATGCGGTTGCGACAATCCTTGGAGAAACAAAGACAGAAAAACTCCTTTGGACGCTTTCAGAATCTTTGATCCCGAGGGGTCATGCAGGTTCATTCAACGAGGCCCTCATGGATCTGGGTGCCACGGTTTGTACGCCCAAGAGACCTTCCTGTTCCCTCTGCCCTCTTCGAAATCTCTGCAGAGCAAAGGCCATCGGGAATCCAGAACGATACCCAACAAAGGCCAAGAAGAGAAAGATTCCCCATGTGAACGGAGTCTCGGCTGTGATCGTGAAAGACGGAAAGGTTCTCCTTCATCAGAGACCCCCAAGGGGATTCTCAGGCGGCCTCTGGGAGTTTCCAAACTGGAGAGTACAGGGAGACAAGGATCTGAGCCGTTGGTTAGTAAGGTGGATCAAGGACGAAAAACACTTGAGAGTTACTGTCAAAGACCGGATTGGAATCTTTGAGCAGACTTATTCCCATTTCAAACTGACACTTCATGTGTATGATTGCCAGGCCCTGTATGGAGAGGGCTCAGGTCGCTGGGTAGGAATTCGGAGCCTGAATCGCTTTCCCATGTCCAGAATCCACCGCAGAATCGCCTACGCTATTTTAGAAGACAGAAAAGCGAGAATCTAGGATCGCGTCTCAGAAATAGATGGAAAAAGCCCCGTCACCAAGGACAGGTAAGGTTATCTTTATGGCCTTACACATGCGGTTGTTTCGGAAAGGTTGGGGAAGCCATGCATGTGGCTGACATATCTCTAGATTACCTCATCACTTTCTTTTCTGGTATCGGAGGTGGTTCGATGCATTTAGACCTGCTCCACTCCTCGTTGAGTCTTTCCAGAATCTGCTCCTGCTGCTGAATGGAGAAGTCCGCATATTCAGGATCATTTGCCCGGTAAGTCCTCTCGATGAAGGAAATGGAGTCCTGGGTGGCGCGGGCCTCTGCGCGGATCACCTCACAGTTCTTCAATCCCCGACGAGGTTCGGTCGAGGTCTTTCGAGGAGGGGGAACCGGGACTTTTTTCTCTGATGCCAGCGATAGCTCTGTGCATCTGGACCTGTTCCATTCCTCGCTGAGTCTTTGCAGAATCTGGTCCTGCTGCTGAATGGAGAAGTCCGCATATTCAGGATCACTTTTGCGATAAGTCCTCTCAATGAAGGAAATGGAGTTCTTGGTGGCACGGGTCTCTGTGCGGATCGCGTCACACTGCTTCAGTCCCCGGCGAGGTCCGGTCGACGGCTTTGGAGGAGGGTGAACTGGGACTTTTTTCTCTGGTGCCAGGGACAGCTCTGTGCATTTGGACCTGCTCCACTCCTCGCTGAGTCTTTGCAGAATCTGCTCCTGCTGCCGAATCGAGAAGTTCGCAAATTTGGAGTCCCTTTTCCGATAAGTACTTTCAATGAAGGAAATAGAGTCCTTGGTGGCGCGGGTCTGTGAGTAGATCATCTCACACTTCTTCAATCCCCAACGAGCTTCGATCCCGTCTTCGGGATGAGAGGAAAACCAGAGACAGTTCTGATAGACATGATAGAGCGTGACGGAACGGTTTTCTGAGATGTCGATCGGAATGGCCTCCATCATCCCTTTCGCCATCTCTCTGTCAAGAGGGTTCGATTCGATGATCTGTGAAAGATGATCCACCAGGGAGACGATCATTCCGTCGCGGCCCGAGGTACTGTAAATCTCCCACAATTCCGAGGCTTCTGGGCAACCCCCATCGCGACACTGCTCGTATCCCTCCTGTACAATGGGAACCCTTTCCCTGAGCAAGCGGGTGATTGTTCCCATAACTTTAACCATCTTCTCCATGGGGGGATAGTCTGTGGGATCGATCCTCCTGGCCACCGCCTCGACAAAATCGGCATAGCCCTTACAAAAACCAGAAGTATATTGCTCCTCGGAATAGAAGAGGTGTTCTGCGGCAGCACGATATTTCCATTCCCCGTTCTCGGAAACGGGCCACCGAAACTTCACGAGACCTGAGCGAGCTTTGGATTCGGGTCTACCGGAAAAAAAATTTCTTAAGCTCAGTTTTTGAACCTTCACAGGGAGCGCCGACTCCCAGGTCTGAAGAGGATGGGCTTGGCTTCCATCCAAAGAGACATGACCGATAATCCCAGTGTGGGATTCTGTTACTAAAAAAAGCGTTCCCGGTGTGACCGAATCAGGGGATATGCGGACAGGATACGTGTCGAGGGGGAGGGTTCCCGTCCAGGTCCTCGGAAAGAGATAGAAGAGGGCGGCACGGAAACGTTCGTCCCTGTCCCACTCTGGGTGGGTTGGAAGAAAGCCCCAATCCGTGGACCAGTGGCCGATGAGTCTGCCCTCCTTTGTTGTAGCGGCAGCGGGAAGATGGTTGATCCGGGCATAAATCCATCGGATCGCATAGACGGCATCTGCACAATCCGTGGGGATCGTGTACCGGATGAAGAAATCCTCCGTCATGGTTTCGTCCATCCATTTCCCAAACCGATGCTCTTCTTCAACCGTCCACCGGCGATCGCCGACTTCCCAGACTTGATCAGGCGATTCATTCGACGTCTGGCTGAAACATGGAGTGGAACAAAAGATAATCAGAAAGAGAACAACAAAAGGCATAGGTTCATGTTTAAAAGAATGACATAAGATTGTCAACGGAAAGAACGGAACAAGGAAGCATCTTTAAAACTGTCGTGGGTGGGTAAGCTTTACAGAAAAAGTGAAGTTCCCAAGCATCCCGCTAAGGCGGAACAGGCAAGACGGGGCATCCAGCCGACTTGGCCGTGACAAAGAAGAGCCAAGAGCATGAAAACTTTAATTTCTGCTTTTACATCTATTTGACCAGCACAAAAATGGACCTGCCCCCGTTCCACATCGACGTGGACCAGCTTCACCCTCACCCCGTCGCCGATTCGGAACCCGGAGCCCAAAAAAAAGAGGTGGACGTGTTCAACAACGTTCTCCCCTTTTTTAGATCAAAGGACCTCCGTCTTTTCGTGCCAGACGATGCCCATTTTTGCGAGGGCCGTCAGGACCGGTGTGTAGACCTCGGGAAAGACAGGGATGAGTACGCCCGTCTTCGTGATCTTCTTTTCGAGGATCATGGTGGTCGCCACTGCAGCAGGGAGGCTCACCGTGCGTGCCATGGAGGTGTCGCCGTGGGGAATCCCGAAGTCGACGAGGGTCGATACGATTTTTTCGCGACGCTTCTGCTTCGGGTACTCCACTTCGAACAAGTGAACCATTACGACCAGGTCGCGCTCGCCGGGTGCGTACTGGAGCTTCTGGAGGAGCCGGGCGGCAAAGACGTCAAGGGGTGTCGGGGCCGATGCGTCAATCTTATCGTTGCCGAACAGGCCGAGCCAATCAAGGGTCTGCATTATCTGAGAGTCAATCGGCTCGTCAATGGTCCTGGCCACGTTCGCCCTGATCTCCTTTGTACCATCGACCTTGATGAGGCGCGCCATGAACTGCGCGAAGCTGAGCCCCTCGATGCCCTTCATCTCGTCAAGCTCCATGAGCCCGAGTTTCCTGACCTTGTACCAAAGGTCGCACCAGCCGGGATACCTGAGGGTGCCACGGTACATGGTTCGCACATTCTTCAAGCCATAGAGGTCAATGTACCCAAGGCAGTCCCGGTTCGTGTAGGCCTCGAGGTCGCCTATCCCTTCGACTCGGAGGATATGGGTGTGTTTGAAAAGCTCGACCCCGGGGATCGAGACGACCTGTCCGTTCTCGAGGAACTTCGCGTCGTTGCGAGCGGCCACGACCACACCGCGGGGGGCCCATGAGAACTTGTACTTCCAGGGTGACGTGATCGCTTCTGGTGCCGGAAGTCCCCCGCAGTAAGAGCGGAAGCTCACGACCACTCCCCCCTTGCTCTCGGCCTCATGAATCACTTTCATGGCCGACATGTGGTCGAGCCCTGGGTCGAGGCCAATCTCGTTCAGGAAGATGAGTCCCTTGGCCTTGGCAGATGCATCCCGTTCGCGCATGGCGGGTGACACGTAGGAGGTCGTGACGAAGTGCTTTCCGTACGCGAGGCACACATCAGCAACCATCACGTGATGCACGAACGGGAGAAGACTGATGGTGAGATCGTGCTCTGCCACGAGCTTTTTAAGAACCTCGAATTGGTCGGCCGTCCAGGCGATCGATCGACCGCGCGGGTGCCCTTTCAAAAGTCGATCCGCCTTGGCAACCGTCCGTGTGGCGATTGTGAGCTGGTAGTCGGACAAGTCGAGGATGTACTTGACGATCGGGCCCGTGATGAGGCCGGCGCCGAGGAGCAGAACTTTTTTCATTTCTCACCTCCAGAAGTTCATTTCGGCAGGTGGCGGGCGAGGTACGCGAACCTCTCCGTTAACCGGCCGTTGTGCACAATGATTGCGTTCTTGATCTCATCCGGGAGCGCCAAATCTTTCGTCGGGACCGAGAAATCGGCGCCCGCGAGGGCTGGGATGAACTTGACCAACACGTTGCCGAAATCGCTGCTCGCTTCCTTCGGCAGCTCGCAGGGGAGGTTATCCACCGCGAGCACCACCACTCCGCGGCCCTCAAAACCATCCCTGGTCTCGCCGGTGAGTGGATCGTAGACATAAGTAGGAGCTCCAGAGTCGGTACTCCGGACGGTGCACTGGACAGCACCCTCCACGTCGCAGCTGATATCGCCGACAACGCGGAGCCTCGCCGGGCCTTTCTGGAAGAGCTCGGCCAGATCTTGCTTTGTCGCGAGACGCGGGTAGCTCGCCTCCCAGTAGATGCCGTTCACGAGAACAGTCAGATGGGAGAGGTGCGGGGAGAAGATCGGTTTGTACAAGTCGCGGTGCGCATAATAATCCTGTAATTCGAAGGCACTCCCGTCTTTCCGGGCCGCCATGTGCTCCTCCCTGTACACTACCTTGG
>Ga0315279_10011246_pt1 | contig 10388 bp, 5 predicted proteins | sample YL17G06_20_MG_FD_203694 | JGI IMG/M metagenome (GOLD analysis project Ga0315279, IMG submission 203694) | Sediment microbial communities from Yellowstone Lake, YNP, Wyoming, USA - YL17G06_20 | ecosystem: Environmental > Aquatic > Freshwater > Lake > Sediment | place: USA: Wyoming | collected...
ACATTTGACATTTGGTTAAGTGATGGAACATTCAAACTTCATTCATCTCCATGTCCATAGCCAATACAGTTTGTTGGATGGAGCCATTCGGTTTGATGAGGCCTGCGACTTGGCCAAAAAGTATCGGATGTCGGCTCTCGCACTGACCGATCACGGAAATATGTTCGGTGCGATCGAATTTTACCAGACGGCTATCAAGCATGGCATTAAACCGATCGTGGGTTGCGAAATTTATGTGGCTCCAGGGAGTCGTTTTGAGAAAAAGACGGGTGATGGAACGGAGGGCGTCTATCATTTGACGCTCCTCGTTAAGAACAAAATTGGGTATTTCAATCTCATTAAACTGGTGAGCCTTGCCTATCTCGAGGGATTCTATTATAAACCTCGAGTCGATAAGGAGCTTTTAAGTCAATATCATGAGGGGTTGATTGCCCTCAGCGGTTGTCTGAAAGGCGAGATCTCTGCCCATGCCGGCCGTGGGGAGATGAAGAAGGCCATGCAGGCGGCAGAGGAATATCGGAAGATCTTCGATGGAAGGCGATTTTTTGTTGAAATGCAAAATAACGGAGTGGAAAACCAGACCCTGGTAAATGAACGGCTCCTAGAAATAAGCCATCAGCTTTCCCTCCCCGTGGTTGCAACGAACGACTGCCATTACCTAAACCGAGAGGATGCAAAGGCCCATGAGGTCCTCCTGTGCATTCAAACGGGAAAGACACTTCAGGACAGCGATCGGATGAAGTTTTCTTCCAATGAATTTTATTTTAAGTCTCCTCAGGAAATGGCCGATCTTTTTCAAACGATCCCTGAGGCAATCACCCACACCTTGGAGATCGCAGACCAGTGCAATCTGGAGTTAAAGTTTGAGGAGAAGCATATTCCGAGGGTCTCTCTCCCCTCGGGAGAGTCCCCCGATAGTTACTTGGAAAAATTGGCAAGGGAAGGATTGGAAAAGAGACTGGACTCTCTAAGGCAGAAAAAGGATTTTGAAAAAAACTCCGAACGCTATCGGCCTCGCCTCGAAGAGGAGCTGACGATCATCAAGTCCATGGGATATTCGGGATACTTTTTAATCGTAGCCGATTTCATCCATTTTGCAAAAAATAGAAAAATTCCGGTGGGACCGGGGAGAGGTTCTGCGGCTGGAAGCTTAGTGGCGTACGCCCTGAACATCACCGACCTGGATCCCATCGAATTTGACTTGATCTTTGAAAGATTCTTAAACCCGGGGCGAAAGAGCAGCATGCCGGATGTGGATGTTGACTTCTGTATGGACAGAAGGGATGAGGTGATTCAATATGTGATGGAGAAATATGGGAAGGAAAATGTGGCCCAAATCATCACCTTTGGGAAAATGCAGGCGAGAGCTGTGATCCGGGATGTGGGCCGTGTCATGGATCTTCCCTATGCGGAAGTGGATCGGATTGCCAAACTCATCCCCAGCACCCTCAACATTAGTTTAGATCAAGCCGTGGAGCAAGAGCCCCAGCTGAAGGAGATGATCCAAAGAGATTCGAAAGTGGCGACCCTTTTTGGGATTGCCAGATCGCTGGAAGGGCTCACGCGACATGCTTCTACTCATGCGGCTGGGGTGGTCATGTCAAACAAGTCCCTCATGGAATATCTCCCCCTTTATCGTGGACAGGCCGGTGAAGTGATGACCCAGTATGCGATGAAGGAAGTGGAAACGATCGGACTGGTCAAATTCGATTTTCTGGGACTTAAAACCCTGACCGTGATCGACCATGCGATTGAGTTGATTGAAAAGAATCAAGGAATGAAGATTGAACTTTCCGAGATCCCTCTCGATGACCCGGAGGTCTACGCGTCCCTTGGCGCTGGCTCGAATCTGGGCATTTTCCAATTGGAAAGTTCTGGGATGAGAGATCTCTTGATTAAGCTTAAACCAGAGAGTTTCAAGGACGTCATCGCATTGGTGGCGCTCTATCGGCCTGGCCCCTTGGACAGTGGGATGGTGGGTGAGTTTATTAAGCGTCGACATGGCAGGGTATCGATCCAATATGAAACCCCGGCCCTGGAAGGGATCTTAAAGGACACCTATGGAGTGATTGTCTATCAGGAGCAAGTGATGCGCATTGCCAGCGCCCTTGCCAATTTTAGTTTGGAAGACGCAGATAACCTTCGGAGAGCCATGGCAAAGAAAGATGCCGTGGAGATGGAGAAACAAAAAGAGAAGTTTTTGGAGGGAGCGAAGAAGAACCGATTTCCCATAAAGAAGGCCGAGAAAATTTTTGAACAGATGGAGACCTTCGGTCGATACGGCTTCAATAAATCCCATAGCGCGGCCTATGCCCTCATTGCCTACCAGACGGCCTATCTGAAGACTCACTATCCCAAAGAGTTCATGGCTGCCTTGCTCACTTGTGAAGTTCAAAATCCGGACAAAATCGTCAAGTATATCGCGGAGTGCCGGGAGATGGGGATCAACATCCTCTCCCCGGATATCAACGAGAGTTATAAGAATTTCACCGTCGTTGGGGGCCAGATCCGATTTGGTCTGGCGGCGGTGAAAAATGTGGGGGACGCGGCCCTCGATGCCATTCTGATGGAGAGAGAAGAACGAGGAAAATTCCACTCCCTTTATGATTTTTGCAAGAGAGTCGACACCCGGAAGGTGAATCGACGGGTGATCGATAGTCTGATCAAATGCGGCGCCTTTGACTTCTCAAAGGTCTATCGATCTCAGATGTTGACCGTGTTGGATGAGGTCCTTGAATACTCCCAGTTGGCGCAACGGAAAAAGGGAGAGGCTCAGATGAGCATGTGGACCCCGGCTCATGAAGAGGGGGCCGAGACTTACCCTGAACTTGATGAATTTCCAGAGAATCAATTGAACACTTTTGAGAAAGAGACCATCGGGTTTTATATCTCCCGCCATCCTCTCTCGCGTTATCAAGAAGTGATCAAAGAGTTGACCGATCAGGATACTTCGACCCTTCCCAGGCTCAAAAACAATGAAGAAGTAAAGGTCTGTGGCCTGGTCAGCAGCCTGAAGGAGATCGTGACGAGAAAAGGAGACCGGATGGCCTTTTTGAATCTGGAGGACATGAAGGGATTTGTCGAGGTCATCCTATTCCCGGACGTGTTTAAAGCCTCCTTGCCCTGTTTAAGAGGAGGGGATCCCATCATCATTCGGGGAACCCTCGATCTTTCTGAGGATCATGTCAAAATCAAGGCCACCGAAATCCGCTCCCTCTCGGAAGGATCAACCTCTTCAAACAAAGCCCTCCATCTCAAAATTCCTGTGACCTCCCTGACGAAGTCACAATTGGAGGAGTTAAAGGAGGTCCTCTTAGCGAACAGAGGGTCCTTTAAGGTCTTTCTCCATTTGACCGATGGAGGGAATGAAGAGACCATCATTGCTTTGTCCGACCGATATCGGGTCGATCCTTCACCCAGCTTTCAACGACATGTCCAGACGCTCCTTAGATCTTCTGTCCTTTCATATGAGTAAAAAAGGATCTCTATGGTGAAGCATTATCTTGATTTTGAGAAACCCCTCGTTGATCTTGAAAGAGAGATCGAACATCTGAAGCGATTTTCAAGTGGAAGACCGTTCCATTTGGATGACCATTTGAAGAATTTAGAAGAGAAGCTCCATCGCTTGCAGAAAGAAATATTTTCCAATTTGACCGGATGGCAAATTACTCAGCTGGCCCGGCATATCGACCGACCGAAGACCTCCCATTATATTCAAGGGATATTTCAAGATTTCATCGAACTTCACGGCGATCGAAACTATGGGGATGATCCTGCCATCATGGGAGGGATTTCTCAATTTAACGGAAGATCGGTTGTCGTGATCGGGCATCAGAAAGGAGCCGATGCAAAGGAAATGGCCTATCGAAATTTCGGGATGCCCCACCCGGAAGGATATCGGAAGGCTCTGAGGTTGATGAACATGGCTGAGGTCTTTAGAAAACCCATTCTCACCATGATCGACACTCCCGGCGCTTTTCCAGGAGTGGGAGCGGAAGAAAGGGGGCAGGCCGGAGCCATCGCCAGAAATCTGAGAAGGATGATGTTGCTCCGCACACCGATCATCGCCACCGTGATCGGAGAAGGAGGGAGCGGAGGAGCCTTGGCCATCGGGATTGGCGATCGGATATTGATGCTGGAATATTCTATCTATTCCGTCATCTCTCCAGAGGGATGTGCGGCCATCCTTTGGAAGGATGGCGGAAAGGGAAAGGTCGCTGCCGAATCGTTAAAATTGACCGCCACCGATTTGTATCGACTGGGAGTCATCGATGAAATCGTTAAGGAGCCCCTGGGCGGAGCCCATCGGAATCCCCAAAAAGTGGCTGAGGATTTAAGAGAGGCCATCGGTCGCCATTTAAGTGATTTAGAAAAGATGGATCTGGATGACTTATTGAAACTTCGCTACGAGAAGTTTAGGAAGATGGGGAGTTTTATAGACGAGGGTGGAGGGTAGCAGGTAGGCAGTGGACCGAACGGTTCAATCAATGAGGTCGAACTCATAAACCGTCATATGATCTACTTGTTGCTTCCCAGCTTCCACGATCTGATGAATTCGTAAAAAGGTGTCATTCCCGTGCTTGCGCGCCGTAGCGCTTCAGCGCGCAGGCGTGAAAACGGGAATCCAGAAGAATTCTAAATACCTAAAAAGACTGGATTCCTGCTGGAGTTTACCCCGTACTTGATACGGGGCAGGAATGACAGAAAATAGCCTTCTTAGATTTTTTACGAGACCATAACGATCTAAACTATGCCAAGAAAGATTCAGATCTTACCGGAGTCCGTGGCCCAAGCCATTGCGGCGGGAGAGGTGATTGAAAGGCCTGCGTCGGTCGTGAAGGAGCTGATGGAAAATGCCCTCGATGCTGGGGCTTCCAAGATTGCAGTGGAGTTAAAAGCAGGAGGCCTCCAGCTCATCCGTGTCTTGGATGACGGCGAGGGGATCGATCCCGAAGATGTCCCCGTGGCCCTTCAGCGATATGCCACCAGCAAGATTCAGAGGTCTGAAGACCTCTTTGCGATTCACACCTTAGGATTTCGAGGGGAGGCCCTCCCCAGCATTGCAGCGGTTTCGCAAATGACCATCAAGACGCGAGTTCCTCGCTCCATGAGTGGTACGCAACTGCTCTGTGAGGGGGGGAAGATCAGGAGCACCACGGAGGTGGGTTGCCCCGTTGGGACAGAGGTGGAGGTAAAAAATCTCTTCTACAATATCCCCGTCAAAAGGAAGTTCGTCAAATCGATCCAAACCGAATTACGCCATTCCTTAAATCATTTTCTTCGGTTGAGCCTGGCCCATCCGTCCGTGTCCTTTAAATTCGTTCATGAAGGCCGAATCCTGTATGAATATCTGAAGACAGATTCTCCTAGGGTTCGGGTCGAAGCCATCTTGGGAAGAGAGATTTATGGCCATCTTCAACCCATTGAATTCGAGGAAGGAGAAACCCATCTCAGAGGGTTCGCCAGCCTTCCCTCTTTTTCAAAGGGAAATGGAGACGGGATTTATCTGTATGTCAATCGGCGGTTCATCAAGGACCGAATAATTTATAAAGCCATTCTTGAAGCCTACCGTCATGTCATCCCCGGAGGGAAATTTCCTGTGGTGATCTTATTCGTGACCCTTCCTCCTTCTGCCATCGATGTGAATGTTCATCCGACCAAGGCGGAGGTGAAATTTAAAGATCCTGATAGAATCTTTCGAATGGTACAGGGTGCCCTCTCTTCAGCCTTGGCTTCTCCCGGGTCTCTGAAGAAACGAGAGGATGTGGGGGATGGAATGGGCCAGCCGCCCTCCCTCAAGGAATTTCCTTCGTTAGGATCGACAAAACCCTATCCCATTCCGTTGCCATTGGTCGGAGGGGACGGGGAGGCTGTTACCGTCGTGAGAGAGGCATGGACGCCTGAGTGGGAGGTGGAGCGGAAAACCCCTTTTCGCATTTTGGGGCAAGTGCAGGCCACTTATATTCTTTGTGAAGGAGCAGAGGGGTTGATCTTGATTGATCAGCACGCAGCTCACGAGAGACTTCTTTATGAAAAATATAAGAAGGATCATGAAATAGGTTCCATCCCAGCTGAAAAACTACTCATCCCCATCCCCATGGAGTTATCCACTGAAGAGTCCTTCGTGTTGATGTCCTATCTTGAAGAGGTTGAGTCGATGGGGTTTGAAATCGATGCGATTGGAGAAAGGATGGTTGCCATTCGGACCATCCCCAAGCTCACAGAGCCCTTTGATCCTAAAGGGATGGTCCGTGAGTTCCTCGAGGAATTATCCTTCGTGAAAAGGGAGGGGAAGGGGAGGGAAGCGATTCATAGGATGCTGGTGAGCTTGGCCTGCCATTCTGCCATAAGAGCGAATTTTGTTCTGAGGAGGGAAGAGATGGAGGGATTGGTGGGAGCGCTCCATTCCTTTCATCACTCACTCACGTGTCCCCATGGAAGGCCAGTTTTCTTCGTCATCTCCCCAGAGGAATTGGCCAGACAGTTCAAAAGGAAGGGATAAGCACCAAATCCCAGGCACCTGCCTTCGTCCCGCCAAGGCGGGGCTTCGCACAGGCTCGATTAGGAATCGGCCTGTTGATTCAGTCCATATTTCTCCAATCGATAGCGCATCGAGCGGAAATTAATACGGAGAAGATCAGCGGCCTTCTTTTTGATCCCTTTGGTTCTATCCAAAGCCTTAACCAAGAGGTTCCTCTCGAGTTCTTCCACCACTTTTTCAAGGTCGATTCCTTCGCTCGGGATTTCGAGATCAAATAGGTTTTTCTTCATAAGGGGTTGTTGTTCGAGGTAGGAACTGAGATTCTGCGGAGTGAGCTCTGGATGGCTCTCCAAAGCCACGGCCCTTTCGATAATGTTTTGAAGTTCACGGACATTCCCCGGAAAATCATAATTCAATAAAATACGAAGGGCTTCGGGGGAGATCACCGCTATATTTTTGTTCAACTCTTCCGCATATCTCTTCAAAAAATGCATGGCCAAAAGAGAGATGTCCTCTCTTCTCTCCCTTAACGGGGGGAGTTTGATTTGAATCACATTGAGTCGGTAGAATAAGTCTTCTCGAAATCGCTTCTCTCTGACGGCCTCTTCCAAATCTTTATTCGTGGCTGAAATAATTCGAACGTCCACTCGGATGTCCTCGGTGCCCCCTACTCGTTTGAACTCCTTATCCTGCAGGACACGAAGTAATTTGACCTGCATCAGGAGAGGGAGCTCGCTGATCTCATCCAAAAAGATCGTTCCCTCGTCAGCCATTTCAAAGAGCCCTTTTTTGGTCGCAATGGCATCGGTAAAGGCCCCCTTCATATGCCCAAACAACTCACTCTCAATGAGGGATTCGGGAATCGCACCACAATTCAGGGTCACGAAGGGTTTATCCTTCCTCGGGCTGTTGTAATGAATCGCTTTTGCAACCAATTCCTTGCCCGTCCCGCTTTCTCCTGTAATCAGGATGTTCGTTTTTGTGGGAGCGACCTTCTCCAACAGATCGTAAAGGGCTAACATGTTCGGGCATTGTCCAAGGATGTTATTGAAGTGGTATCGGTCCCTGACCACTTGCTTGAGCAGGGTGTTTTCCTTTTGGAGGTTCTTTTTTTCCAGAGCATTTTTAATAATCAACTTGATCTCATCGACCTTAAATGGTTTTGTGACATAGTCATAGGCCCCTTCTTTCATGGCCTTGATCGCTGTGTCGGCGGAGGCATAGGCGGTGATCATGATCACAATCGTTTCGGGTGAAAGGGTCTTGAGCTTCTTCAGGACGGAAATCCCATCTAACTTGGGCATGCGGATATCCATGAGAATCAAATCGAAGATATCCCTTTCCGCCAGTTTCAAAACCTCTTCCCCATGGGAGGCCAGTGACACTTTGTACCCTTCTTTTTTCAGCATGATGTCTAAGAATTCCCTCATGCTTTGTTCATCATCCGCCACCAAAATTTTTTCTTTGAACATGTCTCTTCCCTTCGTTAATCTGCAGGTAAGAAAATGGTAAAGGTGGAACCCTTGCCCACGTCGCTTTCCACTTTGATGACCCCATTGTGATTTTCTATGATTTTATGGACGATGGAAAGGCCTAATCCCGTTCCTCCCTCCTTGGTGGTAAAAAAGGGTTCGAAGATTTTCTCTTTTTCTCCAGGAGGGATCCCCTGCCCGGAGTCGGCGATGGAGATCCTGACCCATTCTTTCCCCTTGCTAAGGAAGATCCATGGGACGTTTTTTCCCCCGAGAGAGTCCCGCCCTTTCTCAATGTGAACACGAATGTCTCCTCCATTTGACATGGCTTGGGCTGCATTGATCAGGAGGTTCCAAAAGACTTGTTTCATCTGATCCGAATCAATCATTGCTTTGATTTCCTCATAAGGCTGAGAACGGATAACGTGGATCCCATTGTGGAACACGGGGGAATGGGTCAGCAGGTCGATGGTCTCCTCAAGGAGCTTCGAAATCTCCCAAGGCATTTTATGCGTTTGGGGAGGGTGGGCAAAGAGCAAAAAGTCGGTAATCAGAGCATTCAGCCTTTCCGATTCTCTAAGGGTAATGTCCATGAGGTGCTTCTGTGATTCATCCAATACCAGTTCTGATTTCAACATCTGAATCGAACCGCTGAGCGAAGCCAGTGGATTTCTGATTTCGTGGGCCATTCCTGCGGCAAGCAAGCCCACCGCGGCCATCTTATCCACCCGTTTCATCTGTTCTTCCATCTCTTTAAATCTGGTGATGTCCTGGAAAATCAAGGTGTGGCCGATCGAAGCCCCTTCCGGATTCGTTAGAGGAGAGATGGAAAACCCCAGATGAATCTTTTTCCCTTTGGAGTCAGTAAAAAAGGTTTCATACCGCTGGTAATCGAGAGGAACTTCTTCTTCCTTCCTCTTATAAATGGCGTGAATTACATCATTGATTCTCGGAAAAAGATCGTAGACGGAGACGTCCTTTGAACCCTCTCCATTCAGATTGAGGATCTTCTCCGCGGTCCGATTACAGAAATTGATCTTTCCGTTGAGGTCAATGGTCAGAAGGCCGCTGTCCAGGCTCTGGATGATGTTGCGGTTGAAAGTCTCTAGCTGGTTGTAATCTTCCTGCTTCTGGATCAGCTCCTTCTTTTTCTTTTTCAGTTCTTCCGAGATGGTGCTGCTCAGAAAGGCGACGATATAAAACGCAGCCATATAGAGGATCAGGGTGTAGAAGGTTTGGCTTGCGTCATAGAGAGAAAGTTGACTCAGGGGATTGATCCAACGGTGAAGCTGGAGCAATAAAAGGAGGCCGAAAAGAAAAGACGAGAGAGAGGCTGAGAAAAAGGCTCCCCGTTTATAAAAGATGATGCTGGTTCCAATAATAGAGAATATGTAGGTGAGGGGGAAAAAACTTTCCTTCCCCCCTGTGAAATAGATAAGCCCGGTGATGAAGAGATGGTCGACGATCATTTGGATGAGCGTGAACCGACGGAGGTTTTTTATTTTTCTTAATACCAGGGCATAGATGATGGTGACAAGATAGAAAACGCTAATGAAATAATAGAACTGGTTGGTAAGAGAGATGAAAAAATATTTTCTCTCAGAGATCTGAAAGAGGAAAGTAATGGCCAGCAGAAGGGTGAGGATGATGATGCGGCATAGCATCAAGCCCTTCACGTGTTTAGACATTTTTTGATCAGTTTCGAAGGTCAGGATTGAAGGGGGTTCCATCCAAATCCACCCGCTGGTGCCTCTCACTGGACAGATTAGCCTACCGCACCGGCCATCTGGAAGATCGGGAGGTACATGGCGATGACCACCCCTCCGATCACAATGCCTAAAAACATCATCAGGAAGGGTTCAAGAAGGGAGGTCAGATTTCCCACGGCCACATCCACTTCTTCTTCGTAAAAATCGGCAATTTTGGAAAGCATGGAGTCCAAGGCACCCGTGGATTCACCAACAGAGATCATTTGGATCACCATGGGCGGGAACATCCCGCTACGACCCAAAGGTTCTGCGATGGTTTCACCCTCACGAATACTGTTTCTCGCGTTCAGGATTGCCGTTTCGATGCTTTTGTTCCCGGAGGTTTTTGAAACGATACTTAAACCGTCCAAGATCGGAACCCCACTGCTCACCAGTGTCCCCAAGGTTCGAGAGAAGCGAGCCACGGCAATTTTCTGCAAAAGGGTGCCCAAAACGGGACTTTTCAAGAGAAGACGGTCGATGATCGCCCTCCCATTTTCGGTCTTGTGCCATCGGCGAAGCAGGTAGAAAAGAAGGATAACAACCGGAACCACAATGTACACATATTTCTGGATGATTTTACTTATACCCATCACGATGAGGGTAGGGAGGGGTAAGCTTTGTCCTGCTCCCTTGAACATACTTTCGAAGACAGGGATGACGAAGATCATCAAGATCATGACAACG
>Ga0315279_10011247_pt1 | contig 10387 bp, 6 predicted proteins | sample YL17G06_20_MG_FD_203694 | JGI IMG/M metagenome (GOLD analysis project Ga0315279, IMG submission 203694) | Sediment microbial communities from Yellowstone Lake, YNP, Wyoming, USA - YL17G06_20 | ecosystem: Environmental > Aquatic > Freshwater > Lake > Sediment | place: USA: Wyoming | collected...
TAGCTATTGGAGAGCACCTTCGTTTCCTGCAGGCTCTCTACGGAAGGGTCCGTGTCGATCTGCCCCACGCCCAGGCGCATATTCTGCCCGGTCCCGCCGTCGATCCAAAACATCTGGCTTTGGGTCCTTCCGCCGGCCAGGCTGAAGTTGGGTTTGCCGCTCGAAGTATAGTTCACAAACACCGCCCCGCCGGTGATGGCGATCACGTTCATCGAGCGGCGGTCGCTGAGCGGCATATCCTCGATGGTCCTGGACTCGACAAGCTGGCTCACGTCCGATGTGCGCGTCTCCAGAATGGACGCCGACGCGGAGACGGTGATGGTCTCGGCCACCGCCCCTACTTCCAGTTTGATGTTCAGCTCCAGAGTCTGCCCCGTGGTAAGAGTCATGCCCGCCCGTGTGTAGCCGCGGAATCCAGCGTGTGTGACTTTGATCGTGTAGTTGCCGATGGGCAGGAACCGCAAGGCGTAGATTCCCGCCTCATTGGTCGTGGCGGTGGTCTCGACACCTGTTGCCAGGTTCAGGGCGATGAGGTTGGCTCCCACAACCACCGCGCCTTGAGTGTCCGTCACCGTCCCGCTGACGGTGGCCTGCGGCGACTGTGCCACGAGCAGCAGCGCCGCGCCCCAAGAAAGAACCAGTACCCTTATCGCCTGCAGTCCGAACATGGATCTCATGGAACCTCCTTCGCGCAAACCGGCCCCGAAGCCCTTGCCTGACGCGCCCTTATGCCAGCCAGGATTTCCGTTTTGGCCTCCTGGCCGCCAGCGATTGTATATCCAACCGCCTCCATTGGAAGCGTTTCTCTCGTTCTTTCCATCCCGAGCGACTCCAGCGGCCCAGGAAGGGCCAACTCTGGCGCCCCCGGGTACGTAAAAACCTGGAAGTGCCTCAGTTCAAGCGATTTCTCGGACACCTCTCCGTCCCCTCCCTCCTTCGCGCGGTTTGGTTCCCCTTCGCCGCCGCACCCACAACACCGCTGGAAAAACTTGCGGCACGGTGCTACAGGCTTACACCATGCGGTTGCTTCTGTGCCTGCTCCTGACCGGCGTTGTCGCAGCGCAGCAGGTCGGCTACGAATTGCTGATTCAGCGCCTGGGAAGCCCTGATCCGAAAGTTCGCCGGGAATCCGCCGAGCAACTCGGCGAACTGGGAGACCGGCGAGCCGTTCCCGCCCTGGGAGGGCTGGTGAAGGACCTTGACGAGGAGACTCGGTTTCGCGCCGTCGAAGCCCTGGCCAAGATGTTCGCGCCGGACACCGTCCCTTTTCTCAGCGCTGCGCTTCGCGACCCCTCGGGCCGAGTGAAGCAGACCGCCATCGAAGGGCTGGTGACCGTTTATGTCGGTCCGCAAGACTCCGGCGGACTGCGCGGCTTCTTCAACCGCGCTGTCGATCTGTTTCGCCACAGCGACGAAGACCTGGTCGTGGCTCCGGGCACGGTGGTGGACCCGCGCGCGGTGGAGGCTCTGGCCAACGCGCTCACTGACCCGGATGGGCAGGCCGCCAAGAGCGCCGCGCGAGCGCTGGGCGTCTTGCGCAGCCGCGCCGCGCTGCCGGCCATGTCCAACGCGCTGGCATCGGCGCCCCGCGAGGTGCAGACGGAACTGCTGCGGGCCTTCCAGAAGATCCGCGATCCGCAGCCGGCGCCCCAGGTCGCCGCATTGCTTGGCAGCGGCGACCGTGACATTCGCGGCCAGGCCGCCTACACGCTGGGACTGCTGGGCGCGCGCCAGCAATGGCCCGCGCTCCGCAAACTGTTCGAAGCCGACCGCGACCGCTCCGTGCGCCGCAGCGCCTTCGAGGCGCTTTCTCTGATGCCGGCCCCGGAGCAGGCCGCCTGGTTCGCGGGGTTCCTGCAGGATAAAGACGATCGCCTTCGCGAGTTCTCCGCCGACGCGCTCGGGCGGCTGCCACAGGCCGAGCCGAAAGCTGATCTCGACCGCACCTTGCGCTCCCGGCACACGGAGGAGAAAAGCGCCCGCGTGCGTCTGGCTCTGGCCTTCGCACTGGTGGCCCGCGGCCAGGGCGAGTTCCTGCCCGGACTCATGGACTCGCTCGATTCCAGCCTGTACCGCGGGTATGGCCGGGCTTATTTGATCGAGCTGGGCCGCGATGCCACGCGCCTGCCCTCCTACTATCCCTACCTGCGTTCGGAAAAGACCAGTGTGCGGCGCTACCTGTGCGAAGTTTTTGGAGCGCTCGCCAATCCCGCCGCGCTTCCGCAGGTAAAACCGCTGGTGAATGACGGCGATACTGATGTGGCGACGGCGGCTGTGCGCGCCGTGCAGATCGTGATGCGCTTCCAGTGAAGCCGGAGGGTGTCATTTGCCGCCGCGCCGGCTACGGCTTGCGCAACGGATCCAGAACCGCCTGGATACGCTCCTTGATTCGCCGGACTCCGAAAGACGTTTTCCCCTTTGACAGCCGTCTGGGGCGATGCTAAAAACCGAGACATCGCTTTCACAACATCGATTATTGTAAACGTTGCGAAACGGGCCATGGTCAAGGAGCGCGACATGGAATACCAACTTGGCGATTATTGCTTTTCGCCGGCCGAGTATTTGCCGCAGCGTCTTTTTGAGGCCATCACTGAGGCGCGGGTCGAGAACCCGGAGCTGGTGGTCGCGGAGTGCGCCCGCCGCCGCCGGCGCGGCCGTTTGACGCTCGACGGCCGCCTGGTGATCCTGGCCACCGATCATCCGGGCCGGCGCGTAACGGGGATACCCGGCGACCCGCTGGCCATGGGCGACCGCCATTCCTACCTGGCGCGCGCGCTGCGCGTGCTGCTGGCGCCCGGTAGCGCCGGCGTCTCGCCGGTAACCGGCCGGCGACCGGAGGATGATTACCGGGGGGACGCCGGCGCTACATTGTAGCGGCGGGACGCCGCGGGAATTCTCAAAGCAGTCGCCCATGCCCCTGCGGGGCACCCTGAAACGATGAAAAGCGGCCTATGGAGCGCCGGCCTCTGGCCGGCCCCGGTGCCGCCGGGACGCCGGCGCTCCATATTTTCATACCAGAGAGGACGAACTATGTGTTGTGAAATGAGCCGGCGGGATTTCATGGGCCTGGCTGCGGCAGGCGCTGCCCGCGCAACGCTGGTCCCGGCATCGGCACTCGCATCCGCAAACCAGGCCGAATGGGCCCAGGATCGCTGGGACCCACGGAGGCCTCTCATCAACCCGGGCAAGCCGCTTCGCGTGAAACCGGTCCTGATGTACACGCTGCCCAGACGAAGGGAGATGACTTCATGGAAGTCTTGGGGTGGCGTTCAAACCGAGCAGGGCGTGGCCCAGGAGGTGAACCGGATCACGGAAGAACTGAAAGCGGTGGCGGCCCAGGCGGAGTTCCCGGTTGAAGTCCTTCCCGTCGCGCCGGTGGCGAGCGTCGAAGCCGCCGCCCAGGCCCACAACGCTGGCGCCGACGTCACCATCGTGTACCCGGCCACCGGTCCCGGCAACCTGCTGCGGGCGTGCATTCCGGAAAGCGGCCAGGCGATCGTTTTTGTGCGGCGCCGTTCCGGCCCGGTTTACTACTGGTATGAAGCGCTGAGCGTGCGTTACCTGCGGGCCGACCGTCCCCAGCCCGCGCCCCAGAACCCGGCCGACGCCCCGCGCTTGTCCGTTCATGACGTGGTGGTGGACGAGGGTGGCGAACTGCTGTGGCGGTTTCGCGGGCTTTACGGAGCCAGGAATCTCCTGGGCGCGAAGATCGTGGCGCTGGGAGGCGCCCAGGGCAAGTACGCGCCCGATGCCGTACAGGTGGCCCGGGAACGCTTCAAACTGGACATCGTGGAACCCAGTTACGACGATTTTCAGAAGCGCATCCGAAGCGCCCTGGCCGATCCCGGCCGCCTCGCCCGGGCCGAGGGCTGGGCCGCCCAGTACCTGGGGATGCCGGGCACCCGGCTCGAGACCGAGAAGAAGTTTGTGGTGAACGCCTTCGTGCTCTATGGCGCTTTCAAGGACCTGATCGAGGAGAACGGCGCGGCGGCCTTCACCATCAACAGGTGCATGGGGACCATCATGCCCATGGCCGAAACCACGGCCTGCCTCAGCCTGAGCCTGTTGAACGACGAGGGGCTGCTGGCCTTCTGCGAATCCGATTTCGTAATCATCCCCGCGGGCATTTTGCTGCGGTACGTCGCAGGGAAACCCGTTTTCCTGCACAACTCGACCTTCCCGCACAATGGCCTGGTGACCTGCGCGCATTGCACGGCGCCCCGCCGGATGAACGGCGCGCGCTACGAGCCGGCGCGGATTCTCACCCACTACGAGTCCGAGTATGGCGCGGCGCCGAAAATCGAAATGCCCAGGGACCAGGAAGTCACCTGCATCGACCCGGAGTACGCCACCTGCCGCTGGGTGGGGATCAGAGGGGTTGTGGAAAGCAATCCCTTCTACGATATTTGCCGCTCGCAACAGGATGTGCGCATCCAGGGGGACTGGAAGAAACTGCTGAATGAGGTCCGCGACTCTCACTGGGTGATGGCGTACGGGAACTATCTGCGGGAAATCGGTTACGCCGCGCCGCGCATCGGCGTCACCTGGGATGCCGTTTCGGATTCGGAAGCTTGAATTAACCCGCAGCGGCTGCGTGATACCCGCCTGGGATATTGCCGGGCACAGGTGCACACTCCCACGCACAGAGAGCCGGCCTGCCCTCCTTTTCAGCGCCTTCTCGAAGGCCTCCACGCAGACCGGCGTTTTGGAACTCGCCGACAGTCGCCAACTCAGTGAATGGCGGCTGAACAATTCCGGGACAATTCCCGGACCAGCCTTTGGATAAGCCTCCTGGGGATTGCCTCCACCTCCTGACTTCTTGGACCGAAAGCCTTCTTTTTAGTCCAACGAGAATGGAGCTTCATGCACGTCGGAGCCATTGACTTTTCGAGCGAACGGTGTATGCTTCTGCCTATTGAGGAGGCTACCATGGCTGACAATCTGGTAAAGGCCCTCAAGAAAGCAAAGTATACAGCCCTTCCATTACCCCGGGCAAAAAGCGGTCCAACCACGATCTTCACGTTCACGAGGGGCAAGATTCACCCCGTGCGAGATCCGCACAAATGCCTGCCGGATCCGCCGGTGGAGGTGACCGTAGACCCCTCTGCCGACCTGTTGACCTTTTCTCGCACTTTCAGTATGGGCTTGTCCGCGGTGCTCGACTTCCTTGGTAGTGTCTTTGGGCTTGCCGGGGCGAAGGCCAATCTGGACGTCAAGAGAGTGCACTCGGCGACTGTCCAACTCGGCGGCCTGGCACATTGGACTGTTGAGACTGGCGCCATGGTGGACTATATCCTGGATCTGCCGGATAACTCTTCCTGTCTGCGCGACCTGACATGGAAAGATAACCTGACAGTCGTGGCCGCACTAAAGGCAGAAACGTTCACCTACACCTTTCACAACCAGAGCGGAGAAGTAGTGAAGTTCTCGGCGGCGGAGGCTTCTCGACTGTTCAAGACGGAGGCATCGGTCGCCATCGAAGCCGCGGAGGACGGAAGCATTTGCGTAAACTCGCCGACCTTTGTCGGCATCATTGTATGGGACGGAAAGCGGATGAAGGAGGAACGGAAGCGGGCGCGCGAGTTCCGCCAGAGGCCCCCGGTTTCGTTTGCTCCTGGGCAGCCCCGTTTCCCGGCGGGATACTTGGTCGCCAGGGCCATATCCCCGGCGGCTGTGGGAACGCGCCTCAGCAAGACCGGGCCGACACCCGGACGCGGGCGGGCACGGGGCGCATCACTGCGGCGTTGATTCAATGGCGGCCGGCTGGCCGGCCGATGTTCCTGGCGATCGGGACCTGTTGTCGCGGCCACGCATGGAGGAAACCTCATGGCAGTGCATCCGGATACTGGAAATCCCCTGTATCGCCCGTTGCGGGTGTTTGCGTTCGATCCGAGTTGGGGACGCGGCATCGGCAATTACCTCACGATCAACGTCCCGTACGAGGACCTGAAGCCCGGTCCCTGCGGCCAGCACCTGATGGTCGTTGACTACGACGGCAACAACGACCGCTACTACGCTCCCGTAAACCTGGACGAAGCGGCGGTCATGCTAGGCAACGGACTGGAGCCCAGCGAGTCCGACCCGCGCTTTCATCAGCAGATGGTTTACGCGGTGGCGAGCGAGACGATCCGGCGATTCGAGTTTGCGCTGGGGCGCCCAATCAGGTGGCGGTTCCGGAGCGGAGCGCGCGACGACCCGAACCGGCAAAAACTGCGCATCTTCCCCCACGGAGTGCAGGCCGCGAACGCTTACTACAGCCGTGATCTCCGTGCCCTGGTGCTCGGTTATTTTTCAGCCGCCGAAACCGACGCCGGCAGCAACCTGCCCGGTCAGACCATCTTCACCTGCCTGTCTCACGACATCATCGTTCATGAGACGACGCACGCCATCCTCGACAGCCTGCGGATGCATTTCATGGACCTGACGGGGCCCGATATGCAGGCTTTCCACGAAGCGTTCGCGGACCTCGTCGCCCTGTTTCAGCATTTCACGTTCCACCAAGCGGTGGTCGATTCCATTCGTCGAAGCGGCGGCATGCTGCACCGGCCCGAACTGGCGCCGGCCATCCAGCCGCAGGGCGGCAGTGGTATCCGGGCGGAAGTGGCGACGGTCAACCCGCTGATCGGCCTGGCGCAGCAGTTCGGAGAGGCCTTGGGCACCCGCAAAGCTCTGCGCTCGGCGATCGGTTCGCGCGCCGATCCCCAGGAGCTGAAGAAGTGCACCGAGCCGCATCTGCGCGGCGCAATCCTGGTGGCCGCCGTCTTTGACGCCTTCTTCACGGTATTTTTTAACCGGATCCGCGACCTCTTGGCGCTGGCGCGAAGAGCCGGATGGGCAAATGGCGACCTTCCTGCGGACCTTGCCGTCCGCCTGGCGCAGGATGCCGCAAGGGTCGCCTCGCACTTCCGCAACATGTGCATCCGTGCCATCGACTATTGCCCGCCCGTCGATATGACCTTTGGAGATTACCTGCGAGCGCTGATCACCGCCGACTATGAGCTGGTCCCGGATGACGACCGAAGCTATCGCCCCGCCATCATCGACGCTTTCCGGGCCCGCGGCATTGTCCCGGATGGGGTCCGGTCCTATTCCGAGGAGAGCCTGTTGTGGAGCCGTCCGGGCGTTGAGACCGGGGCGAAAGCGGTGCGCTGCCCCGGCCTGGACTTTGAACCGCGGCGCCAGCAAGCCGCACGCGCCAAGCAGGCAAAGCGCAACGCGGCCGCGCTCAGCCGCTTCGGAAGCCAAAACGCCGAAGCGCTCGGCCTGGCGGTCGAAGTTCCGGTGCAGGCCTTCTCGTTCCACCGTCTGAACCGCATCGGCCCCGACGGACAGTTGAAGGTGCAGATTGTCGCCGAGTTGCTCCAGCAAAAGGAGGAGTTGCGCGATCCCAAAGACCGGAATTCGGGAGCCACGTTCCACGGGGGCTCGACGGTTGTCTTCGATGACAACGGCACCTTGTGCTACGCGATTCACAAGGCCTTGGACAGCCAGACTCGTTTAGAGCGATGGCGCGAATTTCACCGCGATCTGGAAGACCGCTCCAGCCTCAGTGCCTACGGCTTATGGAAACCGCAGACCGAGATCCGCTTCGATCTGCTGCACAGGGGGTTCTGATGCCCAAGAAGAACGGATTGCGGCGCACCGACGTACGCATCCGCATGTACCGCGTCGGCTTCGGCGATTGCTTTCTGATGTCGCTTCCCGTCGGCGGCAGTTTTGCCCACATCCTGATCGACTGCGGTGTTCACGCGCGCGGCGACATCGGCACCATGGACCGGGTGATCGAGAACATCGCCGGCGAGACGAATGGCAAACTGGCGCTGGTGATTGTCACGCATCGCCACCGGGACCACATCTCGGGTTTCGCCAGCGGCGCCGATGTGTTCCACACATTTGAAATCGACGAAGTGTGGATGCCGTGGACCGAGCAGCCGGACGACCGCGACGCCCTCCGCCTGCGCAAAAAGCATCTCGCTCTGGCCGGGGCGCTGGAGTCCCACTTCGCCGCCGCGCCTCCGTCTTCGCCGGCCGCCCTGGATGCCGTGCTTAACGCCTCGGGAAACCAGAAGGCGCTGGACCTGCTGCACGCCGGCTTCGCCTGCCGCGCTCGGGTCCGCTTTTTCCAGGCGGGCGACCGTCTCGACTCCGTTTGCGGCATTCAGGACGCGGCCGCCTGCTTTCTCGGGCCTCCGCGAAGCGCGGAATTCCTGAGCCGCATGGATCCGCCCAAGGCCGAGGGCTACTTGCGGGCCGTCGGCGGCAGGACCGTCGAGGTCAACAAGGTGGAGCCGTTCGCTCCGAAGTGGGTGCGCCAGCCTAGCGATCCCGAGCTCAAGAACCTGGCCTTTGCGCCCAAGGAGCAACAGGAACTCCGCGAGGAACTGCGCCGTTCTTGCTTGGAAGAACTTGCTTTTGCCCTTGACGACGCCTTGAACAATACCAGCTTAGTTACGCTCTTCACGTTCCGCGGGCTGAAGCTGCTGTTTTCCGGCGATGCGCAGTACGGCAATTGGCAGGCCTGGCTGGATCGCCCGGATGCTGCCGAATTGTTGCGGCAGGTGGACTTCTACAAGGTTTCCCACCATGGAAGCCACAACGGGACGCCGCGGCGCGCCGTTGAAGGCATGCCCCAGGCGCATTTCGTCGCCATGGTGCCTACCCAGGACAAGCCGTTCCCGTCGATCCCGCGAAGGCCGTTGATGGCCGCACTCGAACAGCGCACCGGCAACCGCGTGGTGCGCAGCGACATCGTTGACGTGGCCAAGGCTCCCAAAGGGCCGCCGGCCGGCAAACTGCCGGCGCATTTCAGCAAGGGAGAATTTTGGGTCGATTGGGTCTCTACGGTCGGAGCGGCGCGCCCCGCGAAACCGGCGTCGGCGGCGAAAGATTAAGGAACGCCCGCACCTTTAGCACGGACTTCTTGCGTTTCGCGCGCTTTCAGCCTTTGCGGTGCGACGGCTTTCAGCACACCGTAAACCGCCCCGCCCACCACCACGATGCCCAGGCCCGGCCAGGTTGTAGCCGGACGGTAGACGAACAGCACGGCAAGCACGGCAGTGGCGCCGAGCACGTAAAGCCCGGGTACCAGCGGATAGCCAACGACTCGGTACGGCCGTTCCGCCTCGGGCCGCCGGAAGCGCAGGCGGAATACTCCGGCGATGGTCAGGATGTAAAACAGCAAGGCGGCGGAAATCACGTAATCGAGCAGGTCGCTGTAAAGCGAACCGTATTGTCCCGTGGCGGGGTTGTAGACGCGCGGCAAGACCAGCGCCGCCGACCACAGGCCCTGCACCAGCAGCGACCAGCCGGGAACGCGCGCACGGTTCAGGCGCCCGGCTTGCGGGAAAAACAGGCCGTCCTGGGCCATCGCGTAATAGGCGCGCGCGCCGGCCAACACCAGGCTGTTCACGCATCCGAAGGTCGAAACCATGATGGCCAGCGCCATCAGGGACGTGCCCAATCCCGGATACATGGCTTGCAGCACGGCGGTGCCCACCCGGTCGGAGGGCGCATTCTGGATGGCCGGCAGCGGCAGCGTTACCAGGTAGGCGACGTTGGCGAGCAGGTAGAGAACCATGACGATGCCGCAACCCAAGGCCATCGAAAGCGGCAGGTTGCGGCGGGGGTCACGCACTTCGCCGGCAGCCAGGGTGATATCGTGCCAGGAGTCGGCGGCGAACAGCGACCCGGTCTGCGCCACGCAGATGGCCACGAAAAGCCCAAAGGCGGTGGCCGCGCTCAGCCCCAGGGACGGCACATAGCCGCCAACCCGCCAGAAGTCCCGGAAATTGACGCGAATCGCCTCGGAGTTCCAGCCCAGCGCCAGGCCCAGCACGATCAACGCCAGCAACGCCGCGGTCTTGGCGGTGGTGAACAGGTTCTGAACCAGCTTTCCCCAGCGCAGGCCCCGGCTGTTGGTCCAGGTCAGCAAGGCGATCACCGACACCGCCACCAGTTGCGCCGTCGAAAGTGAGACGGCATAGCGGGCGGACAAGTGGACGGGGGCGATGAAATACGATGTTTCGCCCACCGGCGGGTACAGCACCGCCAGAAAGCGCGCAAAGGCCACCGAAACGGCGGCGATCGTCCCCGTTTGAATCACGGTGAAGAGGGTCCAGCCGTACAGGAAGCCCCAAAGCGGCGAAAAGGCTTCGCGCAGGTAAACGTACATCCCGCCGGCACGCGGCATCATAGCCGCCAGTTCGCCGTACGACAGGGCGGCGGTAATCGTGAGGATGCCGGTAACCAGCCAGGCCGCCAACAGCCAACCAGGACTGCCGATCAACCGGGACATCTCGGCCGAGACGATGAAGATGCCCGAGCCGATCATGACCCCCACGACAATCATCGTGGCGTCGAACAGACCGAGGCCGCGAACGAAACCAGT
>Ga0315279_10011248_pt1 | contig 10386 bp, 6 predicted proteins | sample YL17G06_20_MG_FD_203694 | JGI IMG/M metagenome (GOLD analysis project Ga0315279, IMG submission 203694) | Sediment microbial communities from Yellowstone Lake, YNP, Wyoming, USA - YL17G06_20 | ecosystem: Environmental > Aquatic > Freshwater > Lake > Sediment | place: USA: Wyoming | collected...
CTAGGTGAAGAGTGTCCTTTAGCCAGAGTGCGAAATCATTGGGCGGTTCGGGCGAGAGGTACTGATGCTGCTGTATGAACCTGTGGGTGTGGTAGTATATGGAGCCGGCAGGCACGTTCTTTATATTCTCCAGAAGCTCGACGGGATTCTTGGCCCTCAGTCCCAGCAGCTCCACCAGATTATGCTGCGTATAGAAGTGAAAGCCTTCGGCCATCTTCAGATCTCCTCAGCAACTTCGATCCCCCTATTATATATCAAAGCCGGCGCACGAGGACGAATAGCGCTTGAAGCTTTGGTATTGAATGATCTGGTAACTAGCGGATATATATACTTCTATCGGATAAAAGATTTCCGCGGGCATCATGCCCATGCTGATATGTCCAGCTTCATGCCCTTAAATAGTATGGCCATGGGCCTGGATAATTCCGATACGAAAGGCACCTTAACGTTGAAGCGCAGCGACTCTCCAGCCGGGATTTCCTTCAAGGCCTCACCTTTTTCTCCAGGATAAATCCAGCCGAACTGATCCGCTAAGACAAAGTCCGAGCTGTTGTATTCGGCGGTCTGATTTGCACTGTTGGTGAGGTTCACGTCCAGGTTCCAGTTGCCCTGGCGCCATCTCATCCCGTTTGGTACAAAGGTTGCCCCGTAAAACCTGAGCGTTACATTGTGACCTGTAACTTCGGTCACGCCTGCCCAGTTTATGTAGAAGGGAGCTGAGTGAGAGGGCACGATTCTAAGACGCTTTACGATGATACCATTAGGGACATCGAACAGGAGCATATCTCTGATAGATCCTCTATACTCGGTCTCTGTCGGGAACCCATGCAGAGTAGATCTGTAGGGCCCGCTGTTGCCACTATAAGTGTTATTATCGCTATCGATCAGCTCTACTTCGTACACATCTACATCACTGGCTGAGATATCAACATATAATCCATTACCATATTCATATTTCATAACGCCGTAGACGGTCGCATTGACTATCCCGTTGCCGCCGTGCAGGGGAAAGGCCTGAGCCGACGGTATCAAGATTACTATCAAAGTAAATATTATAATAGCTCCAAGTCGGCCCAGCCCTGGATTGAACCCTTTCATAAGCGAGAATATTATGGCCAATTCCTTAAATAATATTGTGTCGATCGGCGTTGGATGGGGGGACCGATGGCTTGAAGTCAAGTTCAGTGATTGTCTATTTTGAAATGGGTTCAGAGTTGAATAAGTACTCCATTCGGGGTCCCGAGAGATCTGACCTGCAGCGCACTAGCTAGCAGGCCGTACGTTTACAGAAGCTACCAGCAGGACGACAAGATACCATTATGAAACCAGAAGTCAAGAATTTCTGCGACCTCGCGCGCGCAGGTTATACCAGAAAATGGGTTACCTTGAGCGTACTGATAGGAATTGCCGCCGGGCTAGGTTCCATAGTCTTCTACTGGTCTTTGACGGCTGCTACTCAGCTCCTGCTGGGATCAGTAGCAGGGTATGCCCCACCCACGCCCATCGGAGAGGGGGCGACCGTGTTTACCGGCGTGGCAAGGCCCTGGGTCCTTCCCTTCCTCACAGCAGCAGGAGGGCTGCTGAGCGGGCTTATAATCTACCGTTTTGCTCCAGAAGCCGAAGGGCACGGGACCGATGCCGCCATAGATGCATTCCACAATAAAGGAGGCGTCATTCGCCGCCGGGTGCCGGTGGTTAAAACCGTGGCATCCGCCATCACCATAGGCTCCGGCGGCAGCGCTGGTAGAGAAGGCCCTACCGCCCAAATAGCCGCTGGGACGGCATCTGCCCTGGCGGACCTGTTCCACTTATCTGAGTCCGACAGGCGCATTGCAGTGGCCGTCGGGATAGGCGCCGGGATCGGCTCCATCTTTAAGGCCCCCATGGGTGGTGCTATCCTTAGCATGGAGGTCCTCTACCGTCGCGATTTCGAGTATGAAGCTCTCCTGCCGTCCTTTATCGCATCCGTTGTGGGTTACAGCATCTTCGCTTCCTGGAGCGGATGGGCGCCAGTCTTCGGCAGCGGCATCGTCCCACCGTTCAGCAGAGCTTCTGAGCTTATCGCCTACGCCATCCTCGGCGTAGTCTGCGGACTGGCCGGCATAGGGTACGGGCGCAGCTTCTACTACCTGAGAGACCTGTTCAAGAGCGCTGGAATTCCCAACTGGATAAAGCCCGCCATTGGGGGGCTCATGGTTGGCTTAATTGGCGTCTTTCTGCCCCAGGTCCTGGGCACCAGCTACGGCTGGCTGCAGTTTGCCATCAACGGCGACTTCATCGCATTGCCTGTGACGGTCATGCTAGCGGTGGCGGTCTTGAAGATCCTGACAACCGGGCTGACCATAGGGTCGGGCGGCAGCGGCGGCGTTTTCGCTCCAGGTTTGGTGATCGGCGGAATGACCGGCGGCGTCTTGTGGAATCTCCTTCACAGCTACCCAGCCATCACTCCCGGCTCCCCCTCGGCCTTCGTCATTGTGGGCATGATGGCCCTCTTCGGAGGCATCGCCAAAGTCCCTCTGGCTGTGATCATCATGGTAAGCGAGATGACCATGGATTATACTCTCTTGATCCCCAGCATGCTGGCCTGCTCCATAGCCTATTTCGTCACTGGAGACAATTACATCTACGAGAAGCAGGTGAACGTGAGGGCGGAGTCACCTGCCCATCGATATGAGTACTCCGTCATGCACCTCAAGGCGCTTAAAGTGAAAGAGGCTATGGTCAGCAACGTACCGATCATCAGCTCCCAATCGACGATGGATGAAGCGGCCAACCTCTTAAAAGGGTACGAGGTTCACGCCGTGCCGGTGATCGATGGAGGCAAGCTGGTGGGGATTGTGGCCAAACTAGACGCGATGAGATGTATTTACCAGGATCGGCCTAAGGCATCGGTGAAGGAGATAATGAGCTCCAAGCTTGTAGTAACCTACCCGGATGAATCTTTATTTGACGCGATGAATAAGATGATCATAAATCACATCAGCCAGCTCCCGGTTGTGGAGAGAAATAATCCCGATCAGCTCCTTGGCTTGTTAGCTTTGGACGACGTGACCAGAATCCAATGCGCAGCAAACGCTAGCTGAAGTACTGGCTGCTGCGCTGACGGCCTGAACAACGGTGTTGCTCTTAAGGTACTCTATTATATGCCGTAATACCTCGCTGCGGCTGCGCCGGATGCGCCGCCACCGTTTGGCCGATGCGAGAGGCAGACAGTACCTGACCTCCCTCGCATTTAGGCACACATATGAAGTGCATCCAGAATTTCGCGCTGTTTCTTGGTAATCTCAGTGGTGATCTTCTCGCCATCCGGCAAGATCATAATCTTGATTTTTTCAAGCTCAGTGATCAGTCCTTCAACGAAATACTTTTTATTCAGCTGCACATCAATCATTAACTTCATCAGCTTCATCCTTAAGATCAGAGCAAGGAACGCAATGAATAGTAACCCTTTAATCTGCTATCCGTTATGAGTTTCGCAGACAATTATAATATTATTCTTTATTCAACACAGTCGATGTTGTTAAATTTCCCCAACCTCTTTTCCGATAACTACCGCCTCCTTTTCCAGGATCTCCACTTCTCGCTCAAATCGCTTGAATAGGAAGACCTTGGCGAGGTCCGTCAAAACGAAGAAAGCCATGGCGTAAGCCCATACCAATAATGCAAGTCTCCAGCCTATAGGGGGTATGAGCAGGCCGTAGACTGCGATAATGGTCGCCACTGTCTGAGTGCCAAGAACCGCTGCCAGCAGTATATTGCTAGGCCTGTAGGACCAAAAATGGCCTTTTGTCCTGGTTATAAATATAAGAAAATGCCCAGCGACAGAGAGCTTGAGGTACATCATTGATTGGAGCACATCCAGGGAGAGGTGCAGAATGGATATGCCAATTGAAAGAAATAAGAATGAGGACACGGTGCCAACCAGGCCCAGGAATGTGGCCATGCCCAGCACCGATGTCATATCCCAATGGCTCGGCTTGAGCGCATACTCCGCCCGGTCGTAGGCTATGGACATGATGGCAAAATCGTTGAGCAAAGCCAGCAATACTATCATTATAGCCGTCACCGGATAAAAGTTAAAGATGACTATTGATAGAGTGATGAAGAGCAGTACTCTGATGGTCTCAGCTATGCGGTAAATGGCGTAGTTGTTCATGCGTCGGAATATCTTGCGGCTCTCTTTGATGGCGTCAATGATGACGGACAGCCCCGGTCTGGTTAGGACTATTGCGGCCGCAGACTTGGCTGCATCTGTTGCTCCCGAGAGTGCAATTCCGGCGTCGGCTTTCTTCAAGGCAGGGGCATCGTTTACCCCGTCACCAGTCATGCCGACGATGTGTCCTCTGGCTTGAAGCAGCTCTACTATCTTGAATTTGTGCTCAGGAAATACTTGGGCAAAACCGTCTGCCTTTTCGATGATATCCGTGGCCTCTTCGTCCGGTTTGTCGATGAAGTCCGATGCAGGCCCAATATTGGTTCCTAGACCTACCATTCGAGCTATCTCTTTGGCTATGGCTACGTGGTCTCCGGTGACCATTTTTATGCGGACACCCAATGACTGAGCCGTCTTGATGGTCTCAGCGGAATCTTCTCTGGGCGGATCTTGAAGGGCAATAAGGCCCACATAGCGCCAGGCTCCTTTGGAGTCCGTGCTGGCAACGCCCAGAGCCCGGTAGCCCTTCGAAGCGAAAGTTTCTACGTTTTGGTCAACTGAAGAGCCCGCGATGCCATTTGCTGCTAATGAAAGTATGGCCTGCGGTGCACCTTTGGCTGTCTTGAAGCTGCCTTGAGGACCCTCTATTTCGGCTTCAGTCCTCTTGGAAATGGGATCGAAGGGTTTGAACTTACCCAATTTGTAGCTGGCTGGTTCAACCTGCTCTTCCTTGCTCCTCTTTATGATGGCGATATCTATGAGGTCGCCGTTCTCCTCTCGGGAGGCTAAGGCGCCAAACAGCAGCACATCCTTCTCGGTGAAGCCTTCGAAGGGCACTACCTCTGCCACCGTAATGGCATTCTGAGTTATGGTACCGGTCTTATCTGTGCAGAGGACATCCACCCCAGCCATCTCCTCGATGGCTGCCAGCCTGCTCACTATAGCCTCCTTCTTGGCGAGTTCAATCGCACCCACTGCCATGGTCACGGACAGAACGGCAGGAAGGGCGGCGGGTATGGCGGCTACTACTAGCACTAGGGCGAACTGCAAAGTCTGCAGGAGGCTTTCATGCCTCAGAGTGGCTACGATGAATACTAGGGTCACCATGACCAAGGCCAGAATGATCAGATAGTCTCCAATCTTGACTACCGCCTTCTGAAAGTGGCTCTGGGTCTTGGCCAATTCTACTAGCTTGGCAGTGCGGCCGAAGTAGGTATTCATCCCCGTAGCAAAGACCAGGGCAGTCATCTCTCCCTGACGAACTATTGATCCGGAGAATGCAACCTCAGAGACCTTTTTATCCACAGGCAGCGATTCACCCGTCAGGGCGGATTCGTCTACCTGGAGGAAATCGCCCTCAATGAGCTTGATGTCTGCTGGAACGATCTCACCCAGACGGATTCTAACTAGATCACCGGGTACAAGTTCTCCGGAGGGGAGGCCATTCCATTGTCCATCTCTCTGGACCCTGGCCGTAGGTGCAAGCCTTTTCTTCAAAAGTTCAATGGCATTGTCGGCTTTATGCTCCTGCCAGAAGCCAACCACGCCGTTCATGAGAAGTAGCAAGAAAATAATGGCAAAGTCGTCCCAGCGATTTAGTATTGCGGAAAGGATGGCTGCAGCTTCAATCATCCAGGGAATGGTTCCCCAGAAATAGCCCAGGAATTTGACTAACGGATTGATTTTCTTCTCTAAAATTTCATTTGGGCCGTATTGTTGGAGTCTTGCTTCTGCCTCTGAAGTAGAGAGACCGCTCTCGCTCGAGGAGAGCCTATTCATCAAATCAGCTACGGATGCCTTCCTAGCTTCATCGGCACCGATGATAGAATCTATGCCCATACCACTCCACCAATATAGTTTATTCCCACTGATATTGGACGCTTTTGGTTCTCGGCATCAATGCAGTAAGGTAATAGAATTAGTGAACTTGAACTTGCGACAGCAATAAGTAGTTTGAATCATATAGAAAATAGAGTCAGAGGAATACCAAATGATCAAAAAATTAGCTGAAAGTTCAGGAAATGTCGTTGGTTATAAAGCAATTGGAACGATTACGGCTTCCGATTACCTGAAGTTGGAGCCTGAAGTCAAAGCGTTAGTGGAAAAGGAAGGAAACATACGCATGTTGATTGATCTGAGCGAGTTCAAATGGGAAAAAATGGAGGCTTGGCTACAAGATCTAAAATTTGGATCTGAATTTCGTCATGAAATCCAAAAAATGGCCATAGTCGGCGATAAGACATGGGAGAAGTGGATAACACATCTGGCCAAACCCTTCTATGCTCGTGACGCCAAATTCTTCCACTCTGCCGATATCGACAAGGCTTGGGCTTGGCTTCGGGAGTGATTCGTAGAGTGCAAAGAGGAAATAGGTATGCAATTTCTGATTTGTTCATAATGCGAAATTAGTGGGGGTTTAGTAGTAAGGACCTGGACCATAAACTCGTCGGTCAAACAGCGCACCCCGCAGCGAGCTGTTGGGTATTCATTTTAAAATAAAAAATTTTAGCAAAAATGTTTGGAAATTAGACCGTTAATGCAAACGAGGGCACTATCTTAAATAAAATAATAAAAAAAAATAAAAAAATATTTCTATGCTGCCTTCTTGACAGGCGGCTTCAGCAGCACGAAAGCCACGACGATGCCCACCAGCGCCAGAACGGCCACTATCGGGAAGACGTTGGCGTAGGCCCCGAATATATCCTTTACCTGACCTGCCAGAAGGCTTCCAATCACCGCACCAGCACCATAGGCAGTGAACACTAGGCCGTAGTTTCTAGCATTGTCCTTGATGCCGAAGTACGTTGCAGTCGCTGTAGGAGCAATCGCCAGCCAGCCACCGAGACATCCCCAGAGTATGGCAAAGCTGATCGTATATATCATGATATTCGCCGGACTTATGTAAATAAGCAGAGATGCCAGAATGATCAGCACAAAGGATACCAGGGCTGTGTTCCTGGGAGTCAGCTTGTCGGTCAATGTGCCGAATATAGGCCTCCCGAAGCCGTTGCATGCTGCAAACGGTATCACCAGGCCGGTCATCAAGGCACCTGCTGCAACTTTATCCATGCCGATGCTGGCTGCAATTTCAAGCCCAACGGGCTTGGACACTCCGATGGCCATGAGCCCTGCCAGCGTCCCTATGGTGTAGCAGACCCACAGACCTATGAAGGCAGGAGTCTTAACCATCTCTTCACGCATGAAGTCGGCCTTAGGTGCAGCTCCGGCCTTGGGCTCTGGTGGCTTCCATCCTCTTGGGACCCAGCCTGCTGGTGGAAACGCCATTAGCATGGATAGCGCCACTAATATGATCAGGAAGCCTACACCAAAGATCCTGAAGGTATTGGTTATTCCGCCATAGTTCTTTACCAGGAAATCCGATATTGGAGCGATCAGCGCCGCGGAGAATCCAAAGCCCAGAACCGTCAAACCCACCGCAAGGCCACGCTTGTCCGGGAACCACCTTGATGATACCTGAATGGGAACTCCATAGGCTATTCCAACACCCAGCCCGCCAACAATACCATACATGATGGCTAGCATGGTGGGATCCGCTACGGTAGATGCCAGGAACCACCCCAGACCGGTCAAAACTCCGCCAATCATAGCCACCTTTTTCGGCCCCATCTTACCAATGTATGGGCCTGCCAGGGGCATGGTGATGGCAAAGACCAATAAGAATACAATAAACGGATATAGCATATTAGTTGCAGTTACCCCTACATTGAGAGATTTGTAGTATGCTTCTAAGGGTACTCTAACAACGCTATAGGCGTATATGGCACCGAGACAGAAATTCATTATCATTCCAGCAATGACAAAGATCCATCGCCCAGACTCGGCCGCCATGCCAAACACTTTTGTTTCTTCAGCCATAAGTTAACACCCTTTTGATAGATATTACCTAGCTCTTATTCAATACACACAATTAATAAAAATTCTCAACCTATGAGATAAATATTTATGAATTTTGCTTAATAAATACCTCCTTATCCCCTACTTCACCTTTGAAGGATTATTCAATGGCTTAACCTAATTTCGTCTCTCCTGTATTTAAATTTAGCGGCAATTATCACGATTACACATTATAAAATTACGTATATCTCTGAGATCGACTGCAATCCGGTCGTGCATCTGATCAGCTGAAAGCTCAATTCAAAACCGATATTTGGCGGACAAATCTCATAGTTTTGGAGTTTGAGCCATGAATAACGATTTTCAGTGTAACGGATACACGACCCAATTTAAGAAGCTGACGAAAAAGGATGCTGCATTAGAGCAAAGACTTGGTAAGAAGATCAAAGCGATATGCCAGAATCCCGAAATCGGAGAACCAAAAAGCCATAAATTAAAAGGTCTCAGGGGAGAACACGTAGACCCTTTGTGATCATCTACGGAGTCTTCGGTGATTTCATCGTCTTTGTACACGTAGATCATCATGATAAAGCATATGCAGCCGCCTATGAAATAGCAAAAGCTCTTATCGATGATGAAGGGCTACTCACTACATTAGCAAAGGTAGGCGTTACCCCTGAAGAGCTTGCAGCCTTTGTAGAATCGATAGGAAGGTAGAGGCAATATCACCTAAAGCGGCCCCCTGGTCCTATCGGCTATTTTCTTTTCTAACCTTAACTCCGCTAAATTGGGGAACATCTAGTTGTGACCTGACCAATGGATATTGATTTAAGAAATGCCATAATCCCCAACGTAGAGAATATATATTTTTGAGTTATCGATAGCGAACGACTTAATTCTAGGAAAACTATCCCCCACCCTTGCGGAGTTAAGGTTCTAATTACATGAGATGAGAAATAGCTACAAAGATCACGAAAAGCCCAGTCAACACCGCGATGATGTTCATTGCTTCCGGCCTTTTGATTCCATGCAGTTTTGGATGTTTTGGCTTATTGTTATAAACCACTTCAGTGGCTTTCCCATATTGAAGCATTTGATCAGTTATCCCAGTCACCGTCAGTTAATTCACCTCAGTCTTGTTACTTATCCCAAATACTCTTTTAACCTATTTTACCTTTTTGGCTGAAAGGGAAAAAGGTAAATAGCATTTAATACATCACTGATGTTAGGTGATGGAAAAATGGATGCTCGCTTAATTGGCCTGACCGCACTATTTCAGAAAAAAGGAAAAATTACCAAAAAGGAGAGTGAGAGATAATATGAAGCTTGGTCAACAAGAAGTAGGTGTGTACCCTCTTTGGATAGGATTATTGCTGCTCGTTATGATCGCGTCGATTCTATCAGGTCTTTGAGGACGAATGTCGATAAATGAACACACATATTTTTAGGTGAATTAGATGCGATCTCATTATACAACAACTAGCTATGCCAGATTAGTAGAGATGAAAAAAATAGGTGAAAGACTTTGACAAAAGGAACAAGAGATGCTCTAATATTAGCTCTAATGGTGGCTGCCGTGATCGCTTGGTGGTGGATAATGATCAGAACATGAATTGGAAGAGAATCAATATCAGATTTGGATGGGAAAAAATTGTTATCATCACAACTATAATTGGGATAGCCTTTCTCTTTCTTTGGATAATAATTCACCCGTAAGGTGGTCTGGCGATAATCGTTCACGATGAAGCCTTTCTCTCCAACGGACTTTTTGACCATTCATGATATTTAGCCCTTTCGGGAAATACCCGGCTATAAAGACTAATGCATCTCCTTTCCATAAGAGCAAGCTCCATTCATGGCAAATCTTCCATAGCTTTTAATCCTCTCTAATTAAATACGATCATGCAGTCGATCTCAGAATGGCAATCTCTTTTAAGGAGAATGGCAAATAGCGGGGGAGGTGGTTCTAACATGCTTAAGGCCAATCCCAAGACTTCATGGAATAACACGGAACGCATGCCCACGGTTTCAGCGACCGCTTACGTAGACGATTCGGCCGCGATCATAGGCGACGTCCGAATAGGCGAGCTGGTTTATGTCGGCCCTTGCGTCTCCCTTCGCGCCGACGAGGCGCATCCCATCATCATCGGTGACGAATGCAACATCCAGGATGGGGTGATATTCCACGGCCTGATGGGCAGCTCCATTGAGCTGGGCAAGAAGATCTCCATCGCTCATGGAGCTGTAATTCATGGCCCCTTGAAGATCGGGGATGAGAGCTTTGTGGGCTTCAACTCCGTGGTGCATGCCACCACGCTTGGGAAGAAATGCTTTATTGGCCACAGCGCTGTGGTTATTGGTGTAAAGCTGGCGGATGG
>Ga0315279_10011249_pt1 | contig 10385 bp, 11 predicted proteins | sample YL17G06_20_MG_FD_203694 | JGI IMG/M metagenome (GOLD analysis project Ga0315279, IMG submission 203694) | Sediment microbial communities from Yellowstone Lake, YNP, Wyoming, USA - YL17G06_20 | ecosystem: Environmental > Aquatic > Freshwater > Lake > Sediment | place: USA: Wyoming | collected...
TCAAACCATCTTTAAAGGAATCGATTGATCAACTCCTTGCAAAAAAGAGTAAAGAAGAGTTAATCGAATTGACCAAAACCATGATAGCGAAACATCCTGAATTCACCTCGCTTGTCAAAATAGAGCGAAAAGAGATCGTATCAACAATAAAGAGGTTATTTTCTCAGTATTGGGACTGGGATGAAGTACAGGACCTTATCGATCAGTTAGAAGCTATTCTCGAAGGGATCAGACGAAATAAACAGGCATGGAATAAAGCCTTGTTTGACGAGATGAGTGTGTGTTCTACGGTGATGATGAAGAATGTAGACGATGTTCATGATGAAGGTGATTTTGGCATCTTCCTTGATGATTGGTTTGAAATCTATGGGGAACTCTTCTCAGTTATCAAACCAACCGCCAATGAAAAGAAAGATTTCATTCGGACCATTGCCAAATGGATAGAGGAAGACGATTACGGATATGACAGCAGCTATGAAAAAGCATTGATTGGGATGTGTACAACTGAAGAAGATATCATATTTATTAAAGCGGGTCTAGAATCAACGGAATCTCGATATCCTGAGGATAAAGAATATTACCAAGAGTTCTATCTTGAATTATATGATAAAATCGGGATGGATGAGAAATACCTCGAGGTTGCTGAACAATCAGGATTAACCTCGGTTCTGATTGATAAATTAATCGCACTCGATAGACTTGACGAAGCATTGAAAATATGTAATGAAAACATTCGAGAAGATTTTTCGATGCATCTGGAAATCAAGAAAATCGAAATCCTCAAAAAATTAGGAAAAAAACCTGAACTTGCCCAAGGTCTCTTTAACTTTTTGGAAAAAACTGGTGAGTTCAGCTACTATCTCAAATTGAAGCAGGAGTCACCAAAAGAAGAATGGAAAAACTACCTCGAACGGATCATCACTGATACAAAAAGTAAGGGGCGATTCGATCTTCTTTCAAGAATTTACTACGCGGAAAAGGATTTCAAGAAAGCCTATGAAGATTCCCATGACATCCATGATCTTGATTATTTAGAATTGCTTGCGAAAAAACTTACGACGGCTAACCAAGAATTGGCGTGTGAGTTGTTCAGAAGACTTTGTTTCGATTGGATTACTCAAGGTGCGGGATGGCCATATAAAAAATCAGGGAAAATGCTTGAAGCCATAAAAAGAATAGATAAACAAGGGACGTTTTTCAAGCAAACAAAAGAAGAAATCATCCGAGAGCATAAGAAAAAATACTCCTTAATGGAAATTATTGAAAGAATCTAAAAAACATAGGGGAGAAAAACATGCAATGAAGAAAGAAATGTTCACTTGCAAACGATGTGGAATACCGATAGGAGGGCATAATCAATATCTTCATGATGGAATGTGTGATGAATGTTTCTTTGAAATATATTTTCCTGAAGATGCTCAGATTTTTGAAACAGATGTTCGGAGATTTCCTCGGATATGCAGGAGGGATAGAAAGGAGAATATGCTGTTTAGAGACTTCTTGAAATCTGACAAGTTGGATCAAAAAAGATTCGATACTATTGTCAAAGAGGTGACAGAAAAAATAAAATGTACCACCTGTGGCAATTGCTGCAAGGTGTTAAAACCGAGTCTAAACAAAGAGGATATCGAACGGATAGCAAAGCATCTTCATATAACCACTGATTCATTCATTGGGAATTTTGTAACGAAAAATTCTGAGGGAGAATACGAATTCAACCATGCGCCCTGTCGCTTTTTACAAGATGATAATACTTGTCGAATCTACGAGATACGGCCTGATGAATGCAGGAAGTATCCTCATTTAGAGAAAGATGTTACAACACGCTGTATCCAATTTTTTGCTAACGCTGAAGTATGCCCTATTGTCTTTAACGTTCTTGAAAATGCAAAACTAGAATTTTTAGAAGACATCTATGATTTTATAATGCCAGATAAGGAAGACTAAGTATTAGTCGAAAATATCTAGCTCAACAAAAAAAGAAGAAAAAGGTTAGTGAGAATAGATGTGATTATCTATTGGTTCAACAACCGAAAAATGAGGTTCAATTGAGCTATTTACCTCCTGTCGGCTCAGGAGACTTCTCCGGGCTCATTTTTTTCATATATTACTAAGAAGAAGTTACGTTTTCTCTGGCCTTTTTCCTGAAAAACTAAAGATTCTTTTCACGAACGAGAAGATCGTATGACCAGAACAGTCCTACGTTAGCAATGGAAATAATATCGATAATCCTGGTCCGTGATCTCACCCATGTACCGATGGAACTCCTGCGTCTTGTTCTCGATGTAGAGGTCTGCACCGTCGCGTCCGATCGCGTCCATGAGCACATCATCGTGTTTGAACTCGTCCAAGGCTTCCATGAGGTTCGTCGGCAGCCTCTTGATCCCGTGCTGTTTGATCTCCTCGTCGCTCATCTGGTAGATGTTCTTGCTGATCATCTCGTACGATATTTTTTTCTTGATCCCGTCAAGACCTGCGTGGATCAGAAGAGCGAAGAACAAGTACGGGTTTGTCGCAGGGTCGGCATTCCTCACCTCGACATCAAGGTTTTTCTTCGTCGGAATCCGGATGAGGCTGCTCCGATTGTGCGGCGCCCAGGCGATGTAAATCGGCGCCTCATAGTGGGGGATGAGGCGTTTATACGAATTCAAGGTAGGGTTTGCGATCGCAGCAATCCCCCTGGAATGATGAAGGATACCCCCGATGAAGTAGCGGGCCGTCTGGCTCAGACCGCACTCATCGCTGTCATCGCAGAACATGTTTCTCCCTTTTTTGTACAAGGCGAGATGCGCATGAAGCCCGCTGCCCGCCTCGTTGGAGAACGGTTTGGGCATGAACGTGATTTCGAAATTATACGACGTCGCAAGCTCCCGTGAAACGTACTTGAAGAAGGAGCAGAAATCCGCGGCAGCCATCGCCTCAAGTTCCTTTATCTCTATTTCGTGTTGCGACTTCCCGGTCTCATGATGGTGATACTTCACCTGGTACCCACATGCCATGAGCACGTCGGAGAGTCGCTTCCGATATTCCTTTGCATTATCCAAGGGCGGTGGGACGAAGTACCCCTGGTTTGCGTTGATCTCCGTATCTTTACACTGCGCATGGTTGAACACGTAAAACTCTACCTCCGGGGAGATCATGGTCGCATCGAACCCCTGGGCCTGTGCGGTCTCGATCGCCCGCGCAAGGATGTTTCGCGGACCGGCCCGATAGGGATTCAGTTCCACATCGCAGAGGTTCGCCGTGATTAACGCCTCTCCCTCCAAATGAGGGAGCACGAGAAAGGTCTCGGGATCAGGAACCGCGAGCATGTCAGATTTTTCGACCTTGCGAAATCCGACTGTTGAGCCGTCAAACCGCGAGCCTTTCGTGAGAAGATCGTCTTTCAGGAACCGCTCCGCGGGCACGTGGAACACCCGAAGGCCACCCATGAGGTCTGTGAAATGAACTTGGATCCAGCGGATATGATGCGCCTGTATGATTTTTTTCATCTCTTGTTGATTCATCGCGCTAGGGAAAACAGTACACCTTATAAATTTTTTATGGATACAAAATAATATAGTATTGTACTATTTTATGGGATACGAATGCTTGCGGTCAATACGATTCATTGCATGGACTGCCTGCAAGGGCTCCAGCGCATAGACCCAGAGACTATCGACGTGATCGTGACGTCACCACCGTATAATATCGGGAAACAGTACCACACCTACCATGATGTCCGTCCAAGGGAAGACTATCTCACCTGGATCGAACAGGTCGCCAAGGCGAGCACGACCGTTCTGAAGGACGAAGGCTCGTTCTTTCTGAATGTCGGCGGGAAACCATCGGATCTTTGGGTTGCGTTGGATATTGCGCAGCGGTTCCGGGCTCACTACGTGCTGCAGAACACGATTCACTGGGTGAAATCCATCGCGATACCGAAACAGGACGTGGGGAAGTATCAGACTATTACCGATGACATCGCGGTCGGGCATTACCAGCCGGTCAACAGCAAACGATATTTAAGTAACTGTCACGAGTACATTTTTCATTTCACAAAAACCGGAAACGTGGAGATCGATCAACTCGGAATCGGCGTGAAATACCAGGATAAGACCAACATCGGTCGGTGGAAATCCGCGGTGCGTGATTTGCGTGGCCGAGGCAACACCTGGTTCATCCCCTACGAGACGATTCAGAACGCCAGGGTGCATCCGACGGTGTTTCCTGTGAAACTCCCTGAAATGTGCATACGGCTACATGGGGTTCGAAACAATATGCTTGTGCTTGACCCGTTCATGGGGACAGGCTCGACAGCGCTTGCCTGCCAAAAACTTGGGGTGGATTTTATCGGGTTTGAAATCGATAAGACCTATGTCGCATTGGCAAACAAGGCATTATCGCACCATGGAAAAAAGGTGGTGCATCGTCACTAGATCATTGATTTTTTTATCATGCATCTTTTAATACCAGTGGAATATAGGTGGAATTGGATATGAAGAAGATAACACCCTGGCTCCATGACAGCAAGTACATCGCACCGCTCTCGCCAGCATGCAGAATGTGTGCAAAAGGATCAAAGATGGTCGTGCTCGTCACCGGCCTTTGCTCAGCAACGTGCTATTACTGCCCCCTGAGTTTCAAAAAAGGCGGAACCGACCGTATCTTTGCTGACGAATGGGAGCTTACGGATGAGAAGGATACGAACACATTGGTTCGCGAAGCTGAGCTCATCGAGGCCACGGGTGCGGGAATCACTGGTGGTGACCCCCTTGTGATCTGGAAACGAACCCAACGTTACATCACACTTCTCAAAGAGATTTTTGGAGAACGCTTCAACATACATCTCTACACCTCCGCGTTGAAAAACGCAGAGCACCTTCCTGACCTCGTCGCCGCGGGGCTTGATGAGGTCCGCTTTCATCCCCTTCCCCAAACATGGGCCACCATGGAAAAAAACCCGATACGAAAAGCAATCAGCGACATGGTGGAATCTCCAGCGAATGTCGCCGTCGAAATACCGGTCATTCCGAACATGCAGAAAGAAATCCTAGCACTCGTCAAGTGGGCTGATAAGCACGGTATCCAATGGGTGAATCTTAATGAGCTTGAGTTTTCAGAGCGTAACTGCGAGGCGTTCAACACGCGAGGGTACACGGTGAAAGATGATATCTCCGCGGCCGTACGAGGCAGCCAGCAGACAGCGCTTAAGGTACTGCGAGCTGTCCAAAAAAAGAATCTTGTCGTTGGTGTTCATTATTGCTCGGTGTCGTTCAAGGACGGGGTGCAGCTCCGTAACCGCCTCAAACGACGGGCGCGCACCATCGCACGCCCCTATGATGTTATCACAAAAGATGGAACGTTGGTGAAAGGTGCCGTGTATCCATCGATTGGCTCCCTTCGAAAGCTCGCTACAATCCTTAAAAAAACGTATCATATCCCACCACAGTACTTGTTTATTGACGAGGAGAAAAAGCGCGTGGAACTCGCAGCATGGTTGCTCGAAAAGACCGCGAAACAACTCACCATGCAAGGACATCATTGTTACATTGTTGAGGAGTACCCCACCGCGGATCGACTAGAAGTGGAACGAACACCCATAGGAAAAATGTGAAAAAACAATTAGTATGAGATCGTTTATCTTCTGGATTATTACCTAACAAACAAAAAAGATTAATCAAACTTGGAACTTGAAAAGTAGACTCCATTCTCTTCTTTTTAACTTACATTTGTGTAATTTCTAGATAGTATTCTGTTTTCCAATATAATGATTAAGGATATAGAAGGAACAACGGCTAAACAGGTAATTAAAAGGTAAAAGATACCGATAGCTAAATTTTCGAATCCATGACTTAAAAAACCGATACTTAAAAAAACAGCAAAACCAATGGAGATAATAACAAGTATTTTGAATCTATTTGCTTCGTACCATATTCTAGTTTGATCTAGTGACCAATATTTCGAAGGTCTCGGGTTATGTGGAGTTACTAATGGTCTTCTTCGCATCGCATTTAAATCAATCCCCGATACAAGAATTATGATAATAATTAATCCGTAGGTGTACATTAAAGCATAACTTCCATAGGTTTTGAAAGTCGTATAATCATTAAAGTATGTGAAAACTAATTGATATATCCAAATTCCACTTAATCCAAGTCGTAAAAACCAAGTCATGCCCGACAAAGAAAGAATTAAAACGCTATCTATAGCATCCATATTTTTTGAAAGAACAAAATTTCTTTGTGCGAATTTCACCGAAATGTATCCAGAAATCAAAATTATCAAAAATATTACCTCGATAGGAATCTGAAAAAATTGACTGAAGTATGAAAGAGGGACGATATCTGAGATATCCATGGTGAACAAAAATGTGAATTATGCTTAATAAATTTTGGTTATATGTTTTTCAATTTGGTCTATGTATTTTAAAGAAAGAATTCCACCGGTCTATAGCGAACGAAGTGAGCGGTGACCGGTGGTAAGAGAAACAACAATAAAACCTGTTTTTATTAGATAATTTTTAGTGGTGTCACTGCTCATTTTGATCTAATGAGCAGCAGCTAGACACCACCAGGAGAAATTTTTATGGATCGTGTTAGCGGATGCTATGCCGAAATCCGACACCATAGCTCAAGTGTCGGAAGAAATATTTTGCACCTGAGCTTCAAGACCAAATACTGTCACGACATCTTTAACTTTCCGGAACTGCAAAAACGCTGTGAAGAGATTTTCCAAGAAGTCTGTAAAAAGCATCGATGGATCCTCCGAGAAATTGGATTCGATCAAGACCATGTTCACTTCACAATTGATGCAGGAACCGACGGACCAAAAGATATAGCGAAAGCTCTCAAAGGAACTTCGGGGAAAAAACTGTTAAACGAGTTCCCAAAAATAAAGAAAACCTACTTTTGGGGAAGTGGATTCTGGAGCCCAACAATCTATTTCGACAGCCTCGGTGAAAGAACCATCACAGACATGGATGCATACGCACGAAACCAGGGACTGCCACGAAACCTCACACCCAAACCAGGACAGCTCCATCTCGACGATTTTGCATCTTAAACTAGATGGATGCGACGAGATAAAACCCACTACTCGGAGCGTGACCGCCGAGGCTAACAATTGTTAGCCGAGCATGCCACCAGTCTATTTGACTGGTGGTGCGGGCACGCATTTTGACAAAATATTTATAACATAACCATTTGAATAAATCGGAACTAATTTGAAAATTCGATGAAGCGGATATAAAATTAAGTTTATTTTCTGAAAAAGCATGATGCTCAAAAAAATGTTTTTTTATATAATTTAAATCAGCATTCCAAGTTTGAGAAACTAAAACTAATTTTTTATCATCATCAATTAGTATAGCATCATAATTTTTTATAATAAATCTATATGCAGGTGGTAATTTGTTCCATTGAGAAGCTGTTAAACCTTCTCGTTTACGACTGTCAATCTTATCATATCTCATTCTAAATGGAAGAATTGACAAATTATTTTTTAGAACTCTCATGGAGATGGTATTCTCTTTAAATGAATTATCATCTATAAATGGAAAAAAACCCTCAGATGGGTACTCATTAAGAATGTATAAGTATTTTGATAATATTTTTTCTATTTTTTGTAAATTTACATCTTTTCCATCAAGAAAAAAAGGAGTGGTTTTAACATGATTTTCCATATATCCATCCATAATAATACCTGTGTATTGTATTAATTAATAATTTTTAATACTTTGTATTTTCAAAAATAATATTTGGTCTTCTTCTTTTATTTTAATCATATATGTTTATTTATTTTATCACCCGTTTTGTTACAGTCTGAAAAAATGGTTCGGTATCACCCGAGATGTTACAGAACCTTGCGTCTGCAGAGAAAAGGAAAAGCGCTAGGGTTGGAACTATCTGTCTAGAATGATTCCCTCTCACCTAAGGAACAACAGAATCCTTTCTCTTATCTTCACCTGTTTTCTCCGATGTTGTAAGGTTCATGAGCTGGAGCAGGGTCATATTCTTTTATAGGGAATCTACAAATGGTGAAGGTTTCCAAATCGGCACCGACATAGAGAGTCCAGTGTCCGTGGATGACATAGCGTAGGTTGAGGTTCCAATCATCCCAGAAGTTGTTTCGCCAATGTTGTCTGTAGGGAAGAAGTCCAGGAATCTCTCGGACGTAGCTGTTCCGGGAGAGCACCACCTGGCGAGTGTTGTTGATGAAGTTGTTTTTTGTGATACCAACACCTCTACAGGAGTCAATGGTGATACCATAGTAATTTTGTTGGAAACTATTCCCTTCTATCGTGGTGTTTCCCAGGGTGTCAATGCATTCATAGATGTCGAGACCGACTGAATTATGGAGAAAAAGATTATCTTTTATGACAAACGACGCGCCTGTGGTATAGGGACTGTAGCCAGCGTTAATTCCTGCTCCGTTGTGTGTGAAAATGCAATCGATTATGGTGCAGTTCTTTCCGAATTGGAAACAGATACCTTCGTCGTTTGCAGAAAACGTGATGTTGTAAAGTAGGATGTTTGTATTCCACCAGAAGATGATGCCTACATAGGTGTGAGTCAAAATCGTATCAGTGACCATGATGTTGTTTCGTCTGTCTTGAATGCATATTCCTTTGCCGGCGAGAGTATCCCTATTTTGGATAGTAAATCCAGAAATGTTCACGGCATTTGCATCCACGTAGACCGCGTTATGACTGCCTGTACCATTGATGATCGTGGTATGCTTGTCTTCTCCAAGAAGCTGCAATGGTTTGTCGATGGTTACGTTCTTGTATGTTCCTGCGTACACATAGACGGTATCCCCTTCACTTGCATTATCGATTGCCTCCGGGATGGTGCTGTAATTTCCTGGTCCATCGCCTCCGACGTACAACCAGTTCACCCTCGGAAGTGACAGCAGTGAATTCTGGATTGGAAGTGCATTTACTGAGATACAGCAGACTCCTACAAATAGGAGAATGATCCCAACGGTCATCAATTTTCTTTCCATTGATTTTCCTCCGGTGGATGATTACGTTCTGATAATAATATTTTTTCCTCTGGTTTTTTCAAAGACCTCATTTTGACTATTAAAACATAATGGTTAATTTACCGTCAAAAATTCGAAATTAAGTAAATTTTAAATAATATTGTCGACATAATGTCAAAAATGATTGATGCAAAAGACGAACTGATTCTTGCGGAATTAAAGAAAAACGCGAGGAATCCGACAAAGAATATTGCGACAACCATCGGTGTACCACGTGTCACCGTCCATGACCGTATCCAAAAAATGATGCAGCAAGGTGTCATCAAATCATTCAACGTCTCGATCGATTACAAAAAAATAGGGTATGCAACCGAGGTCTTTATCTTCATTGCTTTCATCCCGACGCCGGATGTCTCCCAACGGGAGCTTGCGAAACGCATCGCAAAACTACCTGGTGTTCATGAGGTTCATATCATATCAGGGGAATACGATCTCCTCCTGAAAGTTCGCGGAAAAACACTCGAGGACATCGGCATACTCGTGGTCGATAAACTGCGACAATTGAAAGGTGTTGGCAGGACGCTGACCTTCGCCTGTTTTGAGACCGTGAAGGAGGAACTCTAATCTATGTATAGAGGAATCTATTCTCTAGGCTCTTTTCGTTCATAGGGTTCCTGAATTCCTTTGTTTTTTTATTTTGCTAATATATATTCTTATATAGGGGAAGATTCTTCTTTTTATTACTATGGAAATGGTTCCTCTTGATGAGGTCGAAGAGACCTTGGATGCATGGAAGAAGAAGAAAAAGCAAAAACCGAAGAAAAAGAAACAAGAGGAAGAGGACGAAGAAAAGATCGCATAACAGTGATATCCTCTTTGTTTGGTTGTTCAACGTGAGATATTTATAGCACATATGCGTATTGTGATTGGGAGTAACAGAAGGTTTGAGAAAATGAAACTCACAAGCCCTGCATTTGTGCACGGGGGCGCCATTCCAAAGGAGTATTCGTGCGATGGGGGGAATAACCTTCCTGTTCTCACGATTGCTGATGTCCCGAAGGCCGCGAGAAGTCTTGCGTTAATCATGGAGGACCCGGATGTTCCGATGGATACGTTCGTCCATTGGTTGGTGTGGAATATCTCTCCAGCAAATCCTATTCTTTCGAAAAAGGAACTCGCGATGTGTTATCAGGGGAAGAATAGTACGGAGAAAACGGGGTACCTCGGCCCGTGTCCTCCTCATGGGACCCATCGGTATTTCTTCAAACTGTACGCGCTGGATACGATGTTAACACTGCAGCCTGGTGCGAAGAAGCATCATCTTATGCAGGCGATGACCGGGCACGTGGTCGAGGAAGCCGAGCTTCTGGGGACCTATACGAGGTAGTACCAGGGCGTCTCTCTTTTTTTGTTTGCTTGTC
>Ga0315279_10011250_pt1 | contig 10384 bp, 9 predicted proteins | sample YL17G06_20_MG_FD_203694 | JGI IMG/M metagenome (GOLD analysis project Ga0315279, IMG submission 203694) | Sediment microbial communities from Yellowstone Lake, YNP, Wyoming, USA - YL17G06_20 | ecosystem: Environmental > Aquatic > Freshwater > Lake > Sediment | place: USA: Wyoming | collected...
AGATTTCTTTTCTTCCTATGGCGTTGTCTGACCAATTTCCAGCGGTATAGAAATTTGTCTTGACTAACTTCTATATTGATAGAAAATGGTCATATGAAAAGGTCTTTCGAAAGCCTCCTTGATCTTGAGCATTTCTCGCACCGAAAAATAGCGTTTGTCGTGGGACCGCGTCAAGTAGGAAAGACCACTCTCGCCCAAGCCTTACTCAAGAAGCGAAAGTCGAAAGATCTCTATCGAAGCTGGGATGATCTCCAGTGGCGCCGCGAATTCGTAAGTGCACCCTATGCATTCCTAGACGCGTACCGAGCAAAAGGTTCGTCCGAGAGACCTCTTGTCGTTCTCGATGAGATTCACAAATACCCGCGGTGGAAAGCTTACGTCAAGGGACTTTGGGATACGCGTGGGGACCGGGTGGATTTGCTAGTTACGGGTAGCGCGAGGCTTGATGTGTATCAGCGAGGCGGCGATAGCCTGCTCGGGCGCTACCATCAATATCGACTGCATCCTCTATCCCTACGAGAAGTTGTTGATCCTGAAGGCTGCTCACTCGAAGAGTATCCCGAGACGACCATGGCGTCTCTGCTCAGGCTGGTGGAGCCCGCGCCCTCTGAGGCACGGAAGGCGCTCCGTGCCTTGCTTCGCTGGGGAGGCTTTCCGGAGCCATTCCTTGAAAGGAACGAGCGCCATCATCGCCAATGGCTACGGGAGCGTCGCGCCTTGCTGGTGAAGGAGGACTTACGCGATCTGACACACATCAGGATGCTTTCCCACGTGGAGGAGTTAGTCGAACTTCTCATCCTGCGTGTGGGAGGGGTGTTGTCTTACAACGCGCTTCGCGGGGATTTGCAGGTTGCTACAGAATCGGTCCGCCAGTGGACGGACCACCTCCAGCGGCTATATTTCTTGTATCTGGTTCGACCGTTTGCAGGCAGGATGGCGCGCTCCCTGCGCAAAGAACCGAAGCTCTATCTTTGGGACTGGTCGGAGGCAGAGGTCGAGGGAGCTCGCTTCGAAAATCTCGTGGCGAGTCATCTTCTCAAGTGGTGTCACTTTACGCAGGACTGGGGACTTGCGCCTCTGGAGCTCTACTACCTAAGAGACAGAGAGAAACGCGAGGTTGACTTTCTGCTCACATTGGACCGGAGACCCTGGGTCTTGATCGAGGCGAAGCTATCCGAGAAATCCCCGACCCCTGCCATGAAGTATTTCGCTGAACGCCTCAAGGTGCATCGTAGTATCCAGATAGTCCTGGATTGCGAGCGACCCGGAATGGCCGGTGACGTTCATGTGGTCGATGCCGCAAACTTCCTACTCGCACTTCCGATCTGAATCGTTTCCACAACGGCGGACCCATAACAACAGTGCAGAGCGCGTGCTTTCAGCGCGTCTTTTCCCGATGCAGTCGACCAGAAATGACCGGGCGAGACTAGTGCTCTTGCCCCCCGGTCATGCTCCCCCATGGCTCTATGCCAGAGCACCCGGTTGTTAACCGGAGGATTGTAGGTTCGAGTCCTATTTGGGGAGCCACGCGCGACTCGGGCTACTGTAGATATCGATTCACAAAGTTCCAACACCATCCCGCGATGGCAACCACGATACGAGGGGTGAGGTTTCCCGGATCGACTCTGTCGGCCATTCTTCTATGGGGCCAGAAGTCGCGTGAGACTGAATGGAGGCAAATCGGGTGGGACACAGTGCCTCCGCGGCTTTACTGCTCTGCCCAGCCGCCCAACACCCTGAGCCAGATTTTCGGTCTGGACATCGGCCGTGCGGCGGTCTACGATCTTGATGTTGACAGAGTGCTGCTCGGGGTTGTGTTGAATGCCATTGTGCTGCCCGTCGCAGGGAGGGTGATCTAACCATGAAAACGCGCGGGCCTATGGTACGGACTCCTGTTGAGCGTATAGGGAAAGCAGTTTTCCCTGTAGGTGCTCTCAATAGGATCGGCTACTTGCAAGCCGAAAAACCGTCAAAATCGTCCCTTTGCCTCAGACTCGCCGGGAGGCATTTCTCACGCTTTTTCAGGCTCGCCTTATTCCCCCTCCTGTGCATTCCCACGTTTGGATATTCGGCGACGTGGGTTGTTGATGGTGCAGGAGGTGGAGATTTTCTGACAATCCAACCCGCGGTTGACGCAGCAGGCCCAGGCGACAGCGTCCTTGTTCGCGCGGGACTCTATCGGGGAAGGGTGAATATCTCATCGGATAAAGACGGATTGCACCTGATAGGTGACGGGGCTCCCGGTTCAGTGATAGTCACAGCGGACACTGTCGCGATCCGTGTGGGTCGAACTGATCCTGCCGTTCGAATAGAGAATCTCACTCTCACTGGCGGCGGCGTGATGGGCGCATTGTTCACACAGGAGGCCAAGGTCGAGGTAGTTAACTGTATCTTTCGCGACAACCACTGTCCTTTCCAGGCTCAGGGGGGTGCCATAGATGCTGTACTACATAGCGATCTTCTGCTAGAAGACTGCATCATCGAGAGCAACACAGGGGAGGCTCCAGGAGGGGTTATCATCTGGCAGTCACGTGGCGACATCCGCAGGAATGTTTTCCGGGGTAACAGAGCGACATGGGGCGGCGGGCTCGAAATGTACCACTGCGATACGGAGCCAGTTTCGTACATTGAGGACAACCTTTTTGTGGATAACGGCGTCACGGATTGGGGTGGAGGTCTCTTCATAGTCAATAGCTCTCCGGTTGTCCGCAGGAACACTTTCTACAAGAATAACCAGCCTGGGAACGCGGCCATCTGGGTTCTCGGAGGGACACCAACAATCTCACAGAACCTGATTGTTGGGAGTGACTGGGGCGTCTACTGCCAGACTCACCCGCAATACCTGCCTTCTCAGCCGGTCATGGGGTGCAATCTGTTTTGGGATCTTATGCAGGGACAGTGCTATGCTTGTCCTAACTTGGGGACAGTGATAGAGGCGAATCCGCTCTTCTGTGACGAAGCCACCCAAAACTTTTCCCTCTGTGATAATTCGCCGGCACTTTCAAGTCCGTGCGGTCGGCTCGGGGCCTTCGATGCGGGATGTCCGCCCTGCCAAGGTGACCCCGTTAAGCCGACGACCTGGGGAGCGATCAAGTCTCTATTCAGATAGCTCGCAATCCCGCTCATATTCCTCGTTCCTATGCATACTGCTACTTGCTCAAGTCGCAGGCCCTCAGGGGTAGGCTCTGCTTCCACGACCTCGTGTGATGTCAAGCCCTCGGACTTCGAGACGAGGAAGATCGCCAGCCGGGGGGGGATGCCACTCACCTGCGGGAATCATCTTACTCTGACAAATATCGAGGAATTGATCCTGTCGATCTATCCACCAACCGTGACACTGGACAAGCAATAGATGCTTGTTATCCTGGATGTGTTTGTGTAGCCAACGTTCCATCGACGTGCGGTCGCGTCCGGTGTTCCAGTCCGTGTAGACGATTCGGAAGAATACGCCGGTGTCCCAACCCTTTGCTGGAGTTCGAATACTGGCACATTTGGGGAGCTACTCCGCACTCGAACCACGTTAGATGCTCACGCAAAAAGTTCGAACACGCTCCAGCGAGGGGAGCCAAATGCCAGCTCGAACCAGGAGGTTATGTCACATATTTGTCGAATACGGTCTCGTCTTGAGTCAACGAATTCCTTTCGCATTCTATTATTGTGAGTAAATGCAAAATATTGACATTATTCCTTATTCATTGTATAGTAATATGTTGAGTTGGGTAAGAAGAAGGGTTCAAGACTCTAAAGGACGCAAGTATTCAAAAGGAGGCCAGCATGAGAATATTGGTACTGTTGGTTTTTGTGGTTCTGCCGCTCTTTCTGTTGGTTGGCAGCGCACTCGCGGCCAATCACTGGAATGTAACGATGATTCGGTCGAGCGGCGATACCATATGGGTTCAGGCGGAACCGTGGTACGAAGGCTCACCGCCGTGCGGAGGGGCTCAGGGCGACTGCACTAACTCGATGTTCCTGCATCTAGGCGTAAGCCCATGTCCTTTATCTGTTACATGCACGGGGCCGGCATACGACACTTGGTTTTACGATTTATATGTCCAGATGACGCTTGGCCTGAAGGCTGGAGTAAACTATACATTTAGCGGAGACGCGTCTGCTTACTTTGGCCGCTGGATGTGGCTTGAGCCGCCGCCTGCACCACCGGAATGTATGCTAATGTGCTCTGAGTACAAGAACTTCGAACCCGTTGTATTCGGCGGCCCCGTGGGCACGAAGGGCTTGACATGGGGAGCCATCAAAGTGCTGTTCAGATAACCCGGATGTTGTAAGAGGACCTAGTGGCCGAGCCATCCAAGACTCGAACCACGCCTTACCCCCGCCGAAAGACTCGGTACATCGTCTGGCGAGAGAGGGACCACGGACCCCATCCAACGTTGTCTTGCATTGCCGTTCGTCCGGGATTAGAATGCCTGTGACAGTCTAACCCTCTGGCGGTCCAGTGACAGGGACGTTTTGTGCCCAGAAGCGATGCGTAACTTCCCCCATGATAGGCAGAACCATCTCCCTCTAGAACTTTCGAGAAGCTCGGGCGAAAACGGACTGCTTGGAGCCTTGCCTCGCGCTCCTCTGAACGTGTAACCACCGTCTCGTAATCAGTGCTGGGACTCTGGGCTTCCCATCGAGATATGGCCTATCGCAGACTTCCCGTGCTCATCAAGGGATAACATCAAGACAGGACTTGAATTATGGGTGGATTCGTATCGGAATAGCCCCTACGCTACTGCCAGGCAAAAAGTTCTAACATCGTCCAGCCTGGGGAGGCACCATCTTGCCACGAGTGTTCCCCGTCAGACAAGAGTGGACAGATGAGGGCTAAGAGCTAAGAGACGGTTTTGGTAGAATCGGTATGGGTGGAAGGAGGTTCACATGAGTACCGTACAGAGCCGTAGCCCTGAGACTGTTGTGAAAGAGATAAGGCGTAAGACGAGGCGGAAGTTTTCGGTGGAGGAGAAGATCCGGATAGTGCTGGAGGGTCTTCGGGGAGAGACTGCGCTAACTACGTAACGCAGTGTCTGATAGCCGGCTACATACCCACGTACTACTCCGACGGGATCCAGGTCAATCATTCCCTGCTAAGATGTGATGACGTTGCCGTACTCCTGATTACACTGTTCTCTGACGACTCGGCTAGAGTGAGCGCAGGCGGCAATGCACCGGATTTCATGGGGCCCGGGGACGTGGTTATGTATGGAAGTAGTAATGATGCATACAGGCATGCGGTGATAGTGGCTGCTGGAACCGGAGCCCAGATCCTATGCGACGCTCACACCGAGGAAAGGTACCACAGGGCCTTCAGTTACTTCTTCGGGGCCTACACCGTTGCCACGTGCTACCACGTTAAGGACTGGGCCGGAGTCGGAGCAGATCTCAGTCCATCTTTAATTGATCCTCTGGTGCTTTCGAACACCCTTAGTGAAGTCAAGACTCCTCTCCACGCAACCCCATGTTTCACCTACGCAGATGTTCGCATGGGCAACTTTGTGGCCTCAGACATTCCGGACACCACATATGTGTGTCTCAACTTTTATGGAAACGGAGGCCGGACCCTTCGTGGGTACAAACAGGTGGCGTTTCCTCCGTTCCTATACGATCAGACCGCTGAGGCCATTGATGTTCCCTTTCAGATGCCCGACAGTCTACAGTGCAGGGTTGAGATGATCGTTGATGATTTCGGGTACTGGGCTGAGAATTCGGAAGACAATAATGTGCGCGACAGACTCGATGATTACATGCCCTGTAGCGACAACCCGGAATCGTATGCTACGGACTTCCAGGCAACTGCCAGTGGACGAGCCATAGTGATTAAATGGGTTGCGCGTCCGAGACAAGATATTGTTGGATTCTCACTACACAGATGGTCTGACGGGGAGGCCCCTTCGAGGTTGGGCGAGATTCCTGCGTCTTGGGACGACAGGGATTCCCAGGATGATCGCGAGTTCACCTACATCGACGAAGATGTGCGGCCTGGGAGGCAATACAATTACCGACTCGACGGTGAATTCGGCAATGGCAGCACGTTGACCCTAGCTACTGGGTCGGTCTTTCTGCCCGGGAGGCCAGGTATATTGGCTTCCGGTACCCTCCCGAATCCTTTTGCGGACTTGACCAGTGTCCGTTTTGAGATAGAAGTGGCAGGTGAGGTGTCTGCCGGTATATTTGATGTTCGCGGGCGTCTTGTGAAAGTGTTCCCGACAACTTGGAGGGAAGCTGGTGAGCATAGACTAGCATGGGATGGAAAGAGGAATGATGGAGAGCTTCTTCCGCCGGGCCTTTATCTGTGCAAGGTGTGCATCGGAAGCCACTGCAAGGTTGAAAAAGTCGTATTGTTGCGCTAGATTTAGGATATCTCTGCAATCCCTATCGGAGCGAATCGAGGTGGTAATGTTGAAAAGAGGCAGGGTTTCTTGGGTTATATTGCTAGGTGTGGTGGTAGTTGGTGTGGCTCTTATGGTTCCCGCGCGGGCAGCGGCTTTGGGTAGCGCCAAGCCAGACACAAGCATGGCTGCCCGGGAAAGCACGCGTGTGCGTAGTATCCCACTACCTGTGCCTGTTCGAAAGGTTAGTGAGGAGGAGTTTCAGAGGCTTCTCAAGACTGTAAAAGAAGGTGGGGAATATAGTAGAAGTCACTCCGCTCTTGAGCTGACACGCATCAGAGACCCCAGGGCTATTCCGACGCTTTGTGAAGCCATGAGAACGGACTCCGTTAGTCTGGTGAGATCGGATATTATGAGTGATCTGGGCGTATTCGGCGACAGGCGCGCTGTGCCCGCGTTGGTGGAGGCGATGAGAGAAGATTCTCACATAGGCAACAGGTGCCTTGCGGCGTCCGTTCTTGCCAGGGATTTTGGAGAGAAAGGAGTCGCAACGCCCACTTTGCTTGACATTGTCATGAAGAAGGGCTTCGAGAAAGAAGACTGGGAGAAGGTGCTTGACAGGCCAGACCTTCCGGACTCATTGAGGATCAGATTGGTTGGCGAGTATCCTCATAGGCTGATGTGGTCTGCGCTCAGGGCGCTTGAGGAAGCAGGGGGTGAGGAGGTAATAGCGGGATTGGAGAGGGCGCAGCAGAGCGAGGGCAAGGAGGTTAGGGAAGCAGCCAAAGCCGCGGTGGAGAGGCTTCGGGCCAGGGAGAAGGCTAATTGTGAGCCACCGCCCGCACGGTAGCATGACCCACGTGCGCGGGTAGGTGCATCTCGCATAATACCTCTGGTAAGCGTTTTCCGCGAGTCCAGTCGGGTCATAATTAGATACCATCCCCTCTGGGCCGCCCTCTTCACCTTCACATCCAGCCCTTTGGGCCAATGATGTTGACCTCTCGTCGGGCCGGAGAGTCAGTTTGCAGGATACGCTATCCAATCGTGACAAGCTTTCGCTGGTATTCGGCATGGCCGCGCCTGGTGCTCCAGCCCGCGTAGACAACTCGAAACCATTTCGCGGCTTCCCGATCCTTCTCTCCGGTTCGAATACTGGCACATCTGAGGAGGTACTCTCCACTCGAACCACGCAAATACCTACACAAAAAAGTTCAAACGTCGTCCAGCGAGTGGAACCACGGTTTCATTCACTTCTGGCCAGTTCCACCTTAATGGTTCGCAAATCGTACGATCTGCGGAGCCAAGTTGTAACTCGCGTCTGGCTGCCTCGAGTCTAATGGTTCGCAAAGCCCAAACTTTGGTATGCGTCAACCAAAGCCCGCTATCTAGAGAATGCTGTTGACAAAACTCTATGGATGTGATAGTGTTCAATTGGTACAGACAGCTTGGTTTTGCAGCTATCTTGTCCATCTGGAATTCAGTGAAATAGAGTTAGAAAACGCTGAGATTTGTAACTCGACCTCAAGTCGTCAGCCGTCTTTATCTCGATCTCCAGCCTGGAAGGCTGGCTGTCGATACAGACAGCGTTTTGCCACATAGGAGGTGGGATGTATGCCCCGTCTGATACCGTGTCTTGTGGTTTTTGCTTCTGCCCTGGCTTGCCTGATGGCGTCTCATACTCTAGCACTTGGGGATACCGCGACACTGCTCGCCGCGGCTCCGGGTTTTGACGTCCATCCCTCTTGGTCGCCGAACGGAGATTTAGTTGCGTTCAGTTCGGATCGAAGCGGAAATCTGGACGTGTGGCTCATCCCTGCTACTGGCGGAACCGCCACACAATTGACGACCGGCCCAGCTCAGGACGGACAACCCGCTTGGTCACATGATGGAAGCAAGATTGCCTTCGCGTCAGGCGGCAATTGGTACGGTCATATCTGGGTGATCCCCAGTACTGGCGGAACCGCTACCCAGATCACCACTAATCCAGGGACGGACGCATGGCCCAGCTGGTCGCCAGATGGAAGCAAGATTGCGTTTGAGACGAACCAAGGCGGACAGTGGACCGCGAACTGGGATATCTGGGTGGTTCCTGCCAGCGGCGGAGTCGTTACGCCAATCGTTTCTGACCTCACCTCGGATCGAGCTCCGTCTTGGTCACCCGATGGCAGCAAGATTGCTTTCTTCTCAGACCGGAGCGGAAATGAGGACATTTTGGTGGTCTCTGCTAGTGGCGGAATCGCGACCCAGCTCACGACGAATGCAGCAGACGACGCATATCCCGCCTGGTCGCCGGATGGAAGCAAGATTGCGTTTGAATCGAATCGTAGCGGGAACTGGGACATCTGGGTAATGCCAGCCACTGGTGGAACCGCTGCTCAAGTCACGAACGATCCTGGGGATGACTTTGACGCCAGCTGGTCGCCCGACGGAACCAGGATTGCTTTCTCGTCGAACAGGAGTGGAAATTACGATATTTGGACGATCTGTGTGAGTGGCCCAACTGTGGTTGACAAGACCACGTGGGGCCATATCAAAGCTATGTTCCGCTAGTACTCAGTTATCACTGGGGATGCATATCAAGGCGGCCTCTCTTCCAAGAGGCCGCTTTCTCGTTCAGCAAGATTCAGCAAGAACTCGTGAGTCACTCCGGACGGCGAGCACACAAGGATTCCACGATCGAAGACTGGGTACGCGCCATTTGCGACTCTCCCTTACAATCTCCTTGACAGTCACACTCTAATGGTTCGCAAACCGTGCAATCTGAGGAGCCTGCTGGTCATCTAAACAGGGACTTGATCCCGCCCCAAGTCAGAGCTGGGGCCCCGACCCAAACGTAAGGACATCCAAGCTGTCTCGTGCCGCCCCACTGAGCCATCCCACCAATCCCTGTGCCTTCGTCGAAAGTGTAATCGCAGTTAATCACCTTGTAATGACCTAGATCCGCATTGGCAACAATCTGGAAGAACGTAGCTCTCGTGTCCGAGCAAACGTACTTAAGATAACCTACAGCCTCGCGAGCCGCACGGCAGCCCATAGTGGATGTAACCATTATGGCTGAAGGCATGCCAGCTTGAGATAGAACCACCGTAAAGCCGGGGCACGGAACAAACCCTAGAAAAGTCACGGGGTAACCACTTGCCTGAATCCCGAAGGGAAGGCCGGTGAATCCATTGTCCAAATGTCCCGCGTGGACGCTCAAAAATCCATAATTACCCGGCGCCAGCTTTGTGTCATAACAATCGATCCAGTCTAACGGGTCCCCACCCGACGGCATTACGCAGGCTTCAGAAGGGGGCTCATCCACAGTGTTGTTGTGGATTGTGAGAACGAGCTCAGGCTGGAAATTGCCTCCTGCCAGAGCGCGTATCGGAAGCACCAGACAGACGACAACGATCAGAAGCGATAACAACTTCATATCGCCACCTCCTTTGGGCTCGATTACGCAGGTACTCACGAGTCGACGTATCTTGAAAACTGACAATTCACCTGAGGGAAACGGGTTTCGTTTTATCTATCGAGGAATAACCTTTCAGCTACTTGCCACGCATACGAGTCAGTCAAACAAGTTTCAATACAATAATACTCCCGTATGAGGTTCTAGTAAAGGCTGTTTAGCTGTATGGGAAAGGGTCCTAGCGGTTCGGAACGGGTCGAACGCGGCCTGCTGTGCCCCCAGTTACTTCGACCCTAATGGTTCGCAAATCGTACAACCTGAGGAGCCACTTTCCAGTCCGGGCCCTGTGAAAATGTGAACATGCCGCGGTGAAGCTCGGCGCCACGTGAAGTCAGACTGTATTTCGATAGAGGAAAGATCTGCTGAAACAAACGAAAGGACGGAGGCACCAAATTCTGGCTTCTGCAAGACACGATTCCCCTGAGAAAAACGCCGTGCGACTGTCTAGAAATCGAGACTCGCCGGTTCGTAGTACTCCCTGGGATACTTGCAGGAGGGACACTTGGCGGGCGGCTCTGCTCCCACATGGGTGTAGCCGCAGACGCTGCACTTCCATCTGATCGGAGATTCCCTCTTGAAGACGGTCCCGGCCTCGACCATC
>Ga0315279_10011251_pt1 | contig 10382 bp, 7 predicted proteins | sample YL17G06_20_MG_FD_203694 | JGI IMG/M metagenome (GOLD analysis project Ga0315279, IMG submission 203694) | Sediment microbial communities from Yellowstone Lake, YNP, Wyoming, USA - YL17G06_20 | ecosystem: Environmental > Aquatic > Freshwater > Lake > Sediment | place: USA: Wyoming | collected...
TCAGGGCTCGCTCCCGTGCCGTTAACCACACCAAGTGCGTATTTGCATCCGCACTTACAGCGCCCAGTAGCCTCAACGCCAATCTGATTGTCATCAAACACAAAGCTATTTCCGGGCGTTGAGAACAAATACACCTCGTACGGTTCCGTCAAATAAAACGAACGTTTGGAACTAATGGCGCGGTAGGCAGGCTCGAATCTGCCAACCCTGACGTTCAAAGCATTCTGAATGACGTTGCTAAAAACAATGCTTCCTGACTCGAATGCACCCAGTTGCGCCGGATTCGTGCCGCCCTGAGAACCGGTGTAATCGGCAGCAGGCTCGTCTATCCTCGGTGTATAGATAAAAAGAAAAGAGATGTTCTTGTGCATGACTCCTGCTGCGAGCAGGTCCAGGCCGAACATGTCAAACCCAGCCGTTGAGGTGTTTTCACTGTCATATCCGGAGAGACCCGTAGATGTTCTGATGGCAATCGGGGGAGGAGTGTCGAACACGTTCTTTTCCTTTCCTTCCTGCCCCGGGATCTGGTAGCCGTCATCTCTAAAGCGCTGTCCGAAATCGTTAAGCTTCGCGTAAGCAGTGTGGCACATGTTGCAGTTGAAGCCGTGTTTTCTTGCAAACGCCGGTATCGCCTGACTGTTGGCAGGCATGATAACTGATAGTACAAGCAGAGCGAGTAACAGAAGACAGACCTTTTTCATTCTCATCTCCTCCTCTACCTAGGCAGTTCTGAGGTTGGGATGGGTTTTACGTTTGCCACTTCTGGATTGAGACTGGTCATCGCACGCGTCATGAATGCAACCAGCGCCTCCACCTCTTGATTCGTGAGTCCAAGCGGTACCATGAGGCGGTCGAGGTTGGCGTCGCGCGTGCCCCCGCCCTTGTTGTAGAATTTCACGACGTCCGTAAGAGTCTTTTCGCCGCCCGTGTGCATGTATGGAGCGCGCAGAGCGGCATCTCTCACGGTCGGTGTTTTGAAGGCACGTTTGTCCTTGGGGTTCTTGGTAATCTCAAACCTCCCATCGTCAACCTTGAGGGGTCCAGTTTGCGTGACACCTAGGTTGTGGAATCTGCCGTCCGCGAAATTGCTGCCCCAGTGGCAGGCGGTGCAATGGCCTTTGCCATTAAAGATCTCCAGGCCCTTCTTCTCTAACGGCGTCAGCGCGGTCTCGTCGCCTCTAACAAACCTGTCAAAGGGCGAATCCGTAGTGACGACTGTCCGCTCGAATGCGGCGATGGCCTGAGCCACCTGGTCGATTGTGGGAGGCGTTACCCCAAACACACTCTTGATCTCTTCAGCATAAGCGGAAATGTCGCCCACAGTTCTCAGCATTTGCTCATGGGTATTGCCCATCTCGACAGGATTCTGGATGGGCCCTTTGGCCTGTTCTTCAAGGCTTGGCGCTCTCCCGTCCCAGAACTGCAGAGGGAGATAAGCGGCGTTCGAAACAGGAGGCGCTCGGCGGCCACCACGCTGCGAACCTATTCCCTCGCTTGTGGGACCTTTATCAGACCAGCCCATGAGAGGGTTGTGACAAGTGGCGCAGCTAATTGTGTTGTCCTTTGACAGACGCGTGTCAAAGTAGAGCTGTTTGCCCAGCATGATTTTCATACTGGTTTGAGGATTATCGGGTGGCACGGGGACTGGCGGTGGGTTGCCGATTCTCTGCGGCCCCAGAGAATGTACCTCCACTCCAGTGAGCGGTTGTGGGGGGCTGTCGCCGGCAAGCGCACAGAGCGGAACAAACAGGATTACAATAGCTAGAAGTGTGTAGATCTTCCTCATATTGTCCCCCTTGTTCGTGTTGATGGACTGACAACGAAACGCGTGAGCAAGGCTTGAAGGAGCAATAAGCATCCTGAAAGAGCAATATAGATCTTGAATGAGCGATATGAACGGTAACACTCGCCATTTTGTCTGGGACACTCTACCAAAACAGCGCGGAGAAATGCAAGTGCAGAATCATTGCTCAAGCTCTGCCGCCGCCTTCTGAATCAGTTGCCACGCCCGCCTGACATGGCGCTCTTCGGTGTGGGTCTGGCCGACGCAGAAGCGAAGGGTATATTTGCCGTTGAGCGAGGTGTGGGTCAAGTAGAGACTGCCGCTAAGGTTGAGACTGTCAAGCAATTGCTGGTTGGCCGAATCCCCGCCAACGTGTCTGAAGCAAACGAGATTCAACACTGGAGGTAGAGCAAGTTCGAAATTGGCTGCCTCCTCGACCCACCCCGCGAACTCCTGCGCCAGCTCTACGTGGCGCCTGATGTGGTAGCGCAGGCCTTCTATTCCGTAATGGCGGATGACGAACCATAGCTTCAACGAGCGGAAGCGCCGGCCAAGCGGTATGTGCCAGTCCCGGTAGTCTATGACTGCTCCCGACTCCGTGGCTTTGTTGCGCAAGTATTCTGGCAGCACACTCAACGTCTTGATCAAAACCGCTCGGTCTGCCACGTAGAAGCAATCGCAATCGAAATTGGTGAACATCCACTTGTGCGGATTGAAGCAGTAGCTATCAGCCATCTCCACCCCCTCGTGGATGTGTCGAAACTCGGGGCAGATGGCGGCCGTGCCGGACATCGCTCCGTCAACGTGAAACCAGAGTCCCTCTTCGCGGCAGATGCGACCGATTTCCATCAATGGGTCTATTGCGTTGGAGGACGTTGTCCCCACCGTGGCGCAGACAAAGCAAGGAGCGAGACCCGTTTTGCGATCCTCCCTGATCTGTCTCGCCAATGCGTCAGGACGAAGGGCAAAGCGGTCGTCCACGTCTATCAGGCGAAGATTCTGGCTCCCCAGCCCGGCTATCTTGACCGCTTTCTCAATCGACGAGTGCGCCTGGGTGGAGGCGTAAGCGACGAGGCGGCCGTCGCAGCCGCGCTCGTTGCTCGTGTAGTTGGTGATGCGCTCGCGAGCCGCGAGCAAGGCACACAGCGATGCGCTAGAAGCGGTGTCCTGGATGACACCACCCCCTGTCCCCTGGGACTTGAACTTTTGGGGAAGCCCCAGCATATCCACAAGCCAATCCAACACGTGCGTCTCAAGCTCGGTGCAGGCCGGACTCGTCGCCCAGAGCATTCCTTGCACACCGAGGCCTGCCGAAAGCAGTTCTGCCAGGATGGAAGGGCCAGACGTGTTGCTGGGAAAGTATGCGAAGAAGTTCGGCGACTGCCAGTGGGTGAGGCCGGGGAGTATGAGTTTCTCAACATCCTTCATCATGGATTCAAACTGCTCCCCGTGCGCCGGCGGAGCCAAAGGAAGCGAAGAGCGAATCTGCCCGGGTTGAACCTGCGATAAAACAGGCAACGATTCAACGCGTTCGTAGTAGTCAGCAATCCAATCAACGACGGCTCGGCCGAATTTGCGGAAATCCTCAGGCGTCATGTGAAAGCTCTTCTCTTCAGACATCTGTTGACCTCGCTGGTAACTGGTTGTGCGTCGTCGCTGTGGGTCCGTACAAATAGGCCGGATGAAAGCAGCCCCCATGCGAGAATGGAGAGTTTCATAAACGAAGAATCTTGTCAAGCGGGTCCGAGAAAGACCGCCTCAAACCAGCCTCCCGCGCATCTCTGCTGGCACCAGGCTCGATTTGTGGGGTCGCTGCAACTATCTTCTTTTGACAGATGTCGTTTCTGGTAGTACCATGGCTTCTGGTCGCGATTCGGTGTCCTGCCGCTATGAGAGTCGCGCTATGATACGATCTTGGCAGCAGGATTCTCTCGTTTGACAGAAGTCGGGTCTGAGAGTTGGCTCCACGGGAGACGGGTACCATTTCCTGCCCACATTCCGGCCTTTTGGTAGCGTGTTCTTGGTAAAGCGCATCTGTACCTCCACCCTCAACAAGGAGTGCTAGTTGGAAGGACTAATGATAGGCGTATCCGGCGTCAGGGGCATTGTAGGTCAAAGCTTCACCCCTGAGCTGGCTAGCCGTTTTGCCTCGGCGTTCTCGACTTTTGTAAAGCGCGGGCGAGTGGTTGTTGGGAGAGACTCAAGGCCCTCGGGCGAGATGCTCAAACATGCGGTCATGTCTGGACTGGTCGCGGGGGGCTCTGACGTGGTTGATGTAGACATATGCGCCACACCTACAATCCAGCTCGCCGTAGAGGAGCTTGGTGCGGCGGGCGGAATAGCTGTCACCGCAAGCCACAATCCTGAAGAGTGGAACGCCCTAAAGTTCGTTTCTTCGAACGGCGTCTTTCTGAATGATGCTCAGGGGGCGGAGCTTCTGAGGCTTTACAAGAAGCGGTTGATAAGCTACGCAGGCCACCGGGAGCTTGGACACGTTTCTAGAGACGGCAATGCCTCTGCGAGACACATTTCCAGAATCCTTGCCCTGGATTTCGTTGACAGGACAAGAATAGCCGAACGGCGATTCCGTGTGGCAATAGACTGTTGTAATGGGGCCGGCTGCGACGCAGTGAAGGAACTGGTGAAGGCTCTTGGGTGCGAGCTTTACGAAATACACAGCGAGCCCACGGGTATTTTCCCGCGCGGGGCCGAGCCGCTTGCGGAGAACCTTTCTGCCCTGGCTGATAAGGTTTGCAGAGACGGCGTCGACGTCGGTTTCGCATTTGACCCTGACGCAGACAGGATGTCACTTGTAGATGAGAAAGGAAATCCTCTCGGGGAGGAAAGAACCGTTTGCCTTTCGACCGCGTTCGTTCTGGGGAAACTAAAGGGGCCAGTTTGCACAAACGTGTCCACCACGGCAGCTCTTGAGGACATCGCTCGGTCCCACGGATGTAAATTCTACAGGTCGAAGGTTGGCGAAGCTCATGTCGTCGAAAAGATGAAAAAGACGGTGAGCGTCGTGGGTGGAGAGGGAAACGGTGGGGTGATCTTGCCTGTTCTACATTACGCAAGAGACGGAATCCTGGCTCTTGCTCTCACACTTCAGTTTATGGCAGAAAGTAGAATGAAACTCTCGGAGCTGGATGGGTCTTTTCCCAGGTATCATATGGTCAAGAAAAAAATCGATGCTGGAGGGATTGCGGCTGAGACGGTCAAAGAGATTCTGCTCAATAGATTCAGAGATGGGTCGATAAGTTATATAGATGGTGTCCGCATCTCATGGCCGGGCAAATGGTTACACGTGAGAAAGTCACGCACCGAGCCAGTTGTCAGGGTGATTGTGGAGTCGTCTTCCATTGACGACGCCGCTTCATTTGCGGAGGAGGTGTCTACACTGGTGAGGACAGCAAGGGCGTAGGAGCGCCCGAGACCGTGGTAACATGAGGCAGCCGTGCGCGGCGACGGCGTGAAAGCTGGCCGGACTGTGGTAGTATGAGAGGGGAGTGACGCAGAGGGGGCGTCAGACCGTGGTAGTATGAGACGGGAGCGGCACCAAGAGCACGAAAGATTGTGGTAACATAGAGCAATAATGGGTTCACGAAGAGGTCGACAGGCTCAGCACGCCAGACAAAACCGCAAGGCCTGACGGCCCTAGAGGATGGTGAGGGAAACAGCGACATCATGTGTGGCATAATCGGATACATCGGAAAAAAGGACTGTGTTCCAATACTTCTCGAGGGTTTGAGAAGATTGGAGTACAGAGGCTATGATTCTTCTGGCCTCGCTATACTCACACCGAACGGTGTAATTGTCGAGAAGACGGCGGGCAAGATTGGCCTTCTTGAGGAAAGGTTACAGCACGCGCATCTCAGCGGTCATGCTGGAATCGCACACACAAGATGGGCAACCCACGGCGAGCCTTCAACCGAGAATGCCCACCCTCACGTTGACTGCAGCCGCAAAATCGCCGTTGTTCACAACGGAATAATCGAGAACTACGCCGTCCTCAAAGAAAAGCTTCAGGGTGAAGGTCACGTTTTTACCACCGAGACGGACACCGAGGTGCTCGCGCATCTGATTGAGAAGTACTACGAAGGAAACCTCGAAGTGGCCGTGGGGAACGCTCTTTCAATGGTGGAGGGAACCTACGGGATCGCCGTCGTCTGCGCTGACACGCCGGACAAGATAGTAGGTGCGAGAAATGGAAGCCCACTTGTTGTAGGAATCGGAAAAGGCGAGTACTTGCTTGCCTCTGACGTTGCGGCGATGCTGAGGCATACGAACCAGGTCATTTATCTGGACGACGGTGAGATGGTCGTACTTGAGAATGACGGTGTTCGCACTACTACAATAAGCCAGCAGAGAGTCTCCAAGAAGATCGAGGAGATTTCCTGGAATCTTGAAATGATCGAAAAGGCCGGCTTCAAGCATTTTATGCTCAAGGAGATATTTGAGCAGCCTCAATGCCTGCGCAATGCAATGAGGGGAAGACTGATTCCCGAAGACGGTGGCGCTCGACTGGGCGGTCTAAACCTCTCTGAGAGCGAGCTGCGCAAGATGGACAGATTGATCATCACGGCTTGCGGTACATCCTGGCATGCCGCGCTGATAGGCGAGTATATGTTTGAGGAGCACGGGAGAATCCCTGCTGAAGTCGAGTACGCATCCGAATTCAGGTACCGCAATCCCATCCTGAGAAAGGGCACCATAGTTACCGTCATCAGCCAGTCCGGAGAGACGGCTGACACGCTTGCTGCAATGAGGGAAGCCAAGAAGAAGGGCGCAAAGGTGCTCGGGATTTGTAACGTAGTCGGTAGCACCATAGCCCGCGAGGCGGACGGAGGAGTGTACATTCACGCGGGCCCGGAAATAGGCGTTGCTTCCACAAAGGCCTTTACGTCGCAGCTTGCCGTGCTCGCGATTCTCACGGTTTATTTCGGACGTATGAGAACGATGTCCATTGACGAGGGAAAACTCATAGTTAACGAGCTACGCGCGATCCCGGAGAAAATCGAGAGAATATTGGCTGAAAGCTCAAAGATAGAGGAAATAGCAGGAGAGTATTTCACTCACTCCAACTTCCTCTATCTTGGAAGAGGATACAATTTCCCGGTCGCGTTAGAAGGAGCGTTAAAGCTCAAGGAGATTTCGTACATTCATGCGGAGGGTTACCCGGCCGCTGAGATGAAACACGGACCCATTGCTCTTATCGATGAGAACATGCCCGTTGTGTTCATCTGCATAAAGGGCAGCGCGTACGAGAAGATAATGAGCAACATGGAAGAGGTGCGTGCGCGTCGGGGCAAGATAGTCGCCATAGCGACCGAAGGTGACAAAGAGATTCAGAAGAGAGCAGACCATGTGATTTATGTTCCTGAGACCCTGGGCATGCTCACTCCGTTCCTGACCGTCATTCCATTCCAGCTACTTGCCTACTACATCGCGGTCCGGAGAGGCTGCGATGTAGACCAGCCACGCAACCTTGCCAAGAGCGTAACGGTGGAGTAGAATAACCCTCGCTCGACAAACAGAACTTCGCGGCGTGACGGTTTTGGCTTCCGGCGTTGCTGTTGCCGGGATGGCCGCCCCGCGACGGTGGTCAAGGTCTTTTTTTGTGGGCGTTGAGGTGCGAAGAGGAGTTCCTATGGCAAGGTCTGTAAGGTCCGAATCAGCTCCAGCTCCGGTGGGTCCATACAGTCAGGCGATCCTGACCCGTCCCGGTGACATTCTTTTCAGCGCGGGACAAATTCCCATTGATGTTTCGACAGGCCAGATGAGACCAGGTGGAGTAAAGGAGCAAACAAGGCAAGTTCTTGCGAACATAAAGACGGTTCTTGAGTCAGCGGGTTTTGGTCTCTATGACGTGGTCAAAACAACGGTTTACATGTCGAACCTGGAAGAGTTCGGAGTGATGAACCAGGTATACGCAGAGTATTTCTCCGAGCCCTATCCTGCCCGTTCTTGCGTCGAGGTCAAAGCTTTACCAAAGGGTGCGCTCGTGGAGATAGACGTGATCGCGGTTAAGGAAGGCGCAAAATAGCCTCGGGGTGGGCGCGTGGTCAGCAGCAAAAACCGGGAGACGCGATGAGTGAAAAAGAAAGACTTCGGCTCACGACCAAAGTCTCATGCTCCGGCTGAGCGTCCAAGATAGGTCCGGGCGACCTTGAGAAAACTCTAACCGGTATTCCTCGAAAGCCCCGCAGTAAGAGAGTCCTCGTTGGGCTCGATACTCTGGACGATGCGGGAGTGTATCTTATTCGGAAGAACCTTGCTCTTGTCCACACGGTCGATTTCTTTACGCCTGTAGTGGATGATGCCTATGATTTCGGGACGATTGCTGCAGCAAATGCTCTGAGCGACATCTACGCAATGGGGGCCAAGCCCTTGACTGCCCTTTGCATCGTTTGCTTCCCCTCGGGCGAGATGGATCTCGGAATTCTCAAGCAGATGCTTTGTGGTGGGATAGATAAGCTCAGGGAAGCAGGAGCTGAACTCCTTGGGGGGCATTCCGTCAGAGACAAGGAATTGAAGTTTGGATTCGCCGTGACCGGAACAGCGCACCCCTCACGACTCGTGCTCAAGTCAGGAGCGCGAATCGGTGACGTGCTGGTGCTCACCAAGCCTCTGGGCACTGGAGTGCTGAGCACGGCGCTCAAGGCCGGCGTACTGAGCAAGGGAGGAGAACGAGAGATCACGAAGCAGATGGCGACGCTGAACCACGTTGCCTCTCGCGTGATGACTAAGGTCGGCGTGAATGCTTGCACGGATGTGACTGGATTTGGCCTTCTTGGGCATGCCTGCGAGATGGCGATCTCAAGCGGCCGCACTTTGAGAATAGACTCCTCCGCCGTGCCATTCATGAGGGGGGTCTTGCCTCTCATACGGAAAGGTGTATTTCCCGGTGGGCTTTCCTCCGTGCGCGAATTCCTTGAAGGGAAGATCAGGGTCGAGAAAGGTGTGAGTGACGAAGCGGTGTATGGCATGTGTGATCCTCAGACTTCTGGGGGTCTTTTGATCTGCGTACCTGAGAAAAAAACGAAGGCGCTCGTGCGCGGAATAGTGCGAGCTGCGGGCGGATCGGCCGCCATCGTAGGGAGGGTGGTGTCCAGAGGGAGTGTACCAATTGTGGTATACTAGACTCAATGCGGGAGCGGATGGGTTCTGGTGGACTCCAAGGACTTCAAATCCTTCTGTCGGGCGCTGATAACGTCCGAGGTGGGTTCGATTCCCACACGTTCCCGCCAACGCTATGACATCGCTCCGATAACCACAGAGGTGATAAAACCTGAAGCGTTTGGGTGTTTTTGTTCTACTCTTGTTTCTCTCCGCTCTTGTTGTTCGCCCGAGTCTTGGAAACGAAGCCCGGAGTGAGGCTCAGTCGGAAGCTCAGACGGAGACCGATATCGCAGACTCGACGAATACCGATGCTTCCTCCAGCGTTGGCGCTTCCTCGAAATCGGTAGAGAAAGAGATACACGTAGAGCCCGCCTACAGGGTTGTGCTAAGGTCACTCGTTTATCCCGGGTGGGGGCAGCTTCGCAACAGAAAGTACTTAAAGGCACTGGCAGTCTTTACCTCGGAAGCCACGCTTCTTGGCATGATTTACACCGAGTCCAGGGAGGCAACCAAAGCCTACGATGCCCACCTGGTTGCGCCTGACCTGGCCACTGCCGAAAGGCTTTATGCAGAGTATGATAGGCACTTTAATAAAAGAGATTCCCTCATTTGGTGGACCGCGGGACTGATTCTCTTCAGCCTTGCGGATGCGTATGTTGATGCGAATCTAATCAGCTTCGAAGACGAGTTTGGAGAAAAACGGAAGATGGCGGAAATCTCCCTGACAGGTGGAGGCTGCCAAAACGGAGGATTCGTCGGGCTGAAATGTGTCTTTTGATGATCGGGGTTGAGGAACTATCTTTCTGAAGACGTAGGTTATGGCTGGCACATCCAACAACACAAGGAACTTCTGCATCATTGCTCATATAGACCATGGCAAGTCCACTCTTGCGGACAGATTTCTCGAGATCACGGACACCATATCTCGAGAAAAGATGCGTGAGCAGGTACTTGATGATATGGACCTAGAACGCGAAAGAGGCATCACAATCAAGTCCCACCCTGTTACGATGCTCTACTCAGTGGGTGTCAACAAGTATGTCCTTAACCTGATTGACACGCCTGGTCACGTTGATTTTTCCTACGAGGTGTCAAGAAGCCTGGCAGCTTGTGAGGGTGCTTTGCTTCTGGTTGATGCTGCGCAGGGTGTTCAGGCTCAGACTGTCAGCAATCTCAACATGGCTAGAGAAGTGGGCCTAAGAATTATTCCCGTGGTAAACAAGATAGATCTTGTCTCGGCTCGAACCGACGCTGCAAGAAAGCAGCTTTGCTCGCTACTGGGCGAAGACGTTCAAATCAGCTACTGCAGTGCCAGAACAGGCCAGGGTGTCAGAGAGATTCTCGACAGAGTCGTAAACGAGATTCCACAGCCATCCGGTTCAGACAGAAGTCCGCTACGGGCGCTCGCATTTGACTCGGAGTTCGATCAGTTCAAGGGAGTTGTGACCTACGTGAGAGTTGTGGAAGGAACACTCAGCGC
>Ga0315279_10011252_pt1 | contig 10382 bp, 7 predicted proteins | sample YL17G06_20_MG_FD_203694 | JGI IMG/M metagenome (GOLD analysis project Ga0315279, IMG submission 203694) | Sediment microbial communities from Yellowstone Lake, YNP, Wyoming, USA - YL17G06_20 | ecosystem: Environmental > Aquatic > Freshwater > Lake > Sediment | place: USA: Wyoming | collected...
TATGCGGGCTTTCCGGCGGGGTGGACTCGTCGGTGACCGCGGCGATGCTCAACAAGGCCGTCGGCGGCCGGATGTTCGCGGTGTTCGTCGACAACGGCCTGCTCCGCCAGGGCGAGAGGGAGCAGATAGAGCATTTCTTCCGCGTGGACTATCCGCTGAACCTGCGGGTCGTCGACGCCAGGTCGGAGTTCCTGGAGGCCCTGCGCGGCGTGACCGACCCGGAGAAGAAGCGCAAGACGATCGGCAAGGTCTTCATCGACGTGTTCAGCCAGGCCGCCGGCGAGATCGGCGACATCAGGTTCCTGGCGCAGGGCACGCTCTACCCGGACGTGATCGAGAGCACCTCGGCCAGGGGCGGGCCCTCGGCAACCATCAAGAGCCACCACAACGTGGGCGGCCTGCCCCAGAAGCTTCATTTCGAACTCATCGAGCCGCTCAGGGAGCTTTTCAAGGACGAGGTCAGGCGGCTGGGAGCCGAGCTGGGCCTGCCCGCCAAGCTGCTGAACCGCCAGCCATTCCCCGGCCCCGGGCTTGCAGTCAGGGTGATCGGCGACGTGACCGAGGACCGGCTGGAGATCCTTCGCCAGACCGACGCCGTCGTTCAGGAAGAGATGGAGCGGTGGGAAGGCTACGAGCAGATATGGCAGTCATTCGCCGTGCTGCTGCCGATTAAGACGGTCGGCGTGATGGGCGACGAGCGGACCTACGCCAACGTCGTCACGCTCAGGGTGGTCACCAGCGTGGACGGCATGACGGCCGATTGGGCCCGGCTGCCGCACGAACTGCTGGAGAAGCTCTCTTCGCGGATCATCAACGAGGTGCCGGGCGTCAACCGCGTTGCGTACGACATATCCTCCAAGCCGCCGAGCACCATCGAGTGGGAGTAACCCCATCCAGGCCAGCCCGGCTCGCCTGGAGTTTGCGGGCCCGCGGCCGTACCGGTGGAGTTGGGTTCAGGCAGGGACGCCGCCCAAGCGTTCTGGTATACTCGACCGGTACGGCCCAGCGACAGGCTCGCGGGCCACGACAACCCCTGGCGTTCGGAGAGGAATTGCCATGACTGTCATCTTGTCCGGAAGCGGTTTGGGAACCGTCCCATGCCGGATAGCTGAAAGCGCCTCCAATCGCCTTGCCCCCGCCTGCTGCGAAGCCTGCCTACCCGCGGTAAGCAGGCAGGCAGACAAGGGGGCGAATCGTCCCGGCGTGAGCCGACGCGGCGGATTCTCCCTGGTCGAGTTGCTGCTGGTGATAGCGCTGATCTCGATGCTATTGACCATCGCCGTGCCCTCGCTCACCCGGGCCAAGGAGATGGCCAGACGGTCGGTGTGCACGCACAACCTCCGCCGCCTGGCGCTCGGGATGGAGAGCTACGCGGCCAAGTACGACAGTTGCCTTCCCCCCGACCGCGTGCCCTACACCAGGGATGGCAAGGTCTACAAGAACAAGTATGGCCGCCAGAAGCCCCACTGGCAGTGGTTCCTGGAGGAGGGCGACTCAGCGGTGATCACAAGGGCCAACTATCCCGATGGCGCGGTCGGTGAGGCGGAATTCCAGGCCGCGACCACAATGAGCAACGACTACTTCACGTGCCCGACGCTGAATAGCGCCAAGGCCAACGACATCCGGGACGGGGCCTATGGCTTCAACCACGCCTATCTCGGCTGCGGGCGCCCAAAGGAGTACGTACCCGATACCAGGTACCAGCCGCTGAACTGGCCCGTCAGCGTGGACCGCGTCCATAACACCAGCCGCACCGTCATCCTGGCCGACAGCCGGGGCGCCATCGCCGACCAGCAGATGAACGTCCGCGAGCACTCTTACACGCTCGACCCGCCGCTGCTGGCGGCGAGCAAGGGCGCTGCCGAGTTCGGCCCGGAGAATGACCCGGACGATCCGCTTCAGGACTCCAGCATCCCGGACAAGTGGAAGAACTCCCCCGCCGATAGCCGCCACCTCGACCAGGCCAACGTGGCCTTCATGGACGGCCACATCCAGCCGATGTCAATGGAGGGCCTTGGCTATAAGGTTGATGGCGACGGAATCATCGTCAAGAACGACGGCTACACCGAGGCCAACCACGTCCCCAACGAGCTCTGGACCGGCACCGAGAGCGGCGCGCCGTAAGAAGACCTCTTGCGCCAGCCGAAGCGGTGGAACGGCTGCGGACGGCGCAGCCGCGGCGCCACAAAACCCTCAGTGACGGAACGCTACACCGCCAGGAGTTTGCGGAGGTTGTGGTAGTCCTCGCGAGACAGGGCCTTGCCCATTGCTCCGGCGGCCTCCTCGATGTGCGCGGGCAGCTTGACCCCAACGATGGCGCTGTGGATGCCTGTGTGCATGATAGTCGCGGCCAGGACCGCCTGCACCGTCGTCAGGCCGTACTTGCCCGCGATGCCGGCGACCTTGCCGACGGCCTGGCAGGCGGCCTTGAACCGCTCGCCCTGGAAGTCCGGCGAGTTGGCCCTGTGGTCGCTGAAGGTCTCGGTCCCCGTGTACTTGCCGGTCAACAGGCCGCGGTGCAGCGGGCTGAAGACCATCACGCCGATGTCGTTGCTCTGGCAGAACGGCAGCACGTCCTCCTCGATGTCGCGCCGCAGCAGGCTATACCGCGGCTGGCATGCGGCGTAGTTGCCGCCGGCGGCGATTCCCATCCGCATCTGCTCGACGGTCCAGTTGCTCACGCCGTAGGCGCGTATCTTGCCCTGCTTGACGAGCGCCTCCATCCCCTCGACGGTATCGGATGGATCCGTCAAGGGCTCGAAGGAGTGGCAGAGCAGCAGGTCGATGTAATCCACGCCCATTCGCCGCATGGCTTCCTGGCAGTACTGGATGACGTACTCGCCCGACAGATCGGCGTATCGCCGCCCGTCGGGCAGGAAGTGCCAGCAAACCTTGGTGCAGATCACCAGTTCGCTTCTGGGCAGGCCGGCGATAGCCTTGCCGATGACGCGCTCGGCCAGGCCGTCGCCATAGGCGCCGGCCGTGTCGATGAAGTTCACCCCGAGCTCGTGTGCCCGCCGGATGGCCTTGGCGATCTCTTGCTCGTCCTGCACGCCCCAGAACGGAGGCGACAACTGCCACGTGCCGAAGCAGATCGTGGATACCTCCAGCCCGGTCTTTCCGAATCTGACGCGCTGAGCCATTGCCTGCCTCCTGTTGGTTCTCGAATCCGTTCAGCCGGTTGCCATGCTGGCAATGGCGGCTATCATAACCCTAAGCGGGCCGGCTGGGAAACGGTCAGACCAGTCCGCCGATCCTTCCCGCGACCGGAGCGGGTCGCTCTATGGAGCCGACACAATGCCTGAGGTAAGTCTGAGAATCACGGCCAGGTCGGAGACGGACTCCCGCCTGGTGGTAAGGGCGGGCAAGCACCAGATGATCGTCGACGAACCCGAGTCGGCCGGCGGGACGGACACCGGCCCGACGCCCCTACAGTACCTGCTGGCCTCCGTGGTGGGATGCGTATTCGTCGTCGGGCAGATCGTGGCCGAGGAGATGGGCATCAAGCTCCGCGGCGTGGAGATGACCGCCAAAAGCTCGCTGAACCCGGATCGCCTCCGCGGCCGGCCCACCAAAGACCGGGCCGGACTGAAGGGCGTGAACATCGAGGTGAACGTTGACAGCGACGCCGACCGCCAGACGCTGGAAAAGTGGCTCCGCACCATCGAGTCCAGGTGTCCCGTCGCCGACAACCTGCTTGCCCCGACCCCCGTGGAAGTCCACCTGGCATAGCGGCATCCCGCGACCGGCTGGCCTGGGGCGGTCATCAGGGCCCAGTGGCGGGTTTGCGGCCGACGAGGAGGTACGCCAGCAACACGCCCAACTCATACAGCCCCCATAGAGGCACGGCCAAGGCTATCTGGCTGAAGGGATCAGGAGGAGTGAGCACCCCCGCAACCACCAGGACGGCGATGATCACGTGTCTGCGGTACTTGTTTAGCCCACTGATGCTCACGATGCCCACAGCCGCCAGGACCAGCACCACCAGCGGCGTCTGAAAGGCCAGCCCGAACAAGACCATCATCTTGGCCATGAAGCCGATGTACCGGTCGAAGGTGATCATGGGAACCGTGCCGAGCCAGCGTGAGACACTCATGAAGTAGTAGAGGATCGGCTCGGAGACCGCCGCCAGGAAGAAAGCCGCGCCACCCAGGAACAGAACGGCGCTGAAAGGCACCGACAGCATGACCAGGCGTCTCTCCCGCCGATACAGCCCCGCCCCCACGAACAGCCACAACTGATGCAGCACCACCGGCGCCGACACTATCAGCCCGGCGTAGAGGGACATCATCAGATAGATGCCCAGACTGTCGGCTACGCCCAGGACGACCAGTTCTCCGGGCATTTGCAGCCTCTCCATGGCATGGCGGTAGGGGAGCCTCAGCAGGTTGATGAGCGCCGGGCAGAAGCACAGGGCCGCCACGGTGCCGGCCGCCACGGCCAGCAGGGCGTAGATCAGCCGGCGGCGAAGCTCCTCCAGGTGCTCGCCAAGAGTCATCAGCTTTCGGTCGTCATGTCGGCCTTCTGGTGTCATCGCGGCTGAGGGCGCAAGGTTAGGCGCTTCGGGCGTTCCCAAGCTAGGCTGGCCGGCCGGCCATATCAAGGGCACGCCGCTCCCGCCGGCAGTTGTGGGCGCCAGGGACCTGGCGATAGAAGCCGGGCCAGCCTGGCAGTCCTTGCCCTCCGACACGCCTGGAAGCTGGCCCGTTGTTTGCGGAAAGCACAGCCCTCCGCTCACATGTAATTCTAGCGCGCCTCCTCCCCGCTTGGGCGCCAGCCCGTATAATGCGATGACCTTTTACCCGGGATAGTCAGGAGCTCGCCAATGAGCGGCCTACGTCAGATTCCGCGTTTACGGCCGGTGGTTGCGGCGGCGGTCGGTCTGGCGCTGTTGGGCGGGTCCGGCTGCAAGCAAGGCGAACCGGCGGCCAGTAGCGGAGGGCCTGAAATGGCACTGACGATAACCAGCCCCGACATTGCCCCCGGCGGGCGGGTCCCCGTCCGGTACACCGGCGACGGGGAGGACGTGTCTCCGCCGCTGGCCTGGTCGGGCGTCCCGGAGGGGGCCAAGGAACTGGCCCTCATCGTCGACGATCCAGACGCCCGCATGCCCCAGCCCTGGGTCCACTGGGTGATCTACAACATACCCGCCGGCGTCTCGGAACTGCCAGCCGGCGTGAAGGCCGCCGGACCCGCGCCGGGCGGGGCGAGGCAAGGCTTGAACTCCTCGGGCGGAACCGGATACCGAGGTCCGGCCCCACCGCCGGGACATGGCGTTCACCATTACCACTTCAGGCTCTACGCGCTGGATAGCCGGCTTGACCTTAGGCCCGGAGCGCAGAAGAAGGCGCTGCTCGATGCGATGGCTGGGCACGTCTTGGCCGAGGGCGAACTGGTGGGCACGTACCAGAGATAGTCGGCCGGCAGGTCCCCCGCAGGGGCCCTGTAGGCCCCGGCGGGACGTTCCCCGGAAGGGGCCCTTCGGGCCGCTGCCCGTGCGTCCAAGACTTCGGCCGGGTCCGCAAGCGGGTGCCGCGGCTACGGTGTCTGTAGCCGCGCTGGGCAAGCGGCGGGTAGACCCCCGCACCCCGGCAAGTGCCCCAAGGGATTTCATATCACCAGGGCGGTCCTTTCAATGTTCCCTGGCCGGACCTGTCGCCGGCATTGACGTCGAGTGGGTCGTGGGGTTGCCATCCAGCTTTTGCAGAACCATATCCGCGCCCCGGCGAGCGTAGTCCTTGGGTGCCTCCTGGCCTTCACCGGCGGGCTCGGCCGGGTGGCCCGCGAATCTGAACTCCGCCAGCCTCTGATAGTCATGAGGGGTAGGCCGCAGCCCGGCCAGGAATTGGTCCCATTGCTGGGCCTCCAGGTCGTCCAGGCCTGCGTGCCAGAGACAGTACTCGTACAAGTGTTCGCCTTCAGACGCTACATTCCCGAAGAGCTTCTCCTGGGCGGCTGCGTCCGGAGTCGCCCAGATTGCGTAGAAGACCCGCGGAATTGCTTTCTCGAAACCTCTAGGCAACTCCACGCTCCAGGTGACGATCCCTTTGTCCTCCGACCATTCGCCGTTGGTGCCGATCGGCTCTGTGGAGGTGGCCAGCCCAATGCTGAGTGGGACGGAGGAGAAGAACGGACCGAAGCGGAAGATACCGGACACCGCATCGGATATGGCGGACAATTCAGGAGGCGCCGGCTGGGTAGCAGCGGGTTGTGATGCGGGAGATCGCTCTGGGCCTTCGTCCGCGCCGCCATAGGCGGCAGTTGTCACCATGTAGGCCTTGAATGAGCGATCGACGGATTCCGGACTCGCCAGGAAGCCCAGGCATGCAGGCACAGGCTCGTCCTTCGCGACGTCCATGCGCGCCGCGACCAGCCGCTGCACCCACCCCATCAGCTTCTCCGTGTGCCCCTGATCGCATTCGTCGGCGAACCTCACCAAAGAAGGGATTTCCTCTATCGAGAAGTATCCGCGCTCGACGAGGTACTGGCCCGCCCGCACCAGCATTGTCTGGTCGTCATGCTTGCCGCGCTGGAGGATTTCGCCTAGCGATTCCTCGATATAGGCGTACAGGGCAAGGTTCTTCAGGTCGCGACGCAGATCGCCGTCGAGGAAGGCTCGGAGTTCCTGATAGCCGTCTTGGCCGGCCAACTCGTGCTCGCACCAGCCGATGAGCAGGTCGGTCAGCTTGTCGGCCGCGCGGAGCTTCTCCTCACACAGCCCGGCCTGATCGTCCTGGCCGGGGAGCCGCTCGACATAAACGAAGGCTGAACCAAGCGGCGATGCGAAGCAGACATACTCGCCCGTCCCGCCCAAGTCCTGTGGGAGCTTCCCTTGGAACTTACCGCGAAAGACGTGGGTGTGACCATCCTTGTCCTTTTCGTGGACGGGGTAGATGCCTGTCAGCTTGTCCAATTCCGCGGACGGGACCTCTTGGTAGGACCTGGTTGTGGTGCCCGACTCGTCCGTACTGGACTTCTCACAGAAGACTCTGACTTCTCGCTCGATGTGCCCGTCACTTGGCTTCATGCCCACTTCGTAGATTGTTTCTTCCTGGTCGCAATTGCACGGGAGGACCGCAAGCCCAAGCAAGGCCAACCGGACTAGACGTGTCTTCATGTCAAGCCCCTTTCGGCTGGGACTGTACCCCCGCCCGGATTGCGAAGCAATAGTCCCTGGGGTGGCCGGGCGTTGCCGGCTACGGTGTCTGTAGCCGCGCTGGGCGAGCGGCGGGTCGCCCCCCCGGGTGCTGCGGCTACGATGTCTGTAGCCGCGCCGGGCAAGCGGCGGGTAGACCCCCGCGCCTGGCGGCCGACTTCCATGAGTGCCTGGCGCGGCGGGCTTCTTTCCGGCCCGCGGTGGTGGCCAGCCTCGTCTCGATCAGGTCGGCAATCTGGCGGGCGGACGCCGCCCATGTTTCGGCGTTCCTTCCGCCCAGGGCCAGTTGGATATCGATCCGGTCCTGCCGGATGATCGTCGGGTCGGTGGGATGCTCGATGTTACCCCGGCCGATGTTGGACTGCTCGATGTGCGCCGCGAGGCCTTCGTTGGCTGACCGCTGGAGATGTCCTTCCAGGACGGCCCCTCCGCGCGGGCCCACCGGCAGGCCCGCCTTTCCGCCTTCGGCCGTGAGGCGACCGGGGCTATGCCGTCGCCGCCAGTGCAGCTCCATGACGTCTGTGGCGATGTCATGCAGATACTCATGGTCGCCGATGCCGTCGCGGAAGCGATGGATCAACGCCTTCTTCAGGCGCCGGTCAACGGCAAGGTTCGCCGACCGCGCCAAACGTTGCACGATGTCCGTGTTGAAGGCGTCGATCGCGTACGTCCACGTGGACTGCGGATCCATGCCTCGCATTCGCCCCTGAAGCCGCAGCAGCACCGCCAGAGTCCCGGGGGCATACTCCTGTGGCCCGGAACAACCCCAAACGAGATGGATGAAGCAGGCGATGGTCTCCGCGGCTCGGCCCAGGCGCGAGTCGCCGGCCTTCTGCTCAAACGTGGGGCTGACCGTCCGATCAGCCGCGGCCCTTTGGGCCATCTGCTCGGCCATCTGTCTCAGATGGCATCCCAGACGGTCCGGATTGAGCACGTATTTCTTGATTGCCTTCAGCGTGGCATTCATGCTCCACCTGATCCGCGTATCTTTGAGGGCATCACAACCCGAATCGCGCCCTTGGTGTTTCCTTTGGTCGGCATTCCATGCTCCCTACGTTGGCATCCGTAAAGCCTCAGCGCCCGGACGGTTACGGGAACTTCCCTTTTACTCCGAGGCCAGGAGGCATCTCGGGCGTCCCGGTTTGACCGCGCCCGATCGCCTGGAGCGAGAGCGGACCGAGGAAACTTCCGTTGCGAGAACCTGGCTGGTCCGCCAATGGCAGGAATGACCAAACCCACGCACCCCTGATCCAGAAAAACAGATATCTGCCACTTCCAAGAATTCCCTGGATGCAGGGATGCTACTCTCATCTCCACGGCTTGTCAAGCAGCAAATGCGCAATCTGCAGCAAATGCGCAATTTCTCAAGGATCTCTTTGGAGGCAGACCCAGCGAGATTCGGCGCGGTGTGGCCGGGCCTGCCCGGCCCTTCTGTGGCGAGGCCGTCGGCCCCTGGATACACGCGGCCCTCGGCGGCTCGGGCTGTTCTCAGGCCGACTGGTCGAACGTCGCCTGAGCGGCTGAGGCTATGTCGGCGGCGGCGAGGTGGACCATCTGGAGAATGGCGTCGGGCGTCCTGGCGCTCTTGGGCACCTGTCGGACGCACATCGACTTGACCATCACGCCCAGGTCGCTTGCGGCGGCGGCCTCGGCGATCTCCGCAGCGAAGCCGCCGTCGTAGTTGTCCTCGACCACCAGTATCTGCCCGCGGCAGTCGTCGCCGATGCGGACGATCTCATCGGCGGCAAGGGGAATGGCGTAGGCGTCGATCAGGCTGGCCGACAGACCCGCCTGCTTGTCCAGCAGCTCGACGGCCTGCCTGGCGATGGTGACCATGTAGCCGGAGGCGACGATGGCGATGTCCTCGCCGTCGATCAGGTGCTTGAAGCCCGACAGGTCGAACTGCTCGTCGGGCTCGTAGATGAACGGCACGTCCGGCCGGTGCGTCCGCATGTAGCACACCCCGGCGGTGTTGGCCGCCAGCTCGGTGAGCTTGAAGGCCGAGACCGCGTCGGACGGCTGGAACACGCGGATGGAGGGCTGGCCGTCGCGCCTCGTGGAATGGGCCAGGCCGCGGACGAAGGCCAAGTCGGCCAGACCCATCTGGCTGGGCCCGTCGGCGGCGAGGGACACGCCGGCGTGGCTGCCGCAAAGCTTGATGTTGGCCTCGGAGATGACGGCCATCTCAAGCTGGTCGAAGCCGCGGACGAGGAACTTGGCGAAGCTCGATACGAAGGGAACCTTGCCCGCCGCCGCCAGGCCGACGGCTGTGGATATCATGTTCTGCTCGGCGATGTGGGCCTCGAAGTACCTGTCGGGATAGTTCCTGGCGAAGTACTCCGCGAAGGTGGAGTTCTTGACGTCCCCGTCCATAGCGACCACGCGCGAGTCGGCGCCCAAAGCGGCCAGGGCCGCTCCGTACCCCCGGCGGGTGGAGAGCTTCTTGCTTTCAAGGGCCGACTTCATGCCGAGGCTTTCTAGGGCCTTGGCCAGGTCGCCGGCCGCAAACTGCCCGCGGGCTGGGCGCGGAGCCGGCTTGGGGGCGGTAAGATGGACGGCGGGCGTGTCGGGGATGTCGGCGACGCCCAGCTTTCCAGCCATCTCGTCCAGGTCGGCAAGGGCCTGCTGCGCCATCTCGGCGTCCAGGGGCTTGCCGTGGTAGTTGGACCGCTGGAATTCCTTGACGCCCCAACCCTTGACCGTCCTGGCGATGATGGCGACGGGTTTGTCGCCGGCATCCTGCCGGAGGGCGGAGAAGATCTGGTCCCAGTCGTGCCCGTCGATGGTCCTGACCTCGAAGCCGTAGGCGCCGAGCTTGGCGGCAAGGGCGTCGGGCGACTGCTGCGGCGAGACGTTGTCGCTTTGCCCCTGCCCGTTGCAGTTGAATATCGCCCGGACGGCGGTAAGCTTCTGATCGACGATGAAGTCGAGCGTCTCGGCGATCTGGCCCTCTCTGGACTCGCCGTCGCCGATTATGCAGTAGATCTTCTTGTCCGAGTTGTCCAGCCTGGCTGCGCAGGCCAGTCCGGCCGCGACGGACAGCCCCTGGCCCAGCGAGCCGGTGGCGGCGTCGAAGAACGGAAAACCGATGGCCGGGTTGGGGTGCCCGTCAAGCACGCTGTCGGCCTCGCGGAGGGTGAGGGCGTCGTCGAAGCTCAATTCGCTGGGCCTGGCCGAGATGCCGACCACCCCGCCCAGGTCGCAGTAGGCGGCGTAGATCACCGGG
>Ga0315279_10011253_pt1 | contig 10381 bp, 6 predicted proteins | sample YL17G06_20_MG_FD_203694 | JGI IMG/M metagenome (GOLD analysis project Ga0315279, IMG submission 203694) | Sediment microbial communities from Yellowstone Lake, YNP, Wyoming, USA - YL17G06_20 | ecosystem: Environmental > Aquatic > Freshwater > Lake > Sediment | place: USA: Wyoming | collected...
TGAGCATCTCGGCCGCCACCAACCCGACGGCCCAACTGGCGATGGACAAACTGAAGGCGCTGCACGGCTGCGAGGTCCACATGACGCACATCCCGCGGCCCGGCGACGAGGCGGGCCTGAGGCGGCTGGGTGTCAACCTCACGTGCGAGCCCAGTTTCTCGACGCACGACCTGTTCCAGTCATAAGGTGCGGTCGGGCTGCGACCGTCGTACGTGTTTGGTGGCTGTTTCATAGCCGCCCCAAGCGTTGTGCGCGGCGGGTCTCCGCACCCGCCGCGCACGGACGGGCTGCGGCTCACGACCGCGCGGCGGGTACGGAGACCCGCCGCGCGCAAGGTTATGAAACAGCCTCATAGCCGCCCGCCCCTTCGGCTTCTCTCAGGGCAGGCTTGGCGGGCGCTGGGGCGCACCACGATGACGAGCCGCGTCTATGCCACCCGCGACGAGGTCCGCGCGTTCGACCGCTACTGCATCGAGCGCCTGGGCATCCCGGGCATCGTGCTCATGGAGAACGCCGGCCGGCAGATCGCCGAGGCGGCCCGCGGCATGATCCGCCCGTACGGGCCCGTACTGGGCGACGCCGCCGGCCCGCGCGTTCTCATCCTGGCCGGGCGCGGCAACAACGGCGGCGACGGCTACGTGGTCGCGCGGCACCTGGCGATTGGCGGCCTCCCGGCCGAGACGGCGGTCCTTGCGGCGCGCACGCAGATCGCGGGCGACGCCGACACGAACCTCAGGATTCTCGAGGCGATGGGCATGCCCGTTCACGTCCTCGCGGGGCCGGCCGATGAAACCGTGCGCGAAGTCCGGCGGCTCCTGGCCCAGGCCGACCTGGTCATCGACGGACTCCTGGGCACCGGCGCGCGCGGCGAAATCCGCGAGCCGTACGCCAGCGCCATCGCGGCGGTAAACGAAACGGGCAAGCCGGTCCTGGCCATCGACATCCCGAGCGGCCTGGACTGCGACACCGGCCGGCCCCTGGGCCCGGCCATCCGGGCCGCCAAGACCGTCACGATGGCCGCCCTGAAGATCGGATTTCGGAATCCCGAGGCGGCCGCGTACACGGGCGAGGTCATCGTGGCCGACATCGGCGCGCCGTTTCGGCGCCTCGTTTAGCCCTACAACGCAACTTTGCGCGGCGGGTCTCCGGACCCGCCGCGCGCAAGTGCGGCGATGCGTAGGGCGCGGTAGGTCAGGAGACCCACCGCGCAAGCATCCAACCTTAAAGTGCCGTAAACGGTGCACGTCATGCGTTTACGCGGCGGGCCGCGTGCCCTATAATCGCGGCCGAAAGGATGCCCGGTGGCCGAATCGAAACGCCTGCTCGTCCTGACGCGCGACCGCGCGAATGCGGCGTTCCGCCAGCGCATCGAGCCGTACCTGGGGGCGCTCGCGGCGCGCGGCATCGCGGCGGAGGTCGTGGAACTGGCCGCCGGCCCCTGGGCGCGGCGCGGCCAGATGCTTCGGGCACGCGACTTGGGCGGCGTGCTCCTCCATCGCAAGACCCTCTCGTGGTGGGATGCGCGGCACCTGGCCCCCGCCCGGCGGCTCATCTACGATTTCGACGACGCCGTCATGTACCAGGCCCGGGCGCCCGAGCGGCCGCACGCGGGGCGACTGCGTCGGTTCATCCGCACGGTGGGCCTGGCCGACCTGGTCATCGCCGGCAGCCCCATCCTGGCCGCCCACGCCGACCTGGCCGGCGCGTGGCGGTCCGAGGTCGTGCCGACGGGCCTGGATGCGCGGCGGTTTGCGCCGAAAGAGGATTACGGCAGGCCCGGGGCGCCGCACCTGGTGTGGATCGGCAGCCGGAGCACGCTGAAGCAACTGGGGCCCTTCCGGCCGACGCTGGAGGAGATTGGCCGCGCGCTGCCGGGCGCGACCCTGCGGATCATCGCCGACGCCCAACTGCACGTGGACGGCCTGCGCATCGAGAACGTGCCGTGGCGGCTCCAGGACGAGGGCCGCCTGCTGGCCGATGGCGACATCGGCATCGCGCCCTTGCCCGACACGCCGCAGGCGCGCGGCAAGTGCGGATTCAAGGTGCTCCAGTACATGGCGGCGGGGCTGCCGGTGGTCACGAGTCCCGTGGGCGTCAACGCCGAGTACGTGCGGCCGCAGGAGACGGGCCTGCACGCCGGCCCGGCGGAGGAATGGGTGGCGGCCATCCGGCGGCTGGCGGCGGACCCGGCGCTCAGGGAGCACATGGGCCGCGCGGGCCGCCGGCGCGTCGAGAACGAGTTCGACTTTGCGGTCCTTTCGCCGGTGTTTGCCGACCTGGTCGAGAGCGCCCTGGCGTGAAACGTTTAGAGCAGTTAACGGTCGGGTGTAGCGGGAACTCGCGCGGTGGGCAGTCTTGCCCACCGCGCTTCGCCTGTGCCCAGGCGTCCCGCGCGAGGTATGGAACACAGGCCGCGGCAATGCCGTAGCGCGGGGGTTTATCCCCCGCGCCGTCCTTCGCGGGGCACAAGGCCCCGCGCTACGGCGCGTAAGCAACGCTGCTGCAAACAGTTACATTCATCGCCGTGCGGCAAGTCGCGCTGTAGTGATACTTCACCCCTTCAGGAACTTCTCCAGCCGGTCGAGGCCCTTCTCAATTTGCGGCATGCTGGTGGCAAAGGAGAGGCGGACGCACTGGTCGTCGCCGAACGCCCCGCCGGGGACCACCGCCACCTTGGCCTGCTCGAGGACCTTCTCGGCCCATGCCGCGCTCTTGGGCCCCTTGACGTCCTTGCCCAGGATGCGGTCGTAGGTGGCGCTGACGTCCGGGAAGGCGTAGAACGCCCCCTGGGGGCGGACGCAGCGGACGCCGGGCATGGCGCTCAGGCGCCCGTGCATATAAACGCGGCGGCGGTCGAACTCGGCCTTCATTGCGGCAAGCGGCTCGCCCGGGCCGGACACCGCCGCGATGGCGGCGTACTGGCTGATGCTCGTCGGGTTGGAGGTGGACTGGTCCTGGAGGTTCCCCATGGCCTTGATGAGGTCGGCCGGGCCTGCGGCCCATCCGATGCGCCAGCCGGTCATGGCCCAGGTCTTGGAGGCCCCGCCGAAGGTGACGGTCTGAGCCGGGAGTTCCGGCCGCAGCGTGGCGAACGAGCACGTGTCGACGCCGTCGTAAACCAGTTCGTTGTAAATCTCATCCGAGAAGACCCAGATGTCTTGACCGGCGACCCCGTCGGCCAGGGCGGCCAGTTCCGCCCGCGTGTAAACGGCGCCCGTGGGGTTCGAGGGCGAGTTCAGGACCACCACCCGCGTGCGCGGCGTGAGGGCGGCGGCCAACTGCTGCGGCGTGATCTTAAAGCCCTGGTCCGCCCCGCCGTGGACGATCACCGTCTTGGCGCCCGCGAGGCCGATCATCTCGGGGTACGACACCCAGTAGGGGGCAGGCAGGACGGCCTCGTCGCCCGGCTCAAGGACCGAGAGGAACGCCTCGTACAGCGTGTGCTTGCCGCCGCAACCGATGAGCACCTGGCCAGGCTCGTACGACAGGCCGCAGCGGCGCTTCAGGTAGTCGGCCACGGCCTTCTTCAGGTCGGCCAGGCCGGAGGACGGGACGATGTAGCCGTGGTGTCCGTCGCGGATGGCCTGGATGGCGGCCTCGCAGATGTGCGGGGGGGTCTTGAAGTCGGGTTCGCCGGCGCCGAAGCCGACGACGTCGTGCCCGGCGGCCTTCATGGCCTTGGCCTTGGCGCTGACGGCCAGGGTCATGGAGGGGCGGATGTCGAGAACGCGTTTTGCAATCTTCATGGGCGGCCTCGCGTAAGAGTTCCAAGTTCCAGGTTCCAAGTTCCAAGTTGAAAACGGCAACGCAAACGGGCCGTTCACTTGGAACTTGGAACTTGAAACTTGGAACGGCCGTTAAAAAAGGCGGGGTCGACCTGCGGCCGGCCCCGCCCTGGGTTTCCTCACGTTGGATCAGATTTGCCCGGCGATGCCCACGAGACCGAGGAACCGGTTGAGGTTCAGGATGGGAATGCTGAAACTCTGGGCGTTGGCTATGGCCTCGGTGTACTCGATGAAGCGCTTGCGGGTCTCGTCGTACATCTGCTTGACCATGGGGCTGTCGCTCGGGGCGGGCGGGGGCGGGACGGTCGGCACTTCGCCCACGACCAGGTAATCCGTCTGGACGGTCAGGGTCGGGTCCACGCGGCCGCCGAATTCCTGGATGAGGGCCTTGAGTTGCTCGGTGTCGTCGAGGCCGTCGCCGTTGATGTCCATCTTGCCGACGAGGCAGAAGCGCAGCCGGCGTTCGCGGTCATAGACCGGGTTCAGGAGGACGTCGCCGGACACCACGGGGCTCGTGCCCTTGTAGGGATCGTTGATGCGCAGTTCGCAGGCATCCTGCATGACCTTGACGATGCGGCACTGGGCCTTCGGCTGCGGATTGGCCCTGCCGAGTTCGGAGGCGCCGAAGATGGAGAACGTCATGCCCAGCAGGACGCCGTCTTTCTTGCCGAGGTCGCCGTAGCCGACGGAGCCCTGCTCGGCCACGCTGACGATGTGGCCGTCAACGCCGGTCTCGGTGGGGACCTCGCGGAACTTCTTGATGATCTCCCCCAGGTCCTTCAGGTTGTTGTTGAGGACGAGGACCTGGCGGTCGAGTTTTTCCTTGTCCTCGGCCCACTTGCGGCGCTCGGCAATGAGGCGGTCCAGGGTCTGCTGGGCCCGGTCGGTCTCCTGCTTGGCGGTGCCCAAGGCGCTGTCGCGTGCGGCGGTCAGGCGGCTCTTTTCATCTGTCAGGTTCGCGTTGAGTTGGTCGGTCTGCTGCTTGTGGGCGGCCTTGGCGGCGGCCAGTTCGTCCTGGATGCCCTTGAGTTGCGTCTCGAGGTTCCCGACGGTCGTCAGGTCCTGCTTGGCCAGCGTGACGAGGGCGTCGGTCCGCTTCATGAAGGAGCGGATGGCGTCCTCCGCGCTGGTGGGCTTGACGCCCGTCGGCTGGTCGGCGCCGACGGCGAAACTCTTCTCGAGCGTCTGGCTGGCCGCAGCGAGGAGTTCGCTGTCGGCCGCCAAGACGGTGGACACGCTTGTCCTGAGGGAATCGCCTTCCTGCGTGGTGAACGGGTTGTTGGCCAGGCGGTCCGTGAGGCGCTGGATTTCGAGCCGATACTCCTTCGCCAACTGGTCGCGCTTCTCCAGGATGTCGGCCAGGGGGACATTGCGGTCCTCGGGGTACTTCTCGAGGACCTCCTTGAGGGCATCAACGCCCCGGCGGCCGGCATCCTGGAGGACCGGCTCGCCGACGACAAGGAGGCGGTCCTCGTTTCGCAGGCTGTACATCCACGCCCATCCGACGGCACACGCCACCGTCAGGATCGAGAGCGCGATGACGAGGTACAGCAGGTAAGGGCTAGCGCGTCGGGCACGAATCGTTCGCCTGGCCATCCAAAACCTCCGATTGTACGGATGCTCGCCCCTTGAAGGATACCGGCACCCAGGCAGGCTTTAAGGCAGGATGCCCGGCCCCGAGGACCGCGCACTCCCTTGTGCAAATCGTGGTATAACCCTAGGTCCGGCCGCGATTATTGTCAACAAAAAAAGCCCGCGCGGCAAGAGGCCGGCGGACGGAGGGAAAAGGGGACGAGGTCTCGGGCCGGCCGGGGCGGCGCTTCGCGCTGCCTGCCTCCCTTCGTCCCTCCGCCCCCGGCTTCTCGGAACCGGCTTCTCGGAACTCGCTTGACAACCCGCCGCCGCCGGGTAGGTTAGGAAAGGAATCACGCCTATGCCCCCTCGACTCTATATCATCGACAGCCACGGCCAGTTGTACGCCAGTTACTACGCCATCCGGGACCTGACGAGCCCCAAGGGCGAACCCACCAACGCCACGTACGGGTTTGTCGCAACGCTCCTGAAGATCCTCCGCGAAGAGAAGCCGGAGTACCTGGCCGCCTGCTTCGACATGCCGGGACCCACGCACCGGCACGAACTCTTCGAGGCGTACAAGGCCCACCGCAAGCCCATGCCGGCCGACCTCATCGTGCAGGTCCAGCGGGTCCGCGAGGTCCTGGGCCTCATGGGCATCCCGGCGGTCGAGTACCCGGGGTACGAGGCGGACGACTGCATTGCCGCCATGGTCGGCCGCGCCCGGGCGGCCGGCATGGACGTGGTCATCTGCAGCCGCGACAAGGACCTGGAGCAACTCGTCGGCCCGGGCGTCACGATGCTCGACACCAAGACCTTCGAGCATCTGGACGCCGAAGGCATCCTGAAGCGCCGCGGCGTAACCCCGGAACAGATGCTCGACGTCCTGGCCCTCATGGGCGACGCCACGGACAACATCCCCGGCGTTCCGGGCATCGGCGAAAAGACCGCCGTCAAACTCGTCGCGCAGTACGGGTCGCTGGAGAACCTCCTGGCGCACGCCGCCGAGGTCAAGGGCAAGGTCGGCGAGAACCTGCGGACCCACCGGGCGGATGCCCTGAGGAGCCACGAACTCGTGCGCCTGGACCCCGGCGTCCCGCTGGCGGTGGCCCTGGAGGCCTGCCGCACGCCGGCGTCGTTCGACCGGCGCCCGGTCGTGGCGCTCTTCCGCAACCTGGGCTTCAACAAGTTCATCGATGAACTCTCGACGGGCGGCCAGGGCGAGGGCCAGGGCATCCGCGTGCACGTCGTCGAGACGCCGGCGGCGCTCGCGAAACTGGCCCAGGCGCTGGCCGGGCAAGAGGCGTTTGCGTTCGACACCGAGACCACGAGCGTGTCGCCGCGGCAGGCCCGCCTGGTGGGCCTGAGTTTCGCCTGGGCCGGCGATGAAGGATACTACGTGCCGCTACTCGCGCCCGAGGAGCAGCGCTGCCTCAGCCTCGAGGCCGTGCGCGAAACGCTCGGGCCGATCCTGGCAGGGGCCGGTCACAGCGAGGGTGGCATGCCCAGGCCGCCGTTGCCTGGGCATGCGCCGGGCGACGAAGCATGCCCACGCGAAAAGCGGCGTGGTCATGCCACCCAGGGAGGGGCGCGGCTGCTCGTCGGCCAGAACGTCAAGTACGACCTGCTCGTGTGCCGGCGGGCGGGCATCGAAGTGGCCGAGCCGCTCTTCGACACGATGGTGGCGGCGTACCTGGCCAACCCCGGCCGGCGGGAATACAACCTCGACGCCCTGGCCCTGGACTACTTCGGCTACAAGAAGATCCCCCTGGAGAGCCTGCTGGGCAAGAAGCGCAACGAGCGCACCATGGACCAGGCGCCCATCGAGCAGGTGGCCGACTACTCCGTCGAGGACGCCTGCATCACGTGGCGCCTGAAGGAGCAACTCCAGAAGGAACTGGACGCCAAGGGCGTGGCGGACCTGGCCCGCGACGTGGAGATGCCCCTGGTGCCCGTGCTGGCGGCGATGGAGGAGACGGGCGTGGCCGTCGACACGGCCGTGCTGGCGGACATTGCGGCCAACCTCAACGCGCGCCTCTCGCGGCTGGAAAAACAGATTTACGCGGGGGCCGGCCACGAGTTCGCCATCAACTCGCCGCAGCAACTGGGGGCGGTCCTCTTTGAGGAACTCGCCTTGAGGCCCCTGAAGCGCACGGCCAAGGGCGGCCGCCCATCCACCGATGCCGACGTCCTGGAGGAACTGGCCGCACGCCACCCCCTGCCCCGCCTCGTCCTGGAGTACCGGCAACTGGCGAAACTCAAGGGGACGTACGTCGATGCCCTGCCGGCCCTCGTGGACCCCGAGACGGGGCGCATCCACACCTCCTTCAACCAGACGGTGACGGCCACGGGGCGACTGAGTTCATCGGACCCGAACCTCCAGAACATCCCCATCCGGACGGAGGAGGGCCGCCAGGTCCGCCGCGCGTTCGTCGCGCGGCCCATCCTCACGCAGGGTGGCATGCCCGGCACCACGGCCGGCCAAGCCGGCCGTGCCACATCGGGCGAGTGGGTGCTTCTGGCGGCAGACTACTCGCAGATCGAACTGCGGATGCTGGCCCACTTCAGCGGCGACCCGGCCCTGGTGCGGGCGTTTGCCGAGGACCGCGACATCCACGCGTTCGTCGCCCACCAGATTTACGGCATCCCGGAAGGCGAGGTCACGGCCGACCAGCGGCGCGTGGCCAAGATCGTCAACTTCAGCCTCATCTACGGCAAGACCGCGTACGGCCTGGCGCGGGACTTGGGGATAAGCGTCGGCGAGGCCGAGCAGTTCATCGACGGCTACTTTGCGCGCTATAAGGGCGTGCGGGCCTTTACGGCCGAGGTCCTGGACCGCACCCGGCGCGACGGCTACGTGACCACCATCCTCGGCCGCCGCCGGTACATCGAGGGCATCGCGCAGATGGACCCGAAGCGCCTGAACTTCCCCGAGCGGACGGCCATCAACACGGCCGTCCAGGGGTCTGCGGCGGACCTCATCAAGGTGGCGATGAACCGCATCTGGCGCCGGGCCCGGCGGGAGAACCGCCCCAGCCGCCTGCTCATCCAGATTCACGACGAACTCATTTTCGAGACCCCCGAGGCGGCCGTAGCCGAAGAGCAGGCGTGGATCTCCGCCGAGATGACCGGCGCCATGGACCTGCGGGTGCCCCTGAGGGTCCACCTGGCCGCGGGGAAGAATTGGATGGAAGCGGAGTGAGACGAGCGCGGAACCCGGAACGCGGAACTCGGAGCAAGAAACAGACAAGGCGCGGCGCCGCTCTGCGTTCCGAGTTCCGGGTTCCGAGTTTGCCGTTCTTCAATCCGCAATCCGCAATCCGCAATCCGCAATCGGGGGCGAGAAGATGAGCGGCATGGCAAGAAAGATGCCTCCTGTCGTCGGCCTTCTGGGCGGCATCGCCTCCGGCAAGTCGCTGGTGGCGGCCCAATTCCGGAAATTGGGCTGCGCGGTGGTTGACGCGGACAAAATCGCCCACGAATTATTGCGCAAGCCGGCCATCCGCCGGGCCATACGGAAGCGGTTCGGCGACGCGGTCATGGATGCCTCCGGCGAAGTGGACCGGGCGGCCCTGGCCGCCCGGGCGTTTGCCCGCCGGGAGGACCTGCGGGCGCTGGAAGCCATCGTCCAGCCGGAAATCTGCCGCCGCATCGAGGCGGCCGTAGCCAAGGCCCGCCGCCCAGTACGGGCGGGCGTACTGGCCCGGGGGCGCGCGGCGGCCGTCATCCTGGATGCGCCGCTGATTCTGGAAAAAGGACTGGACAGACTGTGCGACTATCTGGTATATATTAGAGCGCCAGACGAGGTCCGCCGTCAGCGTGCCGGCCGGGAGCGCGGGTGGGCCGCCTCGGAAGTCGCCCGACGTGAAGCCTCGCAGATTTCATTAAAGACAAAGCAGAAGCGGGCCGATTACATTGTTGACAACCGTACCTCACCCGAGCACACCTTTGAACAGGTCCGCACGATTCTATCGCACATGGTGAAGTGAAAGGCCGGGTATCCGGGCCCTTACGCCCCCTGTCCAACCCACAGGTTCGACCCGAAAAACCACGTCCACTCAGGAACAAGGAAGGTTGACATGGCCAAGTTGCCCAATGCTCCACGAAGCCCGAGAGTCCCGCGCGCGCCGCTGCGTCCCAGGCCGCCTGCGGCGGAGAAGGAATCCAGGCCCGCCCCGGCGCCGGGGACGGCCGAGCCGCCCGCGCCCGCGGCCAACGAGGGCTTCGACGAGGAATCCCACATCAAGTACGAGGCGGCCAAGCGCACCGAACTGCACATCGCCGAACTCCAGAAGATGACGGTCGCCCAGTTGCACGCCCTGGCCAAGGCCGAGAACGTGGCCGACTACGCGGGCCTGAAGAAGCAGGACCTGGTGTTCCAGATCCTGAAGAACCGCGTCCAGTCTTCCGGGCTGATGTTCGGCGAAGGCGTGCTGGAGGTCCTGCCGGACGGCTTCGGGTTCCTGCGGTCGCCGGACTATAGTTACATGCCCTCCCCGGACGACATCTACGTGTCGCCCAGCCAGATCCGCCGGTTCGGCCTGCGGACGGGGCACATTGTGGCCGGCCAGATCCGCCCGCCCAAGAACGACGAGCGCTACTTCGCCATGCTCAAGGTCGAGGCGGTCAACTACGACAACCCCGAGAGCCTCCCCGAAAAGGTGGTCTTCGAGGACCTGACGGCCCTGTTCCCCACGAAGCGCCTCCTCCTGGAGACGACCACCGCGGAACTGGACATGCGCGTGGTGGACCTGATTACGCCCATCGGCAAGGGGCAGCGCGGCCTCATCGTCAGCCCCCCGCGGGCCGGCAAAACCGTACTCCTTCAGAAGATGGCCAACGCCGTCCTCAAGAACAGCCCGGAATGCACGGTCATCATCCTCCTGATTGACGAGCGGCCGGAGGAAGTGACCGACATGGAGCGGAACGTCCCCGGGGCCGAGGTCATCAGTTCCACGTTCGACGAGCCCACCGCCCGCCACGTCCAGGTGGCCGACATGGTCATCGAAAAGGCCCGGCGACTG
>Ga0315279_10011254_pt1 | contig 10379 bp, 7 predicted proteins | sample YL17G06_20_MG_FD_203694 | JGI IMG/M metagenome (GOLD analysis project Ga0315279, IMG submission 203694) | Sediment microbial communities from Yellowstone Lake, YNP, Wyoming, USA - YL17G06_20 | ecosystem: Environmental > Aquatic > Freshwater > Lake > Sediment | place: USA: Wyoming | collected...
AGGCACTCCCACACCTGGGAGCACATGTAGTCACTAGGAGGAAGTTGACTGAACGTCGGGTAAAGCGTTGATCTTTTGGGGCATAGCAGGTCAATCCTGCCTTACATAGCGGGGTGAACATCCGTTCTGAGTGACTCAGGGACTCTTGAGCCCATCCCCAATTGAGTCATCGGGTGATCGGGCCATTGAATTGAGTCATCGAGCCATCGGGTCATCGAGCCATTGAAAAGCCCAAGTGGTTGAAAGCCTATCCTTAATAGCAACGGTGTTGCATCAGATTTTTTAAAATGGCCCGATGGCTCAGTGGCTCAATGACTCAATTCAATGGCCCGATGACAGATTCCTTCATTTCCAAACACCTTAATTCCTGAATTTTCTTCCGTTATAAACAGCCTGCCTGCGACGTATTAATTCTAGTCAGCACTTCGCTGGTATTGCTTTCTCTTTATCGGATCCAGATTGAAAGGACCATTGCCATGAAGAAAGGCCCTCGTTCCCGGCATCTTCGGGCCGGGTTGTGTTTCATCCTTTGTATTCTCTTCGCCGGCGTCCTCGTTGGCCAACAACCCCCGGCACCCCAACCAGCGCCTCCTCCGATCAATCTGCCGGATGATCCGCTCCTGAAGAACTTCCGCTGGCGCGCGATCGGGCCCGCGAGCATGGGTGGCCGAATCGACGATATCGCAGTTGTGGAAAGCAACCCGTACGTTATTTACGTGGGGTTTGCCACGGGCGGAGTCTGGAAGACGGTCAATAACGGGACGACATGGGAACCGATCTTCGACACTTACTCCTCCTCTTCCATAGGCGACATAGCCGTGTACCAGGCGGATCCCAACATCATCTGGGTGGGAACGGGTGAGCCCAACAACCGCCAGAGTTCTTCTTTCGGTGACGGAATCTACAAATCAACGGACGGAGGCAAGACCTTCACCAACATGGGCTTGAAGGAATCGCAAACGATCGCCCGCATCGTTTGTGATCCGAAGGACCCCAATGTCGTTTATGTGGCCGCACTGGGGCACCTCTTCGGCCCAAATCCGGAACGCGGGATCTTCAAGACTATCGATGGGGGGAAAACCTGGGCAAAGGTCAAGTTCATCGACGATGACACCGGCTTTACCGATCTTGCAATGGATCCGGTGGATAGCAGGATTCTGTACGCGGCCTCGTACCAGCGCCGGCGGACGCCGTGGGGCTTCAATGGTGGTGGTCCGGGCAGCGGCATCTGGAAGACAATCGACGCCGGCAAGACCTGGACAAAGCTGACTGGCAATGGACTCCCCACGGGTGACTTAGGGCGCATTGGGCTCGACGTGTCACGCTCCAATCCCAACGTCCTCTGTGCCCAGATTGAGAAAGATTCGAGCGGGGGCGTTGGTGGCGAGCCAGGGGGCGCAGGCGGCGGCGGTGGCGGGGGCCGGGGAGGGCAGGGTGGTCAGGCCGCGGCACAGCCTCCGAAGCCTCCGGATCCTGAAAAGAGCGGCATCTGGCGGTCGGACGACAAGGGCAAGACTTGGAAGATCGTCAGCAGCAACAACAACCGGCCGATGTACTACAGCCAGATCCGCGTGGATCCGTCGAACGATCAGATCGCTTACACGGGAGGATTGCAGTTCTCCAAATCCTTGGACGGCGGAAAGACTTTTCAGAATCTGGCGGGCGTCGCGCACAGCGACCATCATGCCATCTGGATCGATCCCAAGAACGGCAACCACCTGATTATTGGCAACGATGGCGGTTTGAACTTCAGCTACGACCAGGGCGCCACCTGGGAATTCGTCAACAACATTCCCGCGGGGCAGTTCTATGCAGTGGCTGCCGACATGCGCAAGCCCTATTACGTTTACGGCGGTCTGCAGGACAACGGCAGTTGGGGAGGTCCCAGCGCAACGCGCAGCGGGCCCGGCATCACCAACGCCGATTGGTTCCGCGTGGGTGGCGGGGATGGGTTTTACACTCAGGTGGATCCGACCGACCATAACATTCTGTATGTCGAATCACAGAACGGGGCGGTCAATCGCTTGGATCTCAAAACCGGACGCAGTACCATGATCCGACCACGCGGCGCAGCGCCGCCGCGCGGCCAGCGTGCTGCTCAGCAGACCGCCGAGCCGACACCCGAGACTCCTCCCGCAGCGCCGACGGCTCCTCCCGGTGCCCAGGCCGCGGCGGAACCCCAAATGATGGGCTTCTTCCGCGGCGCACAAACGCCGAACATCGTTCCGGCCCCTCCGGTCGGCGAGGTATACCGTTTCAACTGGAATGCGCCGATTCAGCTTTCGCCCCACAACCCGCGAATTGTCTATATCGGCGCCAACCGGCTTTTCAAGTCGCTGGATCGCGGCGACACCTGGACGGCAAGTCCGGATCTGACCAAGCAAATCGACCGGAACAAGCTTTCCATCATGGGAGTGCCTGGGGATAAACTCATGTTCTCCAAGAATGACGGCGTTTCTTTCTATGGCACCATCACCACATTAGCGGAATCACCGGTCCTGCCTGGCGTGCTCTGGGTGGGAACGGATGACGGCAATGTTCAGGTAAGCAAAGACGGCGGGGCGACCTGGACCAATGTCGCCGAGAAGATAGCCGACGTTCCGAAGACCCATCAGGTTTCCCGAGTGGAGCCCTCACACTTCGATGCGGGGACCTGCTACGTGACTTTCGATGGGCATCGCAGCGACGACATGAAGCCGTACGTCTACCTGACGGCCGACTTCGGAGCTACCTGGAGGTCTCTCGCAAGCAACCTGCCGACTGGAAACGTAAATGTGATTCGGGAAGACCCCAAGAACAAAGACCTGCTCTTCATCGGAACCGAGTACGGAATCTTTGTCTCTCTGAACTGCGGAGCGGAGTGGAAGCGTTTCATGCCCGGTTTGCCGACCGTGCGTGTGGACGACCTTTTGATCCATCCGCGCGATCACGACCTGATCGTGGCAACGCACGGGCGCAGCATTTACACCATGGATGACATTACGCCGCTCGAGCTTTGGTTGGATAAGGTGGCAGGCTCTGATGCGTTCTTGTTCGATGTGAGAACCGGCACCATCTGGCTACAGGATAATACCTTGAGCCGTTCCATGGGAGGCGCCAAGAATTTCATCGGCGCAAACCCGCAGCCCGGAACCGCAATCAACTACTACCTGAAGTCAGATGCCGTGGAAGACGTCAAGATCACCATCTCGGACATCGACGGCAAGGTTGTGCGCAACCTGACCGGCAGCAAGAACGCCGGCATCAACCGGGTATCGTGGAACTTGCGCGGCAATCCGCCGCAACGCGCTGCCGGCACTCCTCCCGCTGGCGCACCTTCTGCGGGCACTCCTCCCGCCGGCACGCCCCCTGCGGGCACCCTTCCCGCAGGCATGCAGGCTGGGATGGGGGCTGGAGGCGGCGGAGGAGGGATGGGCCGGTTCGGCGCACTCATGGGAACGCCCCTCGAGCCGGGGATTTACGTGGTGAAGTTGACTGTTGGAGGAAAGGACTACACTACCAAGGTTCGTGTTGAAGAAGATTCCTACAAGAACCAGTAAATTCAATCCAGGCTGGTTTTGCAGGCGCAAAGGTTCCGGGTTCTGAGTTTCCCCGCTCAGAACTTGGAACCTGAAAAAATCTGCCACGAATTACACGAATTGCACGAAATCCTCTTGTATTTTTTTCGTGTAGCCTGTGCAGTTCGTGGCAGGTTTATCTATTTGATGATCGCACCTTCGCCTTTGATCCGATAAGTCGTCTTACCCCCTGTGATTTTCGAGGTGTCGACTTTCTTTCCGGATTCTTCCGCCTGGTGCTGCAACTCCTCCTTCGTCACGACCACCTTCTCCAACTTGCCCTGAGCGACTACCTTCTTGCCAGCCCCGTCCTTAGGAAACACGATCACGCCATCATCCACTTTCACCTGGATTACTTCGCTGGTACTGGCGTCCTTCACGTTGATCCAACATCCCATGTTCTGACAGACCTCGGTGATCTCCCCCTCGATGAGGACATCTTTGCCGAGGTATTTATCCGGCTGACTTAGAATGTCCCTGATTGGGGTGGCCGACTTGACCGCGATCGGCTTGCCTAGTTTCACCTCTTCGGCCAGTAAAGGAAGCGCTATAAGTGCTGCGATTCCCAATATTGCGATGCAAATCTTCTTCATGAATGATCTCCTTTTATTCAATTCGAAGTTTTTAATTTAATCACATATCCTGTCTGCAGCCAACCGCAGCGTGTAGGGACGTGGCGTGCGGTGCCCCTACCTCTCGACAACCATGCACACTTAATCGAGCTTTTGCCGCCGGGTGACCAGCATATAGGCGGGGTAGCTGATGGCGATGAGCGCCAGCGTGTAGAGGCTATTCGCCGTGTCGTTGATCACGTTGCCCAGGAGAAACAGCGTTGATCCGGCGAGCACGATCCCTGTCGTCCAGGGATATCCCCAGGCCCTGTAAGGCCGCGCCAATTCCGGCTCCCGCTTTCTAAGGAAGAGCAGTGCCAGAAAGCCCGCGCTGTCGACAGCGACAAAGAAAAAGGCGGCGATGGCAATCAGCCGGGTGAAAGTTCCCGTTGTAATCAGAAGGACTACTGCAACACAGGTAAGACTCATAGCCAGCCTGGGAGTCCCCGACTCGCTTACGTGAGCAGCTTTCGAAGAGAAGAGCCCGTCGCGGCCCATGGCGAACAGGACACGCGTTCCGATCATGAGCGTCGCGTTGATGATACTGAGGAGCGATGCGAGAGAGAGCGCTGTGATGATCTGGGATCCGTATCCGCCGAAGATCTGTTGTGCAGCGTCCGCAGCCGGCAGAGTTGTCGACGCAAGGCGCGAAATCGGCAGGATATAGAGCAGAGCTAGATTAACAAGCAGATAGACACCGATGGTGATGAGAACTCCCCCCAGAGCGGAGCGGGGAAGGTTCTTTGCCGGGTTTAGATCCTCTTCCGTGAAATACACTGCGCAGTACCAGCCGTCGTAGGTGTAGATCACGCTCTGCAGCGCGATCACGAGTGCGGAAGCCACGGTGGAAAAAGTGCGAGGCATCGGAAGGGGATCTCTCCCAGAGCCGGCGGGGGACTTGCCGCCCAGGACGAAGCAGCACGCAACAAACGCAAGAAATCCGATAGCTTTGACCAGGCTTGTCCACTCCTGGGCCCGGCTGCTCGATCGCAGCCCGAGCCAGTGGAGAATGGCGAAAATGAGGAGGGCAAGAATCGCGATGGTTCTGGTACTGCCGGCGAGAAACGGGAAAAGCGAAATCGAAAACTCGCCAATCGCGATAAGGAGGATGGCCAGTGTCGCGCATTGGGCCAGCCAATCACTCCAGCCGACTGTGAATCCGACGTAATCTCCGAAGGCCCGGCGCGCGAAAACGTACCAACCACCGGTTTGGGGCAGCATCGTCCCCAGCTCCAAAACGGAGTTCGTTCCGAGGAGCGCGTACAATCCGCCCAAAACCCAGACGGAAATAATGAGCAGTGGATGCCCCAGCAGCGATGCCACCGTTCCCGGCGTGCGAAGGATGCCGACCCCGATCGTGCCCCCGACGGTCACGGCCACGCCGAAGCCAACGCCCAGAATGCGAAGCAGCCTTCCTTCTTGTCCTTTTTCCTGCAAGTTGTCTCCGTGATCTCCGTGTCTCTGTGGTGTGCGCTTGTGCTAGAGTTGCACTCTAATCCTTTCAGTGAGGTGCGCTATGCATAAGTCGACAATTCTCGTTTTGCTCCTCCTCTCTGCGGCCGGTATCCCTTTTGCGTTCCAGTCGGCAAAGCAGATCGTCCGTGTTGGTCCGGACTATAAGATGCCGTTCAGCCCAGCAGTCAGGTCCGGGCGGTTCATCTTTGTTTCCGGCAGTATGGCAACGGACGATAAGGGAAAGATCATTTCTGGAGACATAAAAGTCCAGACAAAACGCACTCTGGACGGCATCTTACCCCTCTTGAAAGCCGCAGGCTCGAGCATCGAAAATGTCGCATCCGTAAACGTATACCTGCGCAACAACTCGGATTTTCAGGCGATGAACGAAGTTTACCGGACCTATTGGCCGAAGGATCCGCCCGTGCGGACTACGGTTCGTGCGAACCTAGTGCTGCCCGAGGGGTTGATCGAGATTTCCATGGTCACGCTGGCCAACGGAGCCGAGCGCAAAGTGGTCCACCCTGCCGGTTGGGCGAACTCGCCGAACCCTTACAGTTACGGCATCCTTTCTGGCGATACCCTCTTCGTTTCCGGAATCGTCCCGCGAAACGGCAAAGACAATTCGCTAGTTGAGGGGGACATCAAAACTCAGACCAAAGCGGTGCTGGACAATGCCGGCGAGATTCTCAAGGCTGCCGGCATGACCCACGCGGATGTGGTCAGTTCCAGGGTGTTCATCACCGACACGAATCTCTTCCAGGACATGAACGCTGCCTATCGCTCATACTTCCCCAAGGATCCTCCGGCGCGCGCGACGGTCAAGGCGGGCCTGATGGCACCGCAGTATCTCGTCGAGATCAACATGATTGCGGTTAAGGGAGCCGCGCGCGAAGCGATCACGACGCCCAACGCCGACGGGAGTCCGGGACAGCCCAATCCGAATCTGAGCTCGGCGATTCGCGTCGGGAATCGGCTTTACCTGTCCGGCACGCTGGGGAACAACGAAACCAACAAGGCGGATATCAAGGCGCAAACGCGCGAGACGCTGACTCGTCTCGGCCGTACTCTCAAGGCGGCTGGCTTCGATTGGCCCCACGTTGTCGATGGTATTGTCTATATCACGGATGTGAAAAACTTCGGCGCCATGAATGAAGCCTATCGCGAAGTGTTCACGGGCGACTTTCCCGCGCGCGCAACGGTGGAAACCGGCCTGGTAAGTCCCGACGGCCTGGTTGAGATCATGTTCACCGCGATCAGGCCCTAGCCCTTTCTTCGTGATCCTCGGGCAAAGACGTTGGCCGGAGGCAGCCACTTCGAGCTTTGGCCCGCAGGCCCGCCGGCTTAGTTGCTCGCTCCTCGCCAGCGGGCCTGGGGGCCTGCAGCAAAATGCCAAGTTATTTTTGGGCGGGCCCTAAGGAACAGTGAACGACAAGCAGGAGCTCCAGGGGCCGTATCCATAGTTATTCCAGGTCAAGACCCACCACGTGGCCGCGCCCGAAGAAATAGATGTACTGGGCGTAACCGTGCATGTTCCGGTTCCTGAGCCACAGCCGGCCTGGGCTGCGCTTGCGGGTTGTCGTTCTCAGCAGCAGCGGCCTGCCGCGCCTCATCGGGCGTGGCCTCTGTGTCTCCGTGGTGCAGCTATGAATTGCGCGGGCGGGCGAGGACACGGAGGATTGTGATCTGCAGAAGGATCATTGCCAATGCGCCGATTAAGGGAACAAAGAGACCTGTACGCAGCCCTCCATAACGCGCCGAAGTGAAGCCAACGACCCAGGGCATGATCGCGCCGCCCAGGCTGGTGAGAACGAAAACCGGCCCGGTCAACCGCTGTGCCTGCGTGCCGAGGCGCTCCGTGAAGATCGCGAAGGTCGTCGGGAATATGGGCCCCATGCCGAGCCCCGCAAGGAATGCGGCAGCAGATAGTGCAGTCAGTTTTCCACTCGCGAGGATGCTTCCCAGCCCCGCCGCTGCAACTAAAATCCCTGACAGCACCAGCCGCGGACTGGAGATGCATCCCAGGACGAGTGGCGCAACGGCTCTGCCAAGGAGCAGGCCGGCCCAAAAGAGTGATTGGGCTATGGCCCAGGAGTGTGACGACGAGTCCAGACGCCGAGCGAAAGAAGAAATCCAGCCTCCGGTGGCCGTCTCCGTTCCGGTGTAGATAAAGAGCAAGAGCAGCGTAAGCAAGAAATATGGGCTTATCCAGGCTCGGCTATCTGAAGCTTCGGCGATAGCCGGGGATTGCTCAGCTGTGGAGCGTCCGGTGGGAACGGATCGGAACAGCAGCAGCGTGGTGCAGCCCAGCAACGCGGCCAGGCTGAAGAGCGGCCGGGCGAGATCGGTGCCAAGGGCGAGCCAAGAGATGAACGGCGGGCCGGCGACCGCCCCTGCTCCCCAAAGGAAGTTCAAGACGTTTAGGGCGGATGCGCGTCGATCCGGATTGACTTCCGCGATCAGCAGGTTGATCGATGGGATGGTCAAACCCAAGCCAAGGCCCAGACCATACACGGAAACTATGCCGCCAAGCCACGGGCTCACGGTGAGACCCACAAGCGCCAGCCCCATTCCCGCGAAACCGCAAGTCAGCAGAGGCTGGAATCCCAGCCGCTTTAGGAGCGGGCTCGAAGCAGCCGCTCCCGTGATGCATCCGGCAAACTGCGCGACGAACAGATATCCGGCGTGGGCATCGTCAAGATGCCAACGCGCCGAGAGCGATGGCAGGATGGGACCGAGCAGAGTGTTGACGATGCCGATCAGGAAGAAGCCTGCGTGCGCGAGTGACACAATGGGGGCGCGGCGGGGCAAAGATTGGGTGGTTGTCTCGTGCTCGGTCATGAGCCTCCAAGTAGGTCTCGTCCGCTGGACGAGACCTATAGAGGGAGTATCGTCAGGCCGCCGGCGCCCACTGGTCTTCGATGCCGCCCAAGACCACAGCCGAGTAGCCCTTGCTCAACTCAGGCGCCATCACGCCGAGCGTCTTGGTGTGCTGCGCGCGCAGGGAGCAGGCGATGCGCGAGTGTCCCACATCGAAAAACTCGAATCAAGCCGACGAGGGCCCCCGACCGCAGCTTTTTCTGGTAATGCGTTGGTCTCGGATGGAAACTCTGGTGGTTTTGATTTGCATCTCCGGACCGGAATCGCTAATCTCGGGTCGCACTCCATGGTTTTCATTTCCAGGAGTTGACCCATGCCTTCAATCATCATAAAGTTTCTAACCTTGGTTCTCTCCGGTGCCCTCGTCTTCCACCAAACGACGGAGCAGCGAGAACCAAAGACTCCCGCCGAATGCCTCGGAGCAGTCCGGGAGCTGCCGCAGAAGCGTTACGAGGCGGCGCGAGTTGGAGGGCAGAAGCCGGACTACGCCGAAATCGACAAAGAGAAGACGGAGCTTGCCAAGAAATACGCCTCGCAGTTTTCTATCGAGACACTGGATGGGAAGGATCTGGCGGCGCTTGCCCGTCTGTTTGTGGAAGCCAAGGAGCCGGAACTTGCCCGCAAGGCAGTCACGCGCAGTCTGGATATAGCCCCGCGGCGCAACGGCAGGAGGGCCGATGCGCTGGTCACGGCAATCGAGATCCTGCTCGCCCCGCCGTATGCTCAGGAGAGCATTGATCAGGCGGAAGCGTACATGGCTGGGCTCGATGCTATGGGCAGCGAGTTCAATTCCCAGAAGATCGCCGGCCACATCCGGCTTGGCGGCTACTACCGCTACGCGGACGTCGACGAAAAGATTCTCCTGCACGAACGAAAGGTACTGGCGCTGGCGGCCAGGATCAGCCCTGCGGAAAGGAAAACTCAGGGCGTGCGGCTGGCCACCAGCTACACGAACATCGCGGAGGTTCTCGCGGGCCGCGGAGAGATTGCCGAAGCGCTCGCAAACCTCAAGCAGGGCCTCAAGGAGCTGGCTGATGTGCCGAACGCGGCGCGCTGGATCAAGCCTGCCCAGAAGCGATACTCGCTGGTTGGCCAAAAGGCCGCGCCTATCGAAGCTCCTCGCTGGTTCAACGCCAAAGAAGGGACCAGAAGCGTCGAGCTTGCCGGCAAAGTGACGCTGATCCAGTTCACGGCTCACTGGTGTGCTCCCTGCCGCAAGAGCTATCCGGCTATGCTCAGGTATCACGAGAAGTTCTCGAAAGAGGGATTGCAGGTTCTCTTCGTCACGCAGCTCTACGGATTCTTCGAACAGCGGCGGCCGCTAAACGCGGAAGAGGAAATCGCCGCGGACCGCGATTACTACCTCCAGCAGCTTGGCCTGCCCATCAAAGTCGCCATTACACCGGAAGGAGACCGGTTGAACGACCAGCACTATGTTGTTGGGGGTATTCCCCAGATTGTGGTTATCGACAGGCAGGGGATCATCCGCCGCATCATGACCGGCTGGGATCCAGCCAATGAAGCGAAGCTGAGCCAACTCATCGAGAAGTTGTTGGCCGAGCGCATCGCCTCCACCCGACCATGATCATCGCGATCTCCGCATCTCCATGGTGCTATCTTTGCGGGTCAGCCTTAGGGCCTGTCAATGAATAACGTTTACACTTTGCTGCTGGCCCCCAGGCCCGCTGGCGAGGCGCGAGCGACGAGCATACCCGGGGTGGTATGTAAGGAGCGAGCAACAAAGCCAGCGGGCCTGCGGGCCGCAGCCCGAAGGGGCGCGGCGGCGGGCGGGCATCTGCTTCGTTGCCGCTCCTCGACGATGCACACTGACATCGCCTGCGTCGCGGCGCCTCGCATCTGCCCGCCCGGCGCTCGC